>ERZ777305.849-NODE-849-length-44917-cov-3.616179_pt1 | contig 44917 bp, 31 predicted proteins | sample MGYA00374965_ERZ777305 | MGnify/ENA primary metagenome ERZ777305 (study PRJEB29328, sample SAMD00013331) | mouse gut metagenome | study: EMG produced TPA metagenomics assembly of the Metagenome analysis of fecal microbiota from mouse which was promoted...
GGTAGAGGGTCCACCCTCCACCCGGACGGCGTTTCGCGTCCATGGCCACCACCACGCACTGGCTGCCAAAGACGCCGGCTGCCTCTCTTATGAGCTCCGGCCGTTGTAAAGCCGCCGAGTTTACAGACACCTTGTCCGCTCCGGCCCGGAGTATGGCCGTAAAGTCCTCCACCCTGCGTATGCCGCCCCCCACGGTGAAGGGGATAAAGATGCGCTCTGCTACCCGCTCTACCATATGAGTCACGATGTCCCGGTTGTCGGCGGAGGCGTTTATGTCCAGGAATACCAGCTCGTCCGCCCCCTGGCTGTCGTACAGGGCCGCGGCCTCCACCGGGTCTCCCGCGTCCCGAAGAGAGAGGAAGTTGGTGCCCTTCACCACCCGGCCGTCCTTTATGTCCAGACAGGGGATTATCCGTTTCGCGTACATTTTCTCACCTCCAGCGTTAAGTGCATTCCTTTACGTATCCGGCGAAGTTCCGCAGTATGGCAAGGCCCACGCCGCCGCTCTTTTCCGGGTGGAACTGGCAGGCGGCTATGTTCCCCTTCTGCACCGCCGCGTGTATAGCCGCGCCGTACTCCGCCGTGGCCGAGACCAGTTCCGGCTCCGTCTGCAAATAATATGAGTGGACGAAATAGACATAGGGCTCCGCCGGCAGGCCCTTCAAGAGCCAGCCCGGCCTTTTCACCTCCAGGGAGTTCCAGCCCATATGGGGCACCTTCAGACCCCTGTCCTCGGGCAGACGCACTATCCTTCCCGGCAGCAGTGAGAGCCCCTTTACCCCCGGGGACTCCTGGCTGCTCTCGAAGAGCACCTGCAGCCCCAGGCATATGCCCAGAAAGGGCCGCCCGGTCCTGACAAAATCGCCGATGGCCCCCACGAGCCCCCGGCTCTCAAGCCCCGCCATAGCCTCGCCGAAGGCTCCCACCCCCGGCAGCACGGCGGAGTCTGCGGACATGAGCCCGGCGGCGCCGCCCACAACTGTACCTTCGCAGCCAATATGCCTTAAAGCCTTTTCCACGCTTTGCAGGTTGCCCGCGCCGTAATCTATAATAGCCGTCATCTTGATTCACCCCGCTAAACTTTCCTTTGATAAAGTATACCATATCTCCGGGATTTTTGCAAGCGGCAGTCTTATCTGCTTTTGTAGCAAATTATTAACAGAATATTCATGAAACTTATTTGACAGGTATTGTATACTTGACATGTATATTTCTTATGGAGAACAGAAAGAGAGACGAAGCCAATGTTTTCAAAGTTCAGCGTGAAAAAACCCATGACCGTGCTGGTGGGCGTTATCATCGCCATAGTGCTGGGAGTGGTGGCCTTCTCCCGCATGACCCCGGACCTGCTGCCCAACATCAACCTGCCCTACGCGGTGATAATCACCGCGTACCCCGGGGCCACCCCCGAGGAGGTGGAGGAGGAGGTCACAAGGCCCCTTGAGCAGGCCATGGCCACCCTGGACCATGTGGAGGAGGTCACATCGGTGTCAAGGGAGAACGCTTCACAGGTCATGCTCCAGCTTACCGACGACGCAAACATGGACACCCTCACTGCCGATATCCGGGAGAAGATAAGCAGCGTCTCCGGGGGCTGGGGGGACATGGTGGGCACGCCCTATATCATGAAGATAAACCCCAGCATGATGCCCGTCACCGTGGCCGCCCTGGAGAGGGAGGGCATGGACAACGTGGAGCTGACGGACCTTCTGGACTCTGAGCTTATGCTGAAGCTGGAGGGCATAGAGGGGGTCGCCAGCGTCTCGGCCAGCGGCAACGTTCAGGAGAGCGTCACGGTAGAGCTTCGCCAGGACAGGATAGACGACCTCAACAGAAGGCTCAAGGCGAAGCTGGACGAAAAGTTCGGCGACGCCCAGAAGGAACTGGACGAGGGCTCTAAGGAGATAGAGGACGGACTCAATGAGACAAAGGAGCAGCAGGACGCCCTGGAGGGGCAGAAGGCTCAGCTTGAAGCCGGGCAGGCCCAGCTTGCCCAGCAGACCGGGCAGGCTCAGGGGCAGCTTATCTCCAAGAAGGTGGAGATAGAGTCCGCCAAGGCCCAGATATCCGCCCAGCTTACTACCATGGAGCAGAACAAGAAGCAGCTTCAGGACGCTGTTGACAAGCTGAAAACCTTGCAGACAACCCTCGCCCAGCTTACGGGCCAGCTTGCCTCCCTGGACCAGGGCATAAGCGGACTTCAGGAGGGCATCGCCGGGTACGCCGCCCTGACACAGCAGCTGGAGACGCTGAACGCGCAGTTGGAGGCTTTGGACCCGGACAGCGAGGAATACGCCCTGGTGCAGCAGCAGATAGAGGCCCTGCAGCCCCAGCTTGCGGCGGCAGAGGCGGCCTTTGCGGCCCTGGGCACCACGGCGGCGGGGGCCCCCGCAAAGCTCCAGGAGCTCCAGGCCAGCCGGGCGGCGGTGGAGAAGGGCCTGGCGGACGCGAAGGCTATGGCTGCCGCCGGGGGCGCGGACCCGGAGAACCTGGATAAGTCCATCGCCGAGGCTCAGGAGAACCTTACAAAGCTCACCGCCGGCATGGACCAGCTAAGGGCCACCAGCTCGCAGCTTGACAGCGGGGCGGTGACCGTGGACCAGGCGTTACAGGAGCTCTCCCGCCAGCAGACCAGCGGCATCATGCAGATGAGCGCGGGAATGTCCCAGATACTGGCGGGCCAGTCGGCCCTCTCCGCCGCCCAGCAGCAGCTCGAGTCGGCCAAAGCGGAGCTTGAGGGGGCCCGGGACGAGTTTGCTTCCCAGAAGGAGGCGGCCTATAAGAACGCGGATCTGCCCATCACTATGGACATGGTGTCCCAGCTTCTGACCGCACAGAACTTCTCCATGCCCGCCGGGTACATAGAGGAACAGGGGGTGGAGACCCTGGTGCGTGTGGGCAACAAGCTGGAGGATAAAGAAGAGCTGGCGGGGCTGCTGCTGTTCGACACGGGCGATGAGGGCATAGGTAAAATTTACCTTCGGGACGTGGCGGACGTGAACGTGCAGAGCAACGCCGGGGAGCTCTACGCCAAGATAAACGGCGAGAACGGACTGCTTCTGAGCTTTACGAAGCAGTCCACCTACTCCACGGCCCTGGTGTCCAGGAACATTGAGGAACGCTTTAAGGCCCTCTCTGAGGAGTACGAGGGGCTCAAATTCACCACCCTTATGGACCAGGGCAACTATATATACATCGTGGTGGACACGGTGCTTCAGAACCTGGTGCTGGGCGCGGTGCTGGCGGTGCTGATACTGCTGCTGTTTTTAAAGGACCTGCGGCCCACCGTGGTCATCGCCTTCTCCATACCCATCTCCCTGATGGTGGCTATAGTGCTCATGTACTTCTCGGGGGTCACACTGAACGTCATATCCCTCTCGGGCCTTGCGGTGGGCGTGGGTATGCTGGTGGACAACTCAGTGGTGGTGATAGAGAACATCTACAGGCTCAGAAGCGAGGGTATGCCCGCGGCCAAGGCCTCCGTACAGGGCGCGGTGCAGGTAACCGGGGCCATTATCGCCTCCACCCTTACCACCGTCTGCGTGTTCCTGCCCATCGTGTTTGTGGAGGGCGTAACAAGGCAGCTCTTTACGGACATGGCTCTTACCATAGGCTACTCCCTTTTGGCCAGTCTTTTTGTGGCCATAACCCTTGTGCCCGCCATGACCTCCACCACCCTGCGGGCCAGCAAGCCAAAGGAGAGCAGAATATTCGACAAGGTGCTGAACGGCTATGGCAAGGTGGCCGCGGCTTCATTAAAGCACAAATGGGTGTGTCTGGCGCTGGCACTGGCGCTGTTGGCGGGCAGCGTGGCGCTGGCACTGTCAAGGGGCTTCATCTTCATGCCGGCCATGAGCGGCAGTCAGCTGGACGTTAGCTTTACAATGCCCCAGGAGGACCCCAGCTTTGAGGAGACCACCGGGATGGCGGACCAGATAGCCGAGCGCATTATGGAGCTGGACTGCGTAGAGACCGTGGGAGCTATGGCAGGCGGCTCTGCCGGCGGCGCAATGCTGGGCATGGGCCAGGGGGACGCTGTGTCCATGTACGTGATACTTGACGAGGGCTCAGGCGTGAAGGACAGCGAGGCGGCGAAAATGGTGGAGGAGGCCTGCGCGGACCTGGACTGCCAGGTAAGCGCCCAGGGGGCAATGGACATGAGCGCGTATATGTCCTCCATGAGCGGCTCCGGAGTGGAGGTAAAGCTTCGGGGCGACGATATGGACGCGCTTATCGACGCGGCCAATGAGATCACGGAGATAATGGCCGAGACGGAGGGCACGGTGGACGCAAAGAGCGACCTTGAGGACAGCACCCCGGAAATACGGATAGTCGTGGACAAGAACAAGGCCATGGAGAACGGCTTGACTATCGCCCAGGTGTACCAGAGCGTCAGCGGGGCCATCTCTGAGGACAAGACCGCCACCAGCATAAACGTGGACGGCTACTCCCAGGACGTTCTGGTGGTTAACCCCGAGAAGGGGGGCATGAACGAGAGCTATCTCAAGAGCCTGACAGTTACCTCCACGGACCGAGCCACCGGGGAGACGGAGGAGATCCCGCTGGTGCGCATAGCGGACTTTGAGGAGCGGCAGAGCCTTAACTCCATAAGCCGGGAGAACCAGAACCGGGTGCTGACGGTAAGCGCGGGGATTGCGGACGGGAACAATGTGACCCTGGTGACCCGGGAGGTGGAGAAGGCGCTCGCCGAATACGAGCCGCCCAAGGGGGTAACCCTTGAGATGGCGGGAGAGAACGAGACCATCATGGAGGCCATGGAGCAGCTTATGCAGATGGCGGGGCTTGCGATACTCATCATCTACCTCATTATGGTGATACAGTTCCAGTCCCTGCTGCTGCCCTTCATCGTCATGTTCACCATACCCCTGGCCTTCACCGGCGGGTTCCTGGCGCTGTACCTCTGCGGCATGGAGGTCAGCGTGGTGTCCATGATAGGCTTCATCATGCTGGCGGGCATTATCGTCAACAACGGCATAGTGCTCATCGACTATATAAACCAGCTGCGCCTTGAGGGCGTTGCCCGCCGGGACGCCATAATCCTTGCCGGGCGCACTCGTATGCGGCCCATATTCATGACGGTGCTCACCACGGTGCTGGGGCTGGTGTTCATGGCCCTGGCCACGGGTATGGGGGCGGAGATGATGCAGCCCATCGCCATTGTCTGTATAGGCGGCCTGCTCTATGCCACGCTGATGACGCTGTTCGTGGTGCCGGCCATGTACGATATTATGGCTAAAAAAGAGATGCGTCATGTTGACGTTGACTGAGCTTTAAATTTTAAGAGTCTCTGCGGGCAATACCGCAGGGGCTCTTTTTATAGTTTGTTAAGATATATTTTACATAACCATTTAATGTCTTTTAATTTATTGTAAGTGATGTACTAAATCCCCAGGATATTATTGTGAAATATCGTTCTTGACTGCGAACTGAATATACGCTATACTAAACATATACTAAAAAATTATAAAAATAATTTTATATCGCACGTATGGAAAGGAGCGAGCGGCCAGTGAAGGCGAATATCAGAACTATCAGCGAGATGACCGGCTTCTCCACCGCCACGGTTTCCAACGCCTTGAACAATAAGCGCGGCGTAAACCGGGAGACCGCCGAAAAGATACTGAAAGCCGCCCGGGAGATCGGCTATCTGGAGGGCCCGGAGGTAAGGCGGGTGAAGCTGGTGACATATATTGAAAACGGCTCCATCGTCAACGAATCGCCCTTCTTTTCCCTGCTCATATCCGGGGTGGAGTCTGAGTGCCGGCGGCTTGGCATAGACGTGGTGTCCTGCCATCTCCACCGGGAGGACCCCAATTATGACGGCTATATGGGCGAGCTGCTGGGCGACCCTAGCTCCGCACTGCTGGTGCTGGCAACGGAGATGGACGAGAAGGAGGCCGCCAAGCTCCAGGCTGCCGCAGCGCCAGTGGTAATACTTGACAGCTGGTACGAGGACCTCCCCTTCAACGCGGTGCTTATTGACAACGCGGACGCGGCCTATAAGGCGGTCTCCCACCTCATTGAGATGGGCCACACACGGATTGGCCACCTTCGTGGAAGGTTCCAGATAAAGAACTTTTACTACCGCCGCCAGGGATATCTCAGGGCCATGGCTGAACACGGCCTGACCGTTGACCCGGCCTGTACCCTGACCTTATCTACCGGCATGGAGACCTCCCGGGCGGATATGGCCGCCCTTTTGGAAAAAGGTCCAAAGATGCCCACGGCCTTTTTCGCCGACAACGACATGATAGCCCTGGGGGCTATGCGGGCCCTACAGCAGGCAGGATACAAGGTCCCCGGGGACGTATCTCTTGTGGGCTTTGACGACCTGCCCTTCTGCGCCATCTCCGATCCGCCCCTGACCACCGTTAAGGTGCACAACTACGAGATGGGCATAGCCGCTGTGCGCCGGTTGTCGGAGCTTACGAGTCGCGGCGGGGAGTACAGCACCAAGACCCAGGTTACCAGCACCTTTGTCCATAGGTCCAGCGTACTGGACCTGGGTAAAAATAAATCACATACTGGAGGAATACAACTATGAGCAGCAGTATCAAACTGGGCTTCGCGCCCACCCGGCGGAGCATCTTCAGCGCGCCGGACGCGGTGAAGTACCGGGGCCTGACGGCCCAGCGCCTGCGGGAACTGGGCGTGGAGTTCGTGGACATTGATGACATCAACGACGAGGGCCTGCTCTACAGCGAGGACGACAGGCTGAAGATCCTGGAGAAGTTCAAGGCGGCGGGGGTGGACGGCCTGTTCCTGCCCCACTGTAACTTCGGCACCGAGTACGTCTGCGCAAGGCTGGCAAAGGACCTGAACGTGCCTGTCCTGCTCTGGGGCCCACTGGACGAGCGGCCCGAGCCCGACGGCACAAGGCTTCGGGACACCCAGTGCGGGCTGTTCGCCACCGGGAAGGTACTGCGGCGTTTCCGGGTCCCCTTCACCTACATGACCAACTGCCGCCTGAACGACCCGGTCTTCGAGCGGGGAGTAAAAGACTTTTTAGCCGTATGTAATGTGGTCAAAACTTTCCGCAATATCAAGATATTGCAGATCGGCCCCCGGCCCTTCGACTTCTGGAGCACCATGTGCAACGAGGGGGAGCTGCTGGAAAAATTCAACATACAGCTTGCGCCAATCCCACTGCCGGAGCTGACAGCCGAGGTCAAAAAGGCCATCGCCGACGGTGACGAGGTCAACGCCACCATCGCCTACTGCCGGGAGAAAATGGACATAAATGTCAACGATGAGCAGCTTACGAACGTAGCCGGGCTTGCCGTAGCTATGGAGCGCCTGGTGAAAAAATACCACTGCAACGCCGCCGCCCTCCAGTGCTGGAACGCCCTGCAAGGGGAGCTAGGCATCATGCCCTGCGCCGCCAACGCGTTATTAAATGACAAGGGCATCCCGGTTGTCTGCGAGACCGACATCCATGGCGCGGTGACAGCTCTCTTGGCCGAAGCCGCCGCCAACGATGGCACCCGGGGCTTCTTCGCCGACTGGACCCTCCGCCATCCCGATCTAGAAAATGGGGAGCTCTTACAGCATTGCGGTCCCTGGCCACTATCTGTAGCGGGCTGCAAGCCCTGCATCACCTACCCCTTGGCCTTCGACTACCCCGGGGCAATCACCGCCGAGGCCAAACACGGAGATCTGACTTTGTGCAGATTTGACGGCGACAACGGCGAATACAGCCTGCTGTTGGGCAACGCCAAGGGCGTGGACGGCCCCAAGGGCATGGGCACCTACCTGTGGGTGGAGGTGGACAACATCAAGCGGCTGGAGGCGAAGATTGTGGAGGGTCCGTATATCCACCACTGCGTGGGCATTCACAAGGACGTGGTGCCGGTGCTGTATGAAGCCTGCAAATATATGGGCATAACGCCCGACCTGTACGACGAGAACGAGGCCCAGGTCAGGGCGTATCTGAGGGGGGAATAGCATGAAGCTGCACGATCTGGAGGTCCTCTCCTGGGACCTGCGACAGCATACCCTGGACATAATAATGGCCGGAGGCGGCGGGCATATCGGCGGGGACATGAGCTTGATGAACGCGCTTTTGGTGCTCTACGAGAATCATCTGAACGTCACTCCGACCACTGTCAACGACCCGGACCGGGACCGTTTTGTGCTCTCAAAGGGGCACTCAATGGAGACATATTATGCCATACTCTGCCATAGGGGCTTTCTTGACCTCAGTGACGTGACCGCAAGATTCTCCAAGTTCGGCTCTCCCTACATCGGCCACCCCAACAATAAGCTGCCGGGCATTGAGATGAACTCCGGCTCCCTGGGCCACGGCCTGCCGGTTTGCGTGGGCATGGCTCTGGCGGGCAAAAGGAGCGGGAAAAGCTATCGGGTCTACACCATCATGGGGGACGGCGAGCTGGCCGAGGGGTCCGTCTGGGAGGGCGCCATGGCCGCCGGTCACGATCAGCTTGACAACCTCTGCGCAGTGGTGGACCGCAATAAACTACAGATTTCCGGCACAACTGAGGAGGTCATGAGCCATGAGCCTTTGGGCGAGCGCTTTGCAGCCTTTGGCTGGAACGTCATAGCGGTGAACGGCGACAGCATTGCCGAACTTGACAGGGCCTACACCCAGGCAAAAGAGGCTAAGGGCAAACCGACCGTTATCATTTCCAACACAACAAAGGGCTACGGCTCCCCACTGATGGAGAACAAGGCGGGCTGGCACCACCACCTGCCCACAGCGGAGGAGCACGAGCAAATCAGGCGGGACTTTGCCGCCGGAAAGGAGCGTGCCGAGCATGAATAAAATCCCCAACCGTCAGATCATCTGCGAAACCCTGATGGCCCATGCCGAGACTGACAAGGACATCTTCGTGCTGTGCAGCGACAGCCGGGGCAGTGCCAGTCTGGTCCCCTTCGCAGAGAAGTTCCCGGACCAGTTCGTGGAGGTGGGCATCGCCGAGCAGAACCTGGTGAGCCTCGCCGCCGGACTTGCCGCCTGTGGGAAGAAGGCCTTTGCGGCCTCCCCGGCGTGTTTCCTCAGCACCCGCAGCTATGAGCAGGCCAAGGTGGATTGCGCCTACTCTAATACCAACGTGAAACTCATCGGCATCTCCGGCGGGGTCAGCTACGGGGCGCTGGGCATGAGCCACCACTCGGCCCAGGATATTGCGGCCATGAGCGCTCTGCCCAACATGAGAGTGTATCTGCCCAGCGACCGCCACCAGACAAAGCGGCTGATTGAGGCACTTCTGGAGGACGATAAGCCCGCCTATATCCGGGTGGGCCGTAACCCGGTGGAGGACATTTATAGTGAAAGCGACTGCCCCTTTGAGATGGACAAGGCCACCTGGCTCCAGGGCCGGGGTAAGACCGTAAAGGCGGCGCTCATCGCCTGCGGCGAGATGGTCCACCCGGCCCTGGAGGCTGCTGAAATACTGGAGCAAGCTGGTATCGCCGCCAGCGTCTTAGATATGTACTGCGTGAAGCCCCTGGACAGCGAAGCCGTGATAGAGGCGGCAAAAGCCTCCGATATTGTGGTAACAGTGGAGGAGCACTCACCATATGGTGGCCTCAGCGCAATGGTGGCCCAGGTAGTGGGCGAGCACTGCCCCCGCAAGGTCAAGTGCCTGAGCTTGCCGGACGCCCCGGTCATCACCGGCACGTCCCCGGAGGTGTTCGCCCACTATGGGTTAACTGGGGAGGGCATTGCCGCCGTTGTGGAGGAGATATTAAAGTGAAATATATTCTCAGTATCGATCAGAGCACCTCGGGCACAAAGGCCCTGCTTTTGGACGAGCAGGGAAAGCTTTTGGGCCGGGCCGACCTGCCCCACCAACAGATAATAAACCATCAGGGCTGGGTCAGCCACGACCCTATGGAGATCTACCGCAACACTATAACTGTCACTAAAAGACTGATAGAGACACAAAATATTGATTCTACGGACATCATGGCCATCGGCATCAGCAACCAGCGGGAGACCTCGCTGATTTGGGACCGGGCCACCGGCAAACCCATTGCCGACGCGGTAGTCTGGCAGTGTGGACGTGCCCAGCCCATTTGCGACAGGCTGAAAAGTTATACTGAAATAATCAGGCAGAAGACCGGCCTGCGGCTTTCGCCCTACTTTCCGGCGGCGAAGTGGGCGTGGCTTTTGGAGAACACCCCGGGCCTTACGGGAAAATCACTGTGCTGCGGTACAATCGACGCCTGGCTGGTCTATAAGCTCACCGGGCAGTTCAAAACCGACTACTCTAACGCCAGCCGGACGCAGCTTTTCAACATAAGCACACTCAGTTGGGACAAAGAGTTATGTCAAATATTTGGCATAGACCCCCATACTCTGCCCGAAGTCTGCATGAGCGACAGCCGTTTCGGCGACACCGATATGGGTGGCATACTTCCTCATAAAATCCCCATATATGGTGTTCTGGGGGATTCCCACGGGGCATTGTTCGGTCAGGGCTGTGTGATCCCTGGCATGGGCAAAGCCACTTACGGTACCGGTTCCTCAGTGATGGTAAACGTGGGCAAAACCCCAATTTTCAGCGATAAAGGCCTTGTCACCTCCCTGGCCTGGGGCATGGACGGTAAGGTGAACTATGTGCTGGAGGGAAACATCAATTATACCGGGTCGGTGATAAAGTGGCTGGTGGACGAGGTCAAGCTGCTGGGCTCCTCCAAAGAGGCGGGAGCCCTGGCTGCCCAGGCTGACCCCAAGGACGGCACCTATCTGGTCCCGGCCTTTACCGGGCTGGGCGCGCCCTACTGGAAATCTGACGCGAAAGCCCTTCTGTGCGGCATGGGCCGGGGGACCGGCCGGGCGGAGATCGTGAAGGCGGCAGAGGAATCCATCGGTTACCAGATATCCGACGTGGTAAACGCCATGCGTGAAGAGGGCGTGGAGCTCTCCGAGCTCCGGGCCGACGGCGGGCCCACCCGGGACAAATATCTGATGCAGTTCCAGGCGGATATCTTAGGCTTGCCGGTGGCCGTGCCGGAGCGGGAGGAGCTCTCCGGCATTGGCGCAGGGTACTGCGCGGGGATTGCCGCCGGGGTATATAGTTCTGACATATTAAGTCATATAGACCGGGAATATTATCAACCGCAGAAAGGCCGGGACTGGGTAAAAGCCCATTTTGACGGCTGGAAAAACGCAGTCAGTATGTTACTGAAATAAAGGAGGTCAAATCATGCAAACCGTAGAAAAATGGGGGAGGTTCGAGATTTCAGCCCCCGGAAAAACCGAGGGCAACCCCTTCACCAACTACACCTGCACAGCTACATTTAAGGGCAAAAACGAAACTGTAAAGGTGGACGGCTTTTATGACGGCGAAGGCGTGTATAAGGCACGCTTCATGCCCAGCTTTGAGGGGGAATACTCCTATGAGATGAGCGGTACCTTTGGCGGGACCGTCACCGGCTCCTTCACCGTCACCGCCCCCACAGAGGGCAACCACGGCCCCCTGCGGGTGGTGAACCAGTACCACTTTGCCTATGAAGATACCACCCCCTACTACTCCGTGGGTACCACCTGCTATGCCTGGGCCCACCAGCCCGAGGAGATACACCGGCAGACCCTTGAGGAGTTGGACAAGGGCTATTTTAACAAGATGCGCTTCTGCGTGTTCCCAAAGCACTACCTCCACAACTTCCGTGACCCGGAGACCTTCCCCTATGAGGGCACGCCCATGGACAACTCCGGGCTTTCGGAGGAGACCTTCACCTATGAAATGGACATTTCCGGCAACAACTGGGACTTCACCCGCTTTAACCCAGAGCACTTCCGGCGCATCGAGCGGTGTATCGTAGAGCTCCAGGAGCGGGGTATAGAAGCCGACATCATCGTTATGCACCCCTACGACCGTTGGGGCTTCAAGTCCATGACGGCGGAGCAGGACGACCTGTACTGGAGGTACGTGATTGCAAGGTTCGCGGCCTACCGCAACGTGTGGTGGAGCCTTGCAAACGAATACGACCTGCTGTTTTCAAAGAAGCTGGAGGACTGGGAGCGTTACGCCAAAATCCTCTGCGAAAGGGACCCCTATAACCATCTGCGGGGCATACACAACTGTATGGCCTTCTACGACCATTCAAGGCCCTGGATAACCCATGCCAGCCTGCAAAGGCAGGACCTTTACAGGCACGTGGAGTACACCGACGAGTATAGGACCCGCTGGGGCAAGCCCATCGTTTGGGACGAGATTTCTTATGAGGGCAACATCGACATGGGCTGGGGCAATATCTCCGGCCAGGAGCTCACCCGCCGCTTCTGGGAGGCGGCTATGCGGGGCGGCTACGCGGGCCACGGCGAGACCTTTGTGGACGAGGAGAACGATATCCTCTGGTGGAGCCACGGCGGTCCCCTTCATGGGGAAAGCCCGGAGCGCATCAGATTCCTGCACAGGCTCCTCTCTGAGACCCCGGGCTATGGGCTCAAGCGGGGCAGGGGCAGCTTTGACGAGACCGTGGGCGTGCCGGACGGCGTGAGCTTCCTGGCATTCGGCGGCGGCGCGGGATATGAGATACACTATTACGGCTTCGGCCGGCCCAGCTTCAGGGACTTTATAAAGCCCGAGGGCAAGTGGAAAGCTGAGGTCATCGACACCTGGGAGATGACAATTACTGACGCAGGGGTGCACGAGGGCAAGTTCCGCATTAAGCTCCCCGGCAAGGAGTATATGGCCATAAGGCTGACTAAGGTGGACTGATTTGCGCATATAAAAAGCTCTCCGGCTTTACCGGAGAGCTTTTCGTGTTTATGGGCTAATTAAATTGAATCCAGCGCCTTCTTTACATCCTCCAGAATGTCCTCCACATTCTCAAGGCCCACCGACAGGCGTATCATGCCGCCGTCGATGCCCGCCGCTTTAAGCTGCTCGTCGGTGAGCTGCCTGTGGGTCTCGCTGGCGGGGTGCAGCACACAGGTGCGGATATCCGCCACATGCACCTCGTTGGAGGCCAGGCTCAGAGCGTCCATGAACCTGGCCGCGGCCTCCCTGCCGCCCTTTATGATAAAGGAGATGACCCCGCTGCAGCCCTTCAGGTACTTCTTTGACAGTTCATAGTCCGGGCTGGACTTCAGGCCCGGGTATATGACGCTCTCCACCTTGTCGGAGCCCTCTAAAAACTCCGCCACCGCCTGAGCATTCTCGCAATACTGTCTCATACGCACCGACAGGGTCTCAAGGCCCAGGTTCAGAAGGAAGGCCGAATGGGCAGCCGGGTATACCCCAAAGTCACGCATAAGCTGCATACGGGCCTTTATGATGTAAGCCATCTTGCCGTAGGTTTCGGTATAGGAGACGCCGTGATAGGACTCGTCGGGCTCGGTGAGCTCGGGGAACTTGCCGTTTGTCCAGTCGAACCTGCCGCTGTCCACTATCACGCCTCCCACCTGCACGGCGTGGCCGTCCATGTACTTGGTGGTGGAGTGTATGACGATATCCGCGCCATACTCAAAGGGCTTGCAGAGCACAGGGGTGGCAAAGGTGTTGTCCACTATCAGGGGCACGCCCATCTGGTGTGCAATATTTGCAAAGCGCTCTATGTCCAGCACCTTCAAAGCGGGGTTGGCTATAGTTTCGCCAAAGACAAGCTTGGTGTTCTCCTTGAAGGCCGCCTTTATCTCCTCGTCGCTGCTCTCGCTGTCCACGTATATGCACTCAATGCCCAGCTTCTTCAGCGTAAAGCTAAAGAGGTTTATGGTGCCGCCATATATGGTGGGCAGGCTCACTATACTGTCCCCCGCCTTGCAGATGTTGAGTATGGACAAGAGGCTCGCCGCCTGACCGGAGGTGGTGCACATGGCCCCCACGCCCCCCTCCAGGTCCGCTATCTTCTCCTCAACGGCCATCACCGTGGGGTTGCAAAACCTTGAGTAGATAATGCCTTTGGTGGGGTCATCAAACACCGCCGCGACCTCGGCGGCGGAGTCATACACATATGTGGTGCTCTGTACTATGGGCAGCACCCGGGGTTCGCCGTTTTTGGGGGTATACCCCGAGTGCAGGCATTTTGTCTCGTCTCTCATTTGGTCCTCTCCTTTGGTTTAGTCTTCGCTCACATGGCCGGAGCTGATGCCCTGGGTCACATCCCCCAGGGGCAGCCACTCCATGGCCTTCAAAATGTACGCGTCCCAGAAGGTCCAGTCGTGGCCGCCGGGGCCCTCCTCCCATGTGACGTCATAGCCAAGCTCCAGAAGCTTGTCCCTGAACACGCGGTTGGGGGCGATAAGGCCGTCCTCGGTGCCGCAGGCCAGATACATGCGGGGCTTGTCCTCCCTATTGGCCCCCCGCTCGGCCAGGGCCGTGTAGTCGTTCTCCCCGCCCAGCACTTTGTCAAGGTCGCCGAACACCGACTCGTAGTAGCCCCGGTTGGTCATGAGGAAGTCCGTGTACTCCGCGTTCAGATTCTGCTCGTTGAGCACCAGCGCCGCCGACAGGCCTATCACATGCCCGAAGGTTTCCGGGTGCTGCAAGCCGTTGACGATGGCCCCGAAGCCGCCCATGGACAGCCCGCCGATAAAGGTGTCCTCCCGCTTTCTCGAGAGCGGGAAGCTCCTGCGCGTGAACTCTATGAGGTCCTTTGCAATAAAGGAGCCGTACAGGGCGCTGGTCTTTCGGTTGTCCACATAGAAGCTGTTGTCCCCGCTGGGCATCACGACGCACAGGTCCCTGTTCTGGGCCCAGGCCTGTATCCTGGTGCCGCTGACCCAGTCAGTATAGTTCCCAAAGATTCCGTGCAGAAGATACAGCGTCTTAAAGGGCTTCTCCTCTGCCTCGGGCTGGCCCGGGAACACGATTTTATCCGTGGGCAGCACCACCTGGAGGGGCACGGTGCGCATCAGGGATTTGGAATTGAAATTGCACTGTATTAAAGCCATATTTATCCTCCCCTACTTGAGCCCTTCAAGGGCTTCTTCAATACGCTGCACCTTTTCCTTAAGCTTCTCGCCGTTCGCCCGCACGCCGTCTATGACATTCTGCGGGGCCTTGCTCATAAACGTCTCGTTCCCGAGCTTGTTCTCCACCGTCTCAAGCTGCTTCTTCGCCGACTCAAGCTCCTTTGTAAGGCGCTTTACTTCCGCCTCCCTGTCGATAAGGTCGTCCATAGGCAGATACGCCCTGCACCCGGAGGTGACCACCACCACGGCTCCCGGCACGTTGAAGCTCTCCCCGGTCTCCACCCCGCTGCAATAGGCCAGCCGGGCGATGGACTCCTTCTCTGTGTCGAAGGCCTCGGGGACCCCTGTCTCTATATACAGGTGGGCCTTTCGGCTGGGGGGCACGTTCATCTCGCTCCTTCTGGTGCGCACAGCGGTGATGAGCTCCATCACCTTTTCCATCTCCGCCTCCTCGGCGGGGAAGTCCAGCTTTTCGTCAAACTCAGGCCATTTTGAGACCATTATAGCCTCTCCCTCATGGGGCAGGCTCTGCCATATCTCCTCGGTGATGAAGGGCATGAAGGGGTGCAGGAGCTTTAAGGTATTCCCCAGCACCCAGCAGAGCACCCGCCGGTTGCCGTCGTCCATGCGCCCCTTAGAAAGCTCGATGTACCAGTCGCAGAAGTCCCCCCACATGAAGTCGTAGACCTTCTGCACCGCCACGCCCAGCTCGAACCGCTCCAGGTTCTCGGTCATGTCCCTTGCCACACGGTTAAACTTGCTGACTATCCACTTGTCCTCAAGGGTCAGCTCTTCGGGCAGCTCTGTGGACACCTCATGGCCGTCGATGTTCATGTGTATGAACCGGGCGGCGTTCCATATCTTGTTGGCAAAGTTCCGGCTGGCGGCCACCTTCTCGTCGGAGTACCGGGTGTCGTTGCCGGGGCTGGTGCCGGTGATTATGGTAAGACGCAAAGCATCCGCGCCGTACTTGTCGATGACCTCCACCGGGTCCACGCCGTTCCCCAGTGACTTCGACATCTTCCTGCCCTGGGCGTCCCTCACAAGGCCGTGGAAGAACACGGTGTCAAAGGGTATCTCCCCCGTCTGCTCTATGCCGGAGAAGATCATCCTGGCCACCCAGAAGAAGATTATGTCCCAGCCGGTCACAAGGGTGTTCGTGGGATAGAAGTATCGAAGGTCCTCGGTATCCTCGGGCCAGCCCAGGGTGGAGAAGGGCCAGAGCGCCGAGCTGAACCAGGTGTCCAGGGTGTCCTCGTCCCGGCGTAAGGGCTTGCCGCACTTGGGACAGACGGCTATGTCCTCCTCACTGACGAATATCTCCCCGCAATCGTCACAGTACCAGGCGGGTATCCGGTGCCCCCACCATATCTGCCGGGAGATGCACCAGTCCTTGATGTTCTCCATCCAGTTATAGTAGACCTTCTCCAGGCGCTCGGGGATTATCTTTATCTTTTTCTGGCGCACGGCCTCAATGGCCGGCTTTGCCATACTCTCCATCTTCACGAACCACTGGGTGGAAACTCTCGGCTCCACCGGGGTGTGGCAGCGGTGGCAGGTGCCCACGTTATGCTTTATGGGCTCCACCTTCAGAAGATAGCCGCCCTCCTCCAGGTCCTTGACTATCTGTTTGCGGGCCTCCATCATGCTGAGCCCCTGGTACTTTCCGCCATTCTCGTTGATGTTGCCGGCCCCGTCCATGATAGTGATAACCGGCAGGTCATGCCTCTGGCCCACCAAAAAGTCGTTGGGGTCGTGGGCGGGGGTTATCTTCACAACGCCGGTGCCGAAGTCCATCTCCACGTACTCGTCGGCTACAACGGGTATCTCCTTGTTCACCAGCGGCAGTATCACATTCTTGCCGATTATATCCTTATAACGCTCGTCCTCCGGGTGCACGGCAAGGGCCGTATCCCCCAGCATGGTCTCCGGGCGGGTGGTGGCCAGCTGCACATAGCCCGAGCCGTCGGCCAGGGGGTACTTCAAATGCCAGAAACTGCCGTCCTTTTCCTCGAACTCCACCTCTGCGTCCGAGAGAGCCGTGCCGCAGTGGGCACAGTAGTTGGTCATGCGCTCGCCCCTATATATAAGCCCCTTCTCATAGAGCTTTACGAACACGTGGCGCACCGCTTTAGAGCAGCCCTCGTCCAAAGTGAACCTCTGCCTGTCCCAGTCCGCAGAGCTGCCCAAAAGCTTTAATTGCTCGATTATCCTTCCGCCGTACTTGTCGTTCCAGGCCCAGGCCCGCTCCATAAAGCCGTCCCGGCCCAGGTCCTCCTTCTTTATGCCCTCCTTGGCCATGGCCTCCACTATCTTCACCTCGGTGGCCAGGGCCGCGTGGTCCGTGCCGGGCAGCCATAGGGCGGAGTAGCCCTGCATACGCTTCCAGCGGATAAGCACATCCTGGGTGGTCATGGTCATGGCATGGCCCACGTGGAGCTGGTCGGTGACGTTGGGGGGCGGCATCATTATAGTGTACGGCTTTTTATTGGGGTCAATCTCGGCGTGGAAGTATTTGTTTTTAAGCCAGAAATCGTATATCCGGCCCTCCACCTCCCGGGGCTCATAGGCCTTCGCGAGCTCCTTGCTCATTTTGCATCATCCTTCCGTTTTTATTTACGCTTATGTTTTTCGCCTATGGGTCAAAGAGAGATTATTGTCCCCCGGAGGGGACGGTCTGCTCCCCCTTAGGAGCTATCCCCTTCATGGCGGCGTAGTTGGCAAAGACGATGGCCGCGTCACGCCGCACCGTATTGTTTCTGGGGTTGAACTTGCCGTTAGCGGCGCCCTTCACAAGCCCCGCGTCCCGGCAGGCGTATACGCCCGCCCGGGCCCAGTCCGCTATGTCCCCGTCGTCCAGGAAACCGCCGAAGCTCCCGCTCTGCAGCCCCAGGGCCCTTGAGAGCACCGCGCACATCTCCTGACGGGAGATGGGGTCGTTGGGCCTAAATTTTCCGCCTGTGCCCACCATGGTGCCGCTCTCCTTGGCCCAGTAGGCCACGCCGGAGTACCATCTGCCCGTGCCCACGTCGGGGAAACTGTACATGCCTTCATACTGCTTCGTGTCTGCCCCCAGCACGGAGGCCACCACACTGGCAAACTCCGCCCGGGTTATCTTCTTCCCGGGGTTGAAGTTGCCGCTGGTATCCCCGTGGAAGTAGCCCAGCTTTGACACCTTTTCAATATGCTCATAGGCATAGTCTGTGCGTGGCACATCGGGATATGTCAGCGGAGGATAGTCCTCGCCGATATATTTATAGGCCGCTGTGTTTTTCTTTGGGTATCTTGAGCCGCTGACCCGGTCGATATTAAAGGGGTCCACCTCCCTGTGGCTGGAGGAAAAGGCGGAGCCGCCCACCACCGTGCCCGAGCCCACCAGGAAATAGTCGTGCCCGCCCCTGTCGCCGGAATCGTTCCAGGTAAGGTCCACGTTGTACCAGAGGCCGTCGTCCATCTTCACGTTGTTCCACATATGCTCCCGGCTCACCGCCAGCACACAGGAGATGTCCATCTGGTTGAGCACCACCTTGAAGGCCTTTGCATAGCCCTCGCAGACCGGGTCGTACTGGTCCTTGAACATACCGCCATAGGCGCTGTGGGCCATTCTGAACATTATGCTGTCGGTCGGCGCGTTCAGCGACGCGTAATTATAGCTGGAGCGCTCGGCCAGTATGTCGTGGACCTTCTTCACCTTGCTGTACACGTCCTTTTCCCTGCTTGCAGTGCTGGCAATACTCCTGGCCTCGGCCATCATCCGTTCCCTGTAGATATTCTCCTGGCCCCCATAGGACATGGAGAATATAAAGTAGAAGTCCGTGATGGTGTAGCGGCCGGTAGAGTTATAGCCCCGGAAGCTATAGAGATGTGAAACCACGCCGTCCAGCCACAGAAGGTCCGGCCTGTCGTACCTAAGGGCCCCGATGGCCGCGTTCACGTCGTTCTGTATGTCCTTATAGGCCTGGACCCCGGAGCCGGTGGGCACAAAGGAGCCGCCGCTGCTCATGCCGCTGATGGCCGCGCCGGTAATGCCGCTGACGTTCACCCGCACCTGGTGGTTCCTGGAGGAGCTTATGGTGCTCCAGGGTATATTCTTCAGTGCGTTATAGGCGGCCTTCTGCCGGGTGCTCAGCGTATTGTACAGGCTGCCGATGCCGTTTGCCGTGCCCTCGTAGCTCTGTACGTCCAGCGGCACGTGTTCGCATATATCCGCGGCCTCCACCACGTCCGTGGCGGTAACGGGTCCCTCTGCCGCCGCAGCCCAGGCAGGCTGGCACAGGAGCAGCAGGACGGACAACAGCATAGCAAGAGCTCTACTCTTTTTTTGTTTCACGACTCATTCCTCCAATAACTATAGTATTACTAATATATTATCCCCCAAACGGGCTCTATTGTCAATGGGAAATTCTCAAATATGAACGGCATGTTAATAAGCTGTTAATATCCCCTCTCCGGGCTTGCAAAATCCCTCGAACCATGCTAAAATGTTACCGTTTTGTAACTATTCTTCCTTTTGAGAGCTACCATAACTTTGATTGAGAGGTACTTTTTATGTTACATAGCCCTTCTGATCACAAGAAACGGAGCCTGGGCCTGCTGCTGGCCACGCTTATAGCCGTTCTGGGGCTGCCGCTCTGGAGCCTTGGGGCCAAGGCCGCCTCTGTGCCCACCAGCCTCGGCCTTGCCCTGCAGGGCATTACTGCCCATAAAGAGGGGTGGATCTATGTCTACGGCGGCAAGGGCGGCATGGTAAACGGTGTGCGGGCCACGGACTGCGCGGGCCTGCTGTACTCCTACTACTCCGACTGCGGCGTGTCCGGCTGCGCCGGCGGCGCCACCAGCCAGGTCCGGCAAAACACCATCTTCTCCGGCTCCCTCCAGCAGGGGCTTCCCCGCATACACGGTCTGGCCCTTACCAATTCCGAGCCCGGTGGCTATGCCCATATTGGAATATATATCGGGGGCGGCGAGTCCTGCGACAACTCCATGGAGGGCATAAACATGGTCCGGGCCACTGTGGAGGAGCGGCACTGGGACGGCTGGCACCTGTTCGACCTTGGTACCAAATATCCCAAGGACGGCTGGTATGAGTTTGACGGCAAGATGGTCCACTATACCAGCTATGAGTACGACGTGGACACGGAGATCGACGGCTATATAATCGGAAACGACGGCTTTGCCTGTCTTGAGGACGGCGAGGCCGCCCCGGTGGACGAGGGACTTCTGAGCAATACATGGGTCCCCGCCAGCGAGGTTGCCGGCTACCTTGAAAGCCAGGGCTGGTCCGGCAGCGACGACCCCGACGACGTCCCCTTTGATTACAACGCCACGGTAAGCGCCGCCAACGTGAACCTGCGCTCTGAGCCTAATACCAGCTCCAGGGTGGTGGCTATGCTCTCTAAGGACACCAAGCTACTGGCCGGAACGGCGGTAGAGGGACAGCAGGTCACTGTGCGCGGCAAGAAGTATTCCATGTGGTACCCGGTCTCCACCGCCAGCGGCAAAAACGGCTATATCTCTGAGGCATACGTAGAGCTGCACCTCTCTGCCCCGGTCATCACTTTTGACGGCGAGGGCGTATGTATGACCGCCAGCGGCTCCCCGGAGGATATCTACTACACCACGGACTATACCGAGCCAAAGCTTGAGGACGGCGCTTTATCCCTCAGCACCACCCCCTATGTATCCCCTGTCTGTCAGGTCAGCTGCACCTATAAGGCCGCTGTTATAAAAAACGGCGTTGTGGGACCTGTTACCACCGCCACTGTGATGAGCAACGGCGCGATTTTTACCGACTTCCAATATAAGGACTGGTTTGCCGCCAACGTGGACCAGGCTGTGGCCCTGGGGCTGTTCAGCGGCAACGGCAACGGAAAATTCAACCCCAGGGGCTCCATCACCCGCATTCAGTTCATAATTGTGCTGGCAAATATGTCCGGCGAGGATATGGACGGCTATACACTGGACAAGGGTACCTTCACGGACGCGTCCCCCAGCGCCTACTATGCCAGGCACCTTGCCTGGGCGGTGGATAATGGCCTTGTGGTCCCCGGCGGCAAGCTGAGCCCCAACCAGGTGCTTCCCCGGGAGGAGATGTGCGTTCTGCTGGACAAGTACCTTACCAATATCCTGGGTATCACAGAGGTAAACGCCTCGCCCGTTGAGGAGTTCGACGATGACGCTAGTATAAGCGGCTCCGCCAAGGAGGCGGTCTATAAGATGCGGGCCCTGGGTATTGTAACCGGCGTTGGCGGCAACAGGTTTGACCCGCTGGGCACCTCCCAGCGCGGCGCGGCCTGCAGGGTAGCCGTGCTGTTCCATAATATGTTTCTTGAAACTTAACATTTGAGGTAGATTTATCCAGCTTTGGGTAATCATAAATTAAAGCCGGTCCATAGGTTTTCTATGGACCGGCTCCTTTTATTTCAATATTCCCTCTTTAACCTTTAACGCCAACTCCACACAGTCCTCTGTGCTGGAGTATAGCAGCGCCGTCTCGGTTACCCCGGCGGCCCTTTCGCCCAGCAGGACCCTTTGGTTGACATAGGCTCGCCCGTCGTCCCCCTCCAGTGGGAAGGGGTTTATGGCCGCCGCGTTCACAGGCGTATCCATCTCCTGCCGCCCGGTCTCCACGGCTCTCGTACCGTCCCATCTGTACAGGCTTCTCTGCACCGGGCCCACGTCCCCGCCAAGGGACCTGGTGTAGCCGTCCCGGCTGGAAATTATCCCATGGGTATATCCCCGGGAACTGAGCTCCTTTGCCATATAGTCCAGGATAAAGGCGCTGCGCAGCCAGCCAAAGTCCAGATAGCAGTCGAGCCCCAAATCCTCCGCCAGGGCCGCGTATTCCGGGGAGACCTCCAGCCGCAAGGTGTCCTCACCCAAAAGCTCAAGGCTGACTCCGCTCTCCGCAAAGCCCGCCAGCTGCCGGAGTGTCCCGGCCGCTTCCGGCTCCGTGAAGGCCTCCGGTCCGCTGCTGTCATAGTATAGGTTCAGGCAGTAGGCCTCCAGCATACCCAGATAAACTGTCCTGTCCCCTGCCCTTTCCAGGCGCTCAAAGGCCCCGTACAGACACGGGTCCACCTTGATCTCCTCGCCCGTGTGGGTGTTGATATAACAGAGATTATTTTGGCAGTTCTCATAGGTCTGTGTGGCGTCGAACAGCCTGCCCAGCTCTATGCACTGCTGGGTATACAGGGTGGTCAGCGCCTTGCGCTGGGCGGTGGCCCCCTCTCCCAGCAGGTAGTCGAAGACAAAGTCCCCGGCTATAGAGGCCTCCTCTGTGGTGGCCTCTATCCGGGCCCAGCCCGGCTCTGTGGTCAGCAGGCTGTAAATACCGAACCCCAGGGCAGAAAGCCCCAGGGCCAGGCACAGGAGAAAGGCTATGAACCTTCGCCCGATGTGCTTCTCGTTGAGCTCCACCCGCTCTACCTTTGGCAGAGCGGGCTCACGCCTTTTTGCGCCGCGTCTCATCAGAAGATAACGGCAAACAGCAGGGCCAAGAGGAACAGCGCTATTATGCCCCCGATTATGCAGAAGCTGATGATCGCGCCCTTCTTACAGGCCTTATAGTTTTTGATATAGTTCTTTTTCTTGAAAATGACTGCGGCGATAATGCCCAGCACAGGGAGCAACAGGGACAGTATCATGTACCATACGCTGCCGGTGTCGTGCAGCGGCGCGCTTAAAATAGCGCTGGCGTCCATCGTCTCCTCCTCCTGCTCCTTCTGGGGAGCGTTGGGGTCACGAATAGTGATGGACTTCAAGGGCACGCCCTTCTCCCTTATGACCTTATACTCCTCTATCTCCTTTTGGTTCCCATAGACAAAGTGGTTATGCCCGATGTCCGTAAGCTCCGGCTTGTCGGTGCTGTAGTCGTGCACAGAGGGGTCATAGGTAAAGAGCACCTTGTTCTTCTCCAGTATTGGGTCCGGGATGGGTATGGCGGAGATAAGTGAGCGGGTGTATGGGTGCATGGGGAAATCGAACAGCTCCTCGGCCTCGGCCACCTCCACAATATTGCCCTTATAGATAACGCCTATCCTGTCGGAGATAAAGCGCACAATGGAGAGATCGTGGGCGATGAACAGGTAGGTCACGTCCCGCTCCTCCTGGAACTTCTTCAGAAGGTTCAGCACCTGGGCGCGTATGGACACGTCCAGCGCGGAGATGGGCTCGTCCGCCACCACCAGCTCCGGCTCCATTACCATGGCGCGCGCAAGGCCTATACGCTGGCGCTGTCCGCCGGAGAACTCGTGGGGATAGCGGGTCAGGTGCTCGGGTAAGAGGCCCACCTCGGTTATCATGTTCTTGACCTTCTGCACCCTGTCCGCCTCGTTCTCGAAGAGGTGGAAGTTGTAAAGGCCCTCTGAAACGATATAGTCCACAGTGGCGCGCTCGTTCAAAGACGCCGCCGGGTCCTGGAAGACCATCTGTATATTCCTGATTACCTCCCGGTCCAGTGAGCGGGGTATCTTGCCGCTGATGGGTACGCCCTTATAGAGTATCTGTCCTGCGGCGCAGGGGTTCACCCTGATAACAGCCCTGCCGATGGTGGTCTTGCCGGAGCCCGACTCGCCCACCAGGGAGAAGGTCTCCCCCTTGTAGATGTCGAAGGAGGCGTTCTTTACCGCCTTAACGGCGCTGTCCCCCTTACCAAAGGTGATGTCCACGTTGCGGAGGGACAGCAGCACCTCCCGGCCGGTGGCGGGGTCTATGGGCCCGTGCTCCGGCAAATGGCGCGCCTTGACGCCAGTCTCAACAGTTGTGGTTGCCATATGCTGTCCCTCCTATATATTGAAAGCCCGTATGAGCTTTTCGTGGATGTCCTGGATTATCTCGGGCTTCTCTATCTTGGGGGCCCTGGGGTCCAGGAGCCAGGTCTTTGCGAAGTGGGTCTCGGTCACCGGGAACATGGGTGGCTCTCTAAGTGTGTCCAGCTTCAGGCAGTAGGGGTTCCGTGGGGCGAAGGGGTCGCCCACAATCTGGTTATAGAGGGAGGGCGGCGTGCCGGTGATGGAATAGAGCTTTGTGTTGCGCTGGGCCAGCTGGGGCAGGCTTGAGAGCAGCGCCCAGGTATAGGGGTGCCTGGGGTCGTAGAAGACCTCCTCCACCTTCCCGAGCTCCACTATCTGCCCGGCGTACAGCACCGCCACGCGGTCCGCTATGTTTGCCACAACCCCCAGGTCGTGGGTGATGAACACGATGGTATAGCCGAACTCCTTTTGCAGGTCTTTGATGAGCTTTATGATCTGGGCCTGGATGGTAACGTCCAGGGCCGTGGTGGGCTCGTCACAGATGAGTATCTTGGGCTGGCAGGAAAGGGCTATAGCTATAACTATCCTCTGGCGCATACCGCCGGAATACTGGAAGGGATAGTCGTCAAAGCGGGCGTCCGCGTTGGGTATGCCCACCTTGTGCATGAGCTCGATGGCCCGGGCCCGGGCCTCCACCTCGGAGCAGTTCTGATGCTTGAGTATGATGGAGGTTATCTGCTTGCCGATGGTGATAATGGGGTTTAAGGAGGTCATGGGGTCCTGGAATACGGTGGCTATCCTGCGGCCCCGGATCTGGGCCCAGTCCCCGGCAAACTTCACGTTGGCAAGGTTCAGGGTACAGGTGCCGTGCAGGGTGTCGGCGGTCTCGTCCAGGTAGCGGACCCGGAACACCACCTGATCAAAGACCGCGTCGTTCATGGGGTCCTCGCCCAGCTCCATGGCCTTCTTTATCACCTTTAGAAGCCCCCTGATAAGGTTTACGCGCTTATGGAAGGGATAGCGGCCCACGGAGAGGTATATCTCTTTTGCCAGTGTCTCGTTGCGCTTCTTCTGCTCGGCGCTTATCTCTACGGAGGTCTCTTTGGCGTATTGAGCCTTTAGCTCCTCCAGGCGCTTATTGAAGCTTGCCTGATAGCCGCTGTCGGCTTTTACCGCGGCGACATTCTTTTTGACCTTATCCTTATACTCCTGCTCCAGGCGCTTTATCTGGTTATCAAGGCCCTTTATCTCGTTGCCCAGCTCCCGTATCCTCTGGCGCTCCGAATGGGAGTCCAGAGTCTGGCGCAGGTTGAAGGTCTCGGCCCGCTTGAAGCGGAGCTCCTCTATACGCTTCTGGTGCTCCCCCGCGTCCTCGTCGCTGACGGTCATCTTCTGCTTGCGTTCGCTCTCCAGCTCCAGTATTTTGCGGTACGTAGCCGCGCCGTGCTCCAGCTTCGCGTACTCGTCCAGCTTCTTTTGGGTGTTGGCAATGGTGTTGCGCGCCGTGCCCAGCAGCTTCACGTGGGTGTCTGCCAGCTCCTCGTCGTTAAAGATGATGCTGCCGTTGTCGATAAAACCGTTGGAGTCCAGCATCCCCGCGAAGGTCTTGGTAAACACTGATTTGCCCGAGCCCGACTCGCCCACTATGGCGATAGACTCGTTTTCATAGATGTCGAGGCTGATGTTCCGAATGGCTGTCAAAATGCGCCCGCGCACCCGGAACTTTACCTCCAGGTCTTTTACGGAGAGCAGGACCTTTCTATCCTGATTATTTGTTTCCATCCTAAGCCCTCCTTACATATGGGTCCTGGGGTCGGACGCGTCGCCCAGGTTCTGGCCGACCACGTACAACACCACCGCCACGGTGGAGGCTACCACCACCGGCCCAGGGACATATCCTTTAGCCCTATGCCGATATAGGCCAGGAACACCTCATAGGAGATGTACGAGGGTATCTCCGTGGCGGCCAAGGTCACGATGACCGAGGTCATGAAGGGCAGAATGTTCCTCATGGCAATGCGCCCGATGGACGTGCCCAAGCACCGGGAAGCCAGGTTATACTCCCGGTCCCGGATTATAATGACCTGGGTGCGGATAAAGTACGCCACGCCCAGCCAGCCGGTGACCGTCAGGGCAAACACCAGGGACCAGAAGCTGGCCGTAAGGACCATCACCACCACGGATATCAGCAGGACATAGGGGATGTTGGCGATGGTGTTATAGACCTCCATCATGAATACGTCCACCTTCTTGGAGAAGCCCCACACCGCGCCCAGCAGGATACCGATGGTCAGGTTTATCACCGCGCACATAAGCGCCAGGGAAATGGATATCTGAGAGCCGACCCAGACCGTGTCGAAGGTGGGCTCGCCAGAGCCGCCGGAGCCCAGAATCCAGCTCAGGCTGAAGCCAAACTTCTCTATGGCGGCGGCGGGCAGAAGGTGCTTTGTGGTGGAATCGGTTATATTCGCGTAGCGGTCATATACTATCAGCGTGGGGTACACATAGGCAAAGAGGATTATCAGCAGCAAAAGCCCCAGCATGATGATGTTTATCTTCTTCTTGAAGAAGACCCGGAACACCGACTGCCAGTAGGAGTACCTGGGGGCGGTTATCTTCTCGGCCTCCACATCGCTGTGCTCCACAAAGGAGAACAGCTCCTCCTCGGGCACACCCAGCTCTCTAAGGTTTGTAAGTTCGGATTTCATCTCTCTACCTCCTCGTTAGCGGCTCTCGCTTGTAAACGAGATACGCGGGTCGACCACGGACATGAGCACGTCGCCCAGGATAATGGACACCACCGACAGCAGGCCGTAGAACATGGTCACGCCCACGATAACGCCGTTATCGTAGAAGTTGATGGCCTGGGTCAGCAGGTTGCCGGTGCCGGGGACCACGTAAACGCGCTCTGTGATAATCGCGCCGGTAAGGGCCCCCAGTATGGTGCTGGGTATGCCATGCACGATGGGTATGGCCGCGTTCTTCAGGATATGCTTTGCGAATATCTCATTCTCCGAAAGGCCTCCCGACCGGGCGAACTTCACATAGTCCGAGTTCATCTGGTCTATCATGTAGCGCCTGAGCCATTTCATCAGGTTCGCCACCGAGGGCAGCGCCAGGGAGACGATGGGCAGCACATACATCAGCGCCGTGCCGTTGTTTACGTCGAAGGTGGTGGGAAGGCCCATGGAGCCGCCTATGGCCTTGAACAGGAAGATGTACGCAAGGCTTGGCACGGCCATGATGAACACGATATAGAAGGTGCCCAGCTTATCCACAAGGCCATCCTTGTGCCGGGCCATGAACACACCCAGCGGCAGGCCCAGGGCGTAGGCCATCAGGCTTGCCAGGATACCGCAGGTGAAGGAGAAGGCTATCTTCGAGCGGCCGCCCTTTCTGGTGATCACATTGGTATAATCGTCCACAAAGCGTGTCTGAAGCATCTCCGAACCCGCAAGGGAGCCCTCCTGATACGTGGCCGTGTGCAGGTCGTCGGCGCTGTCCTCCTCGTGGTTGGTGGGGAACATCACCCTTCTTGTCACGTAGGAGCCCTGGGTCTGCAGCATGGTCTCCAGCACGTCCCGATCCTTGTTAACCGAATAGGAGGTACCCAGGTTGACAGTTATAAGGTTCTGGTGCAGATACGGGAACTGGTCGTTAAAATACAAGAGGTACTTATGCTTGGTGCCGTTGCCGATTATAGCCGGGGAAAATTTGTCCCCGCCGTATACCGGGTCGTGGGTGGTGAAGGTAAGGCCGCGCTCCCCGATGTCCACCTCCTCGTCCACATAATGAATGGTGTCGATAGAGATAATGTTGGAGAAATAGCCCCAGAGTCTGGAGGAAAGCGGACGGTCCTTATGGGCGAACAGCTCCGGCTGGCCCCCGGCGGCCACCTTCCTGCGGGAGGTTATGGCCTTGAGCCGCTCCACTGTGAAGCCCTTGCCCTCATAGTAATCTGTAAACTCCTTTACATACTGGGCCACAACGCCCTCGTCGTCCTCGGGCTTGCGGCCAAGGTCCCCGGCCTCGTTCCGGGTATCGGGGTCCAGCTTGCCCTCCTTGACCTGATCATTAAGCCAGTCGGTGTAGTTCACATAGTCCAGATAGCCATAGTCCTGCCACCTGCGGTAGGTATAGGTGGTGCGGGCGTTGTTCTGGAGCTTGCGGTAGACCTCGTCCTCGGCGAAGATGGACGTGCGCTCCAGAAGGGAGTAAATCAGCACCATGACTATCGCCACCACTATAGCGATAGAGATAAGGCCGTGGATAAGTCTTTTAAGAATGTATTTTGCCATAATATCATCTACTTTTTCATATTATCATCTGCAATTTGCTTTCTTCTTGAAATTTCTTATATATAGAGATTGGGGATGGAGCCAAACGGCCCCATCGCCCCTTCTCATAAGCGGACAGACCAGAAGTCTATCGCTATACTCGGCCGGACGGACCCGGCTTCTTTACTCGGTTATCTATCATGATATCTGTGATATCATGAGCCTACATTTACTAATAGTAAATGCCCTGGAGTTTTAAACTCAGTTCAAAACTCGTGTGTATTTAATAATTGCTGCGCAATTAGTAAATACCAATACACTTGGTCATGTAGCCCATGTAGTCGGGCAGGAAGGTATCCACATAGGAGCAGGGATCCTGATAGTCAGGAGACCAGCCGGACAGGTCATAAAGGTCGAAGTTGGACTGATAGCCACGCTCGGTGTTGTAGCCGCAGGCGCGCCATACGTCGGCATCCGGGCAGTCAATCAGGTCGATGATGACCTTGCCGCCCAGGTTCTTCTCCACCTGCTGCTTGAACGCGTTGGCCGCGTTGGTACGGCTGGGGGTATAAGAAGGATAGGGGAAGTCCAGATGGACCGGGTTGCTCTCGTCAACGGTGATACCGTTGGCGGCCAGCTCCTCAAGGGCTGTGTTCAGCTCCTCGTTGGCGTTGTCAACATTGAACCAGCCGTCGAAGCCGTCGCCGGTGCCGCGGCCGTTCTCGGCGTCGGGATCGTCCTTGTACACGGTGATCTTCACGCCGTCAGCGTCCAGCTGGGCCTGCATGATCTTGCCGTAGTCGGTGCCGGCGGGGAAGGTGGTGTCAACGCCGTTCACGGGCACGGTCACGTCCTCGGAGAGGGTGACGAAGGTGCCGGGAGTGTAGGAGTTGCGCACGCTGAGGGCCGCCAGGTCGTCGCCCACGTTCTGGGCGTTCCAGGCCACGCGGTCAACGGACATGGCCACGGCGCGGCGGAAGTGCACGTTGTTCATAGCGGCATGGGTAACTTCCTTCTGCTCGTCGGTCTGGGCGGACACAGCGTCGTTCTCGTTATTGGTGTTGGCCCAGGCGGCGCGGTTCACGTTCAGGAAGTTGAAGTAGGAGGCGGAACCGGCGGAGCTCACGTAGATATAGGTATCGAACACGGTGCCCTCGTCGCCGTCCATCTTCTCCTCCTTGGCAATGGTCAGGGTGGAGTTGTTGATGGCATAGTTGTCGACGACCCTGGACTTAACGTCGTTATAGCCCTTGGTGGGGTCGGAACCGTCGTTAAAGAGGTAGGACATTTCCTTGATGGTAACATTCTCAGCATCCCAGTACAGGGGGTTGGCCTTGTAGGTGATGGAGTTGTTCTCGGTAACGCTTGTGGTCAGGAAGGGACCGCAGTAGGCGATATGGTCGGAGTCGCGGCCATACATATTGCCCTCATCGGCGCTGTCATAATCGTCGCCGAACTTGCCGCCCTGAGAGGTGTAGTAGGAACGGGACAGGGGCAGGGACAGGCCGTAGTGGAGCATGGAGGTGAAGTAGGGAGTGGGATTCTCCAGGGTGTACTCCAGGGTGTAGTCGTCAACAGCCTTGATGCCAACGCCGTCGATGTCACACTTGCCGTCGATATAGTCCTGCACGCCGGTGACATAGCCCACAAACAGGGTCTCAAGGCCAGCCTGGCAGTCCAGCAGGTGCTGCATACCGGCGACCCAGTCGTCGGCAATCAGGTCCGCCACCTCGCGGCCCTGGCTGTCCACCCACTTCACGCCCTGACGGATCTTGAAGGTATAGGTCTTGCCGTCCTCTGACACCTCATAGCTCTCGGCCAGAGCGGGGAGCTCGTTGTTCTCGCCGTCGTAGTACAGCAGGCTGTCCACGCTGCCGATGGAGTACTGGGTGTCGCCCGCGCGGGAGGAGGCGAACATATCATAGGTGGTGGGCAGGCCGGAGAAGGTCAGGTTCAGGCTGTCCTTCATCTTGTAGCCGTGGGACTCCAGGTACTCGATGGCGGCCGCACGGTACTCGCCAGTGCCGCGCTTCTCGTTCAGCAGATCCTTCAGAGCATCGCGGTCAGCGGTCTTCAGCACCTTGTCGGTGACCAGAGCGTACTGATAGCGTATGTCGTCGGAGCCCCAGCCGTTAGTGGTGACGGAGCCGGGAGCAACAGCGCTTATCTGGTACAGAGCACCGTTGCAGGTGGTGGGCATCATAACGCCGGAGGCCATCAGCTTCGCCTCGGCCAGAGCCTCCAGGGCCCAGCGGCGGTTCTGGTCGCTGGTCTCGGCGGCATACTGCTCGGCATACTCGCGGAACTCCTTGAGGTTGAAATCGTAGTAGTAGTCGGAGATCTCGTCATAGTCCTCGCTGTCGATGCTGGGGAGGGTCCAGCCGGTCTCGGTGGGCTCGTCTGCGCCCACGTCGCTGCTCTCTTCGGAGCTATTGTCCTCAGAGACCTCACTGCTCTGGCTGCTGTCCTGGCTGCCGGAGGAATTCCCGCTGTCGTTGCCGCAGGCGGCAAACGCGGACACCAGCATCAGCACAGCCAGCATCAGCGCCAAGGTGCGCTTCACTGTCTTGTTCATGTTGATCGTCGTCCTTTCTTCTGCTAATAATATATGTTGAGAGCCAAGGCCTGGCCCCAGCTCTTGCAACCTCGCGCATTTTTCCGTTTCGGAACTTTCATTTTTCCGATTGCTCCGAGAAGGTGTACTAAATATAGTATGAACAAATTATAAACCCACTGTGGGGGACTGTCAAGCCTTTTCCGCGCCAAAGGGCCAATTTGAGATACAATAACGCAAAATACAAATATGTATGCGCTTTTTTGTGCAGTTTTACAGTTATGAAAGTTTGGCTCAAGCTTCCTGCATTCCCACCATGAGACAATTTTGGACTTGTAATTATAGGAAACGCGTATTATAATATTATCAGTTATTCTGTAAATTAAGGAATGGTGCCGATTGATGCCCGATAACCGACCCTTTTCCCAATGGGAGGCGTCCTCTCTTCCGGTGATAGCCTTTGCCCCCGCCTCCCATGCCGTCCTCTACCATAATCCCGCCGCCGCCCATCTGGAACCCGGCGGCCTGATAGCCGGCCTTCCCTCTGAGGAGCGGGCGGCCCTTCTGTCCGCCCTTGACGGGCAGAGCGGGGACCCTGTGTTCCTGCACGCCGGCGGGGAGGTATACTCGCCCCTGATGCTGCCTGCCGGAGGCTGCACGCTATGCCTTTTCCAGGCTGTAACGGGCTACTATAACAGGACCCGGGACGCCCTGGACCAGGCGCTGATGGCCAGCGAGGCCAAGACTACCTTTTTGTCGGAGATGTCCCACGACATACGCACCCCCATGGGAGCCATCGCGGGCCTTACGGATATAGCCCTCTCACAGCCCGGCTCTCCCACCAAGGTGACCGAGTGCCTTAAAAAGATAAAGGTGGCCTCGGAGCATATGATGTCCCTTCTCAACGAGGTGCTGGATATGTCCCGCATCGAGAGCGGGCGTGTCCAGATACAGCCCGAGCCCACCAACCTTTCGGACCTTCTGCACGAGATACTCATCGTCGCCCGGCCCCAGGCCGATTCCGGGGGACTTCGGTTTGTGCTGGAGATGGGCCGGATAGCCCGGGAAAACCTGGTGCTGGACTCGGTGCGCCTGAAGCAGGTCTGCCTGAACCTGCTGTCCAACGCCGTAAAGTACACCCCCCGGGGCGGCCGGGTGGATATGGCCTTCGCGGTGCTGCCCGCCGGGGACGGTGACAGTGTGACCATGCACGTGCAGGTGAAGGACAACGGCATCGGCATGAGCCGGGAGTTCCTCATGAAGCTCTTCACCCCCTTCGAGCGTGAGGAGAAGAGCTCCGTGCACAAAATACAGGGCACTGGCCTTGGCATGACCATCACAAAAAACCTGATAGAGCTAATGGGCGACCAAATCCAGGTGGAGAGCGAAACCGACAAGGGCAGCTGCTTTACCCTTGACCTCCCCTTCACCGCCGCCCCGGACCCGGATATTGACGGGAGCCTTGAGGGCTGTAAGGTCCTGCTCCTTGACAGCGACGCAAGGCAGGGAGACCTGACTCTATCCCTTTTAAAGGAGCTGGGTATGGAGTGCGACTGGGCCCGCTCGGCCATGGACGCGGCGGCGTATCTCAACGACTGCGACCTTTTCGGGACCCGGTACCAGTTCCTTCTGGCCGCGGAAAAGCTGGAGGGGGCGGAGATGACCCTGCTGCTCCCGGAGCTTCGGAACCGGCTTGGCCAGGACCTGCCCATACTGCTGCTCACCGACAGCGACTGGAGCCAGATAGAGTATGTATTCACCCGCTCCGGCGTGGACGGCCACATACCTCTGCCCCTCTTTAAAAGCAAGCTGGCCTCCCTTCTCTCCTCCTATGCCGGCGGCACCGGCCGGGGGGCGCCGCCGGCAGAGGTCCGCTGCAACCTGAGCGGGCTGCGGCTGCTCCTTGCCGAAGACAACGATCTCAACCGTGAAATAGCCGTAGAGCTTATCGGTGAATCGGGTGCCCTTATAGACTGCGCCGAGGACGGCCGCCAGGCTGTGGATATGTTCCAAAATAGCTCCCCCGGATATTACGACGCCATACTTATGGACGTGCAGATGCCCGTGCTGGGCGGCCTGGACGCCACCCGGGAGCTGCGGGCCCTGGCCCGCCCGGACGCGAAGTCCGTGCCAATAATAGCCATGACCGCCAACGCCTTTGTAGAAGACGTGAAGAAATCTTTGGAGGCTGGAATGGACGCCCACATCTCCAAACCCCTGGACATTGACAAGGTGCTGTCCACCATAGACAGCCTTGCTAGAGGGCGGCGGCCATGAGGGAATATCAGGAGAAATACCTTAGGAACCTTCAGCGGGTGTTCGAGCTCAACTCCCTGCCCGGGGAGCTGCCCTCCCCGGAGGAATATCTGGCCCGGCGGGCCCAGAGGGCCGAAGAGCTAAAGGTGCTGTCTGAGGAGAACACCGCCCTGCTGCGCCGGGAACTGTTCCCCCTGCTGGACGATATCATCACCGCCACCGAGGACGATATCTCGAACCTGGAGGAGTTTGCCGCCGCCATGAACTCCCGGGGGGCGTACCTGGACCTGGTGCTGTGTTACTACCTTCACAACGCCATAATAACCTATGCCCGCCACTGGCATAAGCGGGACCTGCTTATCAGGCACCTGTACCACTGTGCCATGACCCTTTTCTATATGCAGGAGATACTCCGCCGGGCGGACAGGACGGACTATAACTGGAGGATGAGCCTTATGTTTGGCGAGGCCGCCTCATATATCAAGCAGTACGACCAGATAGAGGACATGGAGACCCGGGGCTATATCCACCGTGCCATGGGCAACCTGGCCCTGGCCTATGCCGGGCTGGACGAGGCCGACGGCCGGCGGAAATCCGCGGCCATACGCCGCTCGTTGCAGATACTTGAGGACCCCGTATACCACGAGAAATCCCCGGACCTGCCCTGGGACCTGTATCTTATGAAGACACATCAGGAGCGCACCACCGCCCTGGGCCTGCTGCGCACGGGCTTTGCGGACCCACAGATACAGCGGGAGGTGATGGAGTCCGCCGAATACGTGCGTGACGGTCTTGGCCGCAGGGGCGGCGGACAGATACCCATACGCTGGCAGTACGCCTATGAGGCGGCCCAGTACCACTGCGGCGTGCGCCCCCTCTCCTACCTTCTGAACTGGCTGGAGAACGCCTATTTGGAGCGGGACGAGGGGGACTATTCCCCCGAGAGCTTCTATCGTAATATGTTCCTCCCGGCTCTGTACGCCTCCTACATCTGTCATAGCCCGGAGATAATGTACAGTAAAAAGTACGTGCTCAGCTTCATGTACCGAAGGCTGGAGGCCTATGTGCGGGGTATGCAGGACAACCAGCTGAGCGAGGCCACCCTCAATAACCTGCTGGCCTGCTTACAGAGCTTTGTGGAATACCCGGACGGCATACTTGAAAAGGACTTTATAATGGCCCTGGTGGTATGCCGCAGCCCGGACAGCTTCGCTTCGTCCTATATGGCCTCCCAGATATCCCAGATGATGGTAAGTAAAGCCCTGGAGGACTGCCCCCAGGCCCTTGAGGGCGCGCTGGGCTATAGCGGAGCCGAAGCCCTTTGGGATCATAAGGAGGAGCTTTTTACCTTCGTCCGGGAGGCCTGCCTGCTGCATAACGTGGGCTTTTTGGCCTTTTGCAACCTCTCCCGCCGTATTGGCCGCAGCCGCCTTGAGGAGGAGGAGAACCTTATCCGCTGCCACGTCTACGCCGGGGCAAGGATATTGGAGCAGAGCCCTTCTACCCGGCCCTATGTGAACGCCGCCCTGGGGCATCACCGCTTCTTTGACGGCAGCGGCGGCTATCCCCCGGAGTACCGGCGGGAGGAGGACCCGAATGCCATGCTCACGGACCTTATCAGCGCCGCGGTACATCTGGTGGGGCTTCTGGACGGCGGAACCACGAACCTGGAGGAGGCTCTTGAGAACCTTCGCCAGGAGTCCGGCAGGCGGCTCTCCCCGGCTTGGAGCGGGCTGCTCATAGAGCTGAAGCCGGAGCTTCGGGAGTACCTGCGCTTTGGTCAGGCAGAAGCCTTTGAGGCGGCGTTCCGGCTTTTGAAGGGCAGAGAAAACGAAAAGGAGTAACCCTATGCCTTTATCCACACTGGAGCTGCCCTTTAGGATGGGCCAGATCCTTTTAGAGAACGGCGCGGAGATATCCCGGGTCCAGGAGACCATGGAGCGGGTGGCCCGAGCCTATAATATAGAGGGCTTTGACGTGTATGTGCTCACAAACTCCATCTTCGCCACGGCCAGCGAGGACGGCGTCAGCCATAGCACCACCTTCCGCTATGTCCCCGGCACCACGGTGCACCTGGGGCGCATAATGGCCGTGAACCAGCTCTCCCGGGAGATAGCCGAGGGCCTGCACACCCCAGAGGAGGCCCTTATGCGCCTTGAGGGGATAAAAAGCATAGCCTATTCCCCCCTGCCCGCCCGGGTGCTCTGCTGCGCCGCGGGCAGCGCGGCGTTCAGCTTCCTTTTCGGCGGCGGACCTCTGGACTCTCTGGTGGCGTTCTTCTGCGGCGTGGTGCTGGAGCTGTACCTGGACTTCGCGGACAGAAAGGCTATGTCAAAGTTTTTAAAGAATCTCTCCTCCAGCGCCCTTGTGACCCTCTGCGGCGCGGCGTTTTTCCTTATGGGCCTTGGGCAGAATATGGACAAGATAATAATCGGCTCCATCATCCGCCTGGTGCCCGGGGTGGCCCTTACCAACTCCATCAGGGACTTCTTCAGCGGCGACTATCTCTCCGGCGCAATACGTATGCTGGACGCTTTCTTAGTGGGCGGCTGCATAGCCGTGGGGGTGGGCTTTGTAATTAAGGCCCTGTCTGTTTTGACAGGGGGTGCCCTTCTATGACCGGTCTTTTAGCCATAGGGAACGGCGTTTTGCAGGTTTTGGTGGCGTTCATATCCACCATCGCCTTCGCGGTCATCTTCCACGCCCCCAAAAAGGAGCTGTTCTATACCGGGCTCACCGGCGGCGCCGGGTGGCTGGTATACCTTCTGGCCCAGGGCCTGGGCAGCGGCACCGTGGCCGCGTCGTTCCTTGCGACCCTGGCGTTAGCGTGGCTGTCCCGTGTGTTCTCCTTTGCCAGAAGGGCCCCGGTGACGGTGTTCCTTATCTGCGGCATCTTCCCCCTGGTGCCCGGGGCGGGGATATACTATACCGGCTACAACTTCTTCATGGGTAACGACGCCATGGCTTTAGAGAAGGGCCTTGAGACCATCAAGATAGCGGTGGCCATAGCCCTTGGCACCGGCATTGTCCAGTCCCTGCCCCCGTTCCTGTTCCACCGCCCCAATAAAAAGAGGTGATAACTTGCCCCGCAGGATAATAGAAATATCGGAAAACGACGGCGGTCAACGCCTGGACCGTTTTCTCCTAAAAACTTTTCCGAACCTGCCCCAGAAGGTCCTGTATAAGTGCATACGCACAAAGGACGTGCGCCTGAACGGCTCCCGGTGCGCCCCCGACTCCCGGCTCTCGGCCGGGGATACGCTCACAGTCTTCTGGCAGGAGGAATACTTCCAGGCAGAGCCCAAGGACTACGACTTCCTTAAAGCCCCCAAAAAGCTCGGTATAGTCTATGAGGACGAGAACCTCCTGCTTCTGGACAAGCAGCCCGGGCTCATAGTACACCCCGACGAGAACTACCACTTCGACTCACTGATTGCCCGGGTACAGCACTATCTCTACGATAGAGGGGAATACCTCCCCGAGAAGGAGAACAGCTTTGCCCCGGCCCTTGTGAACCGCATAGACCGCAACACCGGGGGCATAGTGATGGCGGCAAAGAACGCCGATAGTCTGCGGATACTGAATCAGAAGGTTAAGGACAGGGAGCTTACAAAGCTCTACCTCTGCCTGGTCTGCGGCAGAATGACGGAAAAGTCCGCGCTCCTTACCGGGCACCTTGTGAAGAACGAGGCCCAGAACCGGGTCTATATAGACGATAAGCCCTCTCCCGGGGCCAAGACCATAAAGACCCGGTACCGGGTGCTGGAGGAGCGGGGAGGCCTGTCACTTCTGGAGGTGGACCTGCTCACAGGCCGCACCCACCAGATACGGGCACATATGGCCTCCATCGGCCATCCCCTGGCCGGGGACGGCAAGTACGGAAAGAACAGCGTGAATAAGGCCCTGGGGCTCAAGTGGCAGGCCTTATACTCCTATAAGCTGGGTTTCCGCTTCACCACCCCAGCCGGGATATTAGAGTATCTTAACGGCCGGGTCTTTACCGTGCCAAAGGTCTGGTTTTTAGAGGACTTCTATAAGAAGGAGAGATAGAAATGCTAAGATTTGAAATGTCCATGACCCTGCCCTCCGCCGCCCGGTCCCTGCGCCGGGAGGTATTCATGGAGGAGCAGGGCTTCTCCTACGAGTTCGACGACACCGACAACAGGGCCCTTCACCTGGTGCTGTTCGACGGCGAGGAGGCCGTCGCCTGCTGCCGTATGTTCCCCGAGGGCCCCGACTCCTGGCATATAGGCCGGGTGGCCGTTAAAGAGGAACGCCGGGGCCAGCATTTGGGCGAGGCCGTCATGAACGAGGCCGAGGCCGCCCTGGCCCTTAAAGGGGCGAAAAAAGTGGCGCTCTCCGCCCAGGTCCAGGCGGCAGGCTTCTATAAAAAGCTGGGCTATGTCCAGGTAGGGGAGGAATATCTGGACGAGCACTGCCCCCACGTGGACATGGAGAAACTGCTGGGCAGCGCTCCGGCGGGTGCAAAGGAAGGAACAAAATGAGAGTTATCCACCTTATCGGCGGCGGCGACACTGGCGGCGCAAAGACCCATGTGCTCCACCTTCTGCGGGAGCTGAACCGCTCTATCGACGCACAGCTGTTCTGCTTCATGCGAGGCGAGTTTTCCGACGACGCCCGGAAGATGGGCATACCCATCCACGTGATAGAGAGCGGCAACCCCTTTATAGGTCTTAGAGAGCTTAAAAAGCTCCTCTCCGGCCGGCAGGTGGATATTATCCACTGCCACGGGGCCCGGGGCAACCTTATGGGAAACCTCTTAAAGCACTTTATAAAAGCCCCGGTGGTCACCACCGTCCACAGCGACTATAGACTGGACTACCTGGGCCGGCCAGTTGCCCGGCTCAGCTACGGCACCACGAACCTTGTGGCCCTCCGCCGGCTCAACTACTATATCGGCGTTTCCGACCCCATGCGGGAGCTCCTTATAAAGCGTGGTTTCCCCACGGACCGCATCTACACCATCTATAACGGCATTGACTTCAAGACCCCCTTAAAGCTCCGCCCAAAAGAGGAATTCTTAAAGGAACTGGGGGTCCCCTATGAACCCGGGGACGTGCTGGGCGGCATCGTTGCCCGGCTGGACCCGGTGAAGGACCACCCCACCCTGCTGCGGGCCATGAAGATTGCCTGCGGGCAGTGCCCGAACCTGAAGCTTATCTGCGCCGGGGACGGCAACACCATGGAAAAGCTCAGGGAGATGGCCCGCTCTCTGGGACTGGAGAACCGGGTGTTCTTTGTGGGCTGGGTGACGGACATTCCCTCCTTCTATAACGCCATAGATATCAACCTGCTGACCTCCCTTTCAGAAACCTTCCCCTATGCCATCACCGACGGCACCCGCTCCCATCTTCCCACAATATCCTCCCGGGTAGGCGGTGTGCCGGTGCTCATAGACCACGGTGAGAACGGTTTCCTGTTCACCCCCGGGGACGAGAAGGAGCTGGCCCGGTATCTTACAGCTTTTGCCCAGGACCCGGAGCTGCGCAAAACTATGGGCGACCGGCTCTATGAAAAGGCCAGCAAGAAGCTGTCGCTGGAAAGCATGGTGGTCTGCCAGCTGGAGATATACGAGAGCATACTGGCCCGGGAGGCCCGGAAGGGGCGCATACAGAGCCGCGAGACTCGGAGGGAGCGTCGGGACGGCGTGGTGGTCTGCGGGGCATACGGCCACGGCAACGCCGGGGACGACGCTATCCTCAAGTCCATACTCCACTCCGTGCGGGAACTGGACGAGTATGTGCCCATAACGGTGCTTGCCAAGAACACCCTGAGCATCAAGGAGCGCTATAGGGTAAACGCCGTGTACACCTTCAATATTCCGAAAATCCTCTGGCACATGAGAAAGGCCCGGCTCTATATCAACGGCGGCGGCACCCTCATACAGAACGCCACCAGCCACAGGAGCTTATGGTACTACCTCTTTACCCTCTGGGCGGCCAAGCGCTGCGGGTGCAGGGTGGCCATGTACGGCTGCGGCATAGGCCCGGTAAGAGGCGGGCGTAATATAAAGCTTGCAAGCTGGGTGCTCAACAGCTCCGTGGACTCCATCACCCTCAGGGAGCCCGACTCTATGCAGGAGCTCCGGCGCTACGGCGTGGACAGGCCCAGGATAAGCCTTGGCAGCGACCCGGCCCTGGTGCTGGAGCCCGCGCCCCTCTCCCAGGCGGACAAGATACTACTGGACCGGGGGCTGGACCCGGAGGGCAGGTATATCTGTTTCCTGCTGCGTACCTGGTGGGGCTTTTACGAGAAGGCTCCGGTGCTGGCGGCGGCGGCCGAATACGCCAGGGAGAAGCTGGGGCTTACCCCCGTGTTTCTGTCCATCAACTCCCTTCAGGACGGAGCCGCGGCAAAGGCGGTTATGGACAAGATGGAGGGGCCCGGCGTACTGCTGGACGGCATAGGGAGCCCGGAGCTTCTCATCTCCCTTCTGGGCCGCATGAGTGTGGTGGTGTCCATGCGCCTGCACGGCCTGATATTCTCCTCCCTCTCCGGCGCGCCGCTGGTGGGCGTCAGCTACGACCCCAAGATAGGCTCCTTCCTCCGCTATCTGGACTACGGCCAGTGGACGGACCTGAGCGCCGTCACCGAAAGCTGGCTCGTCGCCGCCCTTGAGGAGGCGTACAGGCAGCTGCCCCGGCGGCAGGAACTTATGGAAAAGACAAAGCGGCTCATAGAGGTGGAGAAGGTGAACCTCCAGGCCGTAAAAGAGCTTTTATTATAACCCCCGAAAGGAGCAAAACAAACTATGCAGACCCCGATCACAGCCATTAAAGAAAACATCGCAAAGGTCCTTGTGGGCCAGGAGACCGTCACCGACCTGCTGCTGACGGCCCTTATCTCAGGCGGCCACGTGCTGGTGGAGGACGTGCCCGGCATGGGCAAGACCGTGATGGCAAGGGCTCTGTCCCGGTCCATCAGCGCAAAATTCGGCCGGGTCCAGTTCACCCCGGACCTGCTGCCCTCGGATGTTACGGGCCTGAACTTTTTCGACCAGCAGCAGTCGGAATTTGTTTTCCAGCCCGGCCCGGTATTCTGCAATATCCTGCTGGCCGACGAGATAAACCGCGCCACCCCACGCACCCAGTCCAGCTTACTTGAGTGCATGGCCGAGGGCACCGTCACCGTTGACGGCGTGACCCGGGAGCTGCCGCCCCCCTTCTTCGTCATCGCCACTCAGAACCCTGTTGAAACCCTGGGCACCTATCCTCTGCCCGAGGCCCAGCTGGACCGCTTTTTAATGCGCATATCCATGGCTCCGCCCACCCCCGAGCAGGAGGTCGCTATTTTAGAGCGCTTCCGCGCCGCCGAGCCCCTTGGGGAGCTTCAGCCCGTCTGCACTCAGGAGGAGATACTGGCCCTTCAAAGGCAGTCCCGGGAGGTCTTCGTCCACAAGGTGATGATGGGTTACATAGCCTCTTTAAGCCAAGCCTCCCGCGCCATGAAGGGCGTTGAGCTGGGCATAAGCCCCCGGGGCACTCTGGCGCTCCTTCGGGCCTGTCAGTCCTACGCTCTCATACAGGGCAGGGACTTCGTCACCCCGGAGGACGTGAAGGCTGTGGCCGTGCCGGTCATAGCCCACAGGCTCGACCTCAGCGGCGTCACCGGCACCGCCGGGCAGAAGAAAGCGGCGGAGGACCTCTTGAATTCCGTCACTGTCCCCACCGAGGACTGGGGGCAGAGATAGCCATGCTTATACCCCTGCTCATATCGGCGGCGGTCCTTTTGCTGCTGTTCCTCACACTCAGATGGCTCTATGACCGCTTCTGGCAGAAGGGCCTAAGCTGCCGCATCTCCTTCACCGGGGAGTACGCCGTGGAGGACGAAACCTCGACACTCTCAGAGGTTATTGTGAATCGAAAGCTCTTGCCGCTGCCCGTTCTGGAGATAAGCTTCCATATGGACAAGCGGCTCCACTTTTCCAGCGAGGAGAACTCCTCATTAAGCGACCAGACCTACCGCCGGGACGTGTTCACCGCCAGTATGCGCCAGAAGATAACCCGCACCCTGCCCTTTAAATGCGCCGGAAGGGGGTACTTCCGCATTAACGAGGCGGGGCTTACCGCCCGGGACCTGTTCCTCACCCGGAAGTACGTCTCCCATATGCCCCAGAACACGGAGTTTTACGTGCTCCCCCGGACAGTGCCCACTCACCAGATACAGATACCCTACGCCAGGATAATGGGCGAGATACTGAGCCGTAAGCGTGTCTGCGACGACCCCTTTGAGTTCGGGGGCCTCAGGGAATACTCCCGAGGCGACCCCATGAAGTACATCAACTGGAAGGCCACAGCAAGAGCCGGCAGGCTCCTTATAAACATCCACGAATCCACCCTGTCCCAGCGGGTGATACTGGCCGTGGACATGGAACAGGGCAGCGACTTTTTAAATGAGTACGCCGTCCGTATCTGCTGTTCCCTCTCGGAGCGCCTGCTCTCGGAGGGCATTGAGCTGGACCTCTACAGCAACGGCACGGATACGAAGACCGGGGAGCGCTGGAGGATGGAGAGCGTCTCCGGCTCCGGCAGCCTTCTGGCCGTAAAGAAGAAGCTGGCCTGTCTACAGTCCGGCAGCAGCCTGCCCCCTGTCTGTTCCTGCCTGCCCGCCCCCGGAGAGGATCTCTGCGTGCTCATATCCCGCAGCCAGCGGGAGGATATCGGCCTTGAGTTCTCGGAGCTTCTGGGCAAGGGGCGGGGCCTTCGGGTAATCCCTTGCGGTCTTGGCACCACCGAGGAGCAGCGGGAAAAGGTCCGGCTTTTCAAGAACATAGACACAATTTGGATGGAATTCTGACCGGGGAGGAGAGCGCTTATGAAACGTATAAAAATTCAGCACCCCCGCCGTGCCACCCTTTATGTGCTGGGCTGGCTCCACTGCGGACTGCTGGCGGCCATAATCTTCGCGGCCTTCTTCGATATGCTCGCGGGCCTCTCCGGCCTTGAGATGCTGGCGCCTGAACCCGTTTTTTTCCGGGGCCTGCTCTTTTCTGTACCCACCGGGCTCTGCTGGCTGGCGATAAAGCGCCTGCGGGCCCTATGGCAGTTCCTTTTAACCGCCATAGGCCTATGCGCCCTGTCGTGGCTCCTCACCGGGCACCTGGGCGGCGCGGGGTTTATGCTGATAATGTGTATAATACGTGTCCGCTCCAGGCTTGTTGAGGAGGACGAGGGGCCCGTTGTCTCCCTTTTCGACCGACCCAGTTATTTCGGGCTCCTGGCCTTTATTGCGGCATTCTTGGCCAGCGGCATGATGGACAAGGGCTTTCCCAGGCTGCAATGGCTCTCTGTGCTGGGGGCTGTGCTGTATCTGCTGGTGTGCGTGGGGTATAACGGCCTTGACCGGCTGGAGGACTACCTGACCCTTAATAAAGATATGTACGGGCTGCCAGCAAAACGCATACAGCATATCGCCGGCTCCGCTCTGCTTATCGGGGTACTCCTTGCCGCCGTACTGCTTTTGCCCATGGCCGTCGGCAATACCGGCTTCGTTCAGATAAAGCTGCCGGAATTTACTCCTGTGGGCGAAACAGAGTCTACCACCTCCACTCCTCCGCCCGCCCAATCGGATATGGACTTCTCCGCCATGATGCCCGAGGGGGTCAAGAGCTATTTCCAAATCCCCCCCATAGTGAGTTATATCTTCTTCGGGCTTATAACTGTGGCCCTTATAGCTGCCATGGTCATGGCTATAATCCACCTCTTTAAAGACTTCCGCCGCAGCTTCACCGACAGCCGGGACGTGGTGCAGTATCTAAGCCGGGACGAAAAAGAGCACGCCGGGGAGGTTGTGGAGACCCTGAGAAAGCCAAAGATATGGGACCGGTCCGTAAACGCCACTATACGCAGGAAATACCGCAAGACCCTTCTAAAGGCCGGCGAACCCCCGGAAAGCTGGATGACCCCCGCACAGGCCGAGAACGCGGCCGGGATAGCCGTGCCCACGCTGCACAGGGTTTATGAGAAGGCCCGGTACGGCCAGAAGGAGTGCACCCAGGAGGACCTGAAGGAGCTGCGTTGACGGACAGATATTCCGGGATATTTATCAAAGCGGAAAGATATCACTTGACATAGAGTCCGCTCCATATGCTATAATAGTACTTAAATCCCATGTACCAGGAGGTAAAAAATGTCTGAGAAATATTTAGGAGAGTCTATCAAAAAGCTGGGCTTCGGCCTTATGCGCCTGCCCATGCTGGGCGAGGAGATCGACATCGAACAGACCAAAAAGATGGTGGACAGCTTTATGTCCAAGGGCTTTACATACTTTGACACCGCCTACGTCTATATCGGCGGCAAGTCCGAGGTGGCCCTGGGCGAGGCTGTGGTGGACCGCTATCCCCGGGACAGCTTCCAGTGCGCAACAAAGCTGCCCATCTGGGACCTGAAGGACCGTTCCGACATGGAGCGTATTTTTCAGGAGTCCCTTGACCGGGCTCATCTTGACTACTATGACTTCTATCTTCTCCATGCTCTGGGCAAGGAAAGCGCGGAGAAGTCCGAGAAACTGGGGGCCTGGGAATTTTTGAAGGAGCTCAAGGAGCAGGGTAAGGCCAAGCATATCGGCTTTTCCTTCCACGACTCCGCAGACGTACTGGAGGATATCCTCTCAAAGCACCCCGAAGCCGAGTTCGTTCAGCTCCAAATAAACTACGCCGACTGGGACAGCGACGGAGTACAGTCCCGCAAGTGCTATGAGGTGGCGAGGAAGTACGGCAAGTCCGTCATTATCATGGAGCCTGTCAAGGGCGGGGCCCTGGCTACCATGACCCCGGAGGTACAGGAGATATTCAAAAAGGCAGACCCCAACGCCTCCGTGGCGTCCTGGGCGGTACGCTATTGCGCGTCCCTTGAGGGGCTTATAACCGTGCTCTCGGGCATGAGCGATGAGGCCCAGATGAACGATAACCTCAACTATATGGAGAGCTTCAAGCCCCTCAACGAAAGCGAACAGAAGGTTGTGGCGCAGGTGGTGGAGGTGCTCAAAAACCTGCCCACCATTCCCTGTACCGCCTGCAAATACTGTGTGGACGGCTGCCCGCAGAAGATAAATATCCCCGGAGTGTTCAGCGCCATGAATCAGCTGACCCTCTACGGTGACGAGAAGCGCGCCAAAGGACACTACAGCAACGCCACCAAGGACGGCGGCAAGGCCGGGGAGTGCATACAGTGCGGGGCCTGCCAGGGCCACTGCCCCCAGCACCTGGAGATAATCGAGCTCCTGAAGGACGCTGCTGAAAAGCTAGGCTAACCAAAAAATTCGAGGACTGCCTGAGGGAGAGGTAACGTAAGGAAGTTACCTCTCCCTCATTTTATGGCCAGCCGGATGTGATTGAATTGTGGGGATTTCAACACTTTGGAGGTAAATATTATGGAGAAATCCACGTTTGAGCAAATGGGCGGGACTTACCGTCAAGAGGGAAATTATCTTCTCCCAAATCTCACCGTGCCGGAAAGGGTTTCCATAGGTATCTGGGGTCAGCGTAGGCGGCAGTACCTGCGAGGACACAGGAAAGCTCTTTACAACGCCTTACTACTCAGCGGGAAGCTGGATAACCACCTGGCTGACATCAATCAGCAGGCAGAAGATATGTTTTTTCAGCTTGTGAAGCAGATGGCAGAGCAAGAGGGTATCACTGAACAGCTTAAAACGGATAGCCAGATGGAATGGGTGGGCCAAATGAACAATATTCGTTCTGCGGCAGAAGAAATAGTGAACACAGAAATTATATTTGCCTAAATGAACGGCGCTCATGCTCACGAACAAATCTTGTGGGCATGGGCGCTTTATTAAAACAGCTTGACTAATTTCGTTCAAACGAATATAATGATGGTGAAATATAGTAGATTTTGAAACAGTTTGAGGTGTCAAACGTGAACGAATTTATTACGGTTCAAGAAGCCGCCGAAAAATGGGGCATCACGTCACGGCAAGTCCAAATTCTTTGTAAAGAAGGGCGAATTGCTGGGGTAGCGCGTATAAGCCGGATTTGGATTATTCCAAGAGACGCGAAGAAACCAACAGGAGATAAAAGGCGCAATATGGGAGGAAAAGATGATGCTACAAAGCACCATGTTTGAACAGCAAAAAATAGATTTATCCTCCGCACCGTGGACAATGCACGAATTTTTTGCTGGGAGCGGACTTGTGG
>ERZ777305.852-NODE-852-length-44807-cov-14.335538_pt1 | contig 44807 bp, 45 predicted proteins | sample MGYA00374965_ERZ777305 | MGnify/ENA primary metagenome ERZ777305 (study PRJEB29328, sample SAMD00013331) | mouse gut metagenome | study: EMG produced TPA metagenomics assembly of the Metagenome analysis of fecal microbiota from mouse which was promoted...
TTCCATATTTTTTTCCTCTCTTTCCTCTCTGAAAAGTTCGAACGTTCGAACCGTTGTTGTGGGGCTTTGTATGTCCCTTTCCTTATCACACTTTAATTGTAAACTTTTCATCAAGGATTTTATTTGTATTTAAGAGTTGACAAAGCCAGTTGCCATGGGTATAATAAAACAGTATGTGAAAACGAAAGTGGACTTGTACTTTCGCCGGGAGCAAACTATGTTATTGAATTTGACTGATGTATTGATATCCGAAGGAAAAACAAGGTCAGAAGACATCATGATTGAAATGACCTCCTACAAAAGCCGCATGGGGGATTTTCCCATAGTGGAAAAGACACCGCTGCATCTTAAGTTTACCAATCAGGGAGCAGGCAGGGCCAAAGTAGAAGGAAACGCGGTGATAACCCAGATGATGTGCTGTGACCGGTGCCTAAAGGAAGTTCCGGTAAAAATCGTACTGGAATTTTCCCGGGAAGTGTTTTCACCGGATGTGGATGACAGGGAAATTCTGGATGAGAGCGATTCGGGCGTTATGGATGGCTATCAGTTAAACATAGAGTTACTGGTATACAACGAGCTTTTGATGAACCAGCCTGAGAAGGTACTTTGTAAGCCGGATTGCAAGGGAATTTGTAAGAAGTGTGGCAAAGACCTCAATGAAGGGGAATGCGGGTGCGATACCTTTGTCCCGGACCCCCGCATGGCGGTATTACAGGATATCTTTAACGCAAATAAGGAGGTGTAACGATGTCTATTTGTCCCAAGAATAAATCTTCTAAAGGTAGAAGAGATAAGAGAAGAGCAAACTGGAAAATGAGTGCTCCCACATTAGTAAAATGCAGCAAATGCGGTGCATTAATGATGCCTCATAGAGTATGCAAGGCTTGTGGTTCTTACAATAAAAAAGAAATCATCAGCATGGACTAAATGTAAGAAAAGCAGAGAAATCAAGGGTTTGAGTTATTCTTCCCTTGATTTTTTTTTGTTAAAAATATTGAAATTAACTGAACAATATGTTACATTAATATCGTAACTAAACAAAATGAACAGTTAAAAGTTTTTAGGAGGGAAAAATGGATATTGGGAGCGGTTATTTTGTAGGAAGCAGTATCAAAAATAAGGATACAGAAGCAATTATGAAGTTTCTTTCTTCGCCGGAAAATGTCAATAAGATGCTGGTCGCTTCGGAACTTGGTCTTCCGGCAATAACGCCTGTTGTAAAGGAATTGGAATGGCAGTTTGAGAACAGCAGTTTATCTCCGCTGCATCACAATGGTAAAAATCAAAATGCAGTGCATCGCCAAAATGTGGGCAGGATGATTAAGTATGTTATGGCGCAGTTTGGCTATGTTCCGGTAGACGGAGGACTGAGCGAAAGGGCCAGAATACCCAAATTTGCAAATTCCAAACATTTTTCAACAGCTGCCATATATGAAAAAAGGAAGGACGCTAAGTATGAAATTGATATAAAGATTGTGGAAAATTAAATAGAAAAAAATAGGCAAGCCGGAAAAAGCGGTTTCGGGGATGTTCCGAACCGCTTTTTAAGTATGATTTATTTGGCATTCAGCACGTTTTTATAAATGATACTCTGCAATTATTTTTTCCAGAATTTTCACATGTATTTTTTCATCCATCACAATCCTCTCCAAATTTGTAACGATAAGGATGTCGTCTATTCCCGCAATTTGCTGTTCATACTTCTGTATGGCTGTTTTTTCTCCCGCAAGCGAGTTATGTACAATCCGGTCAAGTTCTATTGCATACAGGTTGTATTCCGGGGTCCAGTATGACATGCGGCTTGTGCGGTGCGTCCATAACCGGGGCTGTTCGCCAAGCAAAGTTGCCAGAGAACCGAAGATTCTTAAGTGATGCATCTCCACAATGCTGATTTTTCGGAAAAGAAAAGCAATATCCCTGTATTTCTGTTCGGTTTGGAAATGATTGTACAGGTATAGGCTGATTGTGGACATTTCTGAATGGGCGCCGCCGTAGTTATCCAGCATTAACCTCCCATAGCAGTTGTTTTTTCCGGCAACGGATACAGGTGGATAAGGTTCGTCAGATGCACAGGGCATATTTTCATAATCCAGCATAAAGCACTTCCTTAAAAGTTAATCTAGTAGAGTATATGTCATATCCGTCTTAAAAAGTCCCCCAAGAAGTATGGTTTTTAATACCGTATCCTGCATGACGGAAACCCCTGCGTGCATTTGATTCCATAAAGGACCGTGTAAAAACGCTGGTACTTAGAGGTTGTTTTTCAACCGCTTACGTACCACTGCGTTTTTACCCGAGCGGGAGCGTGTCCTGTTGGAACAAATGCACGCAGGGGCTTCCGTCATGCAGGATACGGTATCAAAAGTTGAAAACCTTGATATTGACAGAAGCGGATAAACATATTATTGTCTTATGGAAAGTAGCAATATGGAGGTTGACATGAATCAATATGATATGCCTTTACAGGAAAGAAAAAATGGAATCAGCGGGAGCACGCTTAAGATAATTGCCATTGTTTCGATGCTTATCGACCATATTGGCGCAGTGATTGTACTGAGGATGTTAATGCATGACTTCAACAATGAACTGTATACGCTCTACAATGTATTAAGGGGAATCGGACGAATTGGTTTTCCGATTTTCTGTTTTCTGTTGGTCGAAGGATTCCGGCATACCCGGAATAGTAAAAAGTACGCGGTGCGGCTGGGAGTTTTTGCACTGATTTCAGAGATACCTTTTGATTTGGCTTTTCGGGGGAAACTTGTTGATTTGAGCTATCAGAATGTGTTTTTCACCTTGCTTATAGGTCTATTGGTAATGATAGTATGCAGGAAAATATCTGAAAAGTTCCATGAAAACAGGATAGTTATGTATATTCTTTATGTGCCGACAGTACTTTTCGGCGTGATGCTGGCGGAATTTTTGCAGACGGACTATGCCGGTATTGGTATTTTATGCATTATGGCGCTGTACTTTTTCAGGGGAAACAAAGCATGTCAGATGGTGGCAGGCTGTACGGCATTTTTATGGGAGCTGCCGGCGCCGGTTGCGTTTATCCCCGTGGTTTTTTATAATGGCAAAAGGGGGTTTCGGATAAAGTATTTCTTTTATGCTTTTTATCCGGTACATCTGTTTCTTTTATATTTGGCGGCCAGATTTGCGGGCCTGTTATAAAGCCGGATATAACGGGGAAATTTCCGTGTTCATGGCGGCAGCAGGCGGGTGTATTTGTCCCAACAGGACGCGTTCTCACTCGTGTAAAAACACAGCAGTACATAAGAGGCTGTAAGACAACCTTTCAGTACCGGTGTATTTACGCGGTCCTTTACGGAATCAAATGCACGCACCTGCTGCTGCCATGAAAAATACGGAAACTTCAGAGATTTTTGACTTGATTTTTATATATTCGTCTAGTATAGTAAAAAAGTGGATATTACAAATGTGTGCATTCTTATGGCATTGTAGGCCGTCAGGTGCAGGGGGGTATGGAAATGAGTGAAATGGTGAATGTCGCAGTGGATGCCATGGGTGGTGACAATGCGCCTGTCGAGATTGTAAAAGGTGCCGTGGATGCGGTAAATGAAAATGAAGCTGTCAGGATTTTTCTGGTTGGCAGACAAGAAGTTATTGCCAAAGAACTGGAAAAGTATACATATGATTCCGGCCGGGTGGAAATAGTACATGCAGAGGATGTTATCGAAACGGCAGAGCCTCCGGTGATGGCGATTCGGAAAAAAAAGGATTCATCCATTGTAAAGTCCATGTATATGGTGAAAGACGGAACCTGTGACGCTTTTGTATCAGCCGGTTCCACCGGCGCGGTGCTGGTAGGCGGGCAGGTGATTGTAGGCAGGATAAAAGGGGTGGAAAGACCTCCTCTGGCGCCGCTTATCCCTACGGAAAACGGAGCCGCCCTTCTGGTGGACTGCGGAGCCAATGTGGATGCAAGACCGTCCCATCTGGTACAGTTTGCGAAGATGGGCTCTGTATATATGGAGAATGTTATGGGAATTAAAAATCCCAAAGTTGGAATTGTGAATATCGGCGCTGAAGAGGAAAAAGGAAATGCACTGGTCAAAGAAACCTTCCCGCTTTTGAAAAACTGTCCTGAAATCAATTTTATCGGCAGTATAGAGGCGAGGGATATACCGTCAGGCGCGGCAGACGTCATTGTCTGTGAAGCATTTGTGGGAAATGTGGTATTAAAATTGTATGAGGGTGTCGGAGCTACTCTGATTAAGAAAGTAAAAGGAGGGATGATGACAAACTTAAGGAGCAAGCTGGGGGCGTTTCTGGTGAAACCGGCACTGAAGAAAACGCTGAAAGCTTTTGATTTGGAGGAATACGGCGGCGCTCCGATGTTAGGCTTGAACGGCCTGGTGGTTAAGACCCATGGCAGTTCCAAGGCAGTAGAAATCAAAAATTCTGTTCTGCAATGTGTCACATTTAAAGAGCAGAAGATTAATGATAAAATAAAAGAAAAAATTACATTAGAAGATTAAAGGAAGGATTAGGTTATGGAATTTGAAAAGTTGAAAAAAGTAATAGCGGAAGTTTTGAATGTTGACCCTGAGGAAATTACAATGGAATCCACCTTTATGGACGATTTGGGAGCGGATTCCCTGGATGTTTTCCAGATTATCATGGGAATTGAAGAAGAATTTGATATCGAGATTCCGGCAGAAAAGGCAGAAAAGATTGCCACTGTGGAAGAAGCGGTAGAAATGATTAAAAATGCAGTTAATAATTAGGAATGGGAATCGTTTGCGAATGATTTTTACAAGTATTCCTGTATGCCGGCCCTACAGGCGGTAGCAGGAATACTTTGTTTATGAAAGGATATTTTATGGTACCGGGATACACTTTGGAAGAGTTGGAAAAGAGAATTTCTTATCATTTTCGGAATCAGGCGCTTTTGAGGCAGGCAATTACACACACCTCTTTCAGCAATGAACAGAAAATTAACAAACAAATGCATTATGAACGACTTGAGTTTTTGGGGGATGCGGTTTTGGAACTTATTACAAGTGACTTCCTTTACCATGGAAATCCCGAAAAAACAGAAGGACAGCTTAGTAAAATGAGGGCTTCCCTGGTATGTGAGCCGGCACTTGCTTTCTGTGCAAGGGATTTGGACCTGGGTAAATTTATTATATTGGGCCGTGGCGAAGAAGCCACCGGCGGCAGGGACAGGGATTCCATAATAGCTGATGTGATGGAAGCCATTATCGGGGCGATTTTTCTCGATGGAGGTATGGAAGAGGCAAAGAAATACATATACCATACCGTGCTGGCGGACCAGGGGAGCAAGCAGCTTTTTCTGGACAGTAAGACCAATCTGCAGGAATATATGCAGGGACAGATTAAAAAAGAATTTCATTATCATCTTACGGAGGAGTCGGGACCGGAACATGACAAGCACTTTTCGGTAGAAGTAGTGATGGAAGATAAGGTGCTTGGCAGGGGGGAAGGCAGGACAAAAAAAGGAGCGGAACAGCAGGCTGCTTATGAAGCGCTGCTTCGTTTAAAGGAAGCGGAAGAGAAAGGGATTGGGACATGTATTTAAAGAGTATCGAGGTATATGGTTTTAAGTCCTTTGCAAATAAAATCACCTTTCGGTTTCACAATGGCATTACAGGGATAGTGGGGCCTAACGGAAGCGGTAAGAGTAATGTGGCGGATGCGGTCCGCTGGGTGCTTGGAGAACAGAGAATCAAACAGCTTCGCGGCGCTTCCATGCAGGATGTCATTTTCTCAGGGACAGAGACAAGAAAACCGTTAAGTTATGCATATGTGGCAATTACATTGGACAACTCTGACCACCAGCTGGCAATTGATTTCGATGAAGTAACGGTTGCCAGGAGAATCTACCGTTCCGGTGAAAGTGAATATCTGATTAATGGTTCGGCATGTCGTTTAAAGGATGTCAATGAACTGTTTTATGACACCGGTATCGGTAAAGAAGGGTATTCCATTATCGGACAGGGTCAGATTGAGAAAATACTGAGCGGAAAGCCGGAAGAGCGCAGGGAACTTTTTGATGAAGCAGCCGGTATTGTGAAGTTCAAACGCAGGAAATACGCCGCACAAAAAAAACTGGAGGATGAAAAAGCAAATCTGCTGCGTGTAAATGATATTCTTTCCGAACTGGAAAAACAGGTAAAGCCTTTGGAAAAGCAGTCGGAAACGGCTAAAATTTATTTAAAAAAGAAGGAAGAATTAAAAACGCTGGATGTGAATATGTTTTTACTGGAACACAACCGCTTAAAGGAGCAGTTGTCGAGTGTTGAGGAAAAGTATAAGATTGCATCGGGCGAATTGGAGCATACAGGGAAAAAGTACGAAGGAATCAAAGAAGAATATGAAAATATCCAGTCCAGGATAGAAGAATTGGAAACTGCAATTGAGCAGGCCAGAAACAATCTTACGGACACCAGTGTGTTAAGGGGCAAACTGGAAGGGGAAATTAATGTATTAAAAGAGCAGATTCATTCCGCACAGGACAACGAACAGCATTTGAAAAACCGTGAGAAAAGTGTGCAGGCGGAAATGGATGCCAAAAACAGTGATATGGAGGATATCCTTGCCCAAAAGAAAACGATTGACGAAGAGGTTACGGTTTGTCTGACTGACCGGGACGAGGCAAAAACACTGTTGGAACAGCTTCAAAGCCGCATCGAAGAATTGAATGACAGAATAGAAAGCGGCAAAAATACCATTATCGGAGAATTGAACCAGCGGGCCACCATCAAATCCAAAATAGGTCGTTATGATACCATGCTGGAGCAGATTGCCATCAGAAAGGCCGAGTTAAATGCCAAACTTCTTCGTGCAAAAACGGATGAAGCGGCACAGGAAGAAAATATACGCCAGCTGGATGAACAATTTCAGGCGGTTACGCAGGAATTGTCGGTAATGGGAGGACAGGCCCAAAGCATGGAAAAAGAGCTTACAGGGCTTAGGGAATTGCTGACCTTAAAGGATAAGGAATTGAGAAATACCCAGGAACAGTACCATCAGGAAAAGTCAAAGCTGGAGGCCTTGTCCAACCTGACGGAACGATATGAAGGGTACGGCGGAAGCGTCAAAAGGGTGATGGAGCAAAAAGGAACCGAGAAGGGTATTGTCGGTGTGGTTGCGGATATCATTAAAGTAGAAAAGAAGTACGAAACCGCTATTGAAACAGCGCTTGGCGGCAATATTCAGAATATCGTCACCGATGATGAGGAAACAGCAAAAAAAATGATTGGTTTCCTGAAACAGAACAAATTGGGAAGGGCGACTTTTCTGCCGCTTACCAGTATCCGAAACCCGCAGGCTTTTAAAAACCCGGAAGCCCTTGACGAAAAAGGTGTCATCGGCATGGCTGATGAATTGGTGCAGACTGACAAAAAGTACAGGGATGTGGCAAAAGCCCTGCTGGGGCGTATCGTCGTCGTGGACAATGTGGACAATGCCGTGATAATTGCCAGAAAGTTCGGGTACGGCATCCGCATGGTTACGGTAGAAGGTGAACTTCTGGTGCCGGGAGGCGCAATCAGCGGAGGCGCTTTCAAAAACAACAGTAACCTTCTCGGCAGAAGGCGTGAAATGGAAGAACTCGAAAAAAAGACAGAAAGCCTTTCCCGTACTATTAAGGAACTGAATACCGCCATAGATGAGGCCAGGGAAAAGCGAAATGAAATGCGCATAACGCTGGAAAAACTGAAAGAGGATATACAGAATAAATTCATTGAACAAAATACGGCGAGATTAAATGTGGAAACCGCAAGAGAGCGTATGGAGGAAGCGGAAGAGGGCTCGCGGTCCCTGAAAAAGGAAGAACAGGAAATGGAAAAACAGGTTCTGGATATCAAAGGCAGCAAAGAGGACATCCAGAAAGAACTGACAGTTTCCGAGGAACTGGAAAAATCGGTGGAGGCGCAGATTACCGGTTTCCAGAAGGAACTGGAGGAATGCAGGGGAGAAGAAACCATCAAGGCAGCCAAGGTATCCGAATGGGATATGAAAGTGGAAAAAATGCTGCAGACGCAGGAGTTCCATCAGCAGAATGTAAATCGTATCCGCGGTGAAATGGATAGGTATGCCGCAGAACTGGCGGAAATCAAAGAAGGGCTTGCAGGATGCTCCGGCAGTATAGGGGAAAAGCGCAAAAATATCATGGAGATTGAAAAGACGATTGCCGCATCCCATACCACCCAGGACAAGTCCAAACAGGAACTGGAAGAAAATGTGGCAAAAAAAGAAGAGCTTTCCATCCGTCAGAAAAATTTCTTTACGGAGCGTGAAGAACTGGCAGGACAGATGACGGCTCTCGACAAGGAAGTTTACCGTCTGAACGTGCAGAAGGAAAAAATGGAAGAGTCCATGGAGTCCCAGATTAACTATATGTGGGATGAATATGAAATTACGCTTTCCGATGCCGCTTCCATCCGTAATGAAGAAATGACAGATTTGTCATCCATGAAAAAAGATATTACTCTTTTGAAAGAGCAGATTAAAAAACTGGGTGATGTCAATGTCAACGCCATAGAAGACTACAAAAACCTGATGGAGCGGTATACTTTCCTGAAAAATCAGCATGATGATTTGATTGAGGCGGAGAAAACGTTAGAAGGAATAATTGTGGAACTGGACACTGCCATGAGAAAACAGTTCCATGAAAAGTTCGGTGAGATAAACAAAGAGTTCGATAAAGTATTTAAAGAATTGTTCGGCGGCGGAAAAGGAAGTCTGGAACTGATGGAGGATGAGGACATTCTGGAAGCAGGCATCCGCATCATTGCACAGCCGCCGGGAAAGAAACTGCAAAACATGATGCAGCTTTCGGGTGGGGAAAAATCGCTGACGGCAATTGCCCTTTTGTTTGCCATCCAGAATTTAAAACCTTCTCCTTTTTGCCTGTTGGATGAGATAGAGGCAGCGCTTGATGAATCCAACGTGGGACGTTTTGCAAAATATCTGCATAAGCTGACCAGAAGCACACAGTTTATTGTGATTACACACAGAAGAGGGACTATGGAAAAAGCGGACAGGCTGTATGGCATCACTATGCAGGAGAAAGGTGTTTCAACGCTTGTCAGCGTCAACCTGATAGATAAGGATTTGGATAATTAAGAGGAGCGGCGCATGAGTGAAGAAAAGAAAGGCTTTTTTGCAAAATTAAAATCGGGACTTAAAAAGACCAGGGATAATATTGTGAGTGGAATTGATTCCCTGTTCAATGGTTTTTCTGCCGTTGATGAGGATTTTTACGAGGAGTTGGAAGAAATCCTGATTATGGGGGATATCGGAGTAAACGCTACTACCGCGATTGTGGAGCGCCTGAAAAAGCAGGTGAAAGAGCAGCATATTAAGGAACCGTCTGCATGCAAGAAAATTTTAATAGAAAGCATAAAGGAACAGATGCAGGTAGGGGAAACTGCCTATGAATTTGAAAATGTAAAGTCGGTTATCATGGTTATCGGCGTAAACGGAGTAGGCAAGACAACCTCTGTTGGGAAACTGGCAGGAAAGTTAAAAGAGAATGGCAGGAAAGTTTTGATTGCAGCGGCGGATACCTTTCGTGCTGCAGCAGGCGGACAGCTGAAGGCTTGGGCGGACAGGGCAGGTGTTGACATGATTGGGGGTACGGAAGGTTCAGACCCCGCAAGTGTGGTTTTTGATGCAGTTACGGCGGCAAAAGCCAGAAAGGCAGATGTGCTACTGATAGATACGGCCGGGCGTCTTCACAATAAAAAGAACCTGATGGAAGAACTGAAAAAAATGAATCGCATTATAGACAGGGAATTTCCGGATGCATACAGGGAAAACCTGATTGTGCTGGACGGAACCACCGGGCAGAACGCGCTTGCACAGGCAAGGGAATTTGGGGAAGTTGCAGAACTGACCGGCATCATCCTGACAAAAATGGACGGCACCGCCAAAGGCGGGATTGCCGTAGCCATACAGTCTGAACTGCATGTCCCGGTGAAATATATCGGCGTTGGCGAAACCATAGAAGACTTACAGAAGTTCAATGCGGATGAATTTGTAAATGCGCTTTTTGACGTTGGAGGAGATACCGTATAGAGCCTTCCGTTTCCGCATTTAGCACCCGGCATCCCGGACGTGCATTTGATTCCATAAAGGACCGTGTAAAAACGCTGGTACTTAGAGGTTGTATTTTAACCTCTTATGTACCACTGCGTTTTTACCCGAGTGAGAACGTGTCCTGTTGGAACAAATGCACGTCCGGGATGCCGGGTGCTAAATGCGGAAACTCCATACTAAAACTTTTTGACTTTTACGGAAGATAGGCGTAAAATAAGCAACGTGTGAGGAAAGTATCCTGGAGGGAGTATCGCATGGAAGAGAAAATGTTGACACTGGAAAAATTTGAAGAGGCATCCAATGTGGTAAAAATGGTGACTCTGGAAACCAAACTGGTATACAGCGATTACCTGAGCGCGCAGACCGGGAATAAAGTGTACTTAAAGCCGGAAAACATGCAGTTTACAGGCGCATATAAGGTGCGTGGCGCATATTATGCCATGAGCACTCTGTCGGAAGAACAAAGGGGAAAGGGAGTCATTACCGCGTCGGCAGGCAACCATGCACAGGGAGTTGCCTATGCGGCAAAAAGCTATGGAGTGAAGGCTGTTATTGTGATGCCTAACACCACACCCCTTATGAAGGTTAACCGCACAAAAAGCTATGGTGCAGAGGTGATTCTGTACGGGGATGTTTATGATGAAGCATGTGCAAAAGCCTATGAACTGGCAGAGGAAAAAGGATATACTTTTATTCATCCGTTTGATGATTTGACAGTGGCAACAGGGCAGGGCACTATAGCCATGGAAATTTTTAAAGAACTGCCCCTTGTGGATTACATTCTTGTCCCCATTGGCGGAGGCGGGCTTGCAACAGGGGTTTCCACCCTGGCTAAACTGCTGAATCCCAAAATCAAGGTTATAGGCGTGGAGCCGGCAGGTGCGGACTGCATGAAAGAATCTTTAAAGGAAGGAAGGGTAGTAACGCTGCCGACAGTAAATACCATTGCGGACGGCACGGCTGTGAAAACGCCCGGAGATAAACTTTTTCCTTATATCCAGAAGAATCTGGATGATATTATTACCGTAAAGGATGAAGAACTGGTGGTTGCTTTCCTGGATATGGTGGAAAACCACAAGATGGTTGTAGAAAATTCCGGACTTTTAACGGTGGCGGCGCTGAAGCAGCTGCCTGTGAAAGGGAAAAAAGTGGTGTCTATTTTAAGCGGCGGCAACATGGATATCATAACCATGTCTTCCGTTGTGCAGCAGGGGCTGATTTTCAGGGACAGGATTTTTACGGTTTCCGTTCTTTTACCGGACAAGCCGGGACAGTTGTATAAAGTGTCCGGCATTGTGGCAGAGCATAACGGCAATGTAATCAAGCTGGAGCATAACCAGTTTGTATCCACCAACCGCAATGCGGCAGTGGAACTGCGCATCACGATGGAAGCTTTTGGAACGGAGCATAAAAACCAGATTATTGACGCGTTGGAAAAAGAAGGCTACAGACCCAGGCTGATACAGACTGTCCAGACAATTTTTAACTGATTGAAAAGAAGTGTGACTACACCGATAAAATCCGCATATGCTATATATGCGGATTTTTTAAGACAGGGAAAACGGAGAATAGAGATGCGAAGTGAAAAGGAAAAAGAAATCAGGATAATTGAAAGAAAGTCAAATAAGAGGAGAGTATTGGATTACCTTCTGATGACGGTATCTTGTTTTTGTTATGCGGTGGCTGTCAGTCTGTTTCTGGACCCCAATAATCTGGCGCCCGGTGGGATAACAGGTATCTCCATTATCTTTAACAGGCTTTTTTCCATCAGTACGGGACTTATGTTTTTCATACTGAATATACCCATCCTGCTCCTCGGTATGTGGAAGTTTGGATTTCGTTTTATTTTGTCAACCCTATATTGTATCCTTCTGGTTTCTTTCTTTACAGACCGTTTGGCAGGTTGCGGAGCCGTAACGAATGACCCTTTGCTGGCAGCGCTTGCAGGCGCAGGTCTGGTGGCAGTGGGGCTGGGCGGTGTATTTAAGGCAGGTTCCACCACAGGGGGAATGGATATTATCATTAAATTGTTCAGGTTAAAGTTTCCCCATATGAAAACGGGTGCATTTTACCTGATGACAGACCTTCTGATTGTGACTGCCTCAGGATTTGTATTTCAAAATGTTGACCGGGCTATCTATGCGGGAATTTCCGTGTTTGTGACATCTTTTACGCTGGACCTTGTACTGTACGGCAGGGATGGTGCAAAACTGATTTACATTATCAGTGATAAACCGGAGGAAATTACGGAAAGGCTTTTGGAGGATTTGGATATTGGCGTTACTTATGTAAGCGGACAGGGTGCGTACAGCGGCAAAGACAAAAAGGTCATCATGTGTGTGATGAGAAAACAATCAGCGCCCAGAGTAGAAGAAGTTGTAAAAGAAGAAGACCCGCATTCCTTTATGATTGTGACGAGTGCAACGGAAATATATGGTGAGGGTTACAAGAGTTATTTTAGTGAGAAACTTTAAATGCGGGAAGATTGCGATTAGGAGAAATCTTTATGAAGAAGGAATACTCTGACAGCGGCAGTTATGAAAAAATGGGGTATCTTTATGATGATTTTAAGATGTTCCACATTAAGGATATTGAGGAAAGAACTTATTCCTACCACTACCATGATTTTTATAAACTGCTGATTTTCCTTCGGGGAAACGTGACATATTCTATAGAAGGAAAGTCTTATAAACTAAAACCTTTTGATATGGTTCTCGTAAACAAGGAGGCAATCCACCGGCCGGAAGTTTCTGCCAGGGAGCCATATGAAAGGGTGGTATTTTACATAGCAGGGGAGTATCTGGACAAACATAAGACCCCGGAATATGACTTGGAATACTGTTTCCTGAAGGCAAAAGAGGAAGGCTCCGACGTACTTCGTTTTCCTGCCATGGTGAACACCAGGCTGCTTTCGGTGATAGAAGAGATAGAGAATAACGGCAGGGAAAATTCCCGGTATGCCGCCAAACTCTATGCCAATGTCCTGTTTATGGAATTTATGATTTTAGTCAACAGGGGATGCATGGACGGTACGGGGACTTTCGACCATGCGGTTGTTTACAACCAGAAAATGGTTGATATCATACGGTATGTGGGAGAGCATCTGACGGAAGATATGTCCATTGAAGAACTGGCTTCCCATTTTTATATCAGCAAATACCACATGATGCGCCAGTTTAAGGAGGAAACGGGATACAGTATTCATCAGTATATTACGGAAAAAAGAGTTCTTCTTGCAAAGAACCTGATTGCCGCAGGCATGTCGGCAACGCAGGCATGTTATGAAAGCGGATTTAAGGATTATTCCACTTTCTCCAGGGCATACAAGCGCAGGCTTGCAAAAAGCCCGTCGGAGAGGGCTGAAGAAGAATAGAAACAGGTGTAAAGAAAAAATACTTGACAGCACGAATGCTTTATAGTATGCTGTTTAAAGTGCTGTAAGAAATGGCATGGGAAGGGAAGATTTCTGAAATGGAAAAGATTTTTGAACAGGGTCTTCTATATGATTTTTACGGCGAACTTTTAACGGAACACCAAAGAAGGATTTATGAAGATGCCGTGTTTCAGGATATGTCCCTTGGTGAGATAGCCGAGGAGGCGGGAATCAGCAGGCAGGGAGTCCACGACTTGATAAAGAGATGCGATAAAATACTTTGTGATTATGAGGCAAAGATGCATCTGGTACAGCGGTTTGGTGAAGCAAGGCAGACGGTCAGCGAGATTTTACGGCTGACAGAGGAAGCATTGCAGAGTAAAACAGGAAACCTGCAGGTGGAGGACAGGCTTTTACAGATTCAAAAGCTGGGCTGCCGGCTGCTGGATGAAATATAACCCAAAGGAAAATGTATAATTCGGTATAAGGAGCATATATGGCATTTGAAAGCTTGACGGACAAACTACAGAGGGTATTTAAAAACTTAAGAAGTAAGGGCCGTTTAACACCGGAGGATGTCAAAGCAGCTTTAAAGGAAGTGAAAATGGCTCTTCTGGAAGCCGATGTCAATTTCCGTGTGGTAAAGCAGTTTATTAAGTCAGTGGAAGAACGTGCCATTGGCACAGATGTATTAAACGGTTTAAACCCGGGTCAGATGGTTATCAAGATTGTAAATGAAGAGATGATTCAGCTGATGGGGTCTGAAACCACCGAGATACAGATGCAGCCCGGCAAGTCCATAACGGTTATTATGATGGCGGGCTTACAGGGTGCAGGTAAGACGACTGCCACAGCCAAGATTGCGGGTAAACTGAAATTAAAGGGCAAGAAGTCCCTGCTGGCGGCATGTGATATCTATCGCCCGGCAGCGATTGAACAGTTGCAGGTAAACGGCGCAAAGCAGGAAGTGGAAGTTTTTTCCATGGGTACAGGACACAAGCCGGCAGATATTGCGGCAGCGGCACTGGAACATGCAAGGAAGAACGGGCACAATGTTTTGATACTGGATACGGCGGGCCGGCTTCATATAGATGAGGACATGATGGCCGAACTGCAGGAAATCAAGTCCAGGGTTGAAGTGCATCAGACTCTTCTGGTTGTGGATGCCATGACCGGTCAGGATGCGGTTAACGTGGCAAAAGAGTTTGATGAAAAAGTAGGAATAGACGGCGTGGTGCTCAGTAAGATGGATGGCGACACACGTGGCGGCGCTGCCCTTTCTGTAAAGGCAGTGACCGGAAAACCGATTTTGTATGTCGGTATGGGAGAAAAGTTATCCGATTTGGAGCAGTTTTATCCCGACAGGATGGCCAGCCGCATATTGGGCATGGGTGATGTCCTCTCCTTTATTGATAAAGTACAGGCTAATCTGGACATTGATGCGGACAAAGAAAAAGAAATGGCTGCCCGCATGAAAAAGGGCAAATTTGACTTTGAAGATTATCTGGAAAGCATGAAACAGATGAAAAAAATGGGAGGGCTTTCCGCTATTTTAAATATGATGCCCGGCATGGGCGGCAAAATGGGTGATATAGAGTCTATGGTGGATGACAGGCAGCTTGCCCATATGGAGGCAGTTGTTCTTTCCATGACCCCCGAGGAGAGAAGAAATCCCAAACTGTTAAATCCCCAGAGGAAACACCGTATTGCAAAAGGGGCAGGCGTGGATATTGCGGTAGTAAACCGCTTTATCAAGCAGTTTGAACAGAGCCAGAAAATGATGAAGCAGTTTGGCGGCGGCAAACGCAAGGGTTTTGGCTTGGGAGGTTTTCCGGGCATGGGGGGAAAAGGAAGATTCCCCTTTTGAGAGTAGATAAAGGTTTAGCCGGATACGGATTTTTCAAGAGAAAATTCCTTATCATAAATGAAATGGAAAGAAAAATGTGGAGGTGAAAAAAATGGCAGTTAAAATCAGGTTGAGAAGAATGGGACAGAAGAAAGCTCCTTTCTATAGAATCATTGTTGCAGATTCCCGTTCTCCCAGAGACGGCAGGTTCATCGAGGAAATCGGCACTTACAATCCCGGTACGAACCCCAGTACATTCCAGATTAATGAAGAGTTGGCAAAGAAATGGTTAGCTAACGGTGCACAGCCTACCGAAGTGGTCAGCAAGCTTTTCAAGGTAGCCGGCATTGAAAAATAGTTACCCGGAAAAGACTTGTCTGGAGGTGGATTATGAAGGAATTGGTAGAAGTTATTGCAAAAGCACTTGTGGATAATCCGGATGAAGTTGTTGTGACAGAAAAGACAGAAGGGAAAAATATCACTGTCGAACTTCATGTTGCTCCATCTGACATGGGTAAGGTCATTGGCAAGCAGGGCAGGATTGCAAAGGCAATCCGTTCCGTTGTGAAGGCAGCATCATCCAAAGACAATACGAGGGTGGATGTAGAAATCATGTAGCGCTTTCTGTAAAGCGCTGGAATTGGGGCGTTCTGGCGAACGCCCCAATTTTTTAAATCAGAAAATGGAGAACGATATGGAAGAGATTTTTAAAGTGGGTATTATTTCGTCCACACATGGCCTGAAGGGAGAAGTAAAGGTATTTCCGACTACGGATGATGTGAAACGGTTCAAGAGGCTGAAACAGGTAATACTGGATACCGGAAAAGAAAAACTGACGTTGGAAATCGAAAGCGTAAAGTTTTTTAAGAATATGGCAATCCTCAAGTTCAAGGGGATTGATTCCATCAATGATGTGGAAAAATACAGGCAGAAAGAATTGTATGTGCAAAGAAAAGATGCCGTTAAGTTAAATAAAGATGAATATTTTATTGCCGATTTAATCGGAATGGATGTAGTGGATGAAGAAGGGGAAACCATCGGCACATTAACTGATGTATTGAATACGGGTGCAAATGATGTCTATGTCATTGCTTTTTCAGAAGATGGGATTTACGGCAGCTCCGGAAAGAAAGAGGTATTGCTTCCGGCAATCAAACAATGCATTCTTGGAGTGAATGTGGAAGAAGGAAAAATGATGGTGCATATAATGGAAGGACTGTTGGATTGATGAATTTTTATGTTATGACCCTGTTTCCCGATATGGTTTCCGACGGCCTCTCCTCCAGTATTATCGGCAGGGCAAGGGAAAACGGCAGTATTTTTGTCGAGGCGGTGAATATCCGTGATTTCACAAAAGATAAGCATAATAAAGCGGATGATTACCCATACGGCGGCGGCGCAGGGCTATTGATGCAGGCGCAGCCTGTTTTTGATGCACATCGTTCTATCGTCGACAAAATCGGCAGTGGGAAGCCGGTGCGAACCGTTTACCTGACACCTCAGGGAAGAACTTTTAACCAGCAAATGGCGGAGGAGATGGCAAAAGAAGAAAACCTGATTTTTATGTGCGGCCATTATGAAGGCATAGACGAAAGGGCTCTGGAAGAGGTGGTAACGGATTATGTTTCGCTGGGGGACTTTGTTTTGACCGGTGGCGAACTGCCTGCGATGGTTCTGATAGACACCATCGCCCGTCTGGTACCGGGGGTGCTGCACAATGACGCTTCGGCGTCCGAAGAATCCTTTTCGGGTTATCTTCTGGAATATCCCCAATATACCCGTCCTGAGGTATGGAACGGAAAAAAGGTGCCGGAAGTTCTTTTGACGGGCGACCACAAAAAAATCCGGGAATGGCGGAAACAAATGGCAGAGGACAGAACGCGGGAAAGAAGGCCCGATTTATATGCCCGGTACGAAAAGCTGATGGACTGCCACGAAAAACTCAGGAAAGATAAGCTGCACCATGCCGGGATGCTGGAACTGATAGCAAGGGGACAGGCAGAACTTTTTTTTGAAGGTGAGGAAGGCATACTGTTGCGCGATAAGAAGAGCGGCGTATTTATGCTTACGGTAAAGGACAGGGAAGCAGGAGAACATATTTTGGAGATGGTATTCGGAACAGCGGATGTTTCCATATCCGCCCCGGCACAGGCAGACATGTTTGTGGTACATCAGGAATATATGGTTGATGCAATTAAAAGCCGGTTTGGTCTGAAGCTATGGTCGGGCTGTTATATTCTTTCCTATACGAAAAAAGAGTCACTCCCCAAAAAAGATGCGGATATCAGAAAATTGGACATGTCCTATCTGGCAACTGTTGTAAGTCATTATAAACTGGCAGATAAAAATGAAATGGCAGAAAGGCTTTCCGGTGGAAATATTTTGGGCATATTTGTAGAAAATACGCTGGCCGGTTTTATCGGGGAGCATACGGACGGAAGCATGGGAATGTTAGAGGTCTTCCCCGAGTACCAAAGACAGGGACTGGCCACAGCGCTGGAAACCGATTTGGCAAACCGCACTTTACAAAAAGGCTATATGCCATTTGGCTATGTAAAGGAGGACAATGCTGCTTCCCTGCGTTTGCAGGAAAAAATGGGATTTTACCGTGCAAAGGAAAAGGTATGGTGGCTGGTCAGGGAACAATAAATTTCCGCATTTGGGATGGCGGCAGCCCCGGCGGGCATTTGTTCCAACAGGACACGTTCTCACTCGGGTAAAAACACAGCGGTACATAAGATGTTAAAAAACAACATCTAAGTGCCGGTGTTTTTACACGGTCCTTTATGGAATCAAATGCCCGCCGGGGCTGCCGCCATCCCAAATGCGGAAATTCAATTCACAAAGTTGTTGCAAATTGTTCCATTCTGTGATAAAGTATGAATGTTGTAAATCATGAGATGGTCCTCTGTTACAGATTGTATTAAGAACATCCGCCCAAGAAGGAGTAAAAAAATGAACGATATTATCAAAAGCATCGAAGCAGAACAGTTAAAAGAAAAGGTTGACGAATTTCATGTTGGTGACACCGTAAAGGTTTACGGTAAAATCAAGGAAGGTAACCGTGAAAGGGTTCAGGTTTATGAAGGCATCGTGGTAAAAAGACAGGGTGGAAGCAACCGTGAGACTTTTACCGTAAGAAAAACTTCCAACGGTATCGGCGTAGAAAAGACATGGCCTTTGCATTCTCCCAATGTAGAAAAGATTGAAGTGGTAAGAAGAGGTAAAGTAAGGCGTGCAAAACTGAACTACTTAAGAAACCGCGTTGGCAAGAAGGCAAAAGTAAAAGAATTGGTCAGATAATGAAAAGGTGGTTGCACACTCTTTTGGCGTTTTCCGAAAGAGTGTGCTTTTTATTATAATCAGAGGATTTTTCAAAAAAGATTGGATTCCCCGGTCGGAAGGTAGTATAATAATTAAGTATATTGCAAAAAAGCATAAAAAAGGGAAGTGACATGAGAAGGCGTCATAAAGGCTTAAGCTTTTATAAGAAAAGAAAAAAAATCAGTGCAAATCTGATAAAAGAAATCCTGTCATGGATGTTTGGCATGATGACAGTGGTTTTTATTGCGTTTGTGATTGTTTATGCCGTTGGAATGTCCGTTACCATGATTGGGGTGTCCATGGAACCGGTTTTGCACAACGGGCAGAATGTACTGATAAACAGATATGCTTATCTGATTGTATCTCCCCAAGTAGGCGATGTGGTAGCTTTTCTGCCAAACGGCAATGAAAATTCCCACTATTACATAAAAAGAGTGGTGGCATCTGCGGGGGATACGGTACAGATTATGGAAGGCAGGCTGTATGTAAACGGTGTGCAGGTTATAGAGCCGGAAGAATACGGATATGATAAAATGGCTGTGGCGGGCATAGCTGAGAATCCGCTGACGCTTGGAAATGACGAGTATTTTGTATTGGGTGACAACAGAAACAATTCCGAGGACAGCCGTTCGGCCAATATTGGTCCGATAAAGGGGAAGGATATTGTAGGGAAAGTCTGGTTTCACATGGGAAGTGATACAGGTGGAATCGGTTTTGTAAAATGAAAGGCGTGGTAGCTGGATGAATTATCAATGGTATCCCGGTCATATGACAAAAGCGAAGCGTATGATGCAGGAAGACATAAAATTAATAGATTTAATTATTGAACTGGTAGATGCAAGGATTCCACTATCCAGCCGTAACCCGGAAATAGATGAACTGGGAAAAAATAAATCCCGTATTATTCTGCTGAACAAATCCGATTTGGCGGATGCCGGATATAATGGCAGATGGACGGAGTATTTTAAGAAAAAAGGGTTTTTTGTGTTGGAAATCAATGCAAGGACAGGAGCCGGCATGAAGGAAATACAAGGGCTTGTGCAGGAGGCATGCCGGGAAAAAATAGAAAGGGATAAGAAAAGAGGCATTGTCAACAGACCGGTTCGAGCCATGGTGGTGGGCATACCGAATGTAGGCAAGTCTACCTTTATCAATTCGTTTGCAAAAAAGGCGTGTACGAAAACAGGAAATAAACCCGGCGTCACAAAGGGAAAACAATGGATACGCCTGAATAAGTCATTGGATTTGCTGGATACACCGGGTATTTTATGGCCGAAGTTTGAGGACCAGACTGTAGGGATGAAGCTGGCTTTTATCGGCTCCATGAATGATGACATCATCATTGTGCGGGAAATGGCGCTGGATTTGATAAAGCATGTTGCAGACAGGTATCCCCGGGTATTTGAAGAAAGATACGGCGTGGCATGGAAAGAGGGGCAAAACGGGACGGAGTCTGCATTTGAGGTGCTGACCGGGATTGCAGAGGCCAGAAGATGTTTTGCGAAAGGGGAAGAAATTGACTATGATAAAGCGGCGGCCCTGTTTTTAGATGATTTCAGGAGCGGGAGGCTGGGAAAAATCACATTGGAAGTTCCTGAGGACTTTGAAAGAATGAATGGAGAAAATATACAATGAAAAAAAACGGTTTTTTAAAAGAAGTACTGGGGACCAGCCTTTATCTTTTATGTGTACTGATTGTAGTCTATCTGGCGATTCAGTTTGTGGGGCAGCGCACGGTTGTAAAGGGGTCTTCCATGGAACCGACTTTATATGGACTGGATGACGGGAATCCGGATAAAGTAGGAGACAATCTGATAGTGGATAAGTTTACCTATCGTTTTTCGGACCCTAAAAGATTTGATATTATTGTATTTCCTTATCAGTATAGCGAGGAATATTATATTAAGAGGATTATAGGACTGCCGGGGGAAATCGTGCAGATTGATATGGAAGGCAATATTTATATCAACGGAGAAGTTTTGCGTGAGGGATACGGAAAAGAAATCATCAAAAATCCGGGTATGGCTATAGAACCGATTCAACTTGGGGAAGATGAATATTTTGTATTGGGGGACAACCGGAATAACAGCCAGGACAGCCGGTTTCCGGATGTAGGCAATATACATAAAAGTGAAATTGTAGGCCGTGCATGGATTAGAATCTGGCCTTTGAACAGGTTTGGGGTGCTGAAGCACCAGTAAGGCAGACTATGCAGCATGGAGGTATGACGTGGAAAAGAAAATTACAGATATTAAGGCGGTTTTTCAGGCAGCGGGAACAGACAGGCTGCCTGAACTGATTTTAGAATATGAGAAGGATGAGAGAAGCGGCGTGAAAGCCTTAGTGCAGGCAGCAGGAAAAAAGCTAGAGGCGCTGGAGAAGGAAAAGGCCCGTACGGAATGCATGAAACATTTTGAGTATGAATACGGACATGCAGGGGTTTTATGCGGGATAGATGAGGCAGGCAGAGGCCCATTGGCAGGGCCTGTTGTGGCGGGGGCTGTCATACTTCCCAAAGACTGTGACATATTATATCTAAATGATTCCAAGCAACTCTCCGAAAAAAGAAGAGAGGAGTTGTATGGCATCATCATGGAAAAGGCTGTGGCGGTTGGCGTAGGCTATGCGTCCCCCAAACGCATAGATGAGATTAACATTCTACAGGCCACTTATGAAGCCATGCGTGAGGCCATAGGGCAGCTTTCGGTGCACCCGGATATCCTTCTGAACGATGCAGTGACGATTCCGGGAATAAATATCAGGCAGGTGCCAATCATTAAAGGAGATGCCAAAAGTATTTCCATTGCAGCGGCAAGCATTATTGCCAAGGTCACCAGGGACAGACTGATGGCAGAGTATGACGGCATATTTCCCGAATATGGATTTGCCGCAAACAAGGGGTACGGTGCGGCTGCTCATATAGAAGCGCTTAAAAAATTTGGACCGTCTCCCATTCATCGGCGCAGTTTTATAGGACATTTTGTATAGGGCGGGGATATAGGTATGAAACTTTCCGATATTTTTTCAACATCTTCCAAAAAGATAAACCAGTCAAAAGAAACAATAAAAGCAGAGCCATCTTCATCGGGCAAAGTAAGCAGGCAGATAAAAGCATTGGCCCCCGGCAGGCAGTTACAGGGAGAAATAGTCGAAAGAAACGGCAGTGAGGTCAGGATAAAACTGTCAGATGATGTGGTACTGACGGCAAAACTTGACAGGGATGTCAATGTGCAGGAAGGACAGATGCTGACCTTTGAAGTGAAAAACAATGGGAGCGCGCTTACCCTGAGCCCGCTGTTTACCAACACAGCGGTGGCTGACAACGTTTTCAAGGCTTTGCAGATGGCGGGGCTTCCCATAAACGAAACGACAGTTGCCATGACGGAATCCATGATGCAGCAGGGGATGAGCGTTGACAGCAAGTCCCTGCAAAATATATTCAGGGAGGTTATGGCCAATCCCAAAGCGCCTGTGGAGAGCATTGTGCAGCTCCATCGGATGGGAATGGAAGTCAATGAGGCAAACTTAAACCAGATGGAGAGTTATAAGGCGCTGACACATCAGCTGGTAAGCGGGATGACGGATGTGCTGTCAAAGCTTCCCGAAGCATTCAGGGAAATTTCCATGGCTTTTGGGGAAAAAGAAGCAATCCGGGTATTTCAGGAGATTTTACAGAAGCTTTTTCCCGATATGCAGGAGACAGAAACGGAAGGGATGCCTGACGCTTCACTGAAACCGGGGGAAAATCCAGACGGGCAAACAACCCTGCCGGTAACGGAAACACTAACAGAAACGGATGATGTCTGGACAAAAGGCAGCCAGACGGGCCTTCCTGTAGATGGAGCACTGGAATTATTGCAGGAAGAAACGGGAGACATACCCGGGCTGGAGCCGTTGTCTGCACAGGAAAAAGTGAATTTTGTCAAACTGCTCTCTGCAATTCCCAAAGAGTCTTATCCTGAGATAGAAAAGCTGGTACAGGAAATCAGACAGGGTACGGCAGAACCTGAAAAAATATTGAAGCAGCTTTCCCAGATTCCCATAAAAGGCGGAGCGGAACTGCAAATTGCACTGGCAGACATCCTGAAGAGCGGAGAATACCAAAAACTGCTGGAAGCTTCCGTTTTGAAGCAGTGGACTTTAAAACCGGAGCAGGTGGTGGAAAACAGGGAAGTGAAGGAAGTGTATGAAAAGCTGGTAAAACAGCTTGAGGGTGTGCGGCAGGCATTGCAGGACGGCGGAGTCCCAAGTGCTGCAGCAGCAAAAAGCGCTGTCAATTTAAGCCAGAACATTGATTTTATAAACCAGATGAACCAGATGTATACTTATGTGCAGCTTCCCCTTAAGATGAACAGCGGCAATGCAAACGGGGAATTATATGTATATACCAATAAGCGTTCCCTTGCAGAAAAAGACGGTGCAGTCAGCGCCCTCCTGCATCTGGATATGGAGAACCTGGGCCCTGTGGATGTCTATATTGCCATGCAGCAGGAGAAAGTGAATACCCGATTCACGGTAAGGGATGATGAGATGATTGATTTCATCAATGAGCATATCCACATCTTAAATGACAGGTTACAGAAAAAAGGGTATTCCATGAAGTGTGAAATGTCAGTGCGTGAAGAAAAAGAAGGGGAAGAAAGTCCCATCGAAAATATATTGCAGACGGAAAAAAACACCTCAATGCTGGCGCAGTATGCGTTTGACGTGCGTGCCTAAGCGGAAGGAGGCAGGATGGAAGAGAAAAAAAAGGTAAAACAGGCGATTGCCCTGGAGTACAATCCGGATGAAGAGGCGCCGAAAGTCATTGCCACAGGCAGGGGGGCTTTGGCCGAACGGATTATTGAAAAGGCAAAGGAATCCGATGTACCCGTCCATAGGGATGATAAACTTGCAGATACCCTCTCCAGACTGGAGATAGGGGATATGATTCCGCCGGAACTTTACGAGGTAGTTGCTGAAATTCTGGTATTTGTGGATTCGGTGGATAAGATAAAGGGAAAAATGAAAAAATAAACGGGAAAGAACACTTCAAAAGTTTTGAAGTGTTCTTTTTTAAGGAAATCATAAGAAATACTTAATCACATTTGAAAATATAATTGTTATGCTGAATGTAAATTGATTGTACGGAGGTAAGGATGAAAAAGGTTTTGGTAATATTCGGAGGATGTTCCACAGAGTATGAAGTATCGCTGGTGTCGGCTTCGGCTGTGCTTTCTGCCATTGACAGAAACAGCTATGAAGTGCTGCGCATGGGTATTACAAGGGATGGAAGGGCGCTTTACCATGAGGGTTTGGAAGAAAGCATAGCAAAGGATGAATGGCAGGAGGACAAATGCAGTCCGGCAACCATTTCCATGAGCAGAAAAACCCCTATGCTGTGGGTCGAGAGAGAAGGAATGTTGGAAAAGATTCCGTTTGACATTGCATTCCCTGTCATGCACGGCAAGAACGGGGAAGACGGCACAATTCAGGGGTTATGTGAAATGGCGGGGATTCCGGTAGCCGGATGCGGGATGGAAAGCTCCGTACTCGGGATGGATAAGGACCTTGCCCATATGCTGGTTGCCCAAAACGGTATAAAGGTGCCGCGAAGCGTGTGTCTTCAGAGAATGGAGGAATACGGGGAAAAGAAACAGGAAATTATCTCGCTGGGGATGCCCGTTTTTGTTAAACCGGTGCGTGCAGGTTCTTCTTTTGGGATTAGCAGGGTGACAAAAGAAGATGAATTGCAGGAGGCCATTGAAAAGGCTTTCTGCCATGACGACCAGGTAATTGTTGAAGAAGGAATTGATGGTTTTGAGGTGGGATGTGCCGTTATGGGGAATGATACCCTCACGATTGGAAGGGTGGATGAAATTGAACTTTCACAGGGATTTTTTGACTATGAGGAGAAATATACTTTAAAGACCTCTTCCATTCACATGCCGGCGCGGATTGCGCCCGGGGAAGAGGAAGAAATCCGTAAATGTGCGGGAAAAATCTACAGGATATTGGGATGCAGGGGATTTACCCGGGTGGATATGTTTTTTACAAAGGACAAACAAATCGTATTTAACGAGATAAATACCATACCGGGATTTACCAGCCACAGTAGGTTTCCCAATATGATGAAGGGAATCGGGCTGGATTTTGAAAAAGTAGTCAATGAGATAATACGGTTGGCGGAATAAATTGACGGAGGGTTACCATGCGGCAGCTGCGGCTAAAGAGGGAAGATGAAAAGTATATATTTATCTGTCACGGAGATATTCCCGATAAGACATTAAACAGTATCAAAATTTATCTGGAAGAGGAAGCTGAAATGATAAAAGAGCATTCTTTTTCGGAAAATCCTCTTTTGTGGGAGGATGGGACGTTTTGCTGTCAGGTGGGCTATGTGCCTTGTGAAAAAGAAAGCGTAGTCAGCCTGCCGGAGAAAGGGAGCGTCTTAGCGGCAGGAAGCAAGGGAGGATTTATTGTTGCAGCAGAATGCAAGAATCGGAAAATTGGATGATTTTAAATGGGTAGCTGCTCTTTTGGTGGCGGCAATTCATACCTCACCGCTGGAAAGCCTGAATAAAACAGCGGACTTTCTGCTCACCAGAGTGCTTGCCAGGGTAGCGGTGCCATTCTTTTTTATGGTGACTGGTTTTTTTGTATTGTTTGGGGCATGTGAGGAACAGGGCGGAATTAAAAGAATTCTGTCCAATACAAAGAAAACAGGGTTCTGGTATCTGCTGATTACGGCGCTTTATCTTCCCGTACAACTATACAAAGCGCTAAAAAATCCGGTAAAACCGGCGGCTTTGGCAGGCAGTGTTCTGAAAGCCGTATTTTTTGATGGAACGTATTATCATTTATGGTATTTTCCGGCAGTGATGATGGGGCTTTTTGTTGCATATTTTTTCCTGCGGTGGGGAAAGAAAAAAGCATATGTATGTGCGGGTATTCTGTACATAATCGGACTTTTTGGGGATAGTTACTACGGTATTGCTGGGAAAATCCCCGCATGGAAAAGCATGTATGACAAAATGTTTTGCATTTTTTCCTATACGCGCAACGGCCTGTTTTTTGCACCGCTTTTTTTACTTCTTGGGTATGAAACGGCCGTATGGTTTCGGCAGGGACAAAAGACCGAAAGGGAAGCTGCAAAAAGCGGCAGGAATTTTATAATTTGTCTTATTATTATGTGCGGGGAGGGGCTTTTGCTTCATGCAAGCCATATACAGAGGCATGACAGCATGTATTTCATACTGCCTGTCTGCATGGTTTGTTTGTTCCGGTATCTGCTTTTGAGCGGGACAAAAGAAGGAAGAACGGGATTTTTTTACTTAAAAGGTCCTATGCTTTTTTATTATCTGCACCCGCTTGTCATTCTTATGGTGAGAGGATTTGTAAAGGTGACGAAGCTTTCATTTGTGCTGACGGTAAGCCCCGTTTATTATCTGGCGGTTGTTCTGGGAAGCATCTGCGCCGTTTATGTCTGCGCCTGCCTTATGCAGGCTGTGGTACGGCGAGAAAAGGGGAGGATGTAGAATTGTATCTGAAGGAGAAACCGGGCAGAGCCTGGCTGGAAATTTCTTTGGAAAATATAAAATGGAATTATAAAAAACTAATGGAAAGGATGCCCAAAGGCTGTAAGTGCATGGCTGTGGTAAAGGCGGATGCCTATGGACACGGCGCCGTGCGGGTGGCAGAAGCTTTAAGCCGTGTGGGGTGTGATGCCTTTGCCGTGGCAGCGCTGGAAGAGGGCATTGCCTTAAGGAATGCGGGCATACAGGGAAAAATTCTGGTGTTGGGATATACCATGCCGCGGGATGCCTTCATCCTGAACCATTATGATTTAAATCAGACAATAGTGGATGAGGCACATGCAAGGGCGCTTGCAGGCACAGGGTATCCGATATGCGGACATCTGGCAGTGGACACGGGGATGAACAGGCTGGGGATTTCAAGCCGGGACAGGGAAGCCCTGGAAAGAGTGCTTCACATTCCGGGAATTGAAATAGAAGGGCTGTATTCCCATATGAGCGTTGCGGACAGCAGGGAAAAAGAGGACTGTGAATTTACATTGCGGCAGATAGCCGATTTTATGGAATTGAAGGCGTATCTGGACAAAAAAGGATATGGCGGACTGAAATATCATATGCAGAGCAGCTACGGAATTTTATTTTACCCTATGGAGGGGATGCAGTATGTAAGGCCCGGCATTGCACTGTACGGCTGCCAGAGCAATCATCAGGATGAAAACCTTGGAATCGTGCTGAAGCCGGCGCTGCAGTTACAATGCAGAATCGGCTGTGTCAGGACCGTGGCGCCGGGGGAGTTCATTTCCTATGGAAGAACCTACGAGGCAAAAGAAGTAAGGCGGGTGGCGGTCCTGGCAATTGGCTATGCGGACGGTCTGCCCCGCAGCCTTTCAGGGCAGGGTTTTGCCATTGTAAGGGGCAGAAAAGTTCCTATGGTGGGACGCATCTGCATGGACCAGACAATGCTTGACATAACGGACGTGGACGGTGTGGCGGAAGGAGATGTGGCTACCTTGATTGGCACGGAACAGGAAGAAGAAATAAAAGCGGTGGAACTGGCGGAAAAAGCAGGAACCATCACGAATGAACTCTTAAGCAGACTGGGGGGCAGGCTCACAAAAACTTATGCGGATTAATTTTTCTTCCGTCAAATGATGAAGAAAGAAGATGTTTTTCTGCTTGAATTTCCGCATTTTCATAGCGGCTGCCCCAGCGTGCATTTGTTCCAACAGGACACGCTCCCGCTCGGGTAAAAACGCAGTGGTACATAAGAGGTTGTAATACAACCTCTAAGTACCAGCGTTTTTACACGGTCCTTTATGGAATCAAATGCACGCTGGGGCGGCCGCTATGCAAAATGCGGAAACTCAAGTTTTTCTGGCATTTTTACGCAATATATAATATGATAAAGAAGTGAAAAAAAAGAAACCGGGAGAGAAAATTTGGCAGAAAGAAACACCAGAAAAACAGGAAACGAAAAAGAAAACGAAGCCGCCGCTTATCTTGCCCGAAATGGATTATTGATTCTGGAAAGAAATTTTTCATGCAGGCAGGGGGAAATTGACATTATAGGCATGGACGGGCAGTATCTGGTGTTTGTGGAGGTCAAGTACAGGAGCAGCAGGGAGTTTGACAATCCGCTTGCCGCTGTGGATAGGAGAAAACAACAGAAAATATGCAGGGTTGCAGATTATTACCGCTATAAAATGCAATTTTCTTCTGACACACCTGTCAGATATGATGTGGTTGGTATTCTGGGGAAGGAAACGGTATGGATTCGGAATGCGTTTCCACATATACATAGGAGATAGGGCAATAAAATGCCACTGTGTCGGAAAGGACGGGGAAAGATGGATTTTGTGAGAAAGCAGACGGGAAAAGAACCGGTTATGCAGGTGGAGGAGAAGGAAGGCGTCACCTATCTGACATTTCCGGCACTGACAAAAACAGGCGTGGTAAAGCATTTGTTTTCCACCCGCATGGGCGGTGTCAGTGAGGGATGTTTTTCCACCATGAATTTAAGTTATACCAGAGGTGATAAGAAAGAAGCGGTGGATGAAAATTTCAGGCGGATTGCACGGGCGCTGGGCTGTGAGATGGAGGACTTTGTCTGTTCGGACCAGACCCATACCACCAATATACGGAAAGTGACGAGGGCGGATGCGGGGAAAGGTGTGACAAGGCAGCGGGATTATCAGGATATTGACGGTCTTGTCACAAATGAAAAAGGCATTGTGCTTGCCACTTTTTATGCAGATTGTGTGCCATTGTATTTTGTGGACACCAAAAGACAGGTTATCGGGCTGGCTCATTCCGGCTGGCGGGGAACCATAGGACGTATGGGCGGTAAAATGCTGGAAGCCATGGAAAAAGAATATGGTTGTAACAAAAGGGATATCCTGGCAGCTATCGGCCCGTCCATATGCAGGGACTGTTATGAGGTTTCAGGGGATGTGGCAGGAAGGTTCCGGGAAGAGTTTGGCGATTTGGTACTCAGGGAAGGAAAAGAGCCGGACAAGTACCAGCTTGATTTGTGGAAGGCGAATGAAATGGTGCTTTTGCAGGCAGGAATGCTTTCACCGCAGATTACAGTCACGGATATTTGTACCTGCTGCAATGACAGACTCTTATTTTCACACAGGGCAAGTCTGGGCAAGAGAGGAAATCTCGGCGCATTTATTGTTTGTCCGCAATAGCAATATGGAGGGATAATATGGCGAATATACTGGTATGTGACGATGACAGACAAATTGTGGAAGCGATTGAAATATATCTGAAGCAGGAAGGTTATGAGATATATAAGGCATATGACGGAGAGGAAGCCATCAAGATATTAAATAAAGAGGATATTCACCTTTTAATTATGGATGTGATGATGCCAAAGCTGGACGGGATACGCGCGACCTTGAAAATCAGGGAATACAGCAGCATTCCCATCATTATTCTGTCTGCAAAATCCGAGGATATGGATAAAATTCTGGGATTAAACGTGGGAGCGGATGATTATGTGACAAAGCCTTTTAATCCGCTGGAACTGATAGCCAGGGTAAAGTCCAACCTGCGCCGGTATACCAAGCTTGGCAGTCTGAATGTAGAGGACAATGCAGTATATAGGATTGGCGGCCTGTGCATGAATGACGATACCAAGGAAGTGACCGTGGATGAAGAGCCGGTGCGGCTGACTCCCATTGAATACAGCATATTGCTGTTATTGGTGAAAAATCCGGGAAGGGTATTTTCCATTGACCAGATTTATGAAAATATCTGGAATGAGGAAGCCATAGGCGCAGATAATACGGTGGCTGTCCATATCAGGCATATACGGGAAAAAATAGAGATTAACCCCAAGGAACCGAGATATTTGAAAGTGGTATGGGGAGTAGGATACAAAGTGGAGAAACAGTAGGATGGAGCGAAATATGAAAAATCACAGGGGATTGACAAAGGGAAAAAGTGTGTTGCTTCATGGAATGCAGCAGTTTGCTGCGTTTCTTGCCGGCATGTGCGTTGTGATGCTGATAGCTCATTCCTTTGCCAGCTTTGCGATAAGCAATCCCAATTATCCTTCAGGAAGAGTAACCTATGACTGGAATCTGTTTTCCAGAGAAAATAATTTTGATGAGACGACTACCTTTGATGCAATGCTGATGAATTCCCTTCAGGAAATTATACGATATAATGTGGCAAAGAGCCAGCTGGAGGTGAACGGTCAGTTTGACGGCAGCAAAATCATAGATATCCAGGCATTTGCCAACAGGAAAGACGACCTGTCGCCTGAAAAAAAATCAGAAGCGAAGTATGCATTGGAAGATTTGATAAAATGGAATAAATACGGGTTTAATCTGGAACTTCAGGTAATGCCTATGGAAAGTTTCATCACCTATTTTGGTCAGCAAGATATGCAGATTTCGCCCGGATACGTGTCAAAGAAACAAATCAATGTATTGAGCAAATTTTTGGGGGAATCTACCTTCTCCCTTTTGTTTCGCTCCTGCGAAGTCTATGGATATGATATTTATTATGATGATGCAGGTGGCTTATATTATATGGAGTCTGTTTATGATGAATCAGGAACCAGTTCCAAAGTGTTTACTTATTCAGAAGTAGATGATGGGGAACAGGAAAACAAAGTAGATTACCTGAATCATATATATCGCCCTGAACTCTATGCGTATTTAGCGGATTTACTACTGGAGGGATTGGGGGTAGCGGATGTATATATCGATACTGAAAGAGGAGATATCATGGTATCGGCTTATATACTGCAGGAAAGATACAAGACCGTAGACGAAGCTTGGTTGACGGATATTGCGGTTGGCTGGGCAGAGTATTGGAAGCTCGTTCTTGTCTTACAGGAAACAATAGAGGATTTGTCTTATAATTATAATGAATATCTGGGATTTAAAGAGCGTTTCGGGGAAGGAGCCACCAATATTGCCTATACTTTTGAGATGTTTATGATGGGTGAGGAGGTTAGGGTGAGCAACATGGCAACTACTCCCTGGCGTGGAGTGGACAGCTATTTCAAAACCCACTATGGCAGGTATCTGGTTTATCATCCCGAGACCATGACTTTTGAGACCAATACCGGACTTACAGAGGAAGAAGTCTTTAATGCTTTTTCCAGTTACGAGTATGCATATCCGGAAACAGCGGAAATCTGGCTGGCTGTGGATACCGCATATCCGGTGAATGACCAGTTTGCACAGGCAGATGCAGCATACCGTTTTCTGCATCCTGCGGCATATATTTTGCTTATCCTGGGAGTTTGCAGTCTGGTAGTATGGCTTGTGCTGTTTTTGTATTTGAGCGTTATGACCGGGTATCGTGTAGAAAAAGGAGAAAAGAATGCGGAGCTGACCTTGAACTGGTTTGATGCCATTCCGACGGAAATAGGTTTGCTGCTGGGAGGGGCATCTGCCGTCGGAATGTTTTATACTGTATTGATAATAATGGATATCGGCGGAAATATACTGATTTACACGACAGCAAACCGAATGAAGGTTTCTTTTCTCAGCGGCATTTATGTCATGTTTGCAAGTGCAGTGTTTTCCCTGTTCTGGTATAGCCTGATAAGACGGATAAAAGGACATACCATCTGGAAGAGCAGCCTTCTCGGGATGCTTTGGAACGGTGTATTCCTTAAGGCGGCAGCAACCGTGAAAAAGCCTTTTTTAAAGGTATACGACAATAGTTCCACTTTTATTCAGTGCATGCTTCCGGCAACAGGCATCATAGTTACGAACTTTATATTGGGCTGGGTATTTTTCAGGGCATGGTTTTATTGGAGACTCTGGTATTTGGCAGTCGTGCTTCTGGTGATGGTGCTGGTGAATGGCGTTATTATTGCTATCTGGTTTACAGACAGCCTGAAACGAAAAAGAATCGTGGATGGCATTGCCAAAATCAGGGATGGTGAGGTGACATATCAGGTTAGCACTGAGGGAATGCATGGGGAAAACCTGAAGTTGGCGCAGGCGGTCAACAGCATCGGAGAGGGTATCAAGACGGCTGTGGAGACTTCCATGAAAGATGAGAGACTGAAGGCGGACCTGATTACCAATGTGTCCCATGATATCAAGACACCGCTTACTTCCATTATCAATTATGTGGATTTGATGAAGAGGGAAAAGATAGAGACAGAACCGGTGAAAGGATATATTGAAGTTTTGGATGCCAAGTCCCAGAGGCTTAAGCAGCTGACGGATGATTTGGTGGAGGCATCCAAAATATCATCAGGCAATATAACCCTAATTATGGAAAAAATTAATCTAACGGAGCTGCTGAACCAGTCTTTGGGAGAATTTTCCGAGAAGTTTGAGGAGAAAAGATTGTCCGTAATACAGGGATTTTCTACCGAAGCCGTGAATATTGAAGCGGACAGCAGGAGAATCTGGCGTGTAGTGGAAAATTTGTTCGGAAATATTTATAAGTATGCGCTGGAAGGGACAAGGGTTTATATAGACATGGAAATGTCGGAGGAGGAAAAAAGCGTAGTCTTGTCCATAAAAAATATCTCTGCCCAGTCTTTGAACATCCAGGCAGAGGAACTTACAGAACGATTTATCAGGGGGGATGTGTCCAGAAGCACGGAAGGAAGCGGGCTTGGTTTATCCATAGCAAAAAACCTGACCCAGCTTCAAAACGGCAGGTTTGACATTTACCTCGACGGGGATTTGTTTAAGGTTACCCTGACATTTCCCGTAATCAGCGAGTAAGGCGCTCAGTTTAAGTCATACGGGACGCGCCTGTTATATGCGTCAAGAATATTATGGATTTTTTCGGTGGTTGCCAGGGTATTGGCAAGCGATACGTCATGGTTCATAAAATCAATGATGGATGCCAGAAACTTGCTCATATCTGCCTCTACAAAATAAGGTTTGCTGTAAAGCTCACGGGGGAGGTATGTCAGGTTGGTGGTAACCACTTTATCAAAATAGCACTTTTCATAGGCTTCGTCGAAAGCTTTCAGGCCGTTGGTGAAGAGCCCGAAGGTACAGCAGACAAAGACACGTCTGGCGTGCATTTCTTTTAACTGTCTTGCCGTGTCTAACATGCTTTCGCCGGAAGAAATCATGTCATCGATAATGATGACGTCCTTATCTTCAATCTTATCACCCAAAAATTCATGTGCCACAATGGGATTTTTGCCGTTTACGACGACAGAGTAGTCGCGTCTTTTATAAAACATACCGGTATCCACGCCCAAAACCGTGGCAAAGTATATGGCACGGTCCAATGCACCTTCGTCAGGACTGATAACCACAAGATGTTCTTTGTCCACCAGCAAATCCTCTTCAGCGGAGAGCAGCGCCTTGATGAACTGATACGGCGGCGTAAAATTGTCAAAACCATTCAAAGGGGTTGCATTTTGTACCCTGGGGTCATGTGCATCAAATGTGATAAAATTTGACACACCCATGGAACAGAGCTCGTCCAAAGCAAAAGCACAGTCAAGGGACTCGCGGCCGCTTCTTTTATGCTGCCTTCCTTCGTAGAGGAAAGGCATAATGACGTTAATGCGGTGTGCTTTGCCGTTACATGCGGCGATGACACGTTTTAAATCCTGATAATGGTCATCAGGGGACATATGGTTACTGTAGCCGTTCATACTGTATGTAATGCTGTGGTTGCAGACATCTGTCAGGATAAACAAGTCCTTGCCGCGGATGGATTCGTAAAAAACAGCTTTTCCTTCACCGCTCCCAAAGCGCGGACATTCAAAGTCAGTCAGATAACTGCTTTCGATGTAACCGTGAAAAGCAGGGTCGTTTTTCACTTTATTGTTGACGCTTTTTCTATAGCCAATCAGATAGTCGTTGACATTGCGCGCAAGCCCTTTTGCGGACGGCATGGCAACTAATTTTAAAGGTGCTACCGGCATTGCATTTTCAAGTTCTTGTAAATTGGGCATAATATCCTCCTGTGTAAGGGTAATTCCATCAATTATTTTATATCATTCTGCTAGTGACACGTCAAGGAATTTCTAGTAGAATAGAGTTATGTTTTAAAGGAGCGGCATGGCAGGATGAAAAAGCAGAACGGACATATTATAAAAAGGGTGGAAGCGGGCAGCATTGCAGAGGAAATGGGACTTGAACCCGGCGACAGCGTGATTTCCATAAACGGAGAAAAAATAGAGGATATTTTTGATTACCAGTATCTGTCACAGGATGCGTATATAGAGGTACTGGTAAAAGCAAAGGGAGGCGAAGAGTGTCTCCTTGAGATTGACAAGGATTTTGATGAGGATTTGGGCATAGAGTTTGAAAATGGTCTGATGGATGAGTATCGTCATTGCCATAACAAATGTATTTTCTGCTTTATTGACCAGATGCCGAAGGGAATGCGCAAAACTTTGTACTTTAAGGATGATGATTCCCGTCTATCCTTCCTGCAGGGCAACTATGTGACGCTTACCAACATGTCAGAGCATGATATTGAAAGGATTGTCAGATACAGGCTTTCCCCCATCAATATTTCTTTTCATACGATGAATCCCGCACTCAGGTGTAAAATGTTAAATAACCGGTTTGCCGGAGATGCCCTGCAAAAGGTGGACACCCTGTACCGGGCGGGAATTGCCATGAACGGTCAGATTGTGCTTTGCAAGGGAATCAATGACTCAGTTGAACTGGATTACAGTATTAAAAAGCTGGCGGAATACCTTCCTCATCTAAAGAGTGTGTCTGTGGTGCCGGTAGGGCTTTCCAGATACAGGGAGGGGCTTTTTCCCCTTGAGCCGTTTGCAAAAGAAGATGCAGAAACAGTGATAGATTTGATTGAAGGCTGGCAGAAAAAGCTGTATGAGGAGTACGGGATCCATTTTGTACATGCCAGTGACGAGTGGTATATCCTGGCCGAAAGAGATTTACCTGAAGAAGCCCGTTATGATGGATATTTACAGCTGGAAAACGGCGTCGGAATGCTGCGTCTTATGCTGGAGGAGTTTTCGGCGTGTATGGAAGAAATGGAAAAAAATAGAAAGCTTCCGGATGAAGGTTTTCAGGGAACAGTGTCCATGGCAACCGGAAAACTGGCGTATCCTTTTATACGCGGCATGGCCGACAGGGTACAGGAGGCATTTCCGGGGATAAGGATATTGGTGTATGAAATCCGAAATAATTTTTTCGGCGAACAGATTACCGTTTCCGGGCTTTTGACAGGGCAGGATATTTTAGCCCAGTTAAAGGGAAAAGAATTGGGGAAGCGCCTTTTGCTTCCGCAGAATGTTCTGCGCAGCGGGGAGGATGTTTTTCTGGATGATTATACTTTAGGGGAACTGGAAAGGACTTTACAAGTAAAGGCAGATATTGTAAAATCAAGTGGTTATGATTTTGCAGCCGGCATTTTGAAAGTATTTGAGGAGGATTGATGATGGGCACTAAAAAATCGAAACCGATTGTGGCGGTAGTAGGAAGACCGAATGTAGGTAAATCCACCTTGTTCAATGCGCTGGCCGGAGAAAGGATATCCATTGTAAAGGATACGCCGGGGATTACAAGGGACCGCATATATGCGGATGTTTCATGGCTGGATAAATCTTTTACCCTGATAGATACCGGCGGTATTGAGCCGGACAGCAAGGATATTATTCTGTCCCAGATGCGGGAACAGGCGCAGATGGCTATTGCAACGGCTGATGTCATACTGTTTATGGTAGATGTAAAACAAGGGCTTCTGGATGCAGATGCAAAAGTGGCGGATTTGCTTAGGCGTTCCCACAAACCCGTTATCCTGATAGTCAATAAAGTGGATAATTTTGATAAGTATAATAATGATGTCTATGAGTTTTATAATCTCGGCATAGGAGAACCGCATCCCATTTCCTCGGCAAATAAACTTGGGCTTGGGGAGATGCTGGATGAGGTGATTTCCCATTTCCCAAAGGATTCAAAAGAAGAGGAGGAAGACGAGAGAATCCGGGTTGCCATAGTCGGAAAGCCTAATGTAGGCAAATCTTCCATCATCAATAAGATGCTGGGGGAAAACAGGCTGATAGTGTCCGATATCGCCGGGACGACAAGGGACGCGGTGGACACAGAAATTACACACAACGGCAGGGAGTATGTGTTTATAGATACAGCAGGCATCCGCAGGAAAAATAAAATTAAGGAAGATTTAGAGCATTATATGATTATCCGTGCAGTAAGCGCCGTGGAGCGTGCGGATGTGGTGATTCTGGTGATTGATGCAAAAGAAGGCGTTACCGAACAGGATGCCAAGATAGCCGGCATTGCACATGACAGGGGAAAGGCGGTTATTATCGCCGTCAATAAATGGGATGCCGTGGAAAAGGATGATAAGACTATTTACAAGTTCTCGGAAAAAATACGGAATGTGCTTTCTTTTATGCAGTATGCGGAACTTCTGTTTATATCCGCAAAGACTGGCCAGAGACTGCCAAAGCTGTTTGAGACCATTGACATGGTCAGTGAAAACCATGCCATGCGTGTGCAGACCGGTGTGTTAAATGAAATTATGTCGGAGGCGGTTGCCATGCAGCAGCCTCCGTCAGATAAAGGCAAACGTCTGAAACTGTATTATATTACGCAGGCATCCGTAAAGCCGCCCACGTTTGTCATCTTTGTCAACGACAAGGAGCTGATGCATTTTTCCTACACAAGATATATTGAAAATCAAATCAGGCAGACCTTTGGCTTCAAGGGAACGCCCTTGCGCTTTATCATCAGGGAAAGAAAGGGGAAGGAACAATGATTTTGGAAAGAACACTATGCCTTGCCATCGGTTATGCATTCGGGCTTTTTCAGACAGCATACTTTTACGGAAAGGCACATGGCATTGACATCAGGCAGCACGGAAGCGGCAATTCCGGCACGACAAATGCACTGCGTGTTTTGGGGACGAAAGCAGGACTGATTGTGTTTGCGGGAGACTGCCTTAAATGTATTCTGGCGGTTGTGCTTACCAGGGTTTTATTTGGAAACAGCCATGCGGAGAGCATATACCTGCTGGCGCTTTATACGGCGGCCGGTGTCATTTTGGGACATAATTTTCCTTTTTACATGAAATTTAAAGGCGGGAAGGGCATTGCGGCGACTGCCGGACTGGTGCTGGCATTCCATCCTTATTTTATTCCCATGGGCATCATCCTGTTTTTTGGGGCATTTCTGATTACCCATTATGTTTCGCTGGGCTCCCTGCTGGTATATGCGGGATTTATGGTGGAAATAGTAATCTGCGGTCAGGCCGGAATATTTGCCGGCACATCACAGGCTCAGTTGATTGAAATGTATGTAATTTCAGCAATCCTGACAGCAATGGCTTACTGGAAGCACCGTGCCAATATTGTCCGTCTGCTTAAGGGACAGGAGAACAAGACATATCTGATTAAGAAAAAGAAAACCGAAGAGGCAAAAGAGCAGGAAAAATAAGAGGCTGTCATCTGCAGCGGAAATGAGGGTTTTATGGCAAGAGCAGGAGTTATCGGAGCAGGGAGCTGGGGGACGGCGTTGGCCCTGCTGCTTCACAAAAACGGACATGAGGTTACTCTTTGGTCCATTTTGGAAGAAGAGGTTGCCATGCTGAAAAGGGAGCATGAGCAGAAAGATAAACTGCCGGGAGTAAAGCTTCCGGAAGATATGGTGTTTACGACGGATTTAAGAGAGGCTGCAAATGAAAAGGATGTGCTCGTACTTGCAGTGCCGTCTCCCTTTACCAGAAGTACGGCAAAGTTGTTGCGGGAAGTAACAAAAGAAGGACAGATTATTGTCAATGTGGCAAAGGGAATCGAAGAACACAGCTTAAAAACCCTGTCGGACATCATTGAAGAGGAAGTGCCGCAGTCTGTTGTGGCGGTGCTGTCCGGGCCATCCCATGCGGAAGAAGTGGGAAAGGGAATTCCCACAACAATAGTGGTAGGGGCGAAAAAGAAAGATACGGCGGAATATCTTCAAAATCTCTTTATGAACGATGTATTCCGTGTTTATACCAGTTCAGATGTCTTGGGAATTGAACTGGGAGGTGCGTTAAAAAATGTGGTGGCGCTTGCAGCGGGCATAGCGGATGGATTGGGCTATGGGGATAATACAAAAGCAGCGTTGATTACCAGGGGTATCACTGAAATTGCAAGACTTGGAACCGCAATGGGGGCAAAATTTGAAACTTTCTGCGGCCTTACGGGAATTGGGGATTTGATTGTAACCTGCGCGTCCATGCACTCCAGGAACCGTCGTGCCGGCATCCTGATTGGGCAGGGTAAAACCATGCAGGAGGCAATGGATGAAGTAAAAATGGTAGTGGAAGGGGTCTATTCTGCAAAAGCGGCAATGGGGCTTGCTGCAAAGTATCAGGTACAGCTCCCTATCATTGAGCAGGTGAACCAGGTGCTGTTTGCCGATAAGCCTGCCGCAGAGGCGGTAAAGGATTTGATGCTCAGGGATAAAAAGATTGAAATATCCGATGCACAATGGGAATAGCGTGAGAAGAACTTCTAACGCTTGCAGCAAAGGCTGCTTCGCGAAGAAGTTCTATGTCTCACGCTGGAGAATGCCTAAAATGCGGCATTCTCCGACATGGAGGTTAATGTAAAAAAACAGGGGGCAGGTAATGTACCTGCCTCCTGTTTTATCCGAACTGACTTTTTGTATCAGTAATGGTATTCCTTTGAAAGGTAATGGAAATTTTGTAATCTGCTGTCGCGTCCATACAGGGTAGTATGGCAGGCTCTTGGAGCGGATTCCAGTTTTTGGGTGGCCTCTTCCAAAAGCCGGGAAAAGAGTCCTTCCGATTCTTCTTCCCTGGGGCGGGAATAGGGAAGCCTCTGTTCCTCCCGCTTTAGTTTACCAATCATGGGAGCTGCCAATACCGATTGCACCATGAAAATACTTCTAATTCCGTTTTCTGCGACTATCCCTCCTTGGATGCGTATTTCAACAGTGAAGATTCTTTGTTATCATATATTTCGGAGAGATTTGTCAGAAAACTTATAGTTTTTTATATAATATTTTTGACAATTTCGGCTGCCATTTTGGATTTATTCATGGTATAGAGGTGAATGCCGCTTACACCGTTTGCCTTTAAGTCCAAAATCTGCCGGATGGCATAGTCAATCCCGGCTTTCCGCATGTCTTCCGGATTTTCCCCATAAGTGGCAACCATGTCGGAGAAAGCCTTTGGAATGGAGGAACCGGACAGGGAAACGGTTGTGCCAAGCTGATTAGCCGTGGTAACGGGCATAATGCCTGCACAGATGGGTATGTTGATACCCTTTTTTTCTGCACGTTCCATAAAGTCATAAAAGAAATCATTGTCAAAGAAAAGCTGGGAGATAAAAAAAACGGCTCCAGCTTCCTGCTTCAGCTTCAGGTTTGCCAGGTCGGTTTCCCGGCTGAAGCATTCAAAATGTTTTTCCGGGTAACATGCACCTGCACATTGCAGATTGGTTTCTTTTTTCAGGAAAGCAATCAAATCGGATGCGTAAGAAAACTCTCTGGAAGCAAACTGCTCATCGGACATATCCTTTGGACGGTCACCGCGCAGCGCCAGCACCTGGCTGATATGGTGTTCCTCTAACTGCCCGGCAATGGAAAGGATGTCCTCTTTTTGGCTTCCCACACAGGTCAGGTGTGCGAGGGCTTCGATATGCAGGGTGTTTTGAATATAGGACGCAATTTCCAGTGTCTTTTTTGATTTGCTGCCCCCTGCTCCATAGGTGACGCTGATAAAATCCGGATTCAGGCGGCTCAACGCATCCAGTGTGTCGTAGGCAGTGTGAAAGTCAGAGTCTTTTTTGGGAGGGAATACCTCAAAAGAAAGAGTCGGTTTTTTTGTATGAAATAAATCTTTAATCATGTTGTTTTCTCCATAATCTGCTTGATTTTATAACAGGAATATCGTAACATGTTAATGGACAATTTTCAATTGAAATCGGTATTTGTGTTTCCGTATTTTGAATGGCGGCAGCCGGCGCGTGCATTTGTTCCAACAGGACACGCTCCCGCTCGGGTAAAAACGCAGCGGCACTAGGAGGTTAAAAGACAACCTCCAAGGGCCGGCGTTTTTACACGGTCCTTTATGGAATCAAATGCACGCGCCGGCTGCCGCCATCCAAAATACGGAAAACAAGGAAACCGAAAAGGTAAGATTCAGGAAGGATTTTAATATGAGTGAACAGTTCAAGGAAACAGGATTTGCCGGAAGCAGCGAATATGTTGCGAGTGAGGAGCTTATGGCAAGCGTCAATGTGGCGATTGCATTAAAGAAGCCGCTTCTTATCAAGGGAGAGCCCGGAACGGGAAAGACCATGCTGGCAGAAGCGGTTGCCAAGGCATTGGATAAAAGGCTGATTATCTGGAATATCAAGTCCACCACCAAGGCACAGGAAGGACTTTATGTATATGACACCATACAGCGTCTTTATGACGGTCAGTTTGGGGAAGAAGGCGTGGATGACGTTGCAAGGTATATCAAGCTGGGAAAGCTGGGCGAAGCCTTTGACAGCGACGAACAGGTGGTGCTTTTGATTGATGAGATTGACAAGGCGGATTTGGAATTTCCCAATGACCTTTTGTGGGAGCTTGACCAGATGGAGTTTTACATCAACGAAACCAAGCGGACAGTCAAGGCAAAGCACAGGCCTATTGTGATTATTACGTCCAATGCCGAAAAGGAACTGCCGGATGCATTCTTAAGGAGATGCATTTTTCATTATATTGACTTCCCGGATGATGCATTGATGGAAGAAATTGTAAAGGTACATTATCCGGATGTGGAGGAAACCCTGTTAAAGAGCGCTATGGAAGTATTTTACAATATCCGTGCTTTGAGGGACATCCGCAAGAAACCGAGTACCTCTGAGTTGATTGACTGGATTAATGCATTGCAGCTGGGAGGTATTCCGGCTGAAAAGATAAAGAGCGCCCTTCCGTTTATCGGTGTGGTAGTGAAAAAGGATGAGGATTTGGAAACGGTAAGGCACAACGCCAACCAGTTATAGGAGAGGGTATGTTTATTCAGTTTTTTCACAGCCTTCGGGCGAAGGGCCTCCATGTGACGCTGGGTGAATTTTTAACTTTGCAGGAAGCGCTCCGGAAAGATTTGTGCGAAAACAGCCTGACACGGTTTTATTATGTGGCGCGGATGATTCTGGTAAAAAGTGAGACGGATTTTGATAAGTTTGACATGGCTTTTGACGAGTGTTTCAAAGCCGTGTCCAATGAGAGGGAACTCACTTCCCAAATGATGCGCTGGCTGGACAAATCCGATTTGCAGGAACTGGCGGACGCTGAGGCGAGGTCACAGTTAAATGAACTGGAAGATTTGCAGATACACATGGATAAGGAAGAAATAGAGCAAAAATTCAGGGAACGGCTCAGGGACCAGGACAATGAGCACAATGGCGGAAGTTTCTGGATAGGCAGTATGGGTAAGACCACTTTCGGCAACAGCGGCGGCAATGTGGGCGGACTGCGTGTGGGCGGAAAGACCGGACACCAATCCGCATTTGCGGTAATCGGGGAGCGAAGGTACCGGGACTTTCGGGATGACAGGGTTCTGGACAACCGGCAGTTCCAGATGGCGTTTCGGAAACTGCGCCAGTTTTCATCAAGGCTGGATATCCCGGAAACGGAACTGGACATTAACGGTACGGTGGACAAAACCTGCAACAATGGAGGCTGTCTGCAGATTGTGATGCAGAAACCGAGAAAAAATGCGGTGAAGCTGCTTTTACTGATGGATTCCGGCGGCACCATGATACCGTTCAGCTCCCTGTTAAATGATTTGTTTCAGGCAGTGCATAAGTCAAATCACTACAAGGATGTCAAGACCTACTATTTTCATAACTGTATCTACAGTAAGTTATATAAAACGCCGGAGTGTGAGAACGGGGACTGGGTGGATACGGACTGGATGTTTCGGAACTTAGACAGTGATTATAAAGTGATTATTGTGGGAGATGCCGCCATGGCGCCGGAGGAGCTGTATTCCGATACCGGAAATTACAGGGGACCAAACGGCGGGCTGTCGGGCTGGGAATGGCTGAATCTGGTCAAGAAGCACTATAAAAAGATAGTCTGGCTCAATCCGAAGATGGCGCCGGGACATGCGCCGTGGAGGGAAGCGGAAACTGCCGTGAAAGGTCTTTTTCCCATGTATAAGCTGACGGTGGACGGATTAAATCAGGCCATGGTGAAATTGATGGTTAACAAATAATGGATATGTAGAAACAGCGGGAAGCCGCGGAAATGAGGAAGAAATGACGGTTTTTGATGAGTTAAAGGCAAGGGGGCTGCTGGCGCAGCTGACAGATGAAGAAGAAATAAAAGACTTGATTAACAATGGCAAGGCAACCTTTTATATTGGTTTTGACCCTACCGCGGACAGCCTGCATGTGGGTCATTTTATGGCGTTGTGCCTGATGAAAAGGCTGCAGATGGCAGGCAATAAGCCTATTGCATTGATTGGGGGCGGTACGGCCATGATTGGAGACCCCTCCGGCAGAAGCGATATGCGTTCCATGATGACAAAAGAAACCATAGAACACAACTGTGAATGCTTTAAAAAGCAGATGAGCCGGTTTATTGATTTTTCGGAAGGCAAGGCCATGATGGTCAACAATGCCGACTGGCTGTTAGACTTGAATTATATCGGGTTCCTCCGTGAGGTGGGCGCCCATTTCAGCGTCAACCGAATGCTTACAGCAGAATGCTATAAACAGCGTATGGAAAAAGGATTAAGTTTTCTGGAATTTAACTATATGATTATGCAGAGTTACGATTTCCTTTCCCTGTACGAGAGATATGGCTGCAATATGCAGTTTGGCGGGGATGACCAGTGGAGCAACATGCTTGGCGGTACGGAACTGATTCGCAGAAAGCTGGGCAAGGACGCCTATGCCATGACGATTACCCTGCTCTTAAATTCCGAAGGAAAGAAGATGGGCAAGACACAGAAAGGTGCAGTGTGGCTGGATGCAGACAAGACCTCGCCCTTTGAATTCTACCAGTACTGGAGAAACGTTGCGGATGCGGATGTCCTGAAATGCCTGCGGATGCTGACCTTCCTGCCGTTAGAGCAGATTGATGAGATGGATAAATGGGAGGGAAGCCAGTTAAACGAAGCAAAAGAAATTCTGGCGTTTGAACTGACAAAAATGATTCATGGGGAAGAAGAAGCTGTGAAGGCAAAGGAGAGCGCAAGGTCACTCTTTGGCACCGGTAATGCGGAAAACATGCCCACGCATGCATTGCAGGAGGAAGACTTCCGTGACGGTGTTATCGATATTCTTGGAGTCCTGACACAGGCAGGACTGACAGCTTCCCGCTCCGAGGCAAGGCGTGCCGTGGAACAGGGTGGTGTCACCGTGGAGGGAGAAAAAGTGACGGACATTAAGACATCTTATACAAAAGAAAGTTTTTCAGGAGAAGGAATTGTGGTAAAACGCGGAAAGAAAAATTTCAGGCGCGTGATATTTGGATAAAAATAAGTTACAAAGGTATGCATTGCAAACCTCCCACATATACATATAACAGTATATGCAGGAGGTTTTTTTATGGATAATTTTGCAATAAACACCTACGACTTATACAAAGACATACAGCACCGAACAGGTGGCGAGATATACATAGGAGTGGTAGGTCCTGTGCGGACCGGAAAATCCACGTTTATCAAAAGGTTCATGGATGTCATGGTTCTGCCTTTCATGGAGGATGAACACGAGAAAGAAAGGGCAAAAGATGAACTACCCCAGAGTGCGGGGGGGAAAACCATTACTACTACGGAACCGAAATTCATACCCAAAGAAGCGGCAAGAGTGTTTTTGGGAGGTGATATTGAGGCAAAAGTCCGTCTGATTGACTGCGTAGGTTATATGGTGGAAGGCGCAGTCGGCCATATGGAAGAGAATGCAGAGCGCATGGTAAAGACGCCGTGGTCCCAGCAGGAAATACCCTTTACACAGGCAGCGGGCATCGGGACGGATAAGGTAATCAATGACCATTCCACCATCGGTCTTGTCATCACCACGGACGGCAGTTTTGGGGAATTACCGCGCAACAGCTATCTCGAGGCGGAAAACAAGACCATTATGGCGCTCAAAAAGCTGCGGAAACCTTTTCTGGTGCTGCTTAACTCGGAAAGGCCCCTTGCAGAAGAAACAAAGCGTCTGGCAGAGGAAATTGAGGAAAAGTATCAGGTGGCAGTGATGCCCGTAAACTGTGAGCAGTTGAAGAAAGAGGATATTCATGCCATTATGGAGCAGGTGCTTTATGAATTTCCTATTTCCCGCATGGAATTTTACATGCCAAAGTGGGTGGAAATGTTGCCGGGCGACAACAGGATGAAAACAGATATGGTATCTGCGGTAAAAGAAATGATGAAAGATTTAAATACTGTAAAAGATTTGCGTAAAATGCAGATAGAAGGACAGATTCCCATTACAAGCGAATATGTACGGCGCTTAAAAGTGGATGGCGTAAACCTGTCAGACGGCAGTATAAAGATGCAGATGGATGTGGATAATTCTTATTATTATGAGATGCTCAGCGAACTTGTCGGGGATGAAATCAACGGTGAATACCAGCTGATATCAAAACTGAAAGAATTGTCCGCCATGAAAAAAGAATATTCCAAGGTATTACATGCGGTACAGGCGGTGCGGTATAAAGGATATGGCGTTGTGACACCGGAAAGAAGTGAAATCAACCTTGCGAAACCGGAAATTATCAGGCACGGCAATAAATTCGGGGTTAAGATTAAGGCAGAAAGTCCGTCCATACATATGATTCGCGCCAATATTGAAACGGAGATAGCGCCTATTGTGGGAACAGAGCAGCAGGCCCAGGATTTAATCCGGTATATTGCAGAAGCAGAGGATACGGAAAACGGTATCTGGGAAACCAATATTTTCGGAAAAACGGTGGAACAGCTTGTAGGTGACGGCATTACCGGCAAAATTGCCATGATAGGAGATGAAAGTCAGGTCAAATTGCAGGAAACCATGCAGAAAATTGTAAATGACATGAACGGTGGAATGGTGTGTATCATTATTTAAACTGCACTTTGATGAACATAATTCAAGAGCCTTGAAAAGCAGATTCTTCGGAGTCTGCTTTTTGCTTAAATAATTATAATAAAACGGATATTACGCTAGGGTAAAGTTTTTGTAGGAAAATAAAATAAATAGAAAGCACCTGATTCC
>ERZ777305.856-NODE-856-length-44738-cov-24.943759_pt1 | contig 44738 bp, 30 predicted proteins | sample MGYA00374965_ERZ777305 | MGnify/ENA primary metagenome ERZ777305 (study PRJEB29328, sample SAMD00013331) | mouse gut metagenome | study: EMG produced TPA metagenomics assembly of the Metagenome analysis of fecal microbiota from mouse which was promoted...
AGTATTGCCCGGCAACGGACACGGAATCTGTGGTCGGTACCATGTTTGTATCCGAACTCCAATTGCAGACGTTCGTCGTCTGTAAGTAAAATTTGTTTCTTCCTTGCTATAATCGTATGTATTAGATTGTGTCATAATATAACGTATTAGTCAAGTAGAAATTTTACAATAAATAAATTTGATTATTCACTTATTAAATTATTTCAACTATGGGAAATTTCAAACTGACCGTTCTCAAAGATGCAGAACAGATTCCAAATCAATCCCTCCTGCTCATAAAGGGTGGAACAGGAATCACACCACTTTGCGACGTAAATAGTTGCGACATAAATACGGGTTCCTGTACCAACAATACATGTCATACCAACAGTGATAATTGTAAAACAAATGGATGCACACTTAATTGTCCTACTTATAAAGGATTTACCTGCCCTATGAACAGTTCGTCTTGTTCCGACAAGCAGGTTGTAATTACACCATGCAATCCTCAAACTATACCAATTCAATAAACGAACTTGGACAACCTTAAACATTCTACGACCTCATCATTAATTTAACTATATGAACCCAAAAATGAACTGGGACAATTTGGGACATAACCACAACACCAGGGCATTTTTGGGTTTATAAAAAGCATCAATCTTCATTATGCCGTCATTACACCTTTCACGTTATGCATTTCCTTTCTCAAAAGACGGGAAGCATCTTCTATACTCATCAAAAAACAATAGTTTCTATGGAATCAATGCCGAGCTAAAAGATCTTCTAGACAATCTAAGGCACAACACCATTAAAGAAGAAACCGTCAGTGAGGATGAAACATTAGACACCCTTTACAAAGGAGGCATTCTCGTGGGTGATTATGATGATGATGACTTCCTCGATTCCCTCAAAACAAACTACCATATCATGGCCTACGGCAATGAACGGTTGACATTGACAATTGCTCCGACCATTCAATGCAACCTGCGCTGCCCTTATTGCTTTGAGGAATCAAAACCCAAAGGGATAATGAATGATGCCACAATCAATAACCTAATCCAGTTCATACAAAGCCATGAATGTGCGAAACAGTACGACATCAACTGGTTTGGCGGAGAGCCACTTATAGGACTATCCCAAATCCGCAAAATACTTGATAAGCTTGCGAAACTAGAACAGCCTTACCGTGTCGGGCACTCCATCATCACAAACGGCACATTGCTCACCGACAAAGCAATAGCACTATTTATGGAATATCCGTTAGACAGCATGCAAATCACGCTCGACGGCAACAAAGAATCTCATAATAAAAAGCGCTTCACTTTAACAGGCAAAGGCACATTCGATCTTATACTTGACAACGCTATAAAATTTAAAAAGAGTTCCCCACATACAAAGTTGACATTCCGCATCAACATCGATAATTCCAACTCAGACGAATACGTTGAAGTATATCGATATATCACTGAATTATTCGGACAAAACACCGTGTCAACATACCCCGGAATACTTCGGGCTAACAAAGGTTGCGAATCAGATGTATTCTTTTCCACAACCGACCACATGGCATTCAACCGCCGCCTACGAGAACAGGGCTTGCACATTACCAATTACCCCGAACTATGCAGTAAAGGTTGCGCTGCTACTCATGTATCCTCCTATGTTGTAGGTCCTCAAGGGGAACTTTACCTCTGCTGGGAACATGTCGGGATTCCATCAATGGAAATAGGAAACATAAGAGATACCGCCATGACGAATGAACAGATTTTCAACCGATTCATGAATCACGGACACTGCTTCGATGACCCGGAATGCCGTTCCTGCGGCATATTGCCAATCTGTAGCGGCGGTTGCCCTGACAAACGTATAAAAAATAAATTTCATAAACACCAACATCAATTATGCGCTTTGTATAAGGAACAAAACCAAGATATGCTTTACAATATACTGTATGAATACTATTTACAATCGCAAGAACGAAATGTTTAATCCGACCTCACCGACATATACTATCACAGACACAACATTATCATGAATACAATTTTGAAAAATAATTTACAATCTTTTATTTGGAATTGCCCAAATTTAGAGGGTGTTTAATAATAAATGTTAATTCCCGGCCGAAAATCACGTGGCGAATTTTGCTCTGAATTGAAGGAGCATAGCGAGCTATGTGACTGAAATGAAGAGCTAAAGGCGCCCGTGATTTTCGAGTGGAATGGTAATTTCTGTATCAACATTATTTTTTGAATTAATGGATTTTTAAAGTTACCCCCGCCTTGGCGTCTCTTTTGCTGAATTGCTAAAATTCATCAGTCACGTAGCTCGCTACGCTCCTTCTTCATTTATAGCAATTTAGCTAAAAGATACGCCACCGGGAATTTAACATTTATTATTAAACACCCTCTTAAATTTAACTTTGGTGCTATTGCATCACGCATCGCTTAAACATTAACAATTCAGCTTTTGCTCATCCACCAATCAAAGCTACTACAGCATTTATATCACTTAATTCTATGCTCATGTTATCGAAACTTCTCCGCTCGAAATTATTGCCCGGCCTCACAGCACTGTTCCTGACATTGCCGACCGCCTTATCGGCAAACGAACCACAAACTGTCGACACCCCGGCATCAACCGGAGGAACAAACGGCAGCATCAACGATGACGGCAACGAAAACAGCGCCGAGGCCGACTCCCTCACATTCGGAAAAGCCCTGGCCGAAATAACTGTCGAGGGAAACAAGATGACCGTTCTGAAAAACGGGCTTATAGTGCGCCCCACCAATCGCGAACGCAAAACCGCCTTCGACCAGTTCGCACTGCTAAACATGCTACAGCTGCCGGTGCTCGACGTAGACCCGATCAACCACACGGTCAAAACAAATACCGGGCAGAACCCTGCCTATTTCATCAACGGCATGGCAGCCTCTGATTTCGAAGTACAGGCAATCCGGCCGAAGGATGTGTTGCAGATAAAGGTGCTCCGCAACCCGCCGGACGCAATCTACCAGGGAGCCCCTGCTGTTATCGATTTCATAATGAAGCAATACAACTACGGGGGCTACGTGCTTGCTAACGGGAGGCAGTCGTTCATCCGTAACGCCGGCAATTACTCGCTCTATACCAAATATCAGCAAAACAGGTCAATCGTGCAGGCATCCGCATCCGCATCATATGAAAACGAGAGCGGAAGCCATAGCACCACCACAACTGCCATGAATATGCTCGACAAATCAGGCCGACCATGGGAACTGGTTTCTGACGAATCATCCATGTTGGAGTATAAACGGAAGCGCAACTACTCGGGTATAATAAAATGGATTACCTACGGCCTTGACTCGGGAAACCAATACCTGAAATACCAGTTTTCGCTGACAGGCGGCATTTCCGCATTCCGTATGCCGACCCTGTGGAACGGGAAAGTGGCCTATAATATCGACCATTACACCGACTACAGTTCATCGACCTACAACAAATCCAGCAGCTGTGTGCCATTCGTAAATCTAAATTATATGCTGTCATGCTCGCAACGTTTGCAATTAAACGTGGCGGCAGCCTCATCAGCATCCTTCAACAACGGGGATTACTCTTATACGGCAGAAAACCTCGATTCCCCTATCGACAACAGCTCGCGCGAAACAGCATGGAACCATTCAGCTTCAATATCGCTGACCTACTACATCACGAACAAAACAATAATCCAGCCATACCTGTCGGCACTACTGGCACAATACACAACCGACTACACCGGATCGGCCAACACCACCCAGAAATTATGGCAAAACAATTATTCGGGCGGGCTATCCCTTTGGCAGTCAATCGGGCAGAACTGGACTATGCAGGCTTCTGCCACTATCCCTGTCACCAGCATACGCACCACCGACGGAACCTGGCATAACGAGACCGATTTTACAGGGGGGCTCTCGATAAACGGAAGAATTAACGACAAACATAGCATCTACTTCTCGTTCAATGCCGCACACCAGATACGCCCCATTTCCACCTACAACACATTCGAACAGGACCGTACCGAATTCGAAAGCATAACCGGCAATACCAGGCTGAAATTATCACCCTTCTATAGCGGGAATCTCTCCTACACTTTCGTTCTCAACAACAACATAAACTTTTCCCTGGCCGCCCAATGGCGACACATCACTGACGACCCGCTGATAGGCTATTTCCCGAAAGATGACAGGATGTATAGCGGCTATGTGAACAACAACGGCTACTACGAAGAGGAGAATTTCACCGTGCGAAGCTCCATTGCCCTGTTCGACAGGAAGCTACAGTTGCAGCCTGCTGTAAATTTCTACCATGTCTACCACTCCGGGCTCTACCCGATGGATAAATTCTATGCCTCCCCGGCACTTTCGGCCACCTTCATCCCCGACAACCATTTCTCCATCTCTCTCTACGGGGAAATAGGCAAAAGCTACCTGTTTATGAAAAGCCAGGGAGATATGGTCACTTACCCCGACCCGGCATTCAGCATCTCAGGCAGCTACAATTACCGCAATCTAGGAATAGAGCTAAAGGTAAACCCGTTCTTGAAATACCGCAAATCGACCCACACCCTAAACAGCCCCTACATCAACCGCATCTCAGAGCATTTCGACAAATGGGGCGGACGCCAGATCGAGATTTCGGCCCGCTGGATATTCGACTACGGACGCCGGCTTGAACACCAACCCTCCACACTCTTACCGCAAGGCAGTTTCAGTTCGGTTCGCGAATAAACCACACGTTATAACGCACTATGACAGCAGTGTGGACAAGGCGAAAGAAACTGCGGTTTGTCAGACAGCGCGACGCCATGCAGTGCGGGGTGGCGGCACTGGCAATGATATGCTCGATTGAGGGGAAAGCCTACTCGGCCGATACCCTCGGGCGTCACTGCCACCCTACTGCCGAAGGGGTGTCGATGCGCGGCATCGCCCAAGGGGCCGAAGCCGTAGGGCTGCGTTCCGAAGCCGTGAAACTGACCGCGGCCGAACTTGCCGCAATCAACCATCCCGCCATACTTCACTGGAACCAGAACCATTTCGTGGTATTCCTCGGCATGACTCGCCGGGGGCGCTTCCGGATAGCCGACCCGGCAAAGGGGTGCTACACCTGCACCCACTCACAGATGCAGCGTTGCTGGGTGAGCCAGATATCAACGGAAGGGGACGGCAAAGGGGTGGCGATGTTTTTCGAACCCACACCAGAATTCGGCAGCAAGGTCGAGGAACCTGACGGGGAACGCTGCTCGTTCCGATTCCTGCTCGGCTACATAGGGCGCTACCGCCGCTATTTCGCCCATATAGCCGCCGGACTGTTCCTAGGTAGCATCCTGCAGCTGGCCATGCCTTTCCTTACCCAGTGGATTGTGGACTACGGTATCACCCGGCGCGACATAGGCTTCATCTGGCTAATCCTCGCCGGGGAACTTATGATTGTGGCAGGGCGCACCGCCACCGACTTCCTCCGCCGCTGGATGCTGCTCCACATATCCATGCGCGTCAATATCTCGCTCCTCAGCGACTTTTTCATAAAGCTGCTGAAACTGCCTATGGAGTTTTTCGACACCCGTCTAACCGGCGACCTCCTCCAGCGCATGTCCGACCACTCCAGGGTGCAGTCGTTTCTCACGCAGCAAACCCTCGGCATAATGTTCACAATGCTGAGTTTCATCGTGTTCGGCACCGTGCTGCTGGTCTACAACAGCCTGGTTTCCGGAGCATTCCTCGCCGGGAGCATCATCTACGGGCTATGGATAGCCATGTTTCTGAACCGGCGCAAGGTTCTCGACTATGAAATCTTCGAACGCCAGGCAGTGAACCAAGAAAAAACCTTCCAGTTCATCACCTCGATGCAGGAAATAAAATTGCAGAACTGCAGCCGTCGCCGCCGATGGGAATGGGAAGACTGCCAGGCCGACCTGTTCGAAACCCAGATGAAGGCACTCCGCATGCAACAGACCCAGGAAGCGGGCAGCATCTTCATCAACGAAATAAAAAACATCGTCATCACGGTGCTGGCCGCATCGGCGGTTATCGACGGCTCAATCACACTCGGAGCCATGCTGGCCATACAATTTATCGTCGGGCAGCTCAACAGCCCCGTAGAGCAGCTTATGGCGTTTGCCTATTCCATGCAGGATATGAAAATATCGCTCGACCGCATCAACGAGGTGCATTGCGTCCGCAACGAGGAAAACTCAGGCGGGAAAATGCTGCACGCATACCATGGCAGCCGGTCGCTGACCATCGAGAACCTCTCTTTCCGCTACGACCCGCACAATCCCGCCTGGACTCTCGAGGATATCTCCCTGCACATCCCCCACGGAAAGATAACGGCCATAGTCGGGGCGTCGGGCAGCGGTAAAACCACACTTGTCAAAATCCTGCTAGGCTATTACGCCCCGCAGCAAGGATCGGTTAAAATCGGCAGCGAACATATCGCCGACCACAGCATGGATTGGTGGCGCAGCCGGTGCGGGGTGGTGATGCAGGACGGGGTGATTTTTTCAGAATCAATAGCACGCAACATCGCCGTCGATGACAACGAAATCGACCATGACCGCCTGATTCATGCCGCACGCATAGCATGCATACACCCCTACGTGATGTCGCTACCCCTGCGCTACGACACCAAAATCGGACGCAACGGCACCGGCCTGAGCCAAGGGCAGAAACAGCGCATCCTTATTGCACGCGCCGTCTATAAAGATCCCGATTTCATATTCCTCGACGAAGCCACCAACTCGCTCGACGCCGACAACGAACGTGCCATAGTCGAAAATCTCGACACCTTCTACCGGGGGCGCACGGTAGTAATCGTAGCACACCGCCTCTCCACCGTGCGTCATGCCCACAACATCGTAGTGCTCTCAAAAGGACGCATCGTGGAAACCGGCACCCATGAAGAGCTGACCCGCCTGCAGGGTGCATATTATTCACTTGTCAAAAACCAGCTGGATCTAGGAGGATGACACCGGAACCGCCAATCGAAATGACACCCGACACCCCACGCGAGAACCACTCTGAAAAAATGAGAAGCCTCACAGGCCGCCTGCCACGCGGCCTTGTTGCCGCCAGTGCCATAACGCTCATTCTCATCGCCACAGCCATAATCCTGGCCATTATCATCCTTCCCTATCCCGACGGGAATGGCGGCTCCATCGTTATGCGCCTGCTGGCTCGGCTGTGAACGCTTTCGCATACACCCCTCCCTGCAATCCCTTACATTCACACATGATGCCAGGCGCCCCCAATGTGTCTACCCCCTACCAACAAAGCGTAACATAGGAATGCCCCCATACCAGGCATTGACCCTGCAACCGGGGCATGCCATGATGAAGGCAACAGCAACAAACCCTCTGTTTAACAAACGCATACAATTTCAACCAATCTATTAATCGCTGTTAAAGAGTTACAATTCGGTTAAAACTTAGAGCGAAACCAAAAAATAATCCGTAACTTCGCATGTTAAGATGTTATCTAAGACATCGCACGGGATTAACCCGGAATGGGGCGTAAGGCCATCTTTATCCCCCCTGTTCCAACCCCGAAATCCTGAAACCAATTTTCTAAACAACATAATTACAGATTATGAGTAACGAAAAAAAATTCCTGACCTGTGACGGTAATCAGGCTGCCGCGCATATCTCGTATATGTTCAGCGAAGTAGCCGCGATTTACCCCATCACCCCGTCGTCCACAATGGCGGAGTATGTTGATGAATGGGCTGCTGCCGGACGTAAGAACATCTTCGGCGAGACAGTGCTCGTGCAGGAAATGCAGTCGGAAGGTGGCGCCGCAGGTGCCGTCCACGGCTCCCTGCAGGCCGGCGCCCTCACCACAACCTACACCGCATCGCAAGGGCTCCTGCTGATGATTCCCAACATGTACAAAATTGCCGGCGAACAGCTTCCCTGTGTTTTCCACGTTTCGGCACGTACAATCGCATCCCACGCCCTCAGCATTTTCGGCGACCACCAGGATGTAATGTCGGTGCGTCAGACAGGCTTCGCTATGCTTTGCGAAGGCTCGGTGCAGGAAGTAATGGACCTCTCCGGAGTAGCACATCTTGCTACCATAAAGTCATCGATACCTTTTGTAAACTTCTTCGACGGTTTCCGCACATCGCACGAAATCCAGAAAATCGAGATGCTGGAGCAGGAACAGCTCGCCCCGCTGCTCGACCGTGAGGCACTCGCACGCTTCCGCCAGCAGGGACTCTCGCCCCAGGCACCCGTGTCGCGCGGCATGGCCGAAAACAGCGACGTGTTCTTCCAGCACCGCGAGGCATGCAACGCCACCTACGACAATGTACCTGCCGTTGTCGAGGAATACATGAACAAGATTTCGGAAATCACCGGGCGCAAATACGGCCTGTTCAACTACTACGGTGCCGAAGATGCCGAACGCGTGATTATCGCCATGGGTTCTGTAACCCAGGCCGCCCAGGAAGCCATCGACTCCATGATGGAAAAGGGTGAGAAAGTAGGTCTTGTATCCGTGCATCTCTACCGCCCGTTCTCGGCAAAGCACTTCCTGGCAGCAGTGCCTGCAACAGCGAAGCGCATCGCCGTTCTCGACCGCACAAAAGAACCCGGGGCAAACGGCGAACCCCTGTTGCTCGACGTCAAGGAATGCTTCTACGGCAAGGAAAACGCCCCCCTCATCGTTGGCGGACGCTACGGCCTCGCTTCGAAGGATACCACGCCCGCACAGATTATCGGCGTGTTTGAAAACCTCGCCCTCCCCATGCCTAAGGATCACTTCACGGTAGGTATCGTTGACGACGTGACATTCACCTCGCTCCCCCTCCCCGAAGAAATCGCACTGGGCGACAAGAGCACCTATGAAGCCAAGTTCTACGGCCTCGGTGCCGACGGTACTGTCGGAGCCAACAAAAACTCCATCAAAATCATCGGCGACAACACCAGCAAATACTGCCAGGCTTATTTCGCCTACGACTCGAAAAAGTCGGGCGGCTACACCTGCTCACACCTCCGTTTCGGCGATGCACCCATCCGTTCCACCTACCTGGTGAACACCCCCAACTTCGTGGCATGCCACGTGCAGGCATACCTCCACATGTATGACGTGACACGCGGTCTGCGCGACAACGGCACCTTCCTGCTCAACACCATCTGGGAAGGCGAGGAACTCGCCAAGAACCTCCCCGCGAAGGTCAAGAAATATTTCGCCGACCACAACATCACCGTCTACTACATCAACGCGACCAAGATTGCACAGGAAATCGGCCTTGGCAACCGCACCAACACCATTCTCCAAAGCGCATTCTTCCGCATCACCGAGGTAATCCCCGTAGACCTTGCCGTAGAACAGATGAAGAAATTCATCGTCAAGAGCTATGGCAAAAAAGGCCAGGATGTCGTCGACAAGAACTATGCGGCCGTCGACCGTGGTGGCGAATACCACAAGCTCGAAATCGACCCCGCATGGAGCAACCTCCCCGTCGAAGCGCCCGCGCCTAACGATGACCCCGAGTTCATCAACAAAATCGTGCGCCCCATCAACGCACAGGACGGCGACCTCCTGAAGGTTTCCGACTTTGCCGACCGCCCCAACGGTACGTGGGATAACGGCACTGCGGCATACGAAAAACGCGGTGTGGCAGCATTCGTGCCCGAATGGATTGAAGAAAACTGTATCCAGTGCAACAAGTGTGCATATGTATGCCCCCACGCTGCTATCCGTCCGTTCGTCATCACCCCCGAGGAGATGGCAGGCGCACCGTTCGCTGAAAACAACACAATCCCCGCAATCGGCAAGCAATTTGCCGGAATGCGTTTCATGCAGGCTGTCGACGTGCTCGACTGCCTCGGATGCGGCAACTGCGTTGACGTATGCCCCGGCAAAAAGGGCGTGAAGGCTCTCGAAATGAAGCCCCTCGAAACACAGCTCGAAGTGCAGAAGGAATGGGAATACTGTGTGAAGGATGTAGCTTCCAAACAGGATCTCGTCGACATCACCGCAAACGTGAAGAACAGCCAGTTCGCAACACCGCTGTTCGAATTCTCGGGTGCATGCTCAGGTTGCGGCGAAACCCCGTATGTGAAACTTATCTCACAGCTCTACGGCGACCACGAAATGGTGGCAAACGCAACCGGTTGCTCTTCAATCTACTCCGGTTCGGTGCCCTCAACCCCCTATACCACCAACTTCCGCGGCCACGGGCCCGCATGGGGCAACTCCCTGTTCGAGGACTTTGCCGAATTCGGACTCGGTATGACCATCGCCAACGAAAAGATGCAGGAACGCCTCGTCGACCTCATGCAGCGTGCAACCACATGCGAGAAGTGCTGCGACGAAATCAAGGCACAGGCTGCAAAATGGCTTGAAAACCGCGAAAGCGCCGTTGCGACACGCGAAGTGTTCGAAACAATCGTGCCGCTCTGCGAAGCTTGCGGCTGCGACATCTGCAAAGGCATCCTCGACCTCAAGAACTTCATCGTCAAGCGCAGCCAGTGGATTATCGCAGGCGACGGAGCAGCTTACGACATAGGTTTCGGCGGCCTCGACCACGTGCTCGCATCAGGCAAGAACATCAACATCATCGTGCTCGACACCGAGGTTTACTCCAACACCGGCGGCCAGGCATCAAAGGCAACCCCCATCGGAGCAATTGCAAAATTCGCTGCCGCAGGCAAGCGCGTCCGCAAGAAAGACCTCGGCCTTATCGCCACAACCTACGGTTACGTTTACGCAGCCCAGGTTGCGATGGGAGCCGACAATGCCCAGACTCTCAAGGCCATCCGCGAAGCCGAAGCTTACGACGGGCCTTCGATTATCATTGCATACTCACCCTGTATCAGCCACGGCCTCCGCGCAGGCATGGGCCGGTCGCAGCATGAGGAAGCCGAAGCAGTTGCATGCGGCTACTGGCACCTTTGGCGCTACAACCCCGCTCTCGAAGCCGAAGGGAAGAACCCCTTCTCGCTCGACAGCAAGGAACCCAACTGGGACGAATTCGAAAACTTCCTCAAGGGCGAAGTCCGTTACGCTTCCGTAATGAAGCAGTACCCCGCCGAGGCAGCCGAACTCTTCGCAGCCGCCAAAGACAACGCCCGCTGGCGCTACAACAACTACCTCCGCCTCTCCCGCGCACAGTGGGGCACAACCGGCGAAGGAACTCCCGAAGCAAACTAACCAGCTATATAGCTGACCTGTAAAACACCAACCGCAGCCCGTATTACCGGCGCTGCGGTTGCTTTTTTATTACATCAGAGCAACCTACAGATCCCTACCCGCCTTGCCATCTCTCAACAAATAGAAAACCGGCAAACCATCCAAACTTTCAAACCCTACCTACCTTTTTAGCCAAATTTTGAGTACCTTTGCATTAAATGTACACATCCCTGGAAATATGCGCTGGTGCCGGAGGACAAGCTTTAGGGTTAGAACGCGCCGGATTCAATCATACACTATTGGTAGAGTATGAACCATCTTATTGTGCCTGTCTTAAAGCAAACAGACCTGGCTGGGATGTAAGATGTATGGATGTACACAACCTGTCGGGCATCCCGTACTACAATAGGATTGACCTGCTTTCCGGCGGAGTGCCATGTCCCCCATTCAGCCATGCCGGCAAACAATTAGGAGCTGACGACGAACGCGACCTTTTTCCTGAAATGATAAGGCTCGCCGCAGAAATAAACCCCAAAGTAGTAATGATTGAAAATGTCAGGGGGTTTCTCGACCAAAAATTCTCGGAATATCGTGAACGAATAATCAATGAAATCGAAACATTAGGATATAACACCCATATCCAGCTTTTAAATGCAAGCGACTACGGGGTTCCTCAATTACGGCCACGCGTTGTGATAATAGGTGTACGTAATGACCTCACAGACACATTCTCATTTCCACCCAGACAGCGGCAACCTGCACCAACAGTAGGCGAGGCATTATTCGACTTAATGTCTGAAAACGAATGGCAAGGTGCTGCCGAATGGAGAAACAATGCTTCTACCATCGCCCCGACACTGGTAGGCGGCAGTAAAAAACACGGAGGGCCTGATTTAGGTCCGACCAGGGCACGCAAAGCATGGGCCGCAATCGGGATTGAAGGAAAAAGCATCGCAAACGATGCACCACAAAAAGATTTCACAGGCATGCCACGGCTGACACCACGCATGATGGCCCGTATCCAGGGATTTCCTGACTCATGGTCATTTGGAGAACGAAAAACAACCGCATGCCGCATGATTGGAAATGCTTTTCCTCCACCTATGGCCGAAGCCGTGGGCAAACAGATTTTTAAATTACTCTACCATAATGAATGCATTGATTACAGCTGCAAGGAAAAAATATCATGAATCCCTGATTGCCGATAATATTCTAACCATCGACAGCAAGGGCATTCCCAGCAACGCAGACAAATCATCACGCCTTTCAATATCGATTTCTCGCCATATTATTGAAAATCTGACTGCTGAAACACATGATAAAATAACAGGACAGTCATCTGGCGCCAAATTTGAGACTGCCAATATGCAATTCTTATGTGACACGTTCCTACATTTGGAGCATCTGAGACCAGGTAAATGGCATATTGAGAAACTTGGCAATAGGAATAATATCAAGACTTCATCCTTCATACAATACGAGCATCTTGATTATCTGAACAATATTGCCAGACGTGACTCTCAATTAGCAGCTACATTAGGCAATGATTATATGGTAGCACCCGATATTGTGATATTCAGGGAACCAGAACCTGACGATATTATCAATTCTGCACGGACAATCGTCGACCAAAACACATGCACATTGGCCGACATACGCAAATGCAACAATCAATTACCAATACTCCATGCATCTATTTCTGCAAAATGGACTATGCGTAGTGACCGGGCTCAAAACAGTCGTACTGAGGCACTTGGTTTGATTCGCAATAGAAAAGGAAAACTTCCGCATATCGCAGTTGTCACAGGAGAACCGCTCCCGTCTCGGCTGGCATCATTGGCACTTGGCACTGGCGATATAGACTGTCTGTATCATTTTGCCTTATATGAATTAATCGAAGCTGTGCAGACCTGTCACGCAGAAGACGCCATGGACATGCTTGACATTCTAATCACAGGGAAGCGGCTCAAAGATATAAGCGACCTACCTCTTGATCTTGCGATATAATATCAATCAAAGTCTTACTATCTAACATTTTTCAATTTAAATTCTAACAGTCACTATGGCAAAAAAGGTTGCGGAGACACCGTTGATGAAGCAGTATTTCGAAATGAAGCAGAAACACCCCGACGCAGTGCTGCTGTTTCGTGTCGGCGACTTCTATGAAACGTTCTGCGATGACGCCATAACCACTTCCGAAATTCTAGGGATAACACTGACCCGGCGTGCCAACGGGTCGGCTTCATCAATCGAACTTGCAGGCTTTCCCCACCATGCCCTCGACACCTACCTGCCGAAACTGGTACGTGCAGGAAAACGTGTGGCCATATGCGAGCAGCTCGAAGACCCCAAACTGACCAAAAAACTCGTAAAACGTGGCATCACCGAGCTTGTAACACCCGGGGTGGCCATGAACGACAACGTGCTCGACCACCGCGAAAACAATTTCCTCGCCGCCGTGCATTTCACAAAAGGAAATGCCAAAAACGGAATCGGGGTAGCCTTCCTCGACATCTCAACCGGGGAATTCCTCACCGCCGAAGGGCCGGCCGAATATATCGACAAACTGCTTGGCAACTTCTCGCCAAAGGAAGTGCTGGTTGAGCGCGGCAACCGCCAGCGGCTCGATGACAGTTTCACAGGGCGCTACCTGGCATTCGAACTCGAGGACTGGATTTTCACCGACCAGTCAGCCATAGAGCGACTGCTCAAACAATTCGAGACCTCTTCGCTAAAAGGTTTCGGCATCAACAAAATGCCTGCCGCCATTGTGGCCTCCGGCGCAATCCTTCATTACCTCGATATAACCCGCCACACCCGCACAGGCCACATAACGCGCCTGAGCCGCATCGAGGAAGACACCTTCGTGCGTCTAGACAAATTCACCATACGCAACCTAGAGCTGCTCAACCCGCTCGGGGAGGACGGCAAAAGCCTCCTCGATATTATCGACCGCACCGTCAGCCCGATGGGGGCACGGATGTTGCGGCGGTGGGTCACATTCCCTCTCAAAGACCCAAAGAAAATCAATGCCCGCCTCGACGCCCTTGAATATTTCTTCAAAAACCCCGACGACCGCGAAAACCTGCGCGAACAACTCGAACGCATAGGCGACCTCGAACGTCTGATAGCAAAAGTGGCGGCATGCCGGATTTCCCCACGCGAGGTGGTGCAGGTGCGCAACGCCCTGACCGCCATCGAACCGATAAAGGCAACCCTTGAACAAGCCGAATCCGCCCCTCTTAAAGCAATCGGCGAACAACTCAACCCATGCGCGTTGATGCGCGACCGCATCGCTGCCGAAATCGTCGACGAAGCCCCCAACCAGCTCAACCGTGGCAATGTGATAAAGCCCGGTGTCGACACCGAACTTGACCAACTGCGGGAAATCGCCTACCAGGGTAAAGACTACCTGCTGAAAATACAACGCCGGGAAGTGGAAGCAACAGGCATCACAAGCCTGAAAATCGGCTATAACAACGTGTTCGGCTACTATATCGAAGTGACCAACACCCATAAGGACAAAGTGCCTCAGCAATGGATACGCAAACAGACACTTGTCAACGCCGAACGCTATATAACCCAAGAATTAAAAGAATACGAGGAAAAAATCCTGACAGCCCAGGAACGCATCGAAATCATTGAGACCAGGCTATACAACGACCTGGTAAACCGCCTGGCAGAATACGTGACGGCCATACTTGCCGACGCACAGCTGCTGGCCCGCATCGACTGCCTGCTGTCGCTGACCCGCGTGGCTATAGAAAACAAGTATAACCGCCCGGTAGTCGACGATTCACTTAAAATCGACATCCGCGAAGGTCGTCACCCTGTAATCGAGAAGGAGCTGCCTGTCGGCGTCCCGTATATATCCAACAGTGTCTGTCTCGACAACGACGACACACAGATAATGATGATTACCGGCCCCAACATGTCGGGTAAATCCGCCCTGCTGCGTTCAACCGCGCTCAACGTGCTGCTGGCACAAATCGGCAGCTTCGTAGCGGCAGAATCAGCCCATATAGGCGTAGTCGATAAAATCTTCACACGTGTAGGCGCATCCGACAACATCTCGCTCGGAGAGTCGACATTCATGGTCGAGATGAACGAGGCCGCCTCAATCCTCAACAACATGAGCCGACGCTCGCTCATACTGTTCGACGAACTCGGACGCGGCACCTCAACCTACGACGGCATATCCATAGCCTGGGCTATCGTGGAACATATCAACGCATCACCCCTACGCCCAAAAACACTCTTTGCCACCCACTACCACGAACTGAACGAAATGGAGGAATCCTATCCTGGGGTGGTAAATTTCAACGTCGCAGTCAAGGAAATCGACGGCAAAGTGGTGTTCCTGCGCAAACTCGCACGCGGCGGAAGCGAACATAGTTTCGGCATACATGTGGCAAAACTCGCCGGCATGCCCCGCGCCATCGTGGAACGTGCCGCAAACGTACTCCGCCAACTCGAGGAAGCCAACCGCCACTCCCCCGTGGCATCCACCACCACAAGTGGCAACAGGTCATGTGCCATGCCGAAAATAGATTCAGCCTCCGGCATGCAACTCAGCTTCTTCCAGCTCGACGACCCCATCCTCTCGCAAATCCGCGACGAAATCCTCAACCTCGACATCAACAACCTCTCCCCCCTCCAGGCCCTCAACAAACTATCCGACATCCGCGCCATCCTCACCGGCAAATAACCCCTCCGCACTGTAGAGACGGGATAGCATCCCGTCTCTGATAGCATCCCGTCTCAACACCCCGTCCCAGATCCACATCCCTGATAACCCCCTCTCCAAACATAATCCCGCCTAATACATAATCCCTATCCCTGAGACGGGATAGCATCCCGTCTCTACCACCCCCGTCAAATCTGTTACCATGACTCTCTTCAACAAAAAATACCGTGTGGAAACCGCACGTGCCGACTGGCATGATTACACCGCAGGCACATATTTCGTCACAATCTGCACACACCACATGGCAAACTATTTTGGCGAAATCTCGGATGATGCCTTATTATGTCCAACTCCCGCCGGGACAATCGCCATCCAGGAACTAATCACCCTTCCAACATACAAGCCATCCGTAACCCTGCACATCTATGTTGTCATGCCTAACCACATCCACCTGCTTTTATCCATCAGCGATAAAACCATGCGGCTTTCCCAAATAATCGGAGCCTTTAAAGCTGCCATATCCCGAAAATGCAACGCCTCGCATATCCCATTTAAATGGCAGACCCGCTTCCACGACCACATCGTACGCACTCCCGCCGCCTTCAACCAAATACAACGCTACATCCACAACAATCCCAAAACCTGGGCCGCCGACTGCTTCCACCCTCACAACCGCCCGTAGAGACGGGATAGCATCCCGTCTCTGATAGCATCCCCGCCCAAGATAACACCTCATCCCAAAGAGCACCATCCTGAATAACACCTAGCACATCACCCAACAACAAACTGAGACGGGATGCTATCCCGTCTCTACATCGCGGCAAAATGACAAAACGGCAGGGCAACATTTTGGCATGGTGTTTGTTATTATAAATAAGGGGCGGTATGCCCGATTTGAAACACCAGAAACTTATTATAACTTAATTATGGAAAGAATAGAACCCGGAAAATACGTTGAATTAGGCTATGACCTTTACGCTATAGAAGCCGACGGCAAGGAAACACTTGTGCACCAAACCGATGCCGAAGATCCCGAAAAGATTGTGTTCGGTGTGACACGCGGCATGATTGCCCCGCTGGAAAAAGCCATCGAGGGACTTGAAACCGGCAGCAAATTCGACGTTAAAGCTACTGCCGAAGAGGCATTCGGCCCCTACGACCCCGACCAGGTTGTGGAACTCGACCGCGACATCTTCGTGGTAGAAGGCAAGTTCGACGAAGAGATGATAAAGGCTGGCGCCCTCGTGCCTATGATGACAGCCGACGGCTACCGCATCAACGGCCTGGTAAAGGAAGTGACCGCCGACAAAGTGAAGATGGACTTCAACCACCCGTTGGCAGGCAAGGCAGTGCGTTTCGACGGCAAAATCCTCACAGTCCGCGATGCCACACCTGAAGAGTTACAACCCGCCCACGGTTGCGGATGCGGATGCGACCATGACCACTGCGATGAACATGGCGACGGACATTGCGGATGCGGCGACGGCTGCTGCCATTAATTCATTGAGGCAAAAAAACATCGCGGGCGGTGTGTCAAAATTCAATATTTTGGCACACCGCCTTGGTTTTCGCCCGGATGGCGAGGGCGCTGTCATCGGGATGTTTTATGCGGTCTTCATCATATCGCATACACAGGATTTTAGTAACTTTGCCACACATTTCTTCACTCACTTGCACATGGGAAAAACCTGTATCACCAAAATCCTGCTGACTGCGCTTATATGCTTTGCCACCGCAATCGCCACACACGCCCAACACCTGACATGGAGCCTTGACTTCGGCTCGGTGTTCGATAATCGCGAGGGCGACAACTCAATCACCGACACCAAGACCTTCTTCTTCACCAACCTGGCCCCGGAAATCGGAGTACAATTCACCAAACGCGACCGCATTTCAGGGGGCGTGGTCTGGAACCAGCCTATCGGCAACGAATGGGATGGATACCGCATTTCCCCCACCCTCTACTACCGCCATCAAGGACGCCGGTGGAGCGCGTCAATGGGCATGTTCCCACGCACCCAGCTCCACCAGCCCCTGCCAGGATTCCTATGGTGCGACTCACTCACATATTTCCAACGCAACATACGCGGTTTCCTGGTGCAATACAACTCCCGTAATGCCTTCATCGACTTTTATCTCGACTGGCGCCAGTTGCAGACCGCAACCAAGCGCGAGGCATTCAACATAGTGTTCCACGGCGAATGGCGCCCTCGCGGACGCAGTTTCCTGATAGGCGGCCACGCAATGATGAACCATTTCGCATTAACCCGGCACGCCCCGGCCAACCAGCACATTGTTGATAATTTCCTTGCCAACCCCTACGTCGGAATCGACCTCAAACAGGCATCCGGCCTCGACAGCCTAGTCATAAAGGGTGGCGCACTGATTACCATCGAACGCAATCGTGCCAACAATGAATGGCGCATGCCCGCAGGCGCATGGATTGAAATTACCGGGGAATGGAAATGGCTCGGACTGAGAAACTCCTTTTATGCCGGAGGCAGACTTTTCCCGAGTTACAGCGAACTCGGAGCGGAACTCTATCAAGGGGAACCTTTCTACCAGTCAGACCTTTATAACCGCACCGACATCTATGCCCGCATCATAGGCAACGAATATGTGAACCTTGAAGCCTCACTCGATTTCAATATCACAAAAGACAGCTTCATTTTCTACCAACGCCTGATGCTTCGCGTATATCTCGACAACTTCAACTGCCCCTTCGGCAAAAAGAAAAAATCCAAATCACGCAGCATCCTGGCAAACACCTACCTCTGATGACGCCTCGCACTGCAACCATAAATGAAAACCCATTGATTAGGAATCACCCCTAGGTAAAATAGAGGTATCCGTTTTTCTTTCCTATAATTCACACACCTCGGTGTGCCGACCGAGAAACCACTGAGCTACTCTACGTAGTGAAGCGCCACAATCGCCTATCAGGAGGGGCCCATGCTATGTGGGCCGAGCCTGTGCAGCACATATCCCCCACAACCGTTTTCAATCTACATTGCAAGCACGACGGGGAGACCTATGACTACACACGCGGCCAATACAACAAGGCTCGCTGCATACCGAAAACGGGAAAGCGAAACTCACCCGTACCAAAGGTTCTCCCCTGCGCCGCTACAAAACAGCTTCCGCCGGATTCATCAGGTAATCACAGCCCTGCTTTCATCCATACATCACGTTATAATAACCGCAGGGGGAGTGCCAAAAGCATGACTTCCGACACTCCCCCATGTGGTTATATTATTGATTGGGAATCTTTTTACGGTATATCTTCGTAAGCCTGCAGAGCCTGCTCGAAACGGGCTGCCACATCGGCCATCCTGTATAGCCCGTCGGCATTCTTTTCAAGCCCTTTCAATGTCAACGGATAAACCATAGGCGGATTATCAAGATCGAGCAGCCGCATGTCGCGCAACTGGTCGACAGTCTGATAAACTATGTTCAGGTCGGCATACTCCTCCCCGTCGGGGCCTACGAACTTCTCGACCACCAGCTTGGAGCCTATAGGGGTTTTCTTTTCAATAGCGCCTGGCAGTTCGTATTCCTCTACGCCAAGCGCGGTTGCCACACTCGACAGATTGCTGTCATGCCCCACCAGGAAAGTGAATTTGCGGTCGGGCGAACGCAGCTCGTCATACATATAACGAATCAAAGGATTTGCCACATTCACCGCAACTATCGGGGCTGTGAACAACACATCCTGATATGTATCCTTCACATGTGCCAGCTGTGACCACTGGTCGCGTGTAAGCTTATGCCCGAAAGCCGCCTTAACCGAATCAGGCTCCTCATAATACTGGAGGATGAAGGCATCGCTGGCCGCATTCAGTTCCTTTAATGCCGAGCCTGGTTTCATGGACGGTTCAGCCCATTTTTCAAGCACTATCTCAGTGTTATAATTATCCAATGCTTTCAACTTGGGATCGGCGGATTTTGCCATAGGGGAATCCTTGACATCAAGCACCTCGGTCATGAGCGCGTAATCCGGGGCAATCGCCTCGTTTATGCCTACAATCCCCTTTTCCCCACCCATGGCATTAATCTGGCGCATGGCTTCGGCCACAAATTCGGGGCTTACCTTTGTGAGCTGGGGGTTAAACAACGGATCCATCTTGCTTGGTGTGAAACGGTGGTTTACACTTACTTCACCCACCGGCATGAAGCCTGATGTGAAATAACGGGCTGTGGCGATGCAACGCTGCATGGAATTGGCAATTACATTAAGGTCGTCGGCAGTCGGTATATAGTTTTCGGGAAACATACCTGCATCAACAAGCCATTTACGGAAATATTGCCCCATCATCGTTTCCAGCGCACCGCCACGCGAGGTCAGCTCGCTCTTGCCGGCACTCCATTTCGTCCACTCATGAGGGGTCATGCGCCCGAGATCGCTTTTGCTGTCGGAAAGGGGCGAACGGATATTATGCCTGCTCAACACAACAGCTTCTTTCAGTTTATACTTGTCTTTGAACTCCTCGCTACGCCGAGCCTGCGAGGCCGCCGGAAGCGCAACGCCCATGAACATAAGGGCGACAATTGTTGTCAAAAAGCCTTTCATATAGCAATAGATTGTTGGTAATTAATCGTTTATTAAAATTATCCCATCACGTTTACTATGTTAAAACGTGATAAAACTATAACATAGCCATATAGGAATAGTTCGGTTCCCCATCAACATTTTTTTCGTAAAAATTAGTTATAATTTTTGAACCAATGTTTTTTCGCCAATGTTTAAATCCACGTAACGGGCTCCACTCCGCAGCAGCCCCGAACATAACAGCTATAAAATCTTTACACTACCATTAATCCTTACATCCAATGAAAAACTTTGCCATAACAACGATTGCCTCAGCCGCAATCATGCTTGCGACAGCAATGACGATGCAGGCACAGGAACAGGAAACGAAATTCTCAATCAAACCAACAGGCCGTATGCTCCTCGACGGGGCCGTCTATATGCCCGACGGCGACGGCTTCTCCGACGGGGTCGCGATGCCCGATATCCGCATGGGGGCAAAAGTCAGCTACGGGAAATGGGCTGCAAAAATCGACGTGGGCTACGGCTTCGGCAAAATCAGCATGAAGGACGTCTATATGCAGTACAACTTCAACCCTTACAATCTGCTCCGCATGGGCTACTTCGTGCACCAGTTCGGCCTCAACGCCGCCACTTCAAGCTCGATGAAACCGGCAATGGAAGCCCCTATAACCGATACGTTCTTCAACGCCACAGGCCGTAACCTAGGGGTGATGTACGTCTACGATAAGGATAAATTCTTCCTCGGCGTAAGCGGCATAGTCGCCGGGACTTCCATGACCGAACCGGCCAACGAACAGGGAAAAACAAGCATCGGGGCATTGAACCGCTTCGTTTACCGACCCTATTTCAACGACGGGCTTATAGCCCAGGTCGGCATGTCGCTATGGTATCAGACCGCCATGCACAAACGGATAGACAACGAAAACGGCGGCAAGACACTATCGGCCGGCTATTTTGATTTCTCGGCAGGATTCCCGACACGCGTATGCAAAGTAAGCATGCTGGGAGCCGACATACAGGAAGCCAAAGGGGTTTTCAAACTATCGCCCGAAGTCGTGTTGGCCAAAGACCGTATCGCCCTCGAAGGGCAGTATTATTACATGAATATAGGTCGCCATGCCCTCCCCTCATATAAGGCGCAAGGCGTTTACGGACTGTTAAGAGGGCTGCTTATCGGCGACAGATACGGCTATTCACACGGCGACGCCGGGCTTGCAACCCCTAAACCCGGTTCACTTGAAATGATATTGGGCTATAACTACACCGACGCCAACTGCGGCAAAGCCGACATTTTCGGAGGTGTCTCCAACGACTATTCGGTCACCCTCAACTATTACATCAACAAGTACATGCTTGCACGTCTCCGCTATTCCTACACAGATGTACGTAACAGCGACGTGCAGCACGACCGCCACGTCAACACCATCCAGGCGCGTCTCCAGATTATATTTTGAGCCAGAGACAATCTGACATCCCTGTATATGTACAAAAAAAGCGGTGTGTCAAACCAAAAGAGTTTGACACACCGCCTTGTTTTTCGCCCGGATGGCGAGGGTGTTGTCAGAATGAATGCATCATCAGCTGACAGCAACCTTTACAGTGTGGCCTGCGGCACGGACGATATATACACCGGCAGCCACTTCAAGCGTGCAGCATCCTTCGCCCACGGCAACACGCAGCCCGGCAGGTGTATAGACTTCTGTGCGCACACCCTCGGGTGCATCTACAAGGATTGCACCGGGCATTGTAGTTATGGCAACACCGCTTTCCTGGCCTATGGTTATCTCAGTCACACCTGCAGTCGAGGTCTTGACATGACGCATGTCCGACATCTCCGACACAAATGTCTCGAAACTATGGCTTGTGGAAGCTTTCACTGCGAATGCATGGTCAAAACGTGGGTCAAGGCCGTCAAATCTGTAGGAAGTCTCTTCGGTTGACACCGTGCCTAACGGGGTCATAAGGGTTTTTCCTGCCGGGACATTCATTGAAATCTTGGCATAATCAACAAAGAATGTCAGGCCGCTCTTATTCATAAACGCAATCACAACGCTGGAAAGGTCAGCATCCTCAGGCACATTGTTGATGGTTATCAACCCTGATGTAGATCCGGCCTTCGGAGTATCAAGAAGACCCGAGGCAATCGGGGTGTTCAAATCGGAACTATTCATCAGTATGGCAAACACACCTTCAGGTTCATCAGTCCCGTTATAATCAAACGCATCGACGGTGGTGACAAACGTAGCGTCAACCTTTATCCCTTTGCCATCGTAACATGAAAGGTCGAGCACAGGGGTGTAAACCAATCCGGCAACACCCATCCAGACATTCGTACCGGTAGTGCCAGCCATACCTTTAGCCCATGCGGGCTGGGTGGCGCACCATCCGGTGGCAGCCCATCCTTTGGCACCGAAATCAAACGGCGAAACCCAATCCTGTCCGGGATTCTCAACCGTACCTTCATCAATCTTGTCGAACGTTTCTTCGAGCACCACCACATCTTCCATATCTGCCTCAGGGGCTATCACACAATAGGTATTGACCGAATACTCCTTGGCATGCCCTAATTGCTTCCAATTGGCGGTAAATGATGTTTCGGTAACATCGGTGGCCTCTTCAGTCTCGACTTTAAGCCCGGCAACGCCGTCGACCCATACCGCATAACTTGCAGCGGAAACAATATCATCCCTGAAAGCCTTCACATAATATGTGTATTCGTTGCGGGGATTGATGTCTTTTACCGCATATTCGGTATCTTTTACCACTTTGTCTTCGAAAAGCGGGGCTGTTGTGCCGCGTGAAGTGTAATGCATACGTATGTCGTCAATATAGAAATCCACATCGCTACGCTGTATGAACGATAATCTCATGCGTGTTGCATCTTTGCCAAGAGCCTCGGCATTCAATGTGTATTCACCACCCTGTTCCATGAAGTTGAAATAACCGAGATGGCCTACGTTTTCCCACGTATCCGTCAGCGAATGATAGATTTCAAGCCTAATCAGCGACATATATTCCCAGTTATCGGTATATTTCGACGGTTTGCACCAGAACGACAGCCTGTCAATGGGTTCAGGGGTAGCAGGTGATTCAATCATATCGCCGACCTCGTCGAAAACCAATGCAACGGGAGCCGAGCCAAGGTCAGCCGGGTCGGTGGTAACATCCTGTGAACCATGTTCAGTAACCGAAATAGCCCATCCGTCGGGATAGCCGGGGGCATCACGGTCGATTGTCTTGCCGTCGGCATTAACCTTTATGCCGTCGAACGACTCGGTCAACTCGCCGATAACCGGCGATTCAGGGGCGCTTGTGCATAACACGGTAAGGAGGTAGCCGTCAACGTTATTGACCCCTTCCCAACGAGCCACGAATTCGTTGGGCGAAACATTAAGCGCAGGCAAGGCATATGGTTTGCCGACGCGGTCTTGCCTGAAAACAAGCTTCACATCATCGACAAGGGCAAGCCCTTCGTCTGCCATCATTTGGAAATATGACGGGTCATCAACAGAGCCTTCCGACGCCACAAAGCTGAATTCCTTCCATTCATTGGTCAACTCGGCGTCAAATGATTCGCCCGGGCCATAATTGTCATCGCAAAGGGCAACCCATAGCAATGCCGTCTCAGACCCTAAAGCCTTAGCACGGAAGGTAAGTGTAGCAGTGCCGTCAAGCATCATCCTCGGTGTGGAGATATACCCGCCACGGGTCTCCTCATAGCTGGACACCCATGGATGCAACGACACACAGCCTCCGGCAGGACGCAAGCCCTGCCCCGTCCAACCCGGCTCAGACGTGTAAGAAGCGGGTATATAGTATCCATTTTCATATACAATTTCCGCACCCGGTTCTGTCTCGGTACCATCCGAAAATTTGTCGAAGTTCTCATCAAGGAGAACCTTCTCTTCAACAGCACGGCTCATAGGTGGAGAGACCGACGGGGCACTCCTATATGTTTTTCTAACCGGTATTGAATTTGTTTTGCCTTTCTCAAACGGCACAGCAGCTGAAGCCGACAGCACCAATGATGTCGCCAAAACTGAAAGTAAAAGATTTTTCATAATTGGAAAATTAAGTAATGTGATATATTGAATTGATGTTTAATTTCACGCAAAATAACTACAGACTTAGATGTGTCAGAACCAAGGTGATATTTTTTTCATTGGCAAATATACGTTTATTCCACCGATATAACAACTATATGCGTGCAATTCCAGCAAATTTACATCACAAACGCATAAAATTCCGGGGCAATGCATCACAAAGCCCACTACTATACATCAATATATACCTGGTCAAAAAGCAGTCTGTGTTCTTCACGCAACGGCATCCGGCATACCAAATCCAAAACCATGGCATTCTGACAGCACACTCGCCATCCGGGCGAAAAACAAGGCGGTGTGCCAAAATATTGAATTTTGACACACCGCCATTTCTTAAATTTTAGGGAAATCCTATCAGGCTTTGCCGGAAAGTTTTTCTTTGAGGGCTGCAAGAGCTTCGATGTCACCGAGAGTTGTTTTCTCTACGGGGGTGTTAAGCACGGGTGCTTCCTCTGCCTTGCGGGGAGCGCGTTTTGCCTTGCGTGCCTCTGCCTTTTCAGCCTTGGCTTCATCTTCGAAGATGCGGCTGTGGCTGAGGATGATGCGCTTGCTATCCTTGTTGAATTCGATTACCTTGAATTCAAGTTTCTCGTCAACCTTGGCCTGCGAGCCGTCCTCTTTAACAAGGTGTTTGGGGGTAGCGAAACCTTCAACGCCATAGGGGAGCTGGATAACAGCACCCTTGTCGAGCATTTCAACGATGGTGCCGGGGTGAACCGAACCAACTGTGAACACGGTTTCAAACACATCCCAGGGGTTCTCCTCAAGCTGCTTGTGACCGAGGCTCAGGCGGCGGTTTTCCTTGTCGATTTCAAGAACCACAACCTCGATGTCGGCACCGATCTGGGTGAATTCCGAAGGATGTTTAACCTTCTTTGTCCAGGAGAGGTCCGAAATGTGGATAAGGCCGTCAACACCTTCCTCGATTTCAACGAATACGCCGAAGTTGGTGAAGTTGCGCACTTTGGCAGTGTGCTTGGAGTTAACAGGATATTTGATTTCGATATCTTCCCAGGGATCTTTCTTGAGCTGCTTGATACCGAGGCTCATCTTACGCTCGTCGCGGTCGAGGGTGAGCACAACGGCTTCCACTTCGTCGCCTACCTTCATGAAGTCCTGTGCGCTGCGCAGGTGCTGGCTCCACGACATTTCGCTTACGTGGATCAGACCCTCTACGCCGGGAGCGACTTCAACGAATGCACCGTAGTCGGCCATAACGACAACCTTGCCGTTAACCTTGTCGCCAACCTTGATGGTCTCGGCCAATGCATCCCAGGGATGGGGCATAAGCTGCTTCAGACCGAGGGCGATACGCTTCTTCTCGTCGTCGAAGTCGAGGATAACCACATTGAGCTTCTGGTCGAGGCTTACAACCTCCTCGGGGTGGCTTACGCGGCCCCACGAAAGGTCGGTGATGTGGATAAGGCCGTCAACGCCGCCAAGGTCGATGAACACACCATAGGAGGTGATGTTCTTGACAGTACCTTCGAGCACCTGGCCTTTTTCAAGCTTGGCGATGATTTCGCGCTTCTGCTGCTCGAGTTCGGCTTCGATGAGTGCCTTGTGGCTGACAACGACGTTCTTGAATTCGGGGTTGATTTTGACAACCTTGAATTCCATGGTCTTGCCAACGAAGATATCGTAGTCGCGGATAGGCTTCACGTCGATTTGCGAGCCGGGGAGGAATGCCTCGATTCCGAACACATCGACAATCATACCGCCCTTGGTGCGGCACTTGATGAAGCCCTTGATGATTTCGTCGTTTTCCAAAGCCTGGTTTACACGCTCCCATGAACGTGATGCGCGGGCTTTGCGGTGTGAAAGGATAAGCTGGCCTTTCTTATCCTCCTGGTTCTCGATGAACACTTCCACAACGTCGCCGATTTTGATGTCGGGGTTGTAGCGGAATTCGTTCATGGGGATGATGCCGTCTGATTTGTAGCCGATGTTAACCACAGCCTCACGCTTGTTGAGGGCGATGATGGTACCTTCGATTACATCTTTGTCTTTGACGGTGTTGAGCGATTCGTCGTAAGTCTTGGTGAGTTCCTCACGCGATTTCTCGCTCTTGCTTTCGCCTTTTTCGTAGGCATCCCAATCGAAATCGGCGATTGGAGAGTTTTTAACTTCTTCAGTCATTAAAAAAACAGTTAATAAATATGGTTAATTAAAGTCTCATTCCCAGGCGTTTACACTCACAACCGAGCACAGCTCGCCCAAGAAGCCCCGAAAGGCGATGCAAAGGTAGCGTTTTTTATTGAATTTCAGCACAAAAGTCGGTCAAACTTAATGCCGCCCCAAAATTTTTCAAAAAACTGCATAAGTGGATTTTTTGTCGAATTTTGCTCATGGCAATGTCTGCCTTAAAGCCGTGGATACACCTGACACACCAAATCATAAGATAAGCCGTCCCGGCTCTTCCTTATCCTTCCCTATCCCTTACGACGCTGAAAATTTCAATGATTTTCAACGGCGCATGTTTCACTATGATTGAATGTTTTTCGCTAAATTCGCCATTTGAAACAGTATCACACAAAAAATATGGCGAAAAAAGCGGAATTTGCAACAAAGATAGGGCTGATTGCGGCCACCGTAGGCTCGGCAATCGGGCTGGGAAACGTGTGGCGATTTCCCGCCGAGACCCAGGAAAACGGCGGCGCGGCATTCCTGCTACTCTACATAGCATGCGTATTCCTGTTAGGCATACCTGTGATGCTAGGGGAATTCGTGCTCGGACGCGGAGGCAAAAGCGATGCCGTGGGCGTTTACCGACGCCTGTCGCCCGGATCGAAATGGTGGATTGTAGGGGCTGTCGCCATCCTGGCAGCCTACCTGATAACGGTGTTCTACATGGTGGTGGCCGGATGGACGCTTGAATACCTCTGGCAGTCGGTAACCGGCGCACTCTATGCCGCACCGCCCACTGCCGACGGATTGGAAGGCACAGCGGCGCACTTCTCAAGCGTTATGCAGACGCTGCTCTACGGCACATGGCAACCACTTTTGGCAACAGCCATTGTAATCGGCCTCAATATCATAATCCTGTTGCGGGGTGTGCAGAAAGGCATCGAGAAGCTGTCAAACGTGCTGATGCCGCTGCTGTTCGTCATCCTGCTGGCCCTCTGCGTGGTGGCATTCACGCTTCCCGGGGCTGCCGAGGGACTGGAATATTTCCTGTCGCCCGATTTCTCGAAAATCACCCCGTCGGTATTCATCAACGCACTGGGGCAGACTTTCTTCTCCCTAAGCCTTGGCATGGGCATACTCGTCACCTATGCCTCCTACTACCCCGTTTCGGCCAACCTCCCGAAAACCTCGTTCACAGTGGCCTTGTTAAGCCTGCTTGTAGCAGTTCTGATGGGGTGCGTCATCTTCCCTGCCGTGATGACATTCGGCCTGCAAAACGAGAGCCTCGAGGGGGCGACATTGATTTTCGTAACCCTCCCGGAGGTATTCGCCCGGTTGCCGTTATCGCAACTTTGGTCGGCGCTGTTCTTCCTGCTCCTGCTTGTGGCGGCCATCACGTCAACCGTCTCTATCGCCGAGGTAGCCATCGCCTTTCTTTGCGACCGCCTCGGCATGCAACGCCGTAACGCGGTGCTCGCCGCCCTATGCCCGATGTTCCTGTTAAGTTCGCTATGCTCCCTGTCGCTCGGCCCGCTTAACGGGTTTACCATCTTCGGCCTAACCCTGTTTGATTTCCTCGACAATTTCGCCACCAACATCCTCCTCCCCATCGTCTCCATCGGCACATGCCTTTACGTAGGGTGGTTCGGGCCACGGCGCCTCCTACACCGCCAGCTCTCCAACTGCGGCACCCTCCGCTCACGCCTCACCGGCGTCATAACATTCATCCTGCGCTACATCGCCCCCGTCCTGATAGCCGCCATCCTGCTCGGACGCTGGCTATAGCACCAATCAATGGCATTATGACAACAAAGCCACCTAGATAACCAATCGGGTATTCGGATTTGGCTTATAGTCCCATACAAGGGGATTATAAGCCCGATTGCAAATCTTCCATTATGAACACTTCGTTCTAAAAACCGATATCACACAGCCCCCTCCCACCAATCAACAGAATGCAGCCATAGCAAGGGTCCTATGGCATCACCTATGGCCAAAAGCCTGGGAAAGCATGAATCAGAACCGAGGTTATCGCACTTGGCATTACCGCTGAGGCCTTCGGCTTCAACAGCGAGAATCTTCTTTTTCATCGTCTGCACCATGAGTGTAAGGAGGATCTGCCCAACCTGGTCAGTCGCAGACAATTCAATGCCCGACGTAAGCTTACTGCCCGACTTGCCGAAGAAATCCGCAAGGATGTGGCAGTCTCCATTGACGGCTCCGAGGATAGGGTGAGGCTGAAGCTGAAGGGTGTTGAGCGGGGTCAATGACCGAAGCCGAATCCCGCAAGCGACGACCCGGATGAGCCATTCTGACACCCTCCTATTCTTATGTAAGGACAAGGCATAAACTTCCCAATATCGGAAAAGAATACACATTGCACATCATAAGTAATTATTGTAATTTTACAGTCAGAATATCATCATCTCAAAACAACAAACCAATCAGCTGAATGAAAATGCAATATCTCCGATTAGCAACTGCCATGTCGCTTACCATCCCAGCTATTTCACCCGCCAGGGCGGTAACTGCCGACATCGTGGCGACACCGGCCTATCGGTGGAGTGCCGACTCCATTATACAAGGGCCTTATAAGGCATATGCCGACGGGCCTTTCCGCATCGTTTCGGATTATGCGGCCGAACCAGGCTACCATATGCCGATTGACAAAGTGTGGGAACGGAAAAACGACCTGGCGGCATATCCCCGCCTGACCACCCCCAACATGCTCCACACCGCCATATTCAATATGGGACTTGACGAAATGGTCAACGCCGTGGAACGCGACAGCACCCTGCGTACCGGGCGCGAATGGCCGGGTGTGTGGACCCGCGACGTCAGCTACTCCATCATCCTTGCAATGGCCGCGCTGCAACCGGAAGTGTCGCGCATATCGCTCGAAAAGAAAATCACACCCTCCGGGCGTATCGTCCAGGATACCGGCTCAGGGGGCGCATGGCCTGTAAGCTCCGACCGGCAGATATGGGGCGTTGCCGCATTCGAAGTCTACAAAACCACCGGCGACAAGCAATGGCTCCGCAAAATCTACCCTGTAATCAAAAATTCCCTTGAGGATGACTATAAGACCATCTACGACGCCGAAACCGGGCTGGTGCATGGCGAGACATCCTTCATCGACTGGCGCGAACAAAGCTATCCCACATGGATGCAGACCGCCGACATATATCAGAGCGAAGCACTCGGCACCTCGATAGTCCATGCCCAGGCATGGCGCACACTTGCCGGAATCGCCTCCATACTTGGCGACAAAAAATACGCCGCCACATGCACCCTGCGTGCCGACGCACTTGCCGACGCCATCAACAAGCGGCTTTGGATGGACGACAAGGGGTATTATGCCATGTATCTTTACGGACGCGACAACCTGATTGTAAATCCCCGTGCCGAAACTCTCGGAGAAGCCCTGTCAATCCTATGGGACGTAGCCCCCGCCGACCGCGCCCGCACAATAACCGAAAGCAACCCCACAACCCCGTTCGGCACCGCCATATTCTATCCCCAGATTGCCGACCAGCCACCTTATCACAACAATTCGTTGTGGCCATGGGTGGCAGCCTATTGGACACTGGCCAACGCAAAGACCGGCAACAGCGAAGGGGTTATGCAGGGAATCGGCTCGATTTTCCGCCCCGCCGCCCTGTTTGCCACAAACAAGGAAAACTTTGTGCTCGACAACGGCGACATCGGCACCGTGGTCAACTCCTCCAACATGCTGTGGTGCCTTTCGGGCAACCTGGCTGTGACCATGAAAATATTGTTCGGCATAAACTATGAACCCGACGGAATACGCTTCGCCCCGTTCGTGCCGAAAGCCCTCGCCGCCACCCGCTCGCTCGACGGCCTGCGTTATCGCGATGCCACACTCGACATCACCATAAGCGGCTACGGGTCGGAAATCAGCCGGTTCACCCTCAACGGAAAGGAACACAAGCCGTTCCTGCCTGCCGACATCAAAGGAACCAATAAAATTGAAATCGTAATGGCCGATAACGGGCTGCAACCGCTCCGCGTCAACTCCGTCCCCAACCTCAAAGCCCCGCTCACCCCTGTTGCATGGCTGACGCACGACCCGGCCACAGCAACAACATCGTCACCCCGGCTCAACCTCCTGGAATGGAACCCAATCGAATACATCGACCATTATGTGGTGATGCGCGACGGCAAGGAGATTGCCATTACCAAAACCACTACATTCGACGCATCCGTGCCGGGCGAATACCAGGTTATCGGCGTCAGTGGCGACGGCACCCGGTCGTTTGCCTCACAACCACGCTCAAACACCAACGAAACACGTGTCGACTTCCCAGGGGAAAACCAGACCGTAACATCGCCTGAGGCACAGGTGAAACCACAGGCACCCCTCCGGGGCTATCGTGGCAACGGGTTCGTCGAGACCGACCATAAAGCCAGAACAATCACACTCCCGGTCGACATCGACGAGACAGGCAAATACGCCATTTCACTGCGTTATGCCAACGGCAACGGCCCTGTCAACACACAGAACAAATGCGCCATCCGGACACTCGGCATCGACGGGAAACGCATCGGCACACTCGTGCTGCCGCAACGCGGGGTCGGCAACTGGGACGACTGGGGCTACTCCAACTCCGTAGCAACCACTCTTTCACCCGGACGCCACACCGTTACCATCGAATTCCTTCCTGAAAACGAAAACATGAACTTCGAGGTAAACCACGCCCTCCTCGACCAGCTCATCCTGCGCCGCCTGGCTCAATAACCATGGCATCTGCAACATATTAAAAGCAAAGGATGCTGTTTCCAAAACCACGCCCACACAAAAAAACGCCCTTATCATAAGGGCGTTTTTTTATACCGGACCACCAAACCGGAAGAACACGGAGGAGCAGCTTTGAGAATAACAGCCTACTAACAGGCAAGATTTCAGCAAAGAGTCATGGCAGTGCAAAAGAATTTTTGTATTTTCGTACGTTATATTGGAAAGAGATGCGGCCTTGACACACAAGGCCGGGTGATTTCTATTATCCTGCATAATTATGGAGACGATTAAAGTTAAGATTATCAACCGGTCACATCACCAGTTGCCGGAATATGCCACTCCCGGCTCTGCCGGGATGGACGTCAGGGCTTTCCTTCCCGAAAAGCCGGTGGTACTCGGCCCGCTGGAACGTGCCCTGGTTCCAACCGGGCTGTATATCCAGCTGCCCCACGGCTACGAATGCCAGATACGCCCACGGAGCGGGCTTGCTATAAAACACGGCATATCGCTTGTAAACACTCCCGGCACGGTCGATTCCGACTATCGTGGCGAAATAGGCGTCATACTTGTCAACCTGTCAAACGAACCGTTCACCGTCAACGACGGCGAACGCATTTGCCAAATGGTTATAACACGCTACACACGTGTCGACTGGGAGCGTGTGGAGCGTATCGATGAAACAGAACGCGGCAAAGGGGGATTCGGCCATACCGGGGTGCAATAACCACAAACCATCCCCCCACACCCCTGATGCCGCTTAACAGGGTTAAAGACATACCCACATAACATCAGACTATAAATTGTTCAGAACTCACAGAATATCGCTCGCTATAGCCGCCATAGCCATGGCAGCCTCAATCCTCCTGCCTGCCTCGGCAATAGGCAAGGGGAAACAACCACGCCGGGAAAGCTGGGCGGCGAATGCCGACAGCCGTAAGGCCGACTACATCTACATGGAGGCCATGCGGCAGAACTCGCTGGGCAACGACGATGCCTTTTTCGAACTTCTGCAACGCGCACGCGGCCTCGACTCGACCGACACACAGACCGGGCTGACCCTGGGGTATTATTACATGGCCCTAGGGCAAGAGGATACCACACTTGCAGCCAAGGGCTATGATATGATGCGCCAACATTTCAACGCCCACCCCGACGATTATTACGGTGCCATATTCTACGGCATGGTAAATAACCGGCTCGGCAACACAGCCGAATCGGTAAGGGTGTGGCAGACCCTCGACTCGCTGAACCCTGAAAAGCCCGATGTGGCACTCAAACTGGCCGAAGCGCTTCAGATTTCACGCGACACCGCCAACATGCGCCGTTCCATCCAGGTGCTGAACCGCATAGAACGTGCCGAGGGGAAAGACCTCGGGCTTACATCGCACAAAGTGAATGCCCTGATGGCTCTGCGCGACACCGTTGCAACCCGCCGGGAGGTAGAGGCACTGCTTGCATCATCTGCACGAAACCCGACCAACACCCTCTATGCAGGCGATGTGTTCATGGCACTCAACCTACCTGATTCCGCCATTGCTTATTATAACAAGGCTTGTGAAATCGACCCGACCAACGGCCTTGCCTACTATAAACGGGCTGAATTCTACCGCGAACGTGGCGATTCGGTAGGCTTCGACCGTGAAGTGTTCGAAGCGATACGGCAGGACGGCCTCGACCTTGATGTGAAACTCGAAATTTTCTCAGGTTATATCCGACAGCTCTATGCCGACTCGCTCCAAAGGCCGAGAATACAGAGCATTTTCGACGACCTATTGCTGCGCCATCCTCATGAAGCACGCATCCACGACCTCTATTCATCCTACCTCATTGCGATTGAAAACTACCGTGGGGCTGCCGAGCAGCAGGAATACGCACTGGATATCGAACCATCCGACGCCAACCGCTGGCGTTCGGCAATCAGCCTCTACGGACGCGCCGAGGACTACGGGAAGGCTTTGGAAGTTGCTCAACGGGCAACCCACTATCTGCCCGACGACCCGGTGCTGACATTCTACACCTCCTCCACCCTTTCGCAACTTGACCGCGAAGAGGAAGCCATGCAGCTCCTACACAAAGCCCTGGGGCAGACGGATGACAATGACAAAGGGCTGCAATCGACCATCTTGTGCTCTATCGGCGACAATCTTTACAAAATGGGGCAGACCGACTCGGCGTTCGTATACTACGACCGCGCACTCGAAGCCGACCCTGAAAACCTGTTGGCACTGAACAACTGCGCATATTTCATGGCCGAACAGGGAACCGACCTTGACAAGGCTGAACGGATGATTGCAATATGCGTGCGTCAACAACCCGACAACGACACGGCACTCGACACATACGCATGGGTCTTTTTCAAGAAAAAGGACTATGCGAAAGCAAAAGAGATGATTGACCGTGCACTTGCCATCGAGGTAAACGACCCGCAATCAGACGTGCTGCATCACGCAGGCGACATCTACTACATGAACGGCGACCCTGAAAGCGCCCTCGAATTCTGGGAAGAAGCCCTGAAGCTCGACCCCGACAACAAACTGCTCCGAAAAAAGGTGAAAAACAAGACCCACTATTATGAGTAACTATTCCACCATGTGCAACAACCAACACCCACTCACACCGGCAAACCGTTCATCATTACGGAGGATATATATCCCGGCTGTAATCGCCGCCATCACAATCATAGCCACATCCCTGGCCGGATGCAGCTCCTCGAAAAAGGCAGGGCATCAACAGGCAGGCGAGCCAATCCCGACCGATGCTGCCCTGCAGACCCCACGCCAGCGTTATGACGCGTTATGCGCCGCCTATGGCGACTGGCAGGATGTTTCAATGCCCGTGAGGATATCCCTCAACGAACCCAAGAAGGTAAGTTTCCAGGCTAAGGCCACAATGAAACGCAACCGGTGGATCAATTTCTCCGTACGTCTGTTCGGGTTCGAACTCGCCTCAGTGTTTGTCGACACCGATTCAGTCCATGCCATCGACAAGTACCACAAACTCTACCTCTCCGAAAGCCTTTCGAAACTTGTCGGCGGCGCCGACATCTCCATTGGCGACATACAGGACCTCATGTTGGGGCGGGGATTCATAGCAGGCTCACAAGGCGGCACATTCACACTCCCGATGGCATCACGCCTGAAATTCGGACAGACTGCGGAAGGCCTGATGATTACCCCCGCACAAAAGCCACAGGCTTTCGACTACGGATTCATACTCTACCCCGACGCCAACAACATCATGGCGGCATCGGTGTCGGTGGGGGAAAAATATGCCGGGACTGCCACCTATCCCGACTTCATCCCCACCCCCGTGGCAGGCTCATTTGCCGCAACAGTCAACCTTGCGATAGTCAAAGGCAAAAAAGCCGGAGCCACATTGAAATGGGACATCATGTCGGCAAAATGGAACAAAGGTGAGCAGCAGTCATGGAAATGCCCGAAAGGCTATGAACGCATCTCTGCCGACCGCCTTTTGAAATCACTCACATCGCTATAAGCGGTCCAATCCCTGATAACAGATAAGCCCCAAACAAAAAAACATTTACCGGCACCCACGATTTCCCGCTCCTTAGCATCTCCTGATTCTTGCAATGAAACGCCTTCTAGGTATCATAATACTTATTTCCGCCCTGTTCGGCGGCCAAATGGCCGAGCCTGTCTTCGCGCAAAAACAGCAGCAAAAAACCACACGGACAACTGCGAAAAAGCGAAGCACAGGCTCCAATAAACAGCAGACATCCAAACAAAAAAAACAAAACCAGGCAAAACCTCGCACCGCAGCCGAGGTAAAACAAGCCAAACAACGCAACGCAGGGGAAATAAGGGAAACCAAACGAAAAATCCAGCTCAACACCCGCGAAACCGAGCAACGTCTCAACCAGCTCAACCTCCTTGAAGGAGAAATATCCGACTGCAACACCAATATCGGCCGCCTCTCGCACAGGGTCGACTCAATAAACCGCGCTATAAAAGAAGCCGACGACTCGATTAACGCCCTTGACTCACGCATCAAGGCCATTACCGACAAATATGTGAAATCAATCCGTAAGTCGCAGGGGCGCAAACAGGAAACAGGGGCGCTGGCATTCATATTCTCCTCCGAATCATTCTCGCAAGCCTACCGCCGCATGCGTGCACTCCGCCAGTTTTCGAAATGGCGCAAACGCCGCTCGGTGGAAATCTCGGATATGCGCAACGAACTCGGCAAACGCCGTGAAGCCCTTGCCGACACACGGAAAAAAGCGGCTTCGGCAATCTCAACCCTGAATGCCGAGAAAACAACCCTTGTAAACAAACAACAGGAAACCAACCGGCTCGTTGACCGCCTCAGGAAGGAGGGTGGCGAACTGAACCAGATAATGTCGCGAAGGCAACGGGAGGCAGAAGCCCTCGATGCCGAACTCGACCGCATAATCGCCGAAGAAGCCGCACGCCAGGAACGGCTGCGACGCGAACGTGAGGAAGCAGAACGACGAGCACGCATCGAGGCCGAACGTAAGGCACGCGAAGCCGAGGAAGCACGTCTGGCAGCCGAAAAGGAAGCGGAACAGAAACGCCTTGCCGAAGCCGAGGCCAAAGCCGCACGCGAGGCTGAGGAAAAAGCGCAGGCTGCACGCGAAGCCGAAAAGAAAGCACGCGAAAAAGCTGCCGAAGCCGAATGTCGTGCCAAAGAAAGTGCCGACAAGGCTGCCAAGGAACAGGCAAAGAAAGAACGTCAGGCGGCGAAAAAGGCCGAACAGGAACGCATAAAAGCTGAAAAAGAAGCCGCCAAGAAAGCACGCGAAGCCGAAAAACAGGCCGCACGCGAAAAAGCCCGTAAAGGTAAGCCGGTAAAACACACCGGGAAGAACAACGGCCGAGGCGAGGTGGAAACACCCGGAACCCCGGCATTGTCGACCACCACCCCGACACTCAAAGCCCCGGTAGCGGCAGGGGCATCAGGCGTAGCCCCGGCTATGGAAGTGCCGGCGGGCAGCAACTTCGGCAACTGCAAAGGGCGGCTGCCATTCCCGGTGGAAGGACGCTACACAATCGTGAAACGTTTCGGCAGGCAGAAACACCCCACACTCCCACATGTAGAGACCACCAACTCAGGCATCGACATGCAGACCTCCCCCGGCGCCCCGGTGCGGTGCGTGTTCGACGGGGAAGTGTCAGCCGTGTTCCGCCCTGACGGCTACAACAACGTGGTGGTAGTGCGACACGGGGAATATATGACAGTCTATGCCAACCTCGGCTCCATAACCGTATCCACAGGCCAGAAAATAAAGGCAGGGCAGAGCATTGGCACGGTCTACACCGACGCCAACGACGGCAACCGAAGCATCCTCCACTTCGAAATACGACACCGCCGGGCAAAGGAAAACCCCGAGCTGTGGCTGAAACGATGACCTGCAGATGGGAGTATCGGGCATCAACGCACGCATATTGAAAGTAACGTCGCTCTTCGGCGGCCTGCAAGGAGCCAACCTCGTTTGCTCCGTAATACGCCTGAAACTTGTGGCCATATGGATTGGCGCCGCAGGAATCGGCCTGTTCGGACTGCTCAACTCAGCCCTTGAAACAATATTCACTCTCACACAGCTAGGTATCCGCCAAAGCGCCGTGCGCGACCTCGCGGCAGCAAACCATGCCCGTCTGCCGCATGTGGTATGCGCCGTGCGTCGCTGGAGCCTGGTGCTCGGTATCGCCGGAGGGCTGCTGACAATCGGGCTATCGCCATGGCTGAGCTACCTGACCTTCGGCAACAAAAGCCGGTGGTGGATGTTTGCCGCCCTGTCGGTCACAGTCCTGCTCTCAGCCGTCAACAACGGCGAAGGCGCCGTTTTCCAAGGGATGCAGCGCTTCCGCAAATTGGCAGCGTGCACATTGGCAGGCACCATAGGCGGGCTGGCCATATCCATCCCGATGTTCTACATTTGGCGCATCGACAGCATCGTTCCCTCGTTCATAGCCTACTCCGCATGCACATGGCTTGCCGTGGGATTATATCGCGAAAAAGTGCCGCCACCCGCACTAGGCCAGTCTTTCAAGGAAACAATGACCATCGGGCGGGGATTCCTGACCCTCGGCATATATATGACGGTGACTGCGGCCTCAACCAGCCTCATCTCCTATATTTTCATGGCATATCTTAACCATGAGGGGACACTCGACACCACCGGTTACTACAATGCGGGATTTACAATCCTTAACAAATATGCCGGACTGGTATTCACGGCAATCGCCATGGAATATTTCCCCAGGCTGTCGGCAGTGGCATCATCCCGAATGCGCACAAGCCTGTTCGTTTCAAATCAGATACGCATCTCACTGGCCATCGTAGTGCCGATGGCAGCCCTGTTCATCGCATGCTCTGAATGGATTGTGAAACTGCTCTACAACAATGATTTCACAATAATCAAACCGTTCGTAATATGGGGATTTACAGGCACGGTGCTACGCACCGTATCCTGGTGCATGTCGTTCGTAATACTCGCCAAAGGCGACGGACGCATATTCATGTTCACAGAGCTTGCATCATGCATAGCCGCGCTGACATTAAATATCATAGGCTACCGCTACGGTGGCTTCGCCGGGCTGGGGTACGCCTATTGCGGATGGTATGTCATCTACACCATCATCATCGGAACCGTCTATACAAAACGATACGACCTAAGCATCGACAAACGATTATACGCCTATATGGCCTATGGGTTATTGATAACCATATGCGCGGCAACGCTTTACTCGGCAGTATCCCCACTCGGCTCAATCCTTGTGGCAGCCGTTGCATGTGCTGTATCCGCACGCACGTTACAGCGATTATAGAATAGTGCAGACGGGATGTATCCCCGTAATCACAGTGTGCAGCCAGGTCAGAGACGCAGTTCCTCTCCCCCTTCGCGAATTATTTCGGGGTCACCGCCGCCGGTCAGACAAACAACGGCTGTAGCACGCCCCGGTGCATCACCGGCATCGACAAACGCATCAGCTACATCCTCAAAATGCAATGACACATCCTCGGCTCTCATCAGTTCCTCCTCCTCAGCCCCTTCCCAGTCGGCTGTGGCACTAAGCAACGGGTTACCCAGCACTTCGGCAATCCGACGGGCTATATCGTTGGCGGGCACACGTACCCCGACCTCATGCCTCCCTTTGAAAGCCTTTGCAAGCCCCGGCGAAGCGGGCAGTATAAACGTAAACGGCCCCGGCAGGTTGGCCTTTAACAACTTGAATGCCTTGTTGTCGATTTTTGCGAACTCGCTTGCCTGGGATATGTCGGCACACACCATCGACAACCGCTGTCTGGCCGGGTTAATGCCTTTAATACGGCACACTCGCTCCACCGCCCGGTTGTTCAGGGCATCACACCCCAGGGCATAAAACGAATCAGTGGGATAAATCACCACACCACCCTTTTTCAACAGTTCCACCAGCTCGTCGACATAACGCTCGTTAATGCTGCTGGCATACATCCTATAGTTTTTCATAAAAATGTTTTCATGGATAAGTGTGTGTGTCCCCGTTAATACATCCCGATACGGTCTGGCCCGCAGCATCAGATAATCCTTGCCTTAAAGCCCTGCGCCAAAAGGAGGTCAAGCACCTGTCGGCGTTTGTCGCCCTGAATCAGTATTTCCCCGCCGCGCGACGAGCCACCACATCCCAGCCGCTGTTTCAGCATTGCGGCTATTGATGCCACCTCGTCGTCAGGGAGCGTGAATCCGGCCACTATCGTGGCATCCTTCCCCTTGCGTCCTTTGCGGTCCAACAGCACATCAAGCCTCGGCTGGGTCTGCGACGACGGCTTCCCGGCATCATCAACATTGCCGGTCACCTCTTCCCCCTCGGGAAGCGAATCTTTCAAAGCCTCAAGCGATGATTTCCAATCCATACAATCTGTCATGAGTAAGTTGTGGAAATTATTTTATATTGCCGGAGAGCATACTTTCAGTCGATTTTTGCATCGAAGATGAATGAGTGTGGCAAGTAACTACCGGCATTATTCCTCATGCATCATGTCGCTATCGGTCAGGTCGACCGGATTGTCGATTGAAAGCCCTATGCGGCGCAACAGCACGAAATGCCTCACATCTTCAAGCGGCAATGCGGCGGAAAACACCTTCAACGAATCATCCGACCGACGAAACGCATAACGTATGCACTGGGTGGCGTCGGCAATATTCTCCTCCTCGTTATAATGCTCCGACAGCCGCATATACAAAATGCCGAGCCTGCCGGCCTGCATCTCGTCGACATGCACCGAATCCGGGCCTGCAACCATGGCTAGCACGCCGTTGCATAAATCCTGCGCAATCTCATAATCCCCGTCGGCAATAGCATCCGAAATAATATCCAGGTTGCCGTCGACGTCAGTCATATCAGTCCCGGAACATGCGCTTAACATGCACCCCAGGGCTGCAACAACGGCCAACAACGCCTTTCGTCCCAAATAAAACAGTCTTATCATTTGAATTACCGCTTTTTTGTAAACCCAACTTCCCCCCGGTTATTCCAATCGCCGGTGATAATCATACACAACCCCCTGGCGCTCTATGTGCAGCACCGTGTCGTCGAACCCGAGTATGGGATAAGCCACGCGCGGTGCGACCGTGCCGATCAAACCCGGGTCACCCTCCTCGATGGTTATGCTCGAAATATCGTTATCGATAATCAGCGAATCATTTTCCAGGCGCCACTCCCCGCTGACATAGAACGACAGCTCACCGGGGCGTATCGCCCTGATTACGGCGCTGCGGTCGGCTTCAAGCTCCAGCAGCGGGTGCGTATCCGAAACCGCAGGGATATAATATTTCCCTACCATCCCCTCCTCCTGCTCCGACAAGCCCCCGCAAGAGGCCGACAAAGCTAAAAAGGCGAATGCCGACAAACTTTGAGAAATGGTGAATGCAAGTGATTTCATGCTTATGCTGTTTCGGAAATCATCCGTATAGTGCGTTTACAAAGATACGCACCACACCGTCAATTCTCCAAATTTACCGCGAAAAAAGCATCCCCGCCATCCTGACGAAAAACAATACGGTGTGCCAAAATATTGAATTCTGGCACACCGTATCTATATTAGTCAAAAAAGTAATCCAGCGTTTGGAACGCCTGTAGATCAGTCTTTGAGTTTGGCTTTGATGAACTCGCGGTTGAGGCGGGCGATGTTGCTCAACGAAATGTTCTTGGGGCATTCGGCAGCGCAGGCACCGGTGTTGGTGCAGTTGCCGAAACCGAGTTCGTCCATCTTGCGGACCATGGCGCGGGCGCGGCGGGCGCGCTCAACCTGACCCTGGGGAAGAAGTGCGAACTGGCTCACCTTGGCGCTGACAAACAACATTGCCGAACCGTTCTTGCAAGCTGCCACACAGGCACCGCAACCGATGCAGGTTGCAGAGTCCATGGCCTCGTCGGCAACCTCCTTCGAGATGGGGAGGTTGTTGGCATCGGGGGCACCGCCGCAGTTGAACGACACGTAACCGCCTGCCTGCTGGATCTGGTCGAACGCGTTACGGTTGACCATGAGGTCGCGAATCACAGGGAACGCAGCCGAACGCCACGGTTCGATAGTGATTTCTTCCTCGTTATGGAATTTGCGCATGTGGAGCTGGCATGTCGTGATGCCCTGCACGGGGCCGTGGGGATGGCCGTTGACATAGAGCGAGCACATGCCGCAGATACCCTCGCGGCAGTCGTTGTCGAACACCACGGGTTCCTCACCCTTGTCGACGAGCTGCTGGTTGAGCATGTCGAGCATCTCGAGGAACGAGCTGCCGGTCGACACGTTCTCTACACGGTATTTGACGAACTTGCCCGGTTCTTTGGGACCACGCTGACGCCAAATCTTCAAATTTACATTTATTGTATGTTCCATAATTGATGTTTCTTTGGATGGTGTTACAAACGTGGTTTCTTACGATTTGTAGTTACGGGTCTGAACCTGGATCGACTCATATTTGAGAGGCTCCTTCAGAAGCACCGGACGCTCGTTGTCGCCCATATACTTCCAGCAGCCAACATACATGTAGTCCTGGTCGTTACGTGCAGCCTCGCCGTCGGCAGTCTGATATTCTTCGCGGAAGTGTGCGCCGCACGATTCGTTGCGGTGGAGGGCGTCGATTGCCATCATCTTCGAGATTACCAGGAAGTCTTCCAGACGGAGTGCTTTTTCAAGCTCTACGTTGAGGTCGTCGGCCGAACCCACGATACGGAGGTCGTTGTAGAACTCTTCGCGCACCTTGGCGATTTCGTCGATTGCCTTGACAAGGCTCTGCAATGTGCGGCCCATGCCGACGAGGTTCCACATAACGTGTCCGAGTTTCTTATGGAGCTGGTCGGGCGACTTGGTTCCCTTGATGGCCATGAGCTTGGCGATGCGGTCGCGTACACCCTTTTCGGCCTGGTCGAATTCGGGGGCGTCGGTCGAGAAACGGGGCACCTTGATCTGGTCGCTCAGGTAGTTCTGCATGGTGTAGGGAAGCACGAAGTAACCGTCGGCCAGACCCTGCATCAGCGCAGATGCACCGAGGCGGTTGGCACCGTGGTCGGAGAAGTTACATTCGCCGATTGCGAACAGACCCTTGATCGAGGTCTGGAGCTCGTAGTCAACCCAGATACCACCCATGGTGTAGTGGCTGGCAGGGAAGATCATCATCGGGGTCTCATAGGGGTTGTCATCGGAAATCATCTGATACATATCGAAGAGGTTTCCGTAACGGTCACGTACCACATCGGCACCGAGACGGTCGATGGCATATTTGAAGTCGAGATAAACGGCATTGCCGGTACCTACGCCGAAACCTGCGTCGCAACGTTCCTTGGCGGCACGCGAAGCGATGTCGCGGGGGCAGAGGTTACCGAAGGCGGGATAGCGGCGCTCCAGGTAGAAGTCGCGATCTTCGTCGGGGATGTCGGTAGGTTTCTTCTTGCCTGCACGGATGGCTTCGGCATCCTCTTTCTTTTTGGGAACCCAGATGCGGCCGTCGTTACGCAGCGATTCGCTCATAAGGGTGAGCTTGCTCTGGTCTTCGCCGTGAACGGGGATACAGGTGGGGTGAATCTGGGTGAATGCCAGGTTGGCAAGGTAGGCACCTTTTTTGAATGCCTGCACTGCGGCAGAGCCGTTGCAACCCATAGCGTTGGTGCTAAGGAAGAAAGCACGTCCGTAACCGCCGGTGGCAAGCACCACGGCGTGGGCGGCATAGCGTTCAAGCTCGCCGGTAACGAGGTTACGCATGATAACACCGCGTGCACGGCCGTCGATCATAACGATGTCGAGCATCTCACGGCGGTTGTAGCTCTTCACGGTGCCTTTCTCAATCTGGCGGTTAAGCGAAGAGTATGCGCCAAGCAGGAGCTGCTGGCCGGTCTGGCCCTTGGCATAGAAAGTACGGCTCACCTGTGCGCCGCCAAACGAGCGGTTTGCCAACAGGCCGCCGTATTCGCGTGCGAAAGGCACACCCTGTGCCACGCACTGGTCGATAATGTTGCTCGACACTTCGGCCAGACGGTAAACGTTGGCTTCGCGCGAGCGGAAGTCGCCACCCTTCACCGTGTCGTAGAACAGGCGGTAAACCGAGTCACCGTCGTTCTGATAGTCCTTGGCTGCATTGATACCGCCCTGTGCGGCGATTGAGTGCGCGCGGCGGGGGCTGTCCTGGATGCAGAAGTTCATCACGTTGAACCCGAGTTCGCCAAGGGTCGAAGCGGCAGAGGCCCCGGCAAGGCCGGTACCCACCACGATGATGTCGAGGTGACGCTTGTTGGCGGGGTTTACGAGCTTCTGATGAGCCTTATAGTTGGTCCACTTTTCAGCTACGGGACCTTCGGGGATTTTGGAATCTATTTGAAATTCGGGGAGCTTCGACGATTCGATGTCGGCGTAATCCTTCATAATCGGAGTCGAGTCAATCATTCCCTCGAGTTTTTTTATGTCGGCCATATCTGAATGTGATTTAGTCGTTGGAAATTACAGTTTCAGTCTCGGCAACCTCCACCTCGGCAGACGCACAGGCCGCGTTGGTGCAGTTGGCGTTGCGGCATTCGCCCTGGGCGCAGTTGCCTTCAACACATGCCCCGGCACATTCCATGCCGCAGGCGGCTTCGCCACACACAGCCTTGTTGCAAGCGGCATTGCCGTTGCAAGGCTTGCTGTCGGGGCATGCGGCTGCATTCCCGCAACCGTCGAACATGGTGCAACCCGGTTCGGCAAACACGGCCTTCCCTTCGGCCGCCATAGCCTCATACTGGTTCACCAGTTTGGGGCAGGTGGTGTAGGCGTTGCGGTTGGCCTGGATGGTGAACACAACGGCTTCGGCAACAAACAGGCCGATAACGATAGTCACCCATGCATTGCCGATGCATTTCAAACGCTTCATCCATGTGTCGTTATCCCATCCTACGGTCTGCATCATCGACCAGAAGCCGTGGGTCATATGGAACCACAGGGCGATGAAACCGATGAGGTAGACAGGGAGGGTCCACCACTGACGGAAGGCGATTTCGAGGAACCAGGTTCCGGCAGCAGCGGGAACGCTTTCACCCGAAACGGTGTCAACCACGTCGAACTCGCAGATTTCGGCAAACTGCATCTTAGCCCAGAACTGGATGAAGTGAATCACCATGAACGCTACGACAACGATGCCGAGAACGAGCATGTTTTTCGACGACCATTCAACCTGCTTGGGGCGCGAGGTCACGGCATAGCGCTCAACACCGCGGGCTTTGCGGTTCTGAAGCGTGAGCCAGGTGGCGAAAACGATGTGGAGCACAACACCTGCTGCAAGCACCAAGGTGCCGACAAGCGCATACCAGTTTGCCCCGAGGAACTCACAAATCACATTGTAAGCCGCAGGCCAAAACATAGCCACTCCGTTCATCAATGCGTGAAACGTCACGAATAGGACAAGGAAGGCACCCGTAAGGGCCATAACAACCTTCCTACCTATGGATGAGGATGTTAACCACATAAATGTTTTGTTTTTAAGGTTTGAGTTATTGTATTTTTTTGGTGATTTTCAGGTCATCCCTCTTACCGCGAAAACGCAGTATCCCCTATCATACCGCAAAATTAGCAAACATTCCCCACGCTCACAACTAATAATACTGAAATATTTCTTTATAACCGTCAGGCATATGCCGTTTCCGGCTGTTCCCATATTTCCGGCCATTATTGCGATTGCTTTTACCACCCCCAAAAATCACATCCCAGGCGCACGGAAAAGGCAAGGATGAAAAATCCTATCAAAAAATCGCGGCAAAAGTTGCATAATTGAAAAAAGAGACGTAATTTTGCATCGCAAATTCGCAGAGGCGTATATGCAACCGCGATTATAAAACGCGACAATGCTTCAGTAGCTCAGTTGGTTAGAGCACCTGACTGTTAATCAGGGGGTCGT
>ERZ777305.857-NODE-857-length-44666-cov-14.053036_pt1 | contig 44666 bp, 50 predicted proteins | sample MGYA00374965_ERZ777305 | MGnify/ENA primary metagenome ERZ777305 (study PRJEB29328, sample SAMD00013331) | mouse gut metagenome | study: EMG produced TPA metagenomics assembly of the Metagenome analysis of fecal microbiota from mouse which was promoted...
CCCCCGCAGGAAAAATTAAAATCTGCGGGGAGGAAAAACTTGTTCTGCAAGAACATAAATTTTACATATAAATCCAAGACACCACCCCTAACAGAGTCCTCGTTTATGCATTTTGTAAATTCATAAACATTACAGTATCACTGGAAATAGTATATTAATGACATCCTATACAAATTGTGATATATATTTTATGTAGTTGTTTACATTTAAAGCCAGTAAGCTAATTTCTGGATTCTTTTGCAAAATCAAATTTAAAAATTTCATACCATTATTGATGACCTTCTTTTTGGGATTTGCTGAACATAATTCATCTTTAATCATGCTTACTATATCCGAAATCAATTCTGCATCGTCAGTATCTAATTCCGACAATCCGTCTTTTATCGTTTTCTCCAATCTATTCAACTCTTTAATAGATACATTCCTACTAAGGAGATTCTCTTTGTATTGATATCTCTCTAACATCTGATATTTAATATTTGATATCTGCATAAACATTGTATAATTGTTGACTACCAAAATACATAATTTTTCCCTTGATCTCGAAACCCCTTGGTATAATAATTTGTAAAAACGGTAGTCTGGATTGGGATGGATGCGACCTTGAATCCTGCCATCATCATCATATCTGAAATTATCGTCTATAACTATCATTACTTTGTCATACTCTTGCCCTATCACATGATGTGTATCATGTTTATTAGGGTAAGCATCTATTGAGCCAGGTTTATAAACAGATTGTGTGTATGAAATGAAAACATATCCAAAGCTCTTTTCATACAAGTCAATCATCTCCAAAGCTTCTTTAACATCATTAGCATATAGGACATCTATATTAGTATAGTTCATATAAGTTCTAGCTATATCATTCAAATCCAAAAGATTTTTATAAAAAGAAGCGATTTCTTTACTTGTTCGTATTTTCTCCGATAAACTAAACTCATGGAAGCCTTCTACACTTCTTAGAAAATCAGGTATATTTCTATTTTCCTCTGTATGGGATAATGCCTGTCCGAAATCATAAGAAAATATGGCGGTTTTCCCACCTCCAAATGCTGTTTCAATAATTTTTTTTACTGTGGATTCATAAATTCTTTGAGACTCATCAACAAATATGAAATCATAATCAAGTAACAAATCACTGCCATCGCCATTTAATTCTTTTGCAGCAATAACACTAACATTATTCCAATATTTGTTTAGATAATCATGCCCTTCACAAAGAATTCCACTATGAATAACACAACATTTATTGCCTGATCCTGCAAGTGTTCTTGCAATGTCATATAACAACAAGGTCTTGCCTGTCCCTGCCTTCCCCGTAATCCCGAAAACAGAAAAGGCATTCTCCACAATATTCAATATATTTTTCTTGATTTCTTCTTGTTGTAATGTCAAAAAATACTGTCCTTGTAAAAATTCCTTTGGTGTATTTAATGGAGAAATCAAGTATCTTCTGGCCTCGAATAATGTTTCAATTCCCTCACATATATGAGAGCCAAAAAGCCTCATAACATCAATTAGTGTATCATATGTGGCATTAATTATGTCTCCACCAACATATTGGTAAATTTCTTCCGTTTCTGCCACAAAAGTATATAATTTAATATCGCTTGCCAAATGTTTTAGATAATATTTATTTTGCTCTAATTGTTTTCTTATTTTTTCCTTTTCAATCAGTTCACTTTTCAATTCGATATTTAAAACAAGCCTATCTTTTTCAATCTTCAACAAGTCAAACTCTTTTCCAATCTGTTCAATTTTGAATGAGTAGAAAAAGCCTTCTAGAGCAGAAAGACCCAATCCTTTGCTCTGCAATAACCTCACAAATTTCCTTAGGGTTTCATATTCATGTTTTTTAACCTTACTTTTTACTTCCCTTTGAGCAAGTAGGTCTGCATATTCTGTAGAGTAATCTGGTTGAACTCTCGTGTATGTAAACAAATTAATTGCTTTCATCTCTTGTCTTCTCCCTTCTCGCAACCGCAAGCTTAGTTGACTTTTGTGGTATGCTATTCGGCTAAGAGCAGTTGTGGATTGCCTCAGATTCATTGCAAATTTTAATCTCAATTATTCCTTAATGTTACATGGTGTTACAGATTTCTGATACAAATCCAAAATTGCTCCTTATAGTTAATACATACTCTATTCAAACCAATATAATCCTCAAAACAATCTACAAGTATAACTTGCATTTACATTTTATATGACAGAATTTTCAAAAGTAAAATATGATTTCGTTTTCCTTTCGTCCTTATTATACATAAGATTAACCAACTTTTAGCAATTTTCTCAAATTGTAATATGAAATCCTTTTCTGTTTCATAGCTAAGTCAGAAAAAAATAGCATAAAGTACATCTTGCTCTAGCTTCATATAATAAGTGACCTATAATTGTTTGAAAAAAGATTCCTTTAAAAAGCATTCATCTAAAAAACTATTTTTTGCTCCACGATCTTCCAAAAAGTTCGTCTCCGTTTGTCCCTAACTGTAAAACCCTATTATTTTTCAATATAGCTTGACTTCGTTCACTGTATGACCAAACCTTGTCCAATGCAATGAATACTTGCTTTTCTGATGCATTATATAATTCAAGTATTTTTTCTATAGCGACATCTTCAATTTGCTTTAGCAGTACAGAATCATGTACCAAAATTGGCAGACAGGTCAATTTCATAATACTTAGGTCAAGTAGTATGACTCCACGATAACATGTGCCAGTTCCTGTATCATCAACCGTTTCAAAAGTATATTGGTTTTTGTTAAAAGAAATAGTTGGCGGAGTCTTTTCACCATCATATATTTCATTGTTTAGTTTTGCCATCTCGATGTTAAGCACATTCTGCAACTGAGCTAGCTGCTGGTTTCTCATTAAATCTTTTCGTGAATCAGCATCCTTTTTTTCTTTATACAAAATCACACTATTATCATAATAATTATTTTGGCTGTCTAATTCTTCTATTTCCTTTTGGATTTCCGCAAACTTGAACAATATTGTCCGTGACAAATTAGGAATCTCCGATATCTCCTTAATTTTTTTCTCCACTTGCTCCTTATCCTGTTGCAGCAATTGAATAAAGCTCTCAATATGTTGGATTTCTTCCATAATCTCTTGTTTTAAAACACTATCTATTTCTTTATGAAATTTTTGTATTTCCTCTAATCTTCTCAGCTTAATCTCAGGGAAAAAATCTTTCAAATCAGTAAGGTCAGATTCTTTAATGATTCTATTGCCTTGCAGATTATCTTGTAATGATTGTAATTTTGAATTCTGCAGCCTCAGTTTCCTGTTATACTCTGCAAGTTCCTTTTTCAGGCTTAATATCATCCCTGCCTTTTCAGAGTCCATATCTAATAAATTATTGCTTAATTCATATGCTATCGTTTCTTTTTCCTCTTCCAATTTATCTATTAACTTATCATTTTCCTTTCGTTGTTTAGCCCTGATATTTGATATAAACTGATAATCTTGAGCATTCTTAAATGCCTTATACTCATCACTTTTTTCTTTGGCTAACTCTTCCAATTCCTGTATGGCACCATATAAGCCACATAGCTTTAACAGGGCATTAATAGGCTGCCCTGCTTTCTCATTATGAACCACATCAAGCGGCCTTTTTTCATTCAAATTCTCTTTGCCATATACCCGTGTATATCTCCCCACGACATCTCTGAACTTAACTTCCTTTTCCTCGAATCCATATAATCTTTTTAGTTTACCTGTGTACTGTTCAATCGGGATGCGGTCTATAATATTATACTGTTCATCACATACATCCACGAATTCAGTGTCATTAGTATTGCGGGAAAAATAATACATTTTATTTTCAAATGAAAATGCAAATTTAATAATATGATTTCCCACATTTCTTTGCACATCTGTTGATTTCATAACATAATCTTTTCCACCATATACATAATCAATAATCATCAAAAAAGTTGATTTGCCAATAGAATTACTGCCTAGTTCATCTCCCAATACAACATTAAGTCCTTTATGAAATTCTATTCTCCCCTGTTTAAATTTACTGCAAACTATTTCCTTCAGCATAAAAGAGCCTCCTCAATTTGTAGTCATAATTGATTTTATTTAAGGCATATAAAACATCTAAAGCATCAAAAAACTCTTGAATCCCATTACATTTTTTGTGGCATCGTTTATACAATTCCATTATAGATATATCATTCGACATATTCTTCATTATGATCGTGCAATCAAAGATTACGGATTCTTTATAATCAAATATTTTATTAGGAAATTTCATCAAATACCTCACAATCCTGTACAAAAAAAGAAATAATTATCTCGCAGGAGTCCCTTGTAGCTTCGGGGATTTTACTATTTAGCCATTCCACCAGGCAATTAAATATTACTATTTTATTTTCTGTTGTCTGTGCTGCCTTTAGATATGCCATCCTGACTTCACAAGCTATCACCTCAAACTTTTTATTTTTTTCATCGCTTACATTTTTCAGATTTTCCTTTATAAAATTAAAATATGAACACACATTATATTGAATCTTTCGCCGTAGCAAAGAATATTCATCCTCTATCTTATTACATAATTTTACTCCACTATATCTTAAATTCAAAGCATTTAACTCATCTTCATGTACAGTAAATAGTTTTTCTATAATAATAAAAATATCTTTTTCTATCTCAACTAAAGCTATATCATTCCGTATCTGGTTATCACTCAACAGCTGCTTTTTTATATTGAGTATTTTCAAATACTCCTCTTTCGTTGTATGGTCATCATAATATCCATGGCAGTCTTTGCATAGTGCAATTTTATTTTCAAAATCCTCGCTAGTCCTTCCCAACCTTTCCAATCCATCCAATTCTTCTTTTTGATGCTCATTGGGGCTATTAGGATATATATGGGCAATTTGATACTGCTTATTTACCCTCTTCCCCTTACGAACCAATAATGTTTTCCCGCATAAAGGGCAGTATCCTCCAACCTCCTGAATGTGTTGCATATCAATATTATCTGTAATTGCGGCTCTGGGTTGTAAATAGCTATCCATTTCGGGCATCATGCGGTTCTCCTATTATCCTTATCAGTATCGTACATCCTTTGCCTCGCTTTAAAAGAAAAGATTTTATATTCTACAGCCAAATCAATGTATCATTAAAATCACCATGTCTCTTTTTGTCTTATTGTGCTGCTAGTTATTCCGAGATAATCGCCAAAATCATAATCATACTTTATACAGTTTTTAATTGACTGCTCTAGGCTTCCCAGAAACAAATAAATATGACTATACACATCATTTTCATTAACAGTAATTATGTGTGGTAAACAATCATATATCTCAGGTCTCCCATCAAAAAACATAATATGCTGAGAATATTGCCACTCGCAAACACCCGTGTCAACATTATATCCTCTCAAGGCATTAAATTCCCTGCTTTTGAGCCCCAGCTTCGAAAAGGCAAGTTCGTAGGTTATGACAGCATCTTCCAAACTCAAAATGCAATTATGCCAATATGCCTTTGGTATCCCTTCATATATATCCAAAAAATTTATTTCATTAAGGTTGAAATTAAGTTTATTGCATATCAAGAAAGACGGTATGGGATAATAATTACCCACTTCAACCTCTGGTCTATGCTTTACTATTTTTCTTGAATCCCCTAGCATCTTATTGCTTGCTAATTTCCGTAATGCATCCTTGAAATTGCTTTTATTCAAATTAGACTTAATCTCACAAATAGCAACTATATCTTCTACAGGAAAAAACTTCGCATATGAACCATCTATTAGTGGCTTTGAGTTATATTTATGTACCAATACATCACACTGTGTAGATACTTTGTCATCTGAATTAATAACAAATCCATCTGAAACCGCATAATCTTTATCCAAAATAACCTGCAACAGCCTTTTAAAACATTCTTCTCGATACATTCCATATTCACCTGGATGGATTAATCTGCCTTCTTTATCTTTAAACAGGCTATTACTGTCTTGGCCGTATGTGTCTATAAAATTGTCAATTTGTCTCTGCAATAATGTTTTGAATATATAACTGCTCACAATCTCTCCATACTCTACAAACTTTTTTCTTAACTACATTGCCCTTACACATTTTTACCGCAATAAAGATTAACATATATCTACTCTTGTATTTTATCACAACACACTTAAAATGTCATCTCCCCTTTTAGGTAGGTCTTGCCATCTCAAAAATGCTCCATTCACAGTCCCACCTCTCTTTGCTCTCCACTGCGGAAAAATTCATATTAACATTGACCAAAGGCAGCATATTAACAGGTTAATCACTCACATTTTATATTTTTGCAAAAGAAACACCTTTTTCTGATTTGGTAAAATGGAGATATCAAATAAGAAAGGAGGCTACAACAATGATTCAGAACACATATTTTACTATACATATAAAGCAGAACGACAGTTAGCTTGTAGTACGACAACAGACTTACACTTATTAAACTAATAAAGAAAGGAAATGCCTTTAAAATGGCATTACGGTAAACTTTTATGGATTTTAATACTATTATATTGTGGTACGGGATGTATGATCTTGTGAAAGAAGAAGATTCATATGAAGAAGTCCAAAAAGGAGATTCCATCTGGGGCTGTGATGCACTTCCGATAGAAATAAAAAGGTGGAAGATCACTGAAATGGAAGAAGCCAAAAAAGAACTTGCAGAGAATATGTGTCACTATAGGGGATATTATGACTATGACCATTATCGCCACCATTACCCTGATGGTTATCATGCAAGGGAATATGCTTTGGTGTACTGTGTATGTGATGCATACGGGGAAATTCAAGACATAGCATATTTCGAATTAGCCGAAGATGCAGCAGTTGTCAGGGCCAACGAGATTGTAAAATTGCTGCAAGAGAACCCACAGAAAAAAGCAATGCTTTTATACGAACTTTGTTCTCTTGCAGATCTGTGGCCTGAATGGGACGATGCATGTGAATATGAAGCAGACCTGGCAAGCGGTGATGCAGAAGAAGGCGATTCCGAATCATGCGAAGAAGTGGCTCTCTGGGCAGCCGAAAGACTCGGTGTGGAAATAAGATTCTGATTTATAAAAAAAGAGCATATACATCTCTTTTACAAACTTACACGATTATCCAGTATACATAATGTGTTCTACAACCAAAAAGAACGGTTTCAGCCGTTCCTTTTGGTTTACTCCATAAACCTGTGCAGCCCACATTTCCCACCCTTATAAACAAGGCAGAGGTCTCAAGACATTTATGGAATCTGTTCCTCCTGCTTATCCATAAGCGACATAATCAGGCTAAACATATCTTTCAGTCCTTGCTGATAGGTCAGGAACTCCATTCGGGCTACTTCCTCCGAATCTGCAGATATGAGTGCTTCAAGCAGTTCCTTCTGCTCTTCCATCAATGTTACCGCCAGTTCGGTATATTTATCCTCGGCATGAATCCTCGCCGCTCTGAGTTCCTCGTCATCCTCAACAATTCTGGAAAGTCGCTCATTGGTGGCATATTCCGTCAGCAAATCTATTACTTCGTCTTTGACCAATATAATCTCATCCCTCCTTCCATTTTTCCGCCTGTGTTCAACCATACAGGCTTTCTTATGGAATATTGTACTTTATATTCTGCCTGCCCAAAATTAGCAAAAATGGAAATTCTGCTATTGACAACTGCCCAAAATATGATATTCTGTAATGATACATATCTTAAGGTTGTATGGTAGGCATGGGCAGAAAGGAGACATTATATATGAGCGAGTACGAGTATGTAAGCAAATCAGAGTATGCCCCTGTCAGGAAAGAGCTGGAACAAATCATTAACCGTGTTCAGGTTTACATGCGGAAAAACTATGGGCTGACATTCCAGTTCCGCCTCGTTGGGAGCGGACGGAGGCATCTTATCACCAGAATCAAGGGCGGAAACCGTGGATATGATTTTGACTATAACCTGATTCTCACTCCTCCTGGCGATGGATATCGCTATATTGCCAAGGCCATAAAAGATGAGTTTATGACCGCCTTGAAAGTAGCTTTGCAGGGAACAAAATATTCATTTCCACAGGACTCAACCTCTTCCATAACCATCAAGGTTTATGACAAGGGCAAAACAAAAATAGAGCACAGCTGTGATTTTGCCATCATCTATTACGGCAGCAATGATGGCATTGATGGCTATTATCTTCTCAGGAATCACAAACCGCAGCAATCCTATCAATTTGCTTTTCGCCCCTCAAACTTTGACATTGATGAAAAAGTACAGGAAATCATTGCAGACGATGGATGGGCAGACATTGAAGATGAATATCTGCTACTGAAAGATATCAACGAGGGAAACAGGAAACACTCATTCTCTTTGTATGCCGAGGCCGTCAATAATGTGTATAACCAAATGTACTTACAATAAATCTTCCCAGTAGAAAGGAACGGCTTAACCGTTCCTTTCATTGTATGCCCGTCCTGCTTTTACATCATTCTCTTCTTGAGATACTCCCTGCGGGCATTATTGTCAACTACATCATCAAACCATCTGCCCCCAAATCCAAATCTTATAAAAGTTATCGGTATTGCATCAAAATCCTTCAGAGAAAAGCTGACAATAGACAGGTCATCTTTATAGGCATTAGTGCCTGTCAATCCATACTGTTCATTCATAAATTTCCCAGGAATAATGAATGCCCTCTCCCGATACACAGCCGTATTATTTTTTAATATCTCCATAATAACAGGGATGGAATCCTCATGCAAACCCTCAATTGTCAATGCCGAAACACTGTATAAGTAGTCTAATTCCTGTCTACTGTTCACTCGTATAATTTCCATATGTAAAACCCTCCTTACTCTTTTTTATTTTTTCCCTTATGTGACGGCTTAGGTCCGACTGCCGAATAAAGCACCTCCACCTTACATATCCGATTCAGGTCATCGCCTGCTTTATGGGTGAATAGTTATTTATTGGGTCGGGATGAAGTTTTAAAATATATCCCAGAAGCAAATTAATCTCTGTTCCCAGTTGTTTCGTGTATCATCTTTAATCTGAAACCGCTCTGCCGCTTCTGCTGTCTGCATTGGAATAAATCCAATGTCTTTAACCTGCTGGGTGGTCGTTTCCTCCCACCCGCAATTCAAGCCTACCACATTTTAAAATCTGTAATTTTTTTCAATCATTGATTTGCCCACCTATAATTTGCCCGAAAAAGCCGTGTGCATCGTTTCCAGAACCTTCTTGGCATTCTCCTTAAACTGGGGCATGAAGTCCACCGCCATGTCATAATGCAGGTACAGGCCAACATAAGCCGACTGCCATACCATCATCATGGTATTGGGACTCAGCATCTTCTCCACCTTGCGGAAGATCATGCACAGCTCCGTAACCACCTTCTGCCATTCAATAAAGAACTCATCCTTGACGGACATACCGAAAGATTCCAACCATTCCCTCACTGTATGAGTCTCCCTCTCGTCCCCACATTCAGGGTGCTGGAAAATATACAGGATATCATCCGCAGTGATGTCCTTTATCGCCTTATCATCCATTTTCAGGCATCTTCCTATAGGATACATGGCACATACCGCTGGCTTCGCCTTATGAACACTACATTTATGGTTCTTAAGCAGCGGACACCGCTGAACAGTTCCACGGGGCTTCAGCCGCACAATCGGCATTCTGGAGTCTCCGCCGATATAGCACTCACAATACTGTTCAATCATTTCCTGCGGGGTTAATCCCAGCTCCTTGGAAATGTTGTAAATATCCTTTGGATTCAGCAGGATGTCTTCCCTGTGATAGCAGCATTTGCCACACATGGTACAGTGGAATTTAAACGGATCGTCCACCCCAATCAGTAACTGCTCAAAGTTATTTACAATATCTTTAAGCCGCTCATCCATTTGACTACACCTCCTTTCGCCCTGCATTATACCGCATCTTAATTGCCCCAAATTTTAGAGAAAATGACATTTCGGCTTCTGCTGAAGGCACAAACCATAGCAAAAAAGACAAACAAAAATAAGGACCCTATAGGGAAATCCTCCAGAGTCCTTACACTTAATTACTATGCCATATGCAACAACATATCCCTTACCAGCAGTTCCGCTCAAGCCGTTCCAGAACCTGTCAGCAGTTCCGTAACATCCTCGTATGCAAGCAGGCTGATTCCATCCGCATGGAACTGTATAACTGCCGTCCAGAGTTCCACAGCCAGACCTTTAGCAGAAGCTTCTTCCAAAACCTGCCTTACCTCCGCAGTCATAGCTGTTTTTAAAAGGCTGGTACATTTATGGGGCATCGGTATCAGGAGAATCACTCTCTTTGCCTGGCTGTGCTGAAGAATCCTCTCAAAACTCTTCCTTAAAGACTCCGCTGACTGGAACAGGGATGCCAACTCCGCATAGCAGCCCGTATCCTTCTTTATGACCGTCCGTGGAAGTTTCAGCTCGATGATGCAGGCGGCATCAAGCTCAAAGTCAGCACATGTCTCTCTGCGGACTACTCCATAACCATCAACCATCCTCTCCATCAGATGGCGGGTGAGGAAGAAGCATACCGCATCCTCCATCAGCAGAGGATTGATGCACAGCCACTCTTTTTCTTGCGGCAGGTCATCATACAGCACCGCCACGACTGCAGTTCCTGAAGCATCTCCCTCCGAGATCAGACAGGCTATCCCCTCATCTCCAATACTGTTTCTCCTCAGCGGCACAGGGCTGCGGACTCTCCGCTTTTCTCCCTCGACAACCACATACGGCTGCCCTTCTTCAAAAATCAGGACCGCTTCCTGCAGTTCCGTCTCAAATTTAAACTTTTCCATTTTGCTCTCCTTTCTCTGCATATTTTTGTGCTAATTATTATCTCACAAGCAGTTTTTACCCTAAAATGGCAAAAACCCATACTTAGACCGATTATGGATAGCCTGTCATCCTCACATAATAAAAACAGCCATATGCCGCCTAACGAATATCGTTAGATATGCATACAGCTGTTCGTTTTAACACTCCTGCTCTATGTTTTGGCAAAGGGCTTCCTGCACCGCCTTTTCAAATGCTCTGGAATCCTGCTTCATCTGATGTCTCTTGGCTGATACCCCTTTTCTCATGGATAATTTTTTCTGTCTGGCAGCATAAGCCTTCTGCCTTGCATCCTTCCTCTCATAATACAGCCTCTCCATTGTATCCATCCCAAGTTCTCTAAAGTTTCGTTTTGCCATAACAATGTCCTCCAATCTTTAATCTATAAATAAAAAATGGAGGATATGGCAGTAAAAAATTTCGGTATTAATTTGATTTAGCCTTTCTGCAGATGGCACACAATTCTACCAATCTGTGGGAAAGTCAATAATCTTATCACTTTTCTCTTCTGGCTTGGGGCCAATATTAATCTGTTTTAAAATCCGTTTCTGAATTATTATTCCCTCGCTTATTCCACTGTGAATAGTTAGGAATTTGACTATCTCTTGTGCAATCGGAAACAGAGCACCATAACATTTTTTGTGGGCCTCTTCCTTCTGTTTTTTGGTTTTTATTCCATCAAACAGAAAGCCTCCTTCCAATGTCAGTTCAATGCAGAATTTTTGTGGGTTGTCGTTCAATTCAACATATTCTGTCAATGTGGCAACCCCAACCGTATTGTCCGAACTGTAGTCAACCGAAAAGCTGTCCCTGTTAGCTCCCTCTATGGCTCCTGAAGCCAATATCCTGTTTACCATATTTAATCTTTCAATTTTATAGCAAGTCAGTTCGACATGTACCATATGACTTTCCTCCTCACTTACCCTATTTATGACTCAGATCAGCCTTGATCTTCGTTTTTCGCCTTTAATGCTTCAAAGACGGCCAGCTCAGTTCCATCCAGTCTGTGCCGTTTTATATATTCATTCATCGCCATACAGCCGATATTCTCCATGGTTTCCCCTGTGGCTGTGGCATAAGCCCGCCACACAGTAATATCAGGCAGGGCTGCCCGAAAGGAAAATACCTGCTTGGGACTTAGTTTCTGCCGTTCCTTTTTAGAAACTGCTCTGGGCTTGGGTGGAGGTTCTGGAGTCTTCTCTACCTTATCCGAAAGTCTGCCTGCTGGCTTTTCTTCCGCTACATTTGGCATAGGAACCGCCTGCTGACCCTTATCCTTCTTGATCTGTCCTTCCGCTTCCTCAATCCCCTGCATGAGTTTTAAATTGAGCCTGCCCATCCTCACCCTCCAATCCGATTCAGGAATTCATCAAGAAACTGCCTGTAATCCTCTGTTATAGCTGCTTTTGAGGCATACTCGAATAGATCCGTTCTGGCAATCTGGCACTCATTCACCGCTACCGCCTGCCTGATTCTGCTCTGAAACACTGTAGTCCCCAGCAATTCTGCGGCATCATTCACCGATTTCTCCAACAGCTTGGATACATTGGTCCGCTTATTATACTTTGTAATCAGAATACCAGCAACGGGAATCTGCTCCTCAATCTCGTCCGCCACATCATCCAGCACCTGCTTTAATATACGGGCACCTTTCAAGGAGAAACTGTCAACAAGCATCGGCACAACGATATGAGTGCTTGCCAGAAATGCATTCAGGGAAAGTACTCCGAGGTAGGGAGATGTGTCGATTATGACGAAATCATACTCTGCCCTCATATTTTTCAATGCCTTTTGGAGCATCTTAAGCCTTCCTGCCTTCAAGAACTGCATATCAGCATTACATAAAGCAAAGTCCCCAGGAACGATATCCAATCCTTCCCTGACCTGTACTTTGACCTCATCAATGGATTCTCCCTCACTGTACACATGATACAGGCTGGGAACATCATCCGCCTGCTCCGCCAGAAAACTCATGGTAAGGTTGGTCTGGGGATCGCCGTCAATCATCAATACCTTATACCCCCTCAGATTCAGCCCTGCCGCCAAAGTACCTGATACCGTTGATTTTCCCACTCCGCCTTTTACATTTGCAACCGAAATTACCTTCATTCGCATCCTCCTCTCTTATCCTGTTTTTCGTCTGCATGAAATCATGTAAATATGTTTACCTGTAGATATGCAGCAATGTTTTCCTAACTACACAATTTCATATAAACTTGTAGACATGTTTTCCTGTCTGCAAATCAATATATAGTCAGGTAAAAAAGTCTACATGTCTACATCCGCACAAATATGCAGACTTGTCTACTTGTTTACAGGCCAACTTGTAGACAGGCAGACTTGTATTCATGTCTACATATTTACATGTCTACTTTTTTGTACACCTTCTCTTCCCTTGTGGCATTATCCCTGATAATCACGGAAGGATATTTATTTAGCAGTTCATCCTTCTTTTTCAGGGCACTCTCCATGCTCGGACACGAATAACCCCAGCTTAATGTCTTTCCATCTCCGTCAACCGCATGTACATTCGCTCCCTTCCAAGTAAAGTCATCCAGATGGGCATTTACATAAGCATTTTCTTCCACGATAAAGTCCGCCAGAAGTTTTCCCATGATCTGCATCCCTTCCCTGTCCTGCCGAAGGGTCTTGAATGTCCCAAGGCCACTTACCACTTTTTCTTTATCCTGATAATATTCAATCCACAGGTCAATGTAGATGCCCTCGCTGCCGCCATAGTCTAGGTTATTCCTGATGCTGAACTCATAGGTTGTCATGGGCACTGGATCAGAGGTTGCCAGAGCATAATCCAGAATATCTGGCATGAGTTCCTTTTCCCGCAGAATGCCACAGATTCTATTGAAAAACTCTTCCGTTGTCATGGGTTTGTTCCGCACGGGTTTATCTTTATTTTCTTTATTTATAGTGTGTCGCCCTCCTTTTCTCTGCTGTTGTTGGTTACATCATACCATTTCAGAATCTCCCACAGAATTTGCAAAAACTATTGATTCCACAGCATGTTCAATGGAAAGGCTGTCTACATGTAGACATGCAGACAAGTCTACATAGCTAACGGCAGACAAAATGCCAGAGGCTTTCTTCCCTCTGGCATGTCACTTATTTCTATTTCCTTGTTGATACACAATCTCCATACCCGCTCTTAGACTGACAAAATCAATTTCTGCTATATCCGAATCTGGTGTCTATTAATATCGGTTAGGTATCAAATCATGGAATGGTGCGATGATGATTCATTTCTTCCCAGAACCGCCATCTTTCTCTAGTTTCTTTCCTAATGCGAATTTCTAACTTCTCATTCTCACTAACTCAACCAAATCCTTGATTCGGATCATGCTTGGAAGCAGGGATAAGATTATATTCCACCTGTCTTTTCTTACAAATTTTGATAGGATACTTTAATGCAGCATTGTCTTCATCACAACAAGCAATGTCAACACCTATGTGTCTTTTATACCTTTTCCCATATTTCTCTTTCATATATTCATCAGGCTTTCCGCTTATCAAATCCCTAATTTTCTCGCAGCTTTCTTTGTATTGTTCCAATTGATACTGAAAGTATTTCATATCCCCTCTTTCTCCACACGATGGTTTTCTTATATTCTCTTCTGAAATGTAGTCTTTATTCCAATCAACTACCAAATCATATATATCATAACCACCAAACACCCCATATCCTTCATAACTTCTTTCATAAATCACCGTACCGTCTGGGCAAGCGACATATGCTCTTCTCCCCATTGCTAATGCCTTATCATTATCGGTATCCGCAAACATCCAACTAAAGTATCCCATATTTTCACCTTATTTAACCTTTCTTTCTATTTTTAATTAACTTTTTCAAAAAATCTTTTTATGTTAGAGAGCCCTTGCTCTGCTGCTCCTCATCATAATCAATGCTTTCCTCACCCAAATATTCTTTCAGGATGCTGCCCCAAGGCATATTATCAACATTATTGGCAAGAGTGGTTAATGCAATCTCCCTGATTCGGTCTGCCTCCCCGTTTTGTGCCTGTTGATCTGGCAGGCCAAAAGCATATTCCGTGACCCCATATCCCTCAAGCTCATAGTAGAATTCAAACATCCCTCCTGTATGTATAATGATGAATTTCGCATCAGGCAGTTTGACTGAATATTTTTCCGATGCCAGCCTCAGTTCATCGACATTCTGGCTCTGGGTTGTTACTATAAAAGCTACACCTTCCTCGACTTTAAATATATTTTTCTGAATCATAATTTTTTCTTCCTCCTTCCTCGTTTTATTGTTTTTCAGGCTACATAGTACCGCCAATTATGCACATCTTGGTTTTTCCTTGCTTAAATCCAATATCACAATGGTATACCCATAGAAATCCGCAAAGTGCAGCAGCTGGTTCTTCATCAGGTCGCCAAGCTCATATCCAAATTCATTGAATATCCTGTCTATCTTGACTTCCTTCTTCCCAGGTCTGAGCGATACTGTGAGTTCAGCCACCATGACGGCATTGGTACCGCCAATCATTTCAGCATCCTCTTCCGATATGTATATACTGCCACCTGTATATTCATAGAGTCTGAGAAATCCCCTCTCCAACTGATCCACGACCAGAAGACTCTCATCGCTGTGTATTGGCTGCTCCCTGATCCGCATCAGTCTCAGATTATTGTCTGACAGGACATTCCTTTGTTCTTCATCTTCCACGATTCTGCTCCCTCCTTTCCTGATATGGCATTTTCCTGCCTTTTCCACTCCAATATCTTTCCTGCAGTATTGCAGGCTGGCTCCGCCTGCACAGCGGAACCGCCCTGTCTTTCTTTCCTGGATTCCCATACCATCTGTTACAGACAGCAAGCCACCTGTCTGGTAATTGCCTGGGTATTTGTCCCGCTACAGTATGTCACCTTGATTCCTTTTTCCCTTGCAAGCCTTATATATTTATAGTACAGGGAATGATTCATATGCTCTGGCATCAGGACGATGAGATCCGTCTTCTTCGGAGGCTGCATGGTTTCATTTGTTATGAAATTTGCTGTGCTGAATACTGCCTTCAGCCTTGTTATGGTTTCCTGCATCCCACCGACAAAGAGTATCTTGTTCTGGTAAATTTTTGAAAGCTCTGTCTCCTTTGGTTCTTCTGGCTCTGGCTTTTTGTTTTCTTTAGATTCTATCAAGGCTATATATGTATCCATGGCCTCCATCGTTCTGGCTTGCTCTTCCAATAACTTCTTCTGCTCATTCAGCTGTTTCTCCAGCGAGGTGATCTTTTCAATATACTCCCTGTTTTCCTTTTTGGCATCCTGATTCTGCTGTTTCCTTCTCTCGGCATCTGCATCTGCATACTGCTGTAATTTCTTCTTACAGTGACTAAGTTCATCTTTCAAGCAATTATTCTCTTTATAAATTTTTTCCTTGTCCATTCCATTCTTCTCAAACGAAAAGTTTTTATAGTATTCATCAAATAATTCGTTCTGGCTCATCATATAACATTCAATCCAAAATCTTGATGTAAGTTCTGATATAACTCTCTCAGGACTTCCAAATGTCAAGCAGGAACATATTTCTTCCAAGGATACTCTATTCCCTGTTTCTTCAGTATAAGTACAGTAATTAAATAGTAATTCCATGCACATTTCACTAAATATATTTCTAATCATCTTTAAATACAATGGTCTCTTCCTACTTAAAAATGCAGGTCGATTTACATAATATTTTTTACAAATTGTATTCATTCTTTCAATTACATCAATTAAATATGCATCCGTATGTTTTCCCAAGTAATGTTTCCTCATCATATGGTATAAAAGGATATCCTCACATTCTACCTCAATTCCTACCTCAAATTCATTCCTTGATTCTTTTAAATAATCCACCAAACCATTTTTACAGTTTTTTACCATTGTCGAAAACATTTTTGATGTTTTCAAATTATGTACTTGATAAAATTTTTCTAACCAATCGCAACAATCAACTGTTTTATTCTTTCTATCATAAAAATTGAACGGCACATCCTGACTGAACTCCATAGCACTTTTATAACATTTCAAAAAGGTTTTTATATCCTCATCTTCTCCATGAGTAATGATATATAAAATCATATAATTTGCCTCAAGCAAATCATAAGGTGAAATTGTATTTGATAACTCGAAGCAAAGTTTTTTCCACTCTTTAACATCGTTGCCACAATCCTCAAACCTCTTTTCCGTTTCGGGAAATCTATCCAAATAAAAATCCATCAAATATTGGTATAATTCTTTATTCCCTTTTCGACAAATCTCTTCTACGATAATGCTTATAATATCCTCATACACTATATATGTTGCTTTACCAGCAATCTTGGGATTTTTTTCTCTCACTTTCATAATCCGTTCTGTATTAATTCCCAGGTGTTCATATGCCATTTTAAGAAAATCCACATTTTCTGTCTCCAAATCACTATATAAAACATCTGTAACTACCTTCTCAAAATCTTCACATTTAATTAACATTTTATAATCCATTTTTATCCTCTCTTTCTTTTTATTTGCCATGATTTCAGGTTCTTGGCTGGACCATTATTCATTTTTTAATGCTGGCGGCATATGCCTATTACCCAGAAACCATCATGGATATCTGCTTGATTCCATACTCCTGCTGACAGTTATCATAGCAAAGGCTCCGCCCTCTTCCGTATTAAATTGTATTTTTGTGGCTTTACAACCCTTATCTATTTTTACATTTGAGCTGACTGCTCCATTAACTGTCTGAAGTAATTTATTTTCTTCCTTTCCTGGATCACAAACCAGTTGCAATCATCACAGCATCTGCTTCCCGCCTTCATTACCAAAGGCTGGGGATTATTCCCATACCCCCTGTATACATTGTGGCAGATACAGCAAGTGTACTTTCTGTTCCTTTCCTGTTTAATCAAATCTATCATTGTTGTTTCCATCATCTTTTCCTCCTTTTTTATTGTTTTTTATTTTACTATACACCTTGCATTTTCACTTTTATGGATTTCCACCCCATTTGGAATACCTTATATCTTCTGAATCATTGATTTTTCAATGAAAACAAAAAAATAAATTTTTTCACAAAATTTTTATCATATCCTTTTCCATGCTTTTTTTCTAATGCCTTTGGAAATCCGTTAACAGATAACCTGTCATATTTATACTTGATTGTCCTGCTGTCGGATAATATAATTGAACTATTAAACACAGGAAGGAGAAGCGACAATGGCTATTATTTTAAGCAGAGAACAGCTTTCCACCATGTTAAAAGAAGAACTCGAACAATATAATATTAGTAACCCAGAAGGTAAAATGGATGCAGAAAGATTGGCTCAAAGAGCTGAACATTTTTTCTACCGCAAATTCCATCCTGACAGATACATTATCCTATGGAAACAGTTGGAGCCAGAACTTCAGGAAGAGCCAAGCTTTATCAAAAGGATTAGGGATTCATATAAATTAGGGAAAAAGCCAAGTACAAAAGTCAAGATTGCTCCTGTCAAAAAATATCTGGAGCAATATCTGGGATGGAACTGCCAACCATTCCATGAATACGAGGATTTCTTAATACAAGATCCCAGCGAATTATTTTATATGGTGGCAAATGCATTGGAAATGGATATTGCCTACATAGCACGGATATTTAGTGAATTCAACGAATTTAATGCCTCCAAATTTTATTCTTATTTTATGTACGACATTGTTGAATATTATTTTGCTAAATCGGAACTTAACGAAGGGGAATTAAGCAACAGGATTCCTGTAAATGGGTTTGGTACTTCCACAATTTATAATCTTTTAAATCGAAGCAATGAAATTACATATAAGCAGTTTTTGATTCTGGCCGAAGCACTGGAGATTCCCGAAAACTGGACATCTGTTGTGAAACAAAGCCTTTTACTGGCAGAAAATAATATTTCCTTCAAAATTGGATACGATGCATTTTTATCGGATTTTTCAGAAAATCCCGACAAAATAGTTACCTCACTCTATTCATGGGAAGATATCGAAACCACAAAAATATTTGGTGCTGTTTCCAGGCTTTACAGACAGATGGGATACACTCTCCTTTCAGAAGTATTTCCAGAACAAATCAACTTCCATGACCCTAGTGACATGGACTATTACTTTTTAGAAATAACCACCCCAGACCATTCAAGGTATATGATAAGTATGGCAGAATATGAAGTCATCAAAGAGAAAATTCTTAAATATGCCCGCTATCGTATGGATTCAGACCTTGAATAGGATAATACAGTACTGTGTACTGTTTTTCGATCTGAATGGTCAGTACTTCTGTTATAGCCCGAAACTGTAGATATATCTCATATAGAAAGGCTGAAGAACAATGAAACCTGTTTTTAACCGAAAACAACTTTCTGAGTTATTGAATAAGCAATTCGAACACTACATGCGGCATAACCCGCAAATCTCTTTGGATGAAGAATGGTATTACCTCCCCTTTTTTGATCTTGCCAACAGTTTATATCAAAGAAGCTGCTCGGACAGATACCGCATCCTGCATAAATGGCTGGAACCCGAAACAGAACCAGCACCACAGGCAAAAAACAAGTCTGACAACAAAACAAATGATGACATTTTTCTCGATCCAGACTACATAGCCAGTTATATGTCTGGAGAATACCTCTTCAAACATGAATACAAAGGGAGCAAAGTAGAGGCTGAACTAGATGGCAAGTTCTTGATAGAAAACCCCAGCCTCCTATTCTACCACCTCGCAAGGGCCTCAGAAATGGAAGAATACGACATCATATGTGCTTTCCATGGCGGTGAGGGGCTAGAACTTTCAGAATATGAGCTATACTGTGCATATGATATATTTGACTACTATTACAAAGAGAGCGGTCTCACTGAAATTTCTTTGAGCAAGCTAATAAATAAGAAAGGCTATAGCCCACAATCCATTTCCATTTTACTGGACAGAACAAAAGCCCTATCACTTGAGAATTTTTTAGTCTTGGCTGAAGCACTTCAAATTCCTGATGAGTGGAAGCAATTCGGTCAATGTTGTCTCGCACATCGGCAAGACCCTTTTTTCTATATGTATGGATATCAGGAATCTTTGGCCGACCATGCGGAACCAATGTATATGTACCCGCTCCTTCAAGAAGGGGCAGATGAACAGCAGATATGGGGAACTGTATCCCAACTGTATGATTATCTCGGCTACACAGCCCTAAATTTGCCGCCGTCATGGGAAAACCCAGGAAATTATGATGATACGGCAGTCTTTGGTATAATGAAACCATACAAAAAAAGGAGCCTTAATACCGATAAAAAAAGCAAAGAAAACAAGCGGAACGGAAATATATACAAAATGCAAGTGAGCCACTATAAAACCATATTGGAAGATGTTGCCGAATATGCGGAATTTATTTTGGAAAAAGTTCTCAGAGAAAAAAATAACTGACATCATGCCACTACATTCCATGAGTCATAAACCCCACAATTCTGATTTTTACCAGCAGAAAACACAAAAATAGGGAGGAGGATGCCAGCCTCCCTATGCCATACTGATTGAACCGTTATCTGTTTAAAACTGTATGTCAGCTTCTCCTGTTATAAAACTCATCCATGATCCGCTCACAGGATTCTATATCCGCAAGGTCATAGTGCCCGTAGTTCAATGACTGGGTACTCTCATTCCAGCTGGTCCAGACTGCATATGAGCCTGTTTTTTTCTTGGCTGCCACCATAAACAGATGAGAATCGTCTTTGTGCCACGATTTCCGCCGCACCTTTACCACATCATAATTCGGCAGTTTTTCTTTGAAATACTCCTGAATGTGTATGATGACTTCCTCTGGAATTCTATCCATCTTCCACCCCCTTTCTGCAGGAACTTTCCTGCTCCTCTAATTAACAGCATGCCACATTAATTTTTTGTCACTGATTTGCAATCATGGGAAAAGTTAGGCACTGAAGAAAGGGAGCGAAGATATATAAAATGAATACATGTCTACAAGATTACAAATAGAAGAAAAGAAATTCCTTGATTTCGGACATAAAAAAGTCCTCCACTACATAGGGAAGACTTTTTATCATTTCCTTAAGATACACGGCACAGACCGCCGCAACCAAACACCACACCTATTTTCATGTACTCTCCATACCCGCCTGAGATATCCTCTGCATCTTCAGGCACATCCCCTGCACAATATACATAGGCATCTGGATACAGAACCCTTGATTCAATGTCCGATATATCCTCCCTGTCCTGCTCCCATTCATCCTTCTTGCCAGAGACATAGAGGAGCGAATACTGCACATCGACACCGCACGGATGCATCGACACTTCATTTCGGATAATGTGATACACAAGGCATCCACTCTGCTTCTCAAACTCCCTTACCATCCTTATCTCGGCATCCGTGAGCGAATAAAGTTCGCCCACCCTGCCGCCTAAAGCTGGGATGCTCTCGAAAAGTTCCCCCGTCTCCGCAAACCGCCTGATAATGGAGTCTTCAGGTGTTTCAAAGAGCTGCAGCATCCGCATCCTTGTCGCTGCTTCTTCAACCATTTCAGATTTATCCATCAAACTCATCCTCCGTTTTTTAATATTCCCTCATAAAATGGTATTTCCTCGCCACAAAAAGCAGGAAAGATAAACCACGGCATATCCTTTTCTGAAATTTGCCTTGATAAAACTGACCGCCTATGTTATCATAAAAGCATAAAAGGAGCAACCGCCCACAAGAGTGGTTAGCCTCCAAGTTATTGCTTACGAATAAGCCTACCTGTACCGCCAAGTAACAAGGTAGGCTTATTTATTTTCGCTTGTTGTTCCTATCTATGTAGGCAAGCAGTGCAACGAGAAAAGTACCGCCAAGAAATAACAGGCTTAATACTTCATACATACCCATCCGCACCACCTCCCTTCTCTTTAGTTGAGTTAGGGAGGCTTTCCACACCTTGTAAACACGATTGCTCCATAACAAATCATACCATATTTGTAGCTGGATCACAATAATCCTTTTCAGCATTGGGCTGCTTTCTATTCTAAGAATATAGAGGTTTTCCCGCCCTCTGCTTATCTAACACTTATATAAGAAAAGAGAACAGTCAGACAATTTGACATTGGGAGATTCGAAGAAAATATGCAACTTTTTCTATAGACTACTGGAGGCAAAAATTTTGCATATTTTAGAGTGAGAAAATGATGCAACTTTTTTATTGATTGTTAGAGACAAATAATTTTGCATGTTTTAGGGAGATGAAATGATGCAATTTTTTTATAAGGTGAAAATTTAACATATTTTCGAGAGGTTGCAGAATGCCGTCTTCCATTTCCCCATTTAATTTTATAATTTCCATCTCTTATGTGAAATATATAATTGCATTTGAAGTAGATTAGTGTTTTCCACCCTTTTTTTGATATAAAAAAGCCAATGTGAAATCACACTGACTTTTTTTCGCCGCCAATGCGGTCTAAAGGTTTCGGCTTTGCCTTGCTTGAACTCGTCCTGTTACCAGGACTCTCAAACCTGCTTTTACCGTATACACTGAGAGCATCTTCTCTCATTTATTATTATACACAATCAGGAGATATTCTGTCAACATATACAGCAAACATTTGTTCAAATATTGCGGCTAAATATTGTGGCATTTTTCTGTGCAAATTGTAAAATTCAAATAATGTCGTTTTACTGGGCAAGATTAATGGGTTACTTGGTGGCACCACAAGTAGAGCAAGTGTAGGTTCCAGTTCCGACTGTTTCATCCCATGCGGGTTGATCGACAACCCACTGAGACTGAACCTCATAAATCGGTTCACCAGGGTAATCATATGCCACAGTTCGAGCTCCTGCATGATTGCCATCAGCTCCAAGATATCCAAAACAGTGATCAACTACCCCGCTTGGAGTATCAAACTGAGCCCCACAAACTCCACAAGTATAAACTGTATAACCTGCTGATGTCCCCGTCTGCACCTGCACTTCCTCAACATGACCAAGAGCTTCATGATGAACAACCGTAGTGTTCTCCACCCAGTTGTGGTTTCCAGTAGCAGGGATACTCTCCCTCTTCTCCTCTCCGCACTCGCATACCAGCTTTTTCTCACCCTCACTTGCACAACCAGCCTCTCTCGTCACCGTCTCAGTCCACTGATGCACATGTGGAGGCGGTGTAGGTTCAGGGGTAGCGATAGGTTCTGGGGTAGCTGTAGGCTCTGGAGCAGCTGTCGGTTCAGGACTCGCCGTAGTCTCTGCAGGTTTATCGGTTGTAGCCACACCACCGTCCTTGATGTCCTCCACCCTATTATTTATCTCCTCCACAGGCATCTCACTTTCCTGCATATTGGCGGAATTATTGACATCTTCATTCATGGCAGGAGTGGCATTACCGCACCCAATCAAGCTAAGTATCATAATAGATATCAGGGATGCCGCCAAACTTTTCTTTATTGATTTCATTATCTCTGCTCCTTTTGTAACTAAATTATTTCGTAGCTCCGCAGACGGAGCAGGTATAGGTTCCAGTTCCAACGGTTTCATCCCATGCGGGTTGGTCGATTTTCCATTGATTCTCATAAATCGGTTCACCAGGATGATCATATGCGATGGTGTTTGCCATTCCATGTAGATCAGGAACAAAAGCCGCACAATGATCCACAACTCCGCTCGGTGTATCAAATTCCGCACCACATACAGCACATGCATAGGTGGTATAACCAGCCGTTGTCCCCGTCTGCACCTGCTCTACATGACCGAGTTCTTCATGGTGAATCACGGTAGTTCCCTCCACCCAGTTATGCTCTCCCGTGGCAGGGATGCTCTCCACCTTAACTTCTCCGCACTCACAGGTCAACTTCATCTCCCCTTCTGTGCTACATCCAGCCTCTTTCGTTACAGTTTCGCTCCACTGATGCACATGCGGAGGCGGTGTAGGTTCGGGTGTTGCTGTCGGTTCTGGAGTAGCCGTAGGTTCAGGTGTTGCAGTTGGCTCTACTGCAGCAGTGGATTCAGGCTTCGCTGTCATAGGCAGTTCCATAGCATCTGGCTGCTCTGTCGCCGTAACCTTGTCAACGGTTTCCCCACCCATCTCTTCCGTACTATTATCGGCCACATTATCATTCACAGCTGGAACGGAATTTCCGCACCCGACAATACTGAGCATCATGATGAAAACAAGTAAAGCAGATATCATCTTTTTTCTTCTTTCCATATTCGTTATCCTTCCTTTTGGTGTTTTATTTGTTCTATTTATTTTATGGTTCATTATACTCCTTTTGTTGATTATTTTCAACAATATGGTGTGCCATAGATTTTATACCGCATATTCCCCTAATTATTCCTGCTCCCTATAGTTTATCTGCCAAACACAGTACTGCTCGCTTTTGTTCTTTTGATTTCCTGCTGTTTGATGTTTCCATCATACCTTCCCCATAATCCTTCCAGCAATCAGACATAGCAATATCCCCCTTGGGTATAGAAAAGGCAGATTTGGTATATTTCCGCATCTGCCTTTCTTTTCCCGTCTATTGTTAGGAGGACAATATAGGAACATCGGAATGAAAGTATCTTTTCCCTTTCGACACATTCATTATAGCACATTCTGAGAGGGCATTTTTTTTGCAGACATGACACTGCTTCTCCTGCTTCTTCGTCATGTCATTAAAAATGTTCCATACTTCTTCAGTCCTTAGTCCAATCTACATAATGGTCGCCTAACCAAGATATATCAGTACTCCACGATATTACTCTGTCTTCCTCCGTATCAACGGTTATATAATACAGCATATAGTCTTCCTCCATGGTGTAGCCGTTCCATGATACTTCGATGGGCACTTTATAAGTGTACTTTAAGTATTTCAGCCCTTCATACACTCCTTTTTGAGTATCTAATTCCACATTTATACCTTCAAACACTGTATTCTGAAGATTCTCCACATCCTCCGATGTCATTTTCATGATTTCTTCCGATGTCCCCAGCAGACATACACGGAATCCTTGGACTTCCTTATTTCCGCTATATATGTTAGTACCGCTACTCGCACAAACCAATATAACGGGAAGGTCTCTGAAATTATATGAATCGCCTTCTTCCCCTGGCAGTTTGTCAGGCACGATAAGTCTAAAAATTTGATCTCCATCATTAAAAACACTAGGTCCCTCGTTAAGCTTGATAGAATACACATTATTTATGCCTTGGTCGATCCTTACCTGATTACCCATAAGACCGCCATAATGTGAAAAGGTTTCCGAATTATCTACTTCATCAAACACTTCTCCCAAGGTCATGCCTGTTTTGATAAATATATCGCCATACTGTGCCGCACTTTCTGTCGGTTTTACATCCGCCCATCTGGGATCTGCAGTATATGCCCCTTCACTTTCGGATGGCTCATCCTTCTCTTCCTCTTCGCTAATTCTGTCCAGTTCCTCCAAGGCTTCCATTGCAGCATCCTCATCTCCAGCCTCCATCGCTGAACCCAGATTGTTCATTGCCTCCTCTGCCCTGCTGTCTGCATCCTTATCCCCGCATCCGCTTAATACAGCCGCAGCAAGCATCGCAGACATCAGCAAACATGTTGCTTTCTTTTTCATAATTCCGTTCTCCTCCATCTTCAAATATTTTTATAACTAATTAATTATACCATTCTGTTTATTAAAGTCAACAATCAGCGATTAAGTTTTTCACCAACCGTTGATAAAATTTAACAAATAGATGCAGGAGGAAACTGCTTATGGATATTGAATTATATTTGGAAGAAGTCGGAAAACGGATTATGGAACGGCGGAAGAAATTGGGGATGACACAAGAAATGCTGGGGGAAAAGAGCGATTTAACCACCCAGTTTGTTTCCTATGCCGAGGGTGGGAAGAGAGCCATGCGGCCTGAGAACCTGATGAAGATAGCCCATGCCCTGGGGGTAAGCTGCGATTACCTCCTGACGGGCGATATCATTGACAAGGACAAGCTTCTTCTCTCTGAAAAGCTGGAAAAACTGACCTCGCAGGAAGTCAGGATTGTGGAAAACATCATTGATGAGTGCATCCGTCTGTACCATCCAGAGAAATGAACGGTCATCCTATAAAATCCGCTCCCACCGCACAACAAGATTATGTAAGAGCCGCAGGAACAGGGCACCTTTAGATGCCAATATGCCTGCGGCTCTTTCCTCTGCCTTTTAGGGCAGAAAGCGACTGGCTGCTTTTACTCGGACAGCCAGCAGGTCACTGTCAGATGATCCCCTTCAGTTCGGACATAAGCCTCGCCCCGTCCTTCAAACCCTGTTTGAATGCAATTCTGCCATAGACAGCCCCGCTTCGGTTTACCTTGCTGATAATGTCATCAACTGCCGCCCGCTGGTCTTCCGTGAGCCCCATCCGCCCAAGGTTTTCAAAGGCTTCCAACTGCTCCTTTCTCACCGCCTGGTACTCCTCGTCCCCGCCAGCGATGTCTTCAAGTGCCTCCATCCGCTCGTCCACCAATGAGTCTAAAATCTCCTTTTCCATTTTTGTAGTCCCTCCTTCGTTAAATTTTTACAGCTTGCCGCTGCAATGACATTTTATCGGGTTCGATTTTTTCGGCGGATTGGCAAAAATGGAATCCCACACCTTCTTCCCTGCAGATTTATTCCTGCCAGTCATGATACAGATTCTCTCCATGCTGCCATTTATGCAAAAAGGCTGGCAGCTTTTTTCATGCTACAATGCAGGCAAAACGAAAGGAGGGGATTATTTCTGGAGGTATGTACTTTTTGCGGCAGGACCATCAGGCAGGTTAAGCGGATGGTGATAAGCCCGATCCGTCAGGATGTGTTCATCTGTGACAGATGTGCAGCAATCGTGTCCGCTATCATTGGCGGCGATATCAATAAAAGGGATTCCAGACCCATGCGGGAGGAATGGGAAAGCCTCTCATCAACAGACAGTCAGCAAAGCATCAACAAGGATTATACCGTTGAATTCAACATGACTCCAAGCGGGGTTCATCGGGAATTAGACCGCTTTGTGATTGGGCAGGAACAGGCCAAAAAGATTCTGTCCGTTGCAGTTTATAACCACAGCAAGCGGCTAAATGACAGTACGGGACTGATTAAGAAATCAAATATCCTGATAGCTGGACCGAGCGGATGTGGCAAGACATTATTGGCGGGAACCCTTGCAAGGCTGCTCAATGTGCCATTTGTCGTTGCCGATGCCACCAGCCTTACCGAAACGGGATATGTCGGGGATGATGTGGAGGTGTGCCTGCAGAGGCTTATAGAGGCTGCTGACGGAGATATCGAGCAGGCACAACGGGGAATTGTTTATATTGATGAAATTGATAAAATCGCCCGTGTTGGCGGGAGCAGGAGCATCACAAGGGATGCAGCTGGCGAGGGTGTACAGGCAGGGCTGCTGAAGCTGATTGAGGGCTGTGAGGTTTCCATCCCTTTCAGCGGCAAGAGAAAGAGTTCAAATCAAGCTGATAGTATCACCTTTAACACATCAAATGTGTTGTTCATTTGCGGTGGTGCTTTTGAAGGACTGTTCGATATAGCACAAAATAAATCTATTGGTTTTATGTCTGCCACATCCCCAAAACAATCGGCACCAGAACCATTGCTGAATCCTGAATCACTTGTGAAGTACGGCCTGATGCCTGAATTTATTGGAAGGCTCCCGATATTATGCGGATTATCCGAACTCACCGAGGATGACCTTATCAGGGTGCTCACCGAGCCAGAGGATGCAATAACAAAGGAATACCAGCTGCTCTTTGACAAGGATGGTGTCAGACTCACCTTTGAGGAGGATGCCCTCCGTGAGGTGGCAAGGCTGGCGATTACAAAGAAAACGGGGGCAAGGGGACTTAGGGCCATACTGGAGGATGTGATGCTTGACATTATGTATGAGCTGCCTGACAGCAACAACATCAGGGAATGCATTATCACCAAAGAAAGCATTACAACAAAGGAACCCGTCCTAGTTAAAAAGCGGGGGAAACGGCAGGCTTCCGCCACTTAACACCGCTTTCTCTGCATAAAAACAATAAACACGATTTTAAACAAAAACAGATAAGGAGGTATCGACAATCAAAAATACAAACAGCAATGGAGGAGATTTTATCTTCCCTGGCAAAATAGTAACCATGGAGGCATTTGCACAGGCCATTAAAGCCGCCCTGCTTTCCGCCTGCCCTGGCTGCCAGATAGAGGTAAAAGGGGCAAACAACGGTTTCGACCAGGATAAGATGCTCTCTATCACTGATCCTAATTCACGAATTACGAAAGCGATCCCGCTGGACTCTTTTTTCAGGGAATATACGGCTGGGCGGAACCTTGCTGAAATCTGCTTCGTCCTTGCGGAGGCATACAGGGAAATCTGCCGCCATGAAAATTCGCTTCTGGAGTCAATGCAGGATTTTAAGCTGGCAGAGGATTCCATATGCTACAGGCTGGCTAATCTGGAGAAAGTGCGGTCACATCCCGCTCCCATCCCTTATTTGCCCTTTATTGACATGGCGGTTATGTTTTTTGTGTCAGTCGCAGAGAGCGACTGGCTCACTACGATTGCCGTCTCTGACACGATGATGCGGGGCTGGGGGATTTCCGATACCGACAGGCTGTGTGCCGCTGCACATCGGAATACCTGCAGGCTGTTCCCTGCAAGGTTGGAACCCATGTCAGACCTCCTGAACAGCCTTCTGCCTGAACAGGACAGGGTTGATGATCTGCCGAATCCCATGTTTGTATTATCCAACAGCCGAAGGATGTACGGTTCCTCCGTGATACTGTATGACGGGGTGATAAAATCATCCGTTGATATGCTTGGGGATGACCTTATCATCATCCCTTCATCCATACATGAAATACTCCTGATTCCAGCATCCAACTGCGGTTCTGTCGAGTCCATGAAGGAAGCGGTTCTTTATACCAACAGGACTGTGCTGGATGCAGATGATGTCCTATCGGATAGTATCTACTACTACAGCAGGAAGAGGGATGCTTTTAGGATACTGTAACCTAGCATCATTGTTGGAATGCTGGTTATTGGATTACAAAAGACCATATTATTAACAGATAGAACATTTACCATTAAAACAAAGGAGGGGTTGACATGAACCAAAACAACAAATTTCAAAATAATAGGAACCGCCCTTGCGAGGATTTCTCGTTTGAGAGCATCAGAAATTATGATACAACAAGGCTGTGCCTATGCTACAAGCTGCTTAATCTGGAGCGGAATAAACATCTGCTGGCTGCCAGGCCATATATCCCTTATTTGGACCTTGCAATTGTATTCTATGTGCCATATGCGGATGATGGACGGCTCCATGAAATTAACATCACTACGGCCATGATGCAAAGCTGGAAGGTGGATGTCGGCACTCTCTATGCGGATGCCAATCAACACATTGCCAAATTTCTGCCTGCAACCATCAACTCCTTATCCAGCAGCCTTAATAAGGATTCAGATGAACCCAAGGCTTCTGAGCCTGATGTGCCTTTGTATGTGGTATCCAACCGCATGGAACTGTATGGGGCCGCATCAATCCTGTATGATGGGCTTTTGCAGGCATCGGCAAATTTATTTGAGGATGATATCATAGTCCTTCCATCCTCCACAGACTATATGATCTTTCTTCCTGCATCTGCCGCTCCAAACCCTGTCAGCCTTGTTAAAGGTATGCTTACATTCGTCAATCAGACAGAGCTTGCACCAGATGAGGTTCTATCTGACAATGTGTATTATTACTCCAAATTGAATGACAGCTTACACATTATGTAATCCTGCATTTCCTGATTTGGATGCCTCAAGCGATACCCTTGAATGGAACAGCTCCGTCCGTTCAGGGGTATATCTGTGCCTAAAATATCAGCTGCCAAACCATAATATTCCATTATATTTAAAATCAACACAAGACCATTATTTGCCTCTGTCAAACATAAAAAAGGATGCATCACCGATACGAAACACATCCTCTCTGTGGCTGATGGGGGCAGCCACGGGACTTCTGGCAGGAAGCCCTTTATATCTATCAGAACCCATGAATTTGGGATATCTGCTGCAGTATGTTTGTATCGGTGTGATTTATCCGCCACTGCCGCATCTGCCAAATACAGTAGGGTTGCTTCATCATTTTGAAGCATAGGTTTTACTCTTATACTTTGAATATGATATTTTTTTGTTTGAAAAACACAATCTACACAAAAAAATTTATTTTTTTATAAGTTGCTATCTATTTATTTGTAATGAATTCCCTTCAATAACCTGCATAGAGCCAGTAATTTTAGGGTATGCAAAATCTTTCAATGGCAAATAATTATTCATTTGATAATCGGGAGCGGAGCGACCTTCCCTTCTGTAAAACACGAATGATGCTTCCCATTTATCCACAAACAATATATTGCAGTTCCCAAAACTACAGGATCATGCATCTCAAGGTTGCCCATCAAATTATGGCATCCATTTTTTTATTTTGATAGTCGGGATGCGGAGCATCCCCTTACACAAAATCCTGCATCAGACTGCATATTTGGCTTACAATCCAATTTGCCAACCTCTAAATCAATAGCAGGCACCATGCACCTAAAATCAGATGTACCCGCATTGCTGACATCTTTAAGCTGCCGAGCAGCCCCTATAAGACCTTTAGCTTTGGGTCGGCAGAGCAATAAATTTTAAAACTGCATATCCATTGGCACCCACATAGGTAAACCAATTTTTTACTTTGAACATGACAGCCACAAAACCTCCCCTATACAAAGGCATGACCTAGATTTAAAGATTGCCCTCCGCTCCACTCCGTTCCGCTTTCAGGTACGGCGGCAGAGTCTCTTTCCGCACTGCTCCAAGCGACAATACATCCGCCGCTGATATCAGATTAAAATTCCTTTCGGGAGTGCATATATGCCACCTTTCCGCTCCGCTCCAAGTCGGCAAATATCCCCTCCCTTGTGCGAAAATCATACCTAAACAGACTACAGAAAGGAACGGTCTGGAAACCCTTGATTTTACTGGATGTTAGTAGTCTCTAACATGACATACAGGTGTCACACAAGTACGACACCCAGGATGTCATATGTTTTGTCACATGATGCGACAGGTTCTGCCAGAGTTTCATGACAAAATAAAATTTTTACAACTTTATGCCAAAATTTGTCTCCATATCGGAAAAAAATACCATTTTAAAGTCAAACAAATGAAATGGGGTGTTTTTATATGGATGAGAATTCAAAAAACAAAGATTTTGTACAGCTTTATAGGAGGCATATTGATGACCTCGCACGACTTGCCAGGGAGAACGGGAGTGCATATGATTTGTTTATGTTTCTAATCAAACACATGGACGGCTACAACTCTTTAATAGTATCCTCCAATGCCTTGGCGGATATAATGGGAGTATCCACAAGGACCATATTCAGGGCCGCTAAATATCTCAGGGAGAAAGGGTGGGTATGCATCCTAAAGAGCGGGTCAACTAATGTCTACATAGTGAATCCCGATATCGCCTGGACTTCCTATGGTAATCAAAAGTCATACTGCAGATTCTCCTCAAATGTGATCCTTTCGTCCGCTGAAAATGCAGAGTATCTAAAAAATCCAAAAGCCACAGCACACTTTAAATCTATTGATTCCGATTTTATTAAAAGTGTGCAGGATCACCAAAAAGAATTTGAAGCACAGGCTTTGGCATACAACAGCATATAAGTTTCCACTAACACAGGCGGCTGGAAGATCAGCCGTCTGTTTCCTTAACAGCTGTCAAAGCTACTGATGCCTTTCTTCCTTGAGAGGCGGGATGCAGGGCATCCCCATGCCAGAACCGCCAGTCAGCCACAGCCTTTACCCTATGCCTCACTTTGCTGTCAGTAAATCCATACAGTAAATCACTTTTTTATTTCCTTTTAAAGTGCCAATACCTCGCCACAAACTGTTGGGATACGGCACCTTTTTCCATAAAAAGCACAAGGGAGGATGCATGTCTGCCAAAATAATAAGTATTTCCAATATGCTATCCTAATCTATATAGCATGTCAGATGAACTTGGATAAAATATCAATTTCATTCGATATGCCAGGCACCTTGACAACTACATATATGAGCTTACACGGGGAATGATTCCTCCCACAGACTGTTCTCTTAAGAGGGCTATAGGCATCCATGCCTTATGTGCCACCAAGGTATTATGTACCCCAAACGGAATCAATAGCAGTTTTTTGTGTTACCGAACCGCTACTTTAATATGCCTAATCGGTAACACAAAGTTAAACAGCAAAACCCTTACAGCCCTTGATTTTCAAGGGAAAACAGATGTTTTGCAATTTATCCTGCTTCTTATATATTATCGAAATTTATTAAAAAAATTTTTTAAGGAGGTCAAGTTATTATGAGAGATAAACCAAACAATGAAAATTCTACTGTAAAACAGGTCCTGCTGGATCTGAAAGCCTCTGGCGGGGATACAGAAGCCATCGACCTGCTTATCAGTCAGATTGAGCTGGATCATACTCTTCGGGAAAGTGCCGACAAGCTCTTCCAAAGCCATCAGTATCCAGAGCATTCCCTGAATTGGTTCAAGCTGCAGGGCGATATCGAATTCCCACGGTTCCTTTCCCCCAATGCCATGACAATCCTGATTGCCATGTGCCAGAACATGCAGACAGACAACCTGCTCCAGGTCAGCCGCAGGGACCTGATTGACATCACCCACCTTACTTCATTAAAAGCGGTCCAGCCAGCCCTGAAGGAGCTGGTGCAGAACGGATGCATCACGGAAGTCATCGAGGCAAGCGGCCGCAGGTCTGCGGTTTACATGGTAAACCCTGAAATCGCCACGGTCGGGAAGAAAAAACCGCACCTTACATATTTATTCTGGAAAAAAGTCAGGAATTCCCTCCTCCAGTATGAAGCCCCTGACGATGAGGATGAGAAAAACATAGATTGGAATGATTATCCTAAAAGCCCTATACGGGACAGATGGGTATCCCTGACAAAAGACAGGACATACTCCAAAGGCACTGAATCTTGGAAAGAGGGTGCCCATGGCATACGGTATAACAAAATCCGAAAGCTGGAGGCAAAAGGAGAATCCGTGGCAAAGACATCCTTGGATCATGTCAGCAAAGAATCCTGCACAGAAAGCCACAGCCGTGAGTCCCGAATCATCCAGTTTACCAAGACAACTGCATCAAAGAAAAAGCTGAAAGCGGCACCAGACACTTGTATGGAGGAGGATGAGTTGAGCTGGCTGCCATTCTGACAGAAGACTGCATAGGCTGCTGGATTCCTAATACAGACAATCGGGAATCCATGCCCATTTTATAGGCAGCTTCCTACATAAAAACAAAAAGTGTAATAAGTTCTACACAATTTGAATCTGAAAGTCCTAATAAGAGTAATAACTGCTAATTCAGCTCTACACTGTTGATTTGGTCCAATACCACTTTTAATGTGCTTTCCAATAAAAAACCGTTTCCTCCGCCCTGCCAAAATACATACACCAAAACCCTCTTTTCCCATATTTCCGCAATTCCTCTATAGTACCAGGAATGCAATCATGGAATACAGGAAAAGATCAGCAACAGCTAAAAGACAAAAGAGAGGTAAAAGAACAGGAATCTATGAATTGAAGTGTTTCCATATTGGCAGCCGTATTTTTTCCTACAGATGGATTTTATCCCACAGAAAAGAATTATATCATAGGCAGAAACTAATAAATATGCTCTTTCAAGTACACAACATTGAATTCTATTGTCAGTTGCTTATATTTTCTGCAGATACATAAGCACTATCAATGAATCAACATACTCAGGCAATAAGGCTTTTCGTTTCCATCTATATGCGATGCTGATTTCAGCCATTATCTGAAGAATTATCACCGCATAAAGGCGATGTTGATAAAAATTATTATGTCGGCAGGTTTATGCGATGCAAATTTCCTGCCTCTGGTTAGTTTTTTGTTTCTGCTATACCAGATGCGAATTATTCTGCCATAAAACAGACAATTCAGCACCTATAGCTGATGTGGTTAAACCCTTGTAAGCATTTTAATGATGGCATCTTTATGTGATGCAGATTATTTTTCTCCACATGCCGCCTTAAGCCGATGCAAAATACAGCCATGCAAATCCAATCCTCCGCTTATTTTGGTCTTTGCAAAACCTCCCTCTTCCTTCATGGCTATATAATAATGATGTCGGCAGGGAAATCCCCACGGCAATAAACCAAGTGAGGAGGTATACTAATGCAAGAGATGGATTTTTTAACACCTGATGAGAGGGAGCAAATCAACAATCTGATGGCAAAGGCTGCGGAGAGGATGCGGAAAAGCAGGGAAACGGCATCAAACGAATCCCATCAGTTCCTCTTCCTCCGCTGCCAGTGTGAGTGCAGACAGCAGATGGAGAGAAGGGAACAGATTAAGGACGAATTCGCACAGGATGTCCGCACACTTCTGGATCAAATCTGCACTTTCTGCCGCAGGCATGGGATTCCTATGTGTAAGCGGGAGGCTTCTGGCGATGAAGAGGACGAGCTTCCTCTCCCATTCTGAAGAAAGAGAGATTTAACATTCTCAACAGCGATAACATGGAAAATGAGTGCCTTACCTACTACAGGGCGGGCTATCTGGAGGCACTGTTCGGCTTGGTTGCCGCCGAGAAAATCTCCCTTGCAGAGGCGGTGGAATATGCAGGTCTCAGCTGGGGAGAGGCGGAAGAACTGTTCCAGGGATGGAAAGAAACACATGACCCTGAGCGGATGGAACAAATCAGGGGGAAGTGATCTCTGCTAAAATAAGCACAGTCAATACCCTGATATAATATACTTGTAGATGGGAGCTGACATTACTCCCTCGGAAAATATTTTATCCTCCTTTTTTATGGGAGCCGTCCTGGTCCGATGGCTCCCTATTGTTTTACCGCCCCCTAAAAATACCATATTTATGTTATAACAACAGCAATATGCGGTAAATCCGCAATTCGTTGTAAATGAATGGGGGAATGAGATATGTATAAAAACACAATGACTGTATATGACATCATGCTTCAAATGATTTCAGATAACCAACTGTCTCTGGAGGAAGAGACAGCACTCAAAAAATTTCTGGATGAAAGGCAGACAGAACGGGATGAGGAAAAAAGAAACCGCTGCCTGTCTGGGATTATCGAAAAGGAACTGGCGAAATTAGTGCAGGCAGGCAAGCTCAGTCAGGCAACACAGCAGAGATACCACCCTATACTCCGCAGGTGCTTTATAGATACTTCCTACGGAAATCTGGATGCATCACTGCTCTCTGAGGCTGTTATCCAGGAATTTGTCATGGAGGCACAAGAGTCCTACAACCTCAACCGAAATGACCTGCTTTTCTTCACAGGGATGCTTAAGCTGGGATTAAATAAGATGGCACAGCTGGGGCTTATCAGCTTTACACCGCATAAAAGGATGTTTAAGAGCTTCATTGAACCAGTACAGGGCATCCGCCAGATCATCAACCCGTATTCCGAGCAGGATACAGATCGGATTATGGAGTGGATTGAGGACCATTCTTCTGATACAAGGGCACTGGCTGTTGGACTTTGGCTCTCTGGCGGCCTCAGCCCCTTACAGATTATTAACCTGAAGAAAGATGGGTGCTGGGGAAACACCAACACAGCTGACAAAACCGTAGAACTTGACAGAAATATATTCAATATGTGGCAGAGGGCAAATTACATAAGAAAAGCAATAGGGTTACATCCTGAAGAGGACAAATTTGTATTTATGGTTAACAAAGACGGAGTTTGGAAAAAACTTACCAAAAGAAGTCTGCCAATCAAACTGTACTATATATGCCAGGACATAGGGATAAAATATAAGGCATTCCACTTGAACGAGATGATTGTGGAGGATGAATAATTGCAAAGCTGGCAGGATGATGCCGCTCTCTCTGCATTTACATATAAATCTTTTACTACAGGGAAAAGAACTGACGGATCATGCCATCAGTTCTTTTTTGAATGTATTCCCGTCATAAAGCGGCTATGGTGTTTTCGGTTTCATATTGGTGTACCAGCTTATAGAAAGAACTCGGTTTCAGGTTCAGGGCTTTCATCGCCGCCACAGCCGTGATTTCCCTCTTTTTCCATATCCCATAATACCTCCCGAATTCAGCGGGAAATCCTACTGGCGGTCTCCCGATGCACCTGCCCGTTTTTTTTCTCACCTTCTTTCCAGAGTTCTCATCTATCGGCATCGCTGCCAGCCCTTCCGCCTGTCTGGAGCGGATCGTCATCCTCTCATTCTCAGAAATGGATGTCAGCACCTCAATTAGGATGTTGTTAATCATTTCAAGAATCCATTCCTGCCCTTCAGATATATCCGTCATTGTGGAGGGAAGATCCAGAATCTTGACCCGCACTCCCAAGTCCGAAAAATACTGAAGCTCCTTCTTCGCCTCCTCCTTATTCCTGCTGAAACGGTCCAGGGACTTAATATATAAGGTGTCCCCTTTCACCAGCTTGCCGATTCCAAATTTCAGCGATTGATAGCCAGGTCTGTTAAAATCCTTCCCGCTTGCCTTGTCCGTCACAATCATATCCTCTGGCACATACTTCCTCAAGGCGATAATCTGCCTGTCTAAGTTCTGCTCCCTGCTGCTAACCCTCGCATATCCTACTTCTTTGCCCAACCGCATCCTCCTTTCTGACTGTAAAACTTTGCTGCTTTTACGGGCACCCTTAAATTCTGCACAGGGTATTTTACGAACAGATTTACCCCTTTCCTGATGGTGCCTGTATAAGTGTACTTTTACAATCATTTTAGCACGAAACCGCTGTATGCCGTTTTCGCAGGCATAAAGCACCAATAGGGCATTTCCTACTGTGAAAATCGCATTCTCAGTCTTTTCTCCTCTCCTGTCACATCATAATTCCAAATCATTGAACGGCATCACTCGTTGAGAGTATCATTTCTGCCAAAGTCTGGGAAACCTCCAAATTGATATAATGTATTTGTAAGGAAGAATTAGCCTATGATACATCAAGCACTGGCTCTACATAGAAGTCAGCAAGCCCCTTCATGAAATTTCTTTTGGGAGAATATTACATATTTCTATCAGACAAAAAGAAAATAAGGAGGGCTTTGAGCTATGAGAAAAGGTGATATTTATATGGCAGATTTAGGAGAGGATGAGGGCAGCCTGCAGGCTGGATTAAGACCCGTCATTATCGTCAGCAATGATGCGGCAAATGAGCATTCACCCGTCATCACTATTATCCCGATGACAACCAAGAAAAAGAAGAGGCTGCCGACCCATGTGTACATACAGGACTGCGGCCTGCCAAGGCCAAGCCTTGCACTGGCGGAACAGATCACATCCATCAACAAGTCGAGGATGACGACAAAAATGGGCAGTATTCAACAAACTATATATGAAAAGCAGGTTACTGCCGCCATAAAAGTGCAGCTGAGTATGTAAAAGTAAATCACCCCTTCAAAACGATAAAAGCAATCCTGGCATATACATTGTCAAGATTGCTTTTTCTCGTCAGGTGTCTGAACCATTGCCCTGATTGCATCCGCTGTCTCCTGATTGGAATGTTTCTCCAGATAGGGGAGAATCAGATGAAAATTCTTCTTTTTAAAGCCAGCAAGCCGCCTGATGTCACTCCAATAGATGGGCAGGCTGCCTCGGTCCTGCTTCAGCTTATGGTAAGCCCATACTGCCCGCCTTGCCCAGTTCTCCCCATAGGTTTCACTGTATCTGTTCAGCACTTCTCGGCACTTTGGCATGTTCTCCAGTCTGTGGCTCGGCAATCTCACCATCTTGTACAGAAGTTTCTCGGATACCTTTCCTGGTCTTCCGCCATCGCCTGCATCGCCATGGTAAACATCATGGGCAAACTGCTCCACTATGGGCAGCATCTCCGCATCATACTGAGCCCAATCCTTTGGGCACTCCTCTTTCTGCGGGCATCTGGCTTCCTTTTCTGCTTGTAGCTGTTCTCTTGACAGGTTGGGGCTTACAAGATTTTCCACAGGGATTCCCAGAAAGAATGCTATCTGGCTGACAACAAGGAAATCAGAGCAGTTCCCCAACAGTGTCCTCTGAACCTGATAGTAACCCGCTGTATCGCCCATGCCGATTTTATTGTAAAACTCCGCCATATCCTCCGCAAACATCCTGCTGTTTCTGGTCCTGCCCGTTGTGCTCATATACTTTGTGTCTTTCATCCAAAAATACAGGATGGAACTGATCGGTGTTTCCTCATTGAAGTCTATTGGTGCCTCAAAAATATCCGTTATATAAGAAGCAAACTCCAGTTCCAAGGGATTTTCAGCCTGCCTCACTTTCCTGTCCTGTAAGGCATCTTCAGCAGGGTCCAGCACAAATACATGGTCGCTCTTTGCAGGTATTGGGGAATCCTCAAGCCTGCATCTATGCTTTACACAGACCCTTAAGCTGCGGAGCTGGTGCTTCCTGTGCCAATAGGTCTCGCCATACCGTTTCCTGTCCTCCGCCATGCATAATGGGCAGTATTTCAGATATTGGTCCCCATCGCACCTCGGTAGGATGGAGAAAAGATGATGTGCATCACAGAATTCATGCCCCAGATGATATAAGGCTTCCCTTTTCTTTTGGCAGTCAATAAACCTGGCATACTGCGGGAACATGGTATGCCCCAGAACCAGTCTCTCTATTGGATACATTTTATTGATAATCTGCTCCATCTCTGGATTCAGATGCCCGATAAACTCTTTGCTCGGATTGCAGTGCCTGTTAAATAATAAGTCATTCAGAGCCATCTTATTGGCGGAGTATCCTGAATGTACCAAATACCTGCAGAACCAGCTGTAAATAAGCTCATCTGGATAAATCTCAGGCATGAACCCTATCATACAGCCTCCTCCACCAAAATCCCCTGCCCCCTCAGCAGTTCTGCCACATCCATGTCCTTTTCCCCTGCCTGCTCCAGCATTTCAGCTATTGTTATATCCAATTCTGTCTCAGTCCTCCTTTCTGGAATCTCCATCTGGCATCTGCCTCTGGATGCAGATGTCTGGCTCCGTTTTGCTGTCCTTACTTTTACAAAATCCTGCACATTCTTAAGCCTTTCCTGATATGCCGCCAGAACCGTTTCCTTTGAAAGTTCTTCCCTGCCAGTCAGGATTGCCATCTGCTGTGCCTCCATGATGACCGACACCAGAACCGCAATGATTCCACCTGTACATTCATACAATAACTCAATCATCTCAGGTGTAAGGATGGCTGGATGTGCCACATACTGATAGGAAAACAGGGTCTCGCAGAACCGAATGAAGTAGTCATTGCAGGGCAGTGCGGAATAGGAAAGCCCTACACTCCGCCTTGCAAGCTGCATCTCCTGCCTGAAAAAAGCTTCTGTTTCTGGCAGACCAACCATGCATATGGATACACCACTGGAATTGATGAGCTGTGTCATGGCGGCAACCAGGTTGACACCGTTCTTATTCCTGCAGATGTTCTGGCACTCGTCAATCACAATCAGCAGGATATTATTTAATGACACCTGCGACACCATTCCAATGATATTGTCAATGGATGCTTTATATTTGGTCGCCGCCTGCCTGTATTGTGTCCCGATCGCCATATCCACCTGTGATAAGATTTCCAATAACAGCCCTTTCACAGAGCAGTCATGCGGACACTGTACATTGATGCAGGGAATAATCTGGGCATACGGATGATTGGTTGTTACGATTCTCTCCCCACCAGATAGGGCGATTCCCTTTGCCAGAGCCGTACTCTTCCCAATTCCACTTGGTCCTATGATGGAAAAGCTGTCCGCTCCGCCCAGAACAGAGTTATAATTTAACCCCTGTAATCTTCTATGGTTCTGGTTTCCCTGCCGTACTGCATCAACCGTCTGCTTTTTCTTCAAAGAATGAAGCATCGCCAGATAGATTTTGCTATAAATCTCATAACTCATTTGTGATGGGATATAAATCTCCGCTACATCATTAAGTGCCATGAGCCTTGTTGCCGCATCAGCATTACAGATTTGTGGGTCATAAGGAGGAAGAGACACCATCGCCTCCTCCAGTTCCTTCCCCATCAGCATTTTAGGCATCTGTTCCGCCATATTTCCCATCCTTCTTCACCTCCTCTACAAAATTTCTATGCCGCTCCTCTTTCGCCTTTTTCTTTGTCTTCCTGATTTCCCTGAGATTGACATCCTCGCTCCGTTCCCTGCCGCTGACAATCCTTTCCACATGGGATGCAAGGTCAATCCTCCCCTGCAGGTTATTATGGACTGCACTGCCTACAATCTCCCTCTGTTTTCCCTGCATCTCCCTGATTTCCTCGAAGTTCTTCCCAGAGAACCTTGATTCTATCAGTCGAAACTCAATGAATTCCCCGTTTTGCAGGAGATAAATCACATCCGCTGATTCTGGATTGTAGGCGGCAATCGCATCACCGCCGTTCAGATACTCTTCCGTGAAATTCCTCTCATCACAACTGTACCTCAGTCCAAAGACAACCAGCCCTTTTCTTGTAAACTTTGCATTAACCCTTGGCAACAAAGTCAATATCAACTGCCTTGCGGATACGGAAATCAGGTTGCATCCTGGCTGGCTCTTCCCCCACTCAAATATGCTGTTTGGATGGGGCTGTACCTCTGCCGCTATCATCTCCTCGGTATAAGGATAATCTTCCAATATCCTCTGGGAATTATGGTAGAGGATGGAGCGAATCACCACCTTCTCATAGTCCTCCATCAGCAGGCAGGCACCTTTCCGATAATCTGGGGCAAGCCTCTCTCCTGCATCCTTATCCACATAGCCATGATCCATCAGATAGGGCTTTACCGATTCCTGTAACAGCTGGAAACTCTTCTCTACTATAGATTTGAGTTCTGGCCTTAATGGGGGCAGGTTCACCAGGGTAATGCCCAGCTCCGTTATCTGGGCAAATGTGGAAGATTTATACTCGCTCCCCATGTCCGACACGATTACTGAAGGCATCTGGCTGGAATCCCACTGCTCCTTTTTGATAAGGATGCCAAATTTCCTGCACCACTCCACCTTATCGGCAATCACATTAAGCATCAGGTCTCTGAGCGAATAAGTTCCTCCCTCCCAAGTCAGGGCATATCCCATGACAAATCCGTTGCTGAAGGAGTCCGTGATAATGGTAAGCACTGGCCTGCCCACAAGATTCCCACATTCATCCACAAGGTATATGTCACAGATGGTTGAATCTATCATACCTGTACCAACAGCAGGGGCAAACTCCTGAACTCCGTCCCCCAGAAGAGGTCTGTGATTCCTCTGGTAATCCTTGATGCCGTTTCTGGAGATAAGGGTGGTCTGCTGTGACTTATATTTGCTGTGAAAGTATCGGAACTGATTAAATGACGGATAATGAGGAAGAAGATTTCCATCACCGTCACAATATTTTTCTTTCAACATATAGGTGTAAGCAGTCTTAAGGCTGTTTTTATGCCTTGTAAAATAGAACTTGTTCAAAGCCCACCTGATGTTCTTTTCATCCGCTGTCAGCTCCCTCTCCGCACTCCCCCTTTCCTTGGGCAGCAAGGCGGAAATATCCTGATAGATAAGATATTGGCAGAGATAATTCCGCACAGTAGGTAAAGAAATACCTTTCTCTTCTGCCACTCTCCTGATTACCTCCGTGCGGAGCCTGTCATCATTGACAAAGGGGAGGATGCCCGCAATCACCGTGAACCGCTCATGCACTGTCTGGCGGGATTTGGGCGGCATATCCTGCTCTTCCGCCAATGCTGTTGCCGTGGCCTCCAATAGTTCCTCTTCCGTACAGACCTCATATCCGTCAACCTCATCCAGCTTGTACCATTTGGGCATCACCTTTTTGATGCAATCAATCAAAAGGACTTCCTCATTATCCAAGGCGAGGATTCTGTATATGGTTCCACGGTGCTTAATCAGCTGGTTTTTCTCCATCGGCATCCTCCTTCCTCTTTGTCTGGAAATCCGTTCAATCTCTTCCCATACTCATTATGCCATAAGAGGCATCTGGGGAAAAATTTGCAAAAATGTACTCCTCGATTAATTTCCGCCGAATATAGTATTTCCAAAGAAATTTACAACAAAATAAAGACTGACAATAGAACCTATTGTCAATCTTTATCTATTTTCATCAAAGTCTCAAATTATCTTTTTCATTTCACAATAATATTATCTATACCATCATCAATCTTTTATGTCTCATTTTGTTAACAATCAGAACAATACAATCGCTATTGTTTGCTAATCTTATGTTGCCGATAATTGCTCTATAACTTGTCGTATATATTTGCTTGCCTTATTTTTATCAACACGATTTTCACAAATTGCCTTTTTCAACATCTCTTTGATTTCTGGTTCTGCAAATCTTTTAATATATATCTCCTCATCCTCATTTTCCCTCGAATATATAATCTTATAAACATTTGTGCAATTTACTAATTTTTTTAAGGAAATATCTACGATATCGTAATGTGTATTTTGCAAATCTGCTATTGGAAGTTCCATTCCTGCATAAGTCTTTTTATAATTTAAACCATTCTCAACCAATAATTCTGTATCAATAATGATAAAATCCATTTTGGAAATTTTACTTGATGAGACAGCTATTGCTAACACAGCATTGTTAATATCTTCAAGCCTTTCTATCAACCATGTGGATAAAGTTCCTTCCGATGTTTTAAATTCATTCGTTGGTACATCAGCATAAATATCTTCTACAAATTCACTTGCAATAAGAGTTGCGAGTTTATCTCTTTTATTAATCTTTCGCACTAAAAAAGGCATTTATTCCACTCCATCTCTTTCAATGTACATTATTATTTTGTCTACATATTTTTGCAACCACTTGGGTTCACAAACTATACTCTTTAAAACTCCTAATCCCTTTTTAGAATTCCATCGTTCAAAGCACTGAATTGCCCTATCTCTTATAACTAATTCTTTGTTTGATAATAATCCTATTGCCATAGTTTGTCCTTTGGGCTGTACTGCTTCATACGGAACACTAGAAATCATCACAAGAATACCTTCTAATACATGGACATTAAGCAAATTCTCCAAATAAATCTGCATTAATGATTCCATAACATAATCCATCTGCTCTTTTTCATATGCTTCTTTCATAAATATTTCAGATTGCGACATTTCACCATCTGAATAATCATCATGACTTATAATAAGATTTATCTCGTTGGAAAATTGCATAATTTTACCTCGCCGATATTTTTGAATTTCCTTATCGAGATCCTTATCGTTTTTATAATATATTAATGTTGCTTCGGAAGTATTCTGTAAAATTCTTTTAACGGTGGTTCCACTTCCAAAATACTCCTGTACTCCTCTTTTATCAAAAATAAGTTGATTATTTATAATCTCTTCCATTAGCAGTCACTCTCTATTTCTTTTGTAACATTCGTCACAAATTCTGTAACATCATTCGCAAAGCATATAAGATTCTCATATTTAAATCTCTGGGTTAAATTCAACGGCAAGGTATTAACATCTATCGACAAAATAATACTATGAGAACCCATATCCTTACTCTCCAAGTTACCCAAATTTTCAATTTGTGCCATTTCTGTTATACGATTACATTCTTCTGTTTCATTATCCGCCACCCTAAAATTTCCACGGGCATTGAATCGTACCCCCCACTCAACATATGGATCATCTCCATATGCAGACAAAGGTTTTGTAAATCTTGCACAGAACTGTTTTAAATCGTCTGTGGTCATCCCTTCGAACATAAACTTACAATTCAAAGCCAACCTGTTACCCATTGTTGAACCAAAAACTGAAAACACTTTTTTTACAAGTTCATTCGCATATACCTGTAAATTGGTAATATTTTTGTATATTGTCGTTCCTTCTTGATAATTATAATTAAAGTCAATTCTGTCTGGCAAGAAAACAATAGTCCATGTTTTATCTGGTGAAAGGATTTGCATCCTACTATCCACTATCATTTTCCCTGTTTTTAAATCAACCGAAGCAATGTCTGCTGAACCAGGAATAAACCCATCATCTTTTAACACAGTTAATAATTTAATCACTATCTCTGTCTCAAGCCTAACATTAATAAATGATCCAAAAAGACTCATTTGCAAATTGAGAACTCTGTCCATTATTTTCCACCTTTCTTGCAGACATACTTGATAAACTCTTTCCTTTACAAAAATATTATAGTTGAAAGCATACCAGAAAGCAACTGATTTTTCATATTTTAATATCATAAATCACCTAAAATCAGCTACAAAATACAATATGCTCCTCTTTTTTCTCCACAACGATGCCCCAATCCTCAACCCCTCTCCTTCTCCAGTAATTTCTTGAGGCATCCAGCAGTTTAGCAGTCATGGGTTTTCTCAGATGCTTTCGGTATACACACTCCCGCACTCTCAAGTCTCCATCCACCTTAGTCGCAACAAAATCGGAGCAGTATTCTCCAATCTCCAATCCCTCAAGAAGTACTTGGCACCGAAATTCCTTTATATCGGGATTTTCCTGAAGCATCTCTGCATAACTGGACTCAATGGCATTGTAGGTGCGGGCAACACCGTCCGCACATTTACTCATGGTTCTCTTTTCACATCTGGTTCCTCTGTACGATTTTTTCTTCATCTTCTCCGTCCTCGCTTTCTTCAAATAATCCGCCAAAAACTTCGCCAAAAATGTTCCAGAATCGCCAAAAACAAAATTTTTGGCGGTTTAAATGGTGTTTTTGGCGAGAAAAAACCTGTTTTTGGCATATAATCCTCTGTTTTTGGCACTTTTTCGCCAAATTCAGAGTATCACATTTCGCCAAAAACAGGCTTTTGCAAAAATACTATGTGGTCGCAAAACTTATTTTTCCTAATGGCAGATTTTAATTTTTCCTCCGCCTC
>ERZ777305.858-NODE-858-length-44658-cov-3.487591_pt1 | contig 44658 bp, 47 predicted proteins | sample MGYA00374965_ERZ777305 | MGnify/ENA primary metagenome ERZ777305 (study PRJEB29328, sample SAMD00013331) | mouse gut metagenome | study: EMG produced TPA metagenomics assembly of the Metagenome analysis of fecal microbiota from mouse which was promoted...
GCCGCCCACCATAACGCCGTATTGCTTGAGCCGGTCCATATACGGGTCGGCCCAGGAGGCAGCCGAGGCCCCCGGCAGAAGGTCCAGGGGCACCGCGCCTAAAAGGAGCAGGGCGCACAGGACCATGGCCACGGTGCGTTTTATAAGCTTTTTCGTAAGTTTGAGCATTTTTTTCCCTTTCTCTATAAATCATCAGAAATTTATTCAGACCGAACGGACCTCCAGGGTATGGGCCTCCCCCTCCTCTCCGAAATAACCTTATAATTGGATTTTATTCCATTATTTAAGATAATGCAACAGGTTTTGCATATTTACCGAAAATTTCCAGGGCCCCGCTTACCGCCTTGAGCGCTGTATGCTTTTCAGCTGCACGTTGAAAACGGCCTCTCTTAGCATACTCTCCTGCTCGTTTAAGACCTCGGTGAATTTTGCCGCGTAGAACCGGGAGCCGTCGTCCATCACATTGGTGCGCAGCAGCTCGCAGCCTAAAAGCAGCGGCCCGCCCCGGGTGATGGGCACCACGATCTCTATTATGTCCCCCACCTGGAACACGCCCTGGGTATAGAAGCTTATGCCCCCGCAGCTCAGGTCGTTGCCCCGGGCCCGCCAGCGGCCGGGGGTTCCGTCGGTGGGATAGATAAAGGTATCGAAGTCCACCGGCATCCTAAGGTTGGCGCGCACGGTGTTCCCCACAAGCTCCCTAAGGGGCTCCAGCACCAGACGGGTGCCCTGATAGTGTATAACATGGCCCAGCTTTGGGCTCATCTCCTCGTCGGCGGGGACTATCTGTACATGATCGGTGCTGACCACGGCCATGGCGTCCCCTTCGGTGACGTTTATCTGCATATTAAGGCCGTCGGCGGGCCCCTCCAGATACCCCCGGGCCAGCACCCGGGAGGTGTTGCTGTCCAGCAGCACGCAGAGGGTGGCGTTTTTGGCCGCCTTCTCCTTTTTCTTAAAAAACAACATGGGTTGACCTCCTAATTCTCCGGGGGGTTACTGCCCCCGGGACTGCCGGTTTCTCCGCCGGACTCCTCTTGCGGGTGAGAACGGCCCCCGCCCGGTATCAGGCTGCGAAGCTGCCTGAGCCCCTGGGACTGGCGGTTAAAGTCGAAGTTTAAAAAGTACACGTATATCTCCACCACCGCCCGGTACAGCTCCTCGGGTATCTGCTGCCCAAGGTTCAGCTGGGACAGGATGGTGGCAAGGGAGTTGTCCTCGTATATGGGCACGCCGTTTTCCTGGGCCACGTCCAGGATTTTTTCCGCCAGATGGCCCATGCCGGCGGCCACTATCACCGGCGCAGAATCGCTTACGCCGTACTGCAAAGCCACCGCCCGCTGGCGGGTGGGCCGGGGTTCATCAGACCTTGACGTCGACACCGCTTTTCACCTCTTGGAATAGATTTGGGAACGCGTCGGAAATGTTTATGGGCTTCTTCATGGCCGACACCCGCACGTCTCCCGGGGACAGGCCGTTTCTTGTGAGGATATCCGTCAGGTCCCGGCTGATATCCCCGGAGAAGACCGCCACCTCCTGGGGGCAGGAGACCATAAGCGAGGTCTTTCCCCCCGCGCCGTCTATCACCAGGTCGAAGGGCCCCACCCCCTCGACGTCCATCTTTATCAGCAGCCGGGGGGCGGGGGCCTCCTGCCCCCCGGAGTGCTCCGCGTCCGGGTCCACCCACATCTCGGAGAACACCGCCTTGTCCTCCCACCGGAAGGGCAGCATCAGGTGCTGCAGGGGCATATATACGCTCTCGTTTATCAGTATGGAGCTCATAAGGCTGCGGAATATATCCTGGGCCGCCGTGCCCCCCTCGCCTTGAAGAGAGCGCTGGGCCAGGTCTATAAACCGCTGGGTGAAATTGTCCGACTTCGAGGCCTTGCTGAATTCCGTGTCCGAGAGCAGCCGCAGGATATCCGCGTCCGAAAGGCCGTTCAGATCCGCCTTGAAGATATTATAGTTCCCAAGGTGCCGAAAGGCCTGTATAAGGGAGCTCTCGCTGCCGTTTTCATAGCGCACTATGTCCAAAGTCAGCATAGAGAGAAGCCCTCTTGCCATGCCGTGGTCGTGGGTGCGGCGCACATAGTCCGAGATAAGGGGGAACACCTGGCCCCGCAAAAGGTCCAGGTTCCCCTGCCGGTCCCGGGCGGCAATGCCGTTTTCCATCAGCGCCGCCAGGTCCGTCAGCTGGTTCGCCCAGTGGGAGGGCAGGGACCGGGTCATGTCGTAGAGAGTGCGAAGCATACGGCTCTCCAGGTGCCCGGTGGAGGACCAGTCGCTGTACTGGCGCAGAAACTGGAGTATCTCTGTGCGGAACATCTCGGACTGGGAGGTGTTGAAGGCGTTCCTTAAAGCCGCGAACAGGGCCCCGCCGAAGCGCTGGCCGCTCTGCAGCTGGTTCTGGAGAAATTTCGTAAGCGACGCCTCGTCCATCTTGAGCATCTCCAGAAAGGCCTGGAGCTCCTCCGCAAGCCCCGCCGTAATGCCCGACGAGACCTGGAGCCCCTGGCCCTGCAAAAGGCGCAGCATGGCCGCGGCCGAGTCCGGGGAGTTTGCCATGCGCTGCAAAAAGGTGAGGAAATTCGACTCGTACCGCACCCTATGGGACACGGAGGCGTCCCCGGCCTGCTGCTGGTCGCTGCGCTGGTCCCCGCGGGTGACACGGTTGGGGTCCACTATATTGCGTATATTCGTGTTTGGGTCCTGGGGGTTTATGGGCTGCCGCCCAGATACGTTGTCATACCCCGGGACGGGATTCGTAGGACGCAAGATCTCAGGCATATTATCTGCTCCTGTGTTTCTATAATATGAAAGTTAAGTGGATATTTAGTGGTGGCCTCTCTATTTTATAATAAAATCTGCCAAAAGGCAAGAATAAACCGCAGTATCTATTATTTTTTAATTTGCACGGCCGAATACTAATCCAGAGGGCTTGCGTTTTTGTGCGGGCCTGTGCTATAATAAAGGGGCTGGGGCAGATAGGCGCCCGGCAATCTATGCAGAAAAGGTGGAAACGGTATGGCCAACGATATGATGGAAGCCTATCTCTATGAGATGAACACGCTTTTGGAATCACTTGACGAGATGGTGCTGGGCGCGGAGGATCGCAAGACCTTCTCCCAGGAGGACGTGAACGAGATATTCCGTATTATGCACACTATAAAGGGCTCTTCGGCAATGATGGAGTTCGACAACCTTATGACGGTCGCCCACCGCATTGAGGATATGTTCTTCATAATCCGGGACAAGGGCATGGAGGCCGTGGCGGAGGACCTAAGGCCCGAACTCTTTGACCTTATCTTCCAGGCCATCGATTACTTCAAGGCCGAGGTGGAGAAGCTGGAGAACGGAGAAAGCCTCACAGATGATATCGACAACATAATGGCGAATATTAATAGCTTTTCAAATAAAATTCAGGGCAAGCAGGAGGAAGAGGAGCCGGCCGAAGCTGCCGCCCAGCCCGGGGCCCAGGAGGCCGAGGGCCCGGAGAGCCACGGCAGCAGCCAGTTCCCCTTTGGAATACAGGTGTTCTTCGACGAGGGCGCGGGCATGGAGAACCTGCGGGCCTTTATGCTGGCAAGCGCCGTGAAGGACACAATGGACAGCGAGAACGACTTTGACTACTACCCGGCGGACGTGGACAGCAACGCGGAGACCGCGGCCATAGTGGTGGACGAGGGCTTCTCCCTGCGCTTTCTTACCGACGAGCTTCGGCAGAAGGCCCTGGCCGTGGTGAAGGACGCGGGCTCTATAGGCAACTATAACCTGTTCGAGTATGAGGAGCCCGAGGCCCCGGAGGCCCCGGCTCCGAAGCCCGCAGAGCCTGCCCCCCAGCAGGCCGCCGCCCAGCAGAGCGCGCCCGCCGCCCCCCAGCAGGCCGCCCAGCAGGGGAATAACAATAACCAGAAGAGCCAGAAGGAGAGCCTTATCAGCGTGAACCTCTCAAAGCTCGACGAGCTGAACGCGGTGGTGGGGGAGATAGTCATCACCGAGTCCATGGTCACGGCCTCCCCGGACCTGGAGGGCTTAAAGCTTGATAACTTCACCAGCGCCGCAAGGCAGCTTCGCAGCCTTACCGACCAGCTCCAGGACGTGTCCATGTCCCTTCGGATGGTGTCCGTCTCCGCCACCTTCCAGAAGATGCGCCGTATTGTCCGGGACATGAGCAAGAAGCTGGGCAAGGAGGTGAACCTGGTCCTTGAGGGCGAGGAGACCGAGATAGACAAGACAATAGTGGACAGCATCGGCGACCCGCTGATGCACATTGTCCGCAACTCCATGGACCACGGCATCGAGGAGAACGTCCAGGACCGCATAGATGCCGGCAAGGACCCGGTGGGCAGGATAACCCTTTCCGCCCGCCACACCGGCAGCGAGGTCATTATAGAAGTCATTGACGACGGCCAGGGAGCCGACGATGACGCGATTCTGGGCAAGGCCCTGCGCCAGGGGCTGGCGGTGCCGGGCATGGAATACTCCCACAAGGACATACTCAACTTCCTTCTGATGCCTGGCTTCTCCACCAACACCGAGGTCACCGAATACTCGGGGCGCGGCGTGGGCATGGACGTGGTGAAGTCCAACGTGGAGAGCGTGGGCGGCACGGTCACCATTACCAGCGAGAAGGGCTTTGGCATGACCACCACCCTGAAGATACCCCTTACCATGGCCATTATGGACGGAATGGAGGTCTCTGTGGGCGACTCGGTGTTCACGGTGCCCATCAACAATATCCGCTCCATCGTAAAGATGGATAGCGGCGATGTGATACACGACGCCACCAAGGGCGAGATGCTCCGGGTCATGGACAATTTCTACTCGGTGGTGCGCGCCAAGGAGTTCTACCAGATGGAGAAGGGCTACGACGAGATAGGCGACGGCATCATCCTCTGGGTGGAGTCGGGCGACAACTCCTTCTGCCTGTTCGTGGATAAGCTTATAGGGGAGCAGCAGGTGGTGGTGAAGCCCCTGCCGGACTATGTGAACAACTATGGCATCAGGAATTACGGCGTTACCGGCTGTACAATCCTTGGCAACGGCGACATCAGCATCATACTGGACGTGGCCAGCATTTACGCCGCCTCTCAGGAGGGCTGAGGACTTTGGGGTTGCAAACGCCGAAGTCGTTTGATATAATAAGTACGGTGCCTTTTAGTATAAAATTAGCAAGACATAAAAGCAATAGGAAAGGATTTGCGCTGTATGGAGAATATGACTGAAATGACAACAGACGCAGCCATGCTGGCCCTGGGCGAGGATCTTGCGGAGGTCGAGACCGACAAGTATCTGATTTTCCTCTCCGGCGGTATTTACTACGGTGTTGACACCAAGTATGTAAAGGAGATGCTCACCCAGTGGGAGACCTCCATCACCTGGCTGCCAATGCTGCCCCCGGACATAAGGGGGGTCATGAACCTGCGCGGCGGCATTGTGCCCATCGTGGATTTCAGGCTGATGACGGGCTGTATGCCGGAGGATAAGTTCTGCACGGTTATTCTGGATATGGAGGGAACCCAGATTGGGATCATGGTGGACGAGGTGGATCAGACCATTGACATCCAGAAGAACCATATCCTGCCCGTGCCCCACCAGAGCGACATGACTGCCCAGAAGATGGTGACGGGTATGTACAGCCTGCCCGGCGGCAAGAAAACACTTATGGTGCTGGACTGCACCCAGCTGCTGTATGGACACCAGTAATAAGACGTCCGCGGCCGCCGCAACCTCCATGGTGATCACGGACAAAGACTTTAACCGGCTTGTGAGCTTTGTGCAGAGCAAATACGGCATAGATTTGCACCAGAAGCGCCAACTGGTTACAAGCAGGCTTTCCAGCACGGTGAAGGGCATGGGCTATAACAGCTTCACCGAGTATGTGGACTATCTGCTGAAAAAGGGCTCCGGGGACGACATAAACCAGCTGCTCTCCCGGCTTACCACCAACTATACCTATTTTATGCGGGAGGTGGAGTCCTTTGACTATTTCACCAGCACCATACTCCCGGATATAGTGCGCAGGCACCAGAGGGACAAGTGCCTGTCCATCTGGAGCGCGGCCTGCTCCTCGGGGGAGGAGCCGTACAATGTCTCCATGTACATAATGGACCACCTGGGCGGCCAGGCCTCGGCCTGGGACACCAGAATGCTCGCTTCGGACATCTCCGTGGACGCCCTCAATAAGGCCAAGAAGGGGATATACGAGCTGCCGGACACCATACCTCCCCAGTGGAGAAAGAACTATTTTAAGCCCGTCGGCGGCAAGATGTTCGAGGTGGCGCCAAAGATAAAGCAGAACGTCATCTTTAAGCAGTTCAACCTTATGGACCCCATACATTTTAAAAGGAAGTTCGACGTGATCTTCTGCCGGAATGTGATGATCTATTTCGACCAGCCAACCAAGTCGGCCCTTGCCCGGAGAATGTTCGACGCCACGGTGCCCGGGGGGTATCTGATCATCAGCAAGGCTGAGAACCTGCCGCCTGACACGCCCTATACCCGGGTGGCGACCTCTATATTCCAGAAGCGCTGAAGGACCGGGCGCGATTTTTCAAGAATCACAGGGGGGGAAAGAAGTTGGCAAATAAGATAAGGGTCCTGGTGGTGGACGACTCCATCATCGCCAGGAAGATCATTATGGAGGGCCTTGCAAAGGACCCGCGCATCGAGGTGGCGGGCTACGCCATCAACGCTATAGACGCGGAGAATAAGCTAAAGTCCCTGAACCCGGACGTTATGACCTGCGATGTGCAGATGCCGGGTATGACGGGCATTGAGTTTTTAAAGAAGATACTGCCCCAGCACCCGCTGCCGGTGGTGCTTGCGTCGTCGCTGAACCTTCGGGTCTTTGACGCACTGCACGCGGGGGCGGTGGGCTTTGTGCGCAAGCCCGACGGCGTGCAGAGCCGGGACGAGTTCGTGCGCTCCCTTACCGAGGCGGTGATAGAGGCCTCCCACGCAAAGGTGCGCCGTCCGGCCAAGGTGGGGGCGGTGGCTGTGCCGGAGCTGCCCGTGCCGGCGACGGTTGGGCCCATAAGGGGGTCACAGCAGTACATAATCGGCCTTGGAGCCTCCACCGGCGGCACAGAGGCCACCCTCGAGGTGATGAAGCGCCTGCCCGCGGATATCCCGGCCATGGTGATAGTGCAGCATATGCCACCGGGGTTCACAAAGATGTACGCTGAGCGGCTGGACCGCCTGTGCCAGATGGAGGTGCGGGAGGCCGTGAACGGCGACAAGCTGCACAAGGGCCTGGCCCTTGTGGCCCCGGCGGACTTACAGTGCCGGATAAACCGCAACCCGGCCGGGGAATACTACGTCTCCTGCACGCCCGGGGAGAAGGTCAGCGGCCACAGGCCCTCGGTGGACGCGCTGTTTATGTCCATGGCGGAAAACGTGCACTGCAAGATGATGGGCATAATCCTTACGGGTATGGGCGCCGACGGGGCCGAGGGGCTCCTGCGTATGCGGCGGCGGGGGGCTTACACTATCGGCCAGGATAAGGAGTCCTGCGTGGTATACGGTATGCCCGGCGTGGCCTATGAAAAGGGCGCGGTGTGCGAGCAGGCCAGCATAGAGCGTGTGGCACGCGTGCTGCTAAGAAGCCTTCAGGCCGGCAAGTAAGCCAAAAATTGAGGCTGAAGCGGCCGGACCACAATATATAGAATAAATAAAGTTGAAGAAATATCGGAGGACCCCTTAATTTTTCCGGGGCTCATCCGATATTTTATTTAGAGGAATCGAAAACCATACCCCCCAACCAGAAAAGAGGGATGTCAAATGATCAATATGTCCAATATCAACCCCATCAGTCCCGCCGGCTCCAGGAGGGTGAACCAGCCCCGCAGCTATGGCGGCAGCCCCGTCAAGCCCGGCCCCTCTGCCGAGAAGTTTGACCAGGTGACCCTGTCCACCCGGGAGGGCGAGGACCCCATGAAGATGGAGCTGCAGGGGAAGCTCTCACAGGAGGTGCGCACGGCCACCACCACCGGCACGCTGAACGCCCTTCGTCAGGAGGTGCAGAGCGGCCGGTACCAGGTGGATGCGAGAAGTATTGCCAAAAAGCTTCTGCTGATGGGGGAGGTCTGAGCTTGAGCCAGGTTTATGAGGACTACCTGCAATACCTTGAGGAACTGGCCGATACCCTTGAACAGATGGCCGAGGTCACCAAGGCGAAGAATAAAGCGGCCCGCGTCGGCGATCTTGTCACGGTGGAGAGCCTGATGAAGAAGGAACAGGTCTTTAGCATGACCCTTCGGGGCATGGATATCAAGCGCGAGAAGATGCTTTCCGAAATGGGCCTTCAGGGCGTGCCCCTGTCGAAGCTTGCGGAGAACTATCCGGCGGAGCTCTTTGACCGGGCCAGGAAAACGGTGGAGCGTGTGCAGAACCGCTATACAGTTTTCCACAGCGCGTCCGAGGCCGCCCGGGTCACCATGGAGATCGCGCTGCACGATATAGAGCGAATGCTCCCGGAGAACCAGCCGGCGCCCCGGCGGGATAAGGGCGAGCCGCCGCCGAGAATGAAGACGGACTTTAGGGCTTAGGGCGCGGGAAAGTCCATTTAAAGGGTGCGGGCAAAGGAAAAGCCGCGCCTTATTGAGGTTCGACACATATACCACAGCAATACCCCAATCATAAGGGAGGACGATAACTATGAGCACTGTTTCCACGTTCAGCGGCTTTACAATGGCCAGGCTGGGCATAATGGCCTCGTCAAAGGCCATGGAGGTCACCGGCAACAACATTTCCAACATCAATACCGTGGGTTATACCCGCCAGTCCCTGGACCAGCGGGCCCTGTATATAGGCGGCGCGGACGTATACGCGTCACAGTTCGACGTGCGCGTGGGCGCCGGGGCCCTTACCACCGGCGTGTCCCAGCTTAGGGACCCGTACCTGGACATCCGCTTTAGGAACGAGAACGCCCAGGTGGGCTTTTATGAGGGCAAATATTCCATATTAGAGCAGCTCTCCCTTATCTTTGACGAGGTGGGCAAGGGCGAGGAGGACGGCGGCGTTTTGGAGCAGCAGTTCAACAAGCTCCTTGAAGAACTGCAGGTGATGAACACAGAGCACGCCGGAGATAAGTCCTATGATGCCTCCGTGCGGGGCGCGGCGCAGAACATGGTGCAGAAGTTCCATGCCTACGCCGACGCGCTGGACAGGGTCCTGAAGAACACCACGGAGGAGTTCAAGGAGAACATAGGCAAGGTCAACAGTATCCTCAAGAGTATCCGGGAGCTCAACGAGTCCATCAAAAAGGCGGAGATAAGCAGCGGCGCCATCAGCGACGCAGAGCGCAAGGAGGGCATGATAGGCGAAAGGGGCCAGCAGGCCCTGGAGCTTAGGGACCAGCGCAACGTGCTTATCGACGAGCTGTCGAAGCTTATCCCCATCGACGTGAAGTATTCCGACGAGTCCATCGGCGCGGGCATGACCGTGGAGAAGCTGACCATCACCTTGAAGGGCAATAGCGACGCTGTGCTGGTGGACGGCGTGTACTTCGGCCAGATATCCGTGCAGGAGGACCCCACAAAGCCCGGGAGCGGGGAGGAGGACCCCTATCTTCGTTTGCAGATCTCCGTGCTGGAGAACAACCTGGGCCAGAAAATGGCCAAGAACAAGCCCGGCGGGGAGATTTATAAGATAGGCGATCAGGAGCTAAAGGGCGGCACCATACAGGCTCAGCGGGAGATGCTCACAAAAACCGGCGAGTATTCGCCGGCGGGGGATGTGACGATGGACGCCGCCGCCACCACAAAGCGGGGCATAAGGTACTATCAGAACGTGCTGGACGCGCTGGCGAGAAAGACTGCGGAGATATTTAATAAGGCGAATACCACCGATAAGGACGGTTTCCTGCTGGTAGATGCGAATGGAAACGGCATACAATATAACGGCCCTAATCCTGCCACTGATGCAGATAAGGCCGATATAAATAATTATCAGCAAACTGCCGACGGCAAGCCCCTTATTAACGGCGCGGGAGTGCTGTTCAGCAGCGAGGGCGATAAGGATAACCCCAACGGCATCACCGCCAGCAATATCGCCATTTCCTACAGCTGGTCCCATGAGGAGGCGCATATTATCCAGACTCGTGACCCGGCGAAGAATGGCCTGAGCACTGCCAACGACAATATCATACACCTTATCGCCCAGATGCAGGCGAACCAGGACTTTAAACCCAGCGATATACTGGCTGATAACCATAACCCCCGGCCCGGCAGCCAGGCCAACAGCGACACGGTTTTCTTCAGCGGCAGCCTGCAGGGGATGCTCACGTACATCAACAATAACCTGGGCGGCGACAAGAAAACCACCATGGAGGTGCTGGACAATTACTACTCCTCCGCCGAGGAGCTGGACCTTGGTCGGATGTCCGTTTCCGGCGTGGACCTTAACGACGAGGCCATCAGCATGATGCAGTTCCAGAAGTCCTATTCCGCCTCCTGCCGTCTGCTGACGACCCTTGACGAGATACTGGATAAGCTTATTAACGGCACCGGGATAGCCGGGCGCTGATGGAGATAGATCAGATAAATTTTAGATAAAGAAAGAAGTGACAGCATATGGTACAACGCATAACCACAAACGGTATGATGACCAAGTATAAGACCAACCTTATGAAGTCCTATAATAACCTGGCGAAGGTCAGCGAAAAGTTCACCACCGAGCGCAACTTCAACTCCTATGCCGAGAGCCCCACCAAGGCCGCCCAGGCCTTCCAGCTGCGGCGCAACCGCTGGAACGTGGAGAACCAGATAGCGAACTCCAAGCAGGTGCGGCACAAGTTCCAGCAGGCCTGGGACTGCCTTGAGGACACCTATCAGGACATCGGCGTGAAGCTGGGCGATTATTCGGCCCTGATCGGATTCAACGCCGCCAACGCCCCCGGCCGCAACGCCCTGGGCGAAGTTATGAAGGGCGCGGCGGAGTCCGTGATGCAGACCATGAACGCCCAGTACGGTGAAAACTTTATCTTCTCCGGCGCGGACGGCGCGACGGTGCCCTTTAGCTGGGGACAAAACGGCGAGGTCCTTTACCGGGGCCACCCGGTGGACTGTAAGGCTGGAGGCGCAGATGATGCTTGGTTTAAGGACTCCATTGAGAACGAGAAAACCTTTGTGGACCTGGGCATGGGTATGCAGGAGGACCCCAATGACGGCAAGTTCATTGAGGCCAGCGGCTTTGACACGGCGCTGAACGGCGCGGAGTATGTCGGGTACGGCTATCAGGAGGTTGAGCTGAACGACGGCAAGACTGTCAGTGTACCCAACAATATAATCTCGCTTTTGAACCAGATGGGCCAGATATTCTGCGACTGCGACCCGAACACCGGGGCTTACGACCCGAACAAGACCTATACCGATGGCAACGGTAATCAATTTACCGGCCAGCAGATGGCCGAGGCGCTGGAGACGGGCCTTAAAAATACCCTCAATGAGATACACGCCAACTATGTGGAGCTTGACACCCGGGCCACCTTCGTGAACACTAACCAGGAGCGGCTGGAGTCCCTGGATGATTCCATGAACGAGCAGATAGTCAGTATCGAGGATATAGACCCCGCCGAAGCCATAACCGCGCTGATGTGGGCACAGTATTCCTATAACGCCGCGCTGCGCATAGGCACCAATATCCTGTCGCAGTCGCTGATAGACTATATGAATTAAGCGATTCCTTTTAGCCATATTACTGAAGGAGGAGGATTATTGTGGGACCGTTGATTGAGATCACTACCGTACCTATCGAAATCGAGATGAAGACCACCAATGCCCATCTGGTATACTCCAGGGGCACCGCCGAAGTGGAGATATCCCGTGACAAGGGGGGCCTGAATATTAAGAGCAGGCCTATAAAGCTGAACGTGGACTCCTTCCAGGCCCAGAGCTCCATCCGCCCCACCACCGCCCAGAGCGTGAAGCAGGCGGCCCAGGCGGGCAAGCAGGCGGCCTATCAGGCCACGGCCACCTACGCCAAGCGGGGCCAGCTGGTGATGGACGCGAAGCTTGGCCAGGAGCTTATCACCCACTTTGCCCAGGAGACCCAGGACGCCCATCTGGGCCGCAGCCTGGACGAGTTCGGGCTGGGCTTTTTGCCAGAGGGGGGCATAGACCTGGACTGGGAGCCCGGGCAGATGCAGATACGCTATGAGATGGATAAGCTGAACTTTGACTGGAAGACCGGCGGCCAAGGCTTTGAGTTCGTGCCCGGGGACATCGAGTTCTCCGTGACCCAGCGGCCCGAGGTCATCATCAAGTACGTAGGCGGCGCGCTGTATGTCCCGCCCTCGGCCGACCCCAATTATGAGCCGGTGGATGTGCGCGCCTGATATAGGAGGGATAGCTTGAAGCTTTCGACAAAGTATTTTGGCGAGATAGATTACGGGGAGGAGGACGTTATCCGTTTTCCGGAGGGGATCTTTGCCTTTGAGGAGGAGAAGGAGTTTGTGCTCCTGCCCTTTTCCGGCAGCGACGGAACACTCCTCTGCCTGCAGAGCGTTGCGACCCCCCAACTGGCTTTCGTGGTGATGAATCCTTTTGCCCTGCATTTGGAGTACGCGCCAGTGCTGCAGCCCGAGGAGCTGGAGGGGCTGGGCGTGAAGGACAGCCGGGAGCTGTGCTACTATGTGCTCTGCGTGGTGAAAAACCCGGTCTCCACCAGCACGGTGAATATGAAATGCCCGGTGGCCATCAACGACGAGACCCAGACCGGGGCTCAGGTGATCCTTGATACTGATGAGTATGGAATGAGGCACCTTCTGTCTGAGTTCCAGGCGGGGGAGGGGTCGTCATGCTGATCCTGCGCAGAAGGGCGGGGGAGTCCTTCCTCATCGGAGAGGGGGTCAAGGTGACCGTTATCGCCACAAAGGATAAAGAGGTGCAGCTGGCCATCGACGCGCCCAAGGAGGTGGCCGTGCTGCGTGCGGAGCTGGCCAACGCCATGCGCGAGAACCGGGAGGCCGCGGACGAAAAGAGTATGCCCCAGGAGCTTATCGCAGCGTTCTCAATGCTGAGGGAGAAGCCCGGGGAAAGCGAATAAAAAGCGCGGAGCTTTCGCTCCGCGTTCTTCGTTATCAACTTATTCTTTGCCGCCCGGGGGGTCAGTCCTCCCGGCGCGGCGCGCCCAGGCGCAGCCGTCCGTCGCTTTCGCCGGAGTGCCTGGGGTTTGCCGACACCTTCTGGCAGGCGGCGATAAGCTGGGCGGTTACCGCCGCGCCATAGCGGCTCTCATAGATGGAGAGCATGGGCACGCTCTCGTGCTCGGGCACCACAATGTACTTTGCGGGCAGCGTGGTCAGGGCCAGGGCCACCACGTCGGTGCGGCAGCGGCGGCAGGCGCACATCTTGAACTGCTTCATATACTTGTCCACCTTGTCCTCTACCAGGGCCTGCAGCACATTGATATAGGTGATGTCCTCCATGGGGTTTGCCTTCTGGGGGGGCTCCTGGGGCTGGGGTTCCGGCTCCGGGATAGGTTCCGCCGCCTTTACAGGCTCCGGCTCGGGCTCGGGCTCGGGCTCTGGAAGGGGCTCCTCCTTTGCGGGCTCCGGCTCTGGCTCCGGTACCGGCTCTTCTTCTGCCGGGGCGGGTTCAGGCTCGGGCGACTCTGCCGCCACGGGGGGCTCCGCCGGGACGGGGGCCTCCTCAGAGAGCTCGGACAGCAGGTCCTCCTCAAGGGCGTCGCGGATGGCGCTTGCCACCTCCTCGGAGTTATCCGGGGTGGGGGCAGGGGCAGGGGCGGCCGCAGGGGTGCGCGCGGGCTCCTTCGAGGCCTCGCCGGGCTCGGTGAGCAGGTTCAGCACATGGGCGGTCTTGTTGGATCGGGAATTTTTTGTATTAGCCATAGCATTTTCTCCTTTCGGGGACGTTATCTGTATATATCACAAAAACTCCGAAGGTGCGTTTTACGTACATTATATCAGATACTCATAAGCTCGTCAAGCAGCGCCTGGAAATCCTGGGACGGGTTGGAGCGGGGGGCATAGGACAGCACGCTCTCCCCGTGGGCGGGGGCCTCGGCCACCACGACGCTTGTGCGTATCTTGGTGTCCAGCACCTTGGTGTCCAGCTTACGGGCAATCTCGCCGGAGAGCTCCAGCACCTCCCGGTTCAGGGTCAGGCGCTGGTTATACTTGTTCAGCAGGATGCCCAGCACCCGAAGGTCCGGGTTGTAATATTTCTTCACCGTATTGATGGTGTCCCGTATCTGGGAGATGCCCAGAAGGCTTAAGATCTCCGGGGCCATGGGGATTATCAGAGCCCCCGAGGCCACATAGGCGTTGATGGTCAGCACGTTCAGCGCCGGGGGTGTGTCGATGATGATATAGTCATAGCGGCTCTCCACCTTGTCCAGCTCGTTCTTCAAAAGATACTCCCGGCCGGGGGCGTTGAATTCCAGCTCGGCGGTGGACAGCAGTATGTTTGAGGGCAGTATGTCCCCAAGGTCCGTGGAGACTATCGCGTCACGGACCTCCGCCGTGCCCTTCATCACCTCATAAACCGTGTCCGAGTTCTCGATGTCAAGCCCGGCGGAAAAGCCCAGGCTGCCCTGTGGGTCCAGGTCCACGCCCAGGACCCGGTAGTTCCTAAGGCGCAGGGCGTTGATAAGGGAAAGCGCGGTGGTCGTCTTGCCGACGCCGCCTTTCTGGTTGGTGATGGCAATGATTTTTTCCATAGGAAGGCCCCTCTCAAAATGCAAAATTTTCGCGGAAAGCTCTTATCTTTCCCACACTAATGTCGATATAAATATAGAAGTTCCTAAAAGTTTTGTCAGGTTTTTTCTTCATGGGAATTATTCCCGGGGGATCGCCCACAAAAACAGCCTGTCCGTCCCTTCTATAAGATATGTTACCACAAAAAAGGAGTGAAATCAATGGCTTCTGTAACAAGTTTAATGAACAGCACCAGCAGCACCAGCAGCCTTTACGGCAACCGCAACGTTATAAGCGGCCTTGCCAGCGGCATGGACACCGAAGCGATGATTGAAAACAGCGTTGCGGGGTATAAGACCAAGATATCCTCGCTGCAGCAGAAGATGACCCAGATGCAGTGGAAACAGGATGCGTACCGCAGCCTTATCACCCAGATGAACAACCTGCTGAATAAGTACACCTCCTATACCAGCAGCACGAATTTGTTCAGCTCCAGCTTCTTCTCCAAGGCCATCAATACCGTGGCAAACGGCGCCAACGCCGCCAAGGTCAGCGCCACCGGGAAGAGCAGCAGCAACGTGTCTATCGATGCCATTAAGCAGCTGGCCGAGGCCGCAAGCTATACTGTCGGCACGAACCATCTGGTGGATAAAGGGTCCGACACCAGCAAGATAGAGTGGAACAAAAATGTGGAGACCAGCAAGGTGGCGGGCTCCATAACCCTTGAGTACGGCGGCGGCGACAAGAAGAGCGGCAGCACTATCAGGCTGAGCTTCGGCGAGGACGAGGTCTTTAACTCCGCCCAGGAGATGGCCGACGCCATCAACGCGAAGCTCAAGGAGGCGAAGATCACCACCAGCAGCGGCTCCAACTCGGCGGACAACTACCTGGAGGCTTCTGTGGACGCTACGGGCAGGGTTGTCATAAACGACAAAAAGAACAATAATTTCCGCATAACCGGCGTGTCCGGCGAGGGCATGGAGAAGATATTCGAGGAGACCGAGCGCGGCAGCCTTGCGGTGTCAAAGGCCCCGGTGAAGAAGGCTGACTTGGTGGACAGCGTCGGGCGTGAGGAGTACCTAAAGGACCAGACCATCTATGTGAACCTGGACGGAAAGACAAAGAGCATAAAGCTTGAGGATATTTTCAACAGCGACACATATAAGAACGCCACAAAGGGCACGGAGCAGGAGAAGAGCGAAGCCTTTGCGAAGGCCCTAAACGAGCGCCTTAACAGCGAGTTCAACGGCAAGGTCAAGGTGGAGGCCAACGCTGACGGTTCCTTGAAGTTCACCGGCCCCGAGAACAACGGCTCCACCCTGACGATCAAGGGCGGCAGCGACGCGGTGAATAACGCCCTGGGCCTGGGCGAGGGCGGCTACAGCACCACGCTGCAGACCAGTTGGACCCTCAAGAAGGTGCTGGGCGATTCGGCGGCGGGTCTGTTTACCGAGGCGGCCAAGAACGCGGACGGCGACTATGTCGACAAGGACGGCAAGGTTGTCGACAGCGCCGACAAGGCGGCGAAGGTTGCCACCATTGAGATAAACGGCACCAAGCTCCAGTTCGGCGAGGACGACACCATACAGACCGTGATGGATAAGATAAACGGCTCCGACGCCGGGGTCGAGCTGAAATACTCCTCCATGACCGGCAACTTCGCCTTTACGGCTAAGGAGACCGGGGCGGACAGTAAGATAGATATCGGGGGGACGCTGGGCACGGCGCTGTTTGGCAGAGTGGATTCCTCCGGAATTACGGACGACAAGGCCGAGGTCAACCCGGATATCAAGGGCACCTATACCAAGGGCAAGGACGCGGAGTTTGTAGCCACCGTCAACGGCGAGCGGCTCGAGCTGACCCGCTCCTCCAACACTGTCGACCTGGACGGCCTGTCCGTCACCCTGAAGGGCACCTTTGACGATGGTTCGGAGAAGATAACCTTTACCACCACCTCCGATTCGGATAAGATAGTCGACACCGTAAAGGCCTTTGTAGAGGACTATAACAAGCTGGTCACCGAGCTGCACAACGCCTACAGCACCATGCCGTTACAGGACAGCAAGGGCAACGACTATCTCCCCCTGACTGAGGACGAAATATCCAAGAACAGCGAGAGCTATATCAAGAGCTATGAGGAGAAGGCCAAGACCGGCCTGCTGTTTGGCGACAGCGACCTGTCGAACCTGTACACCCGGCTGACCCAGTCCGTGCAGAGTTCCGGGGAGATAGGCGCGGCCCTTCGCAGCATAGGCCTCAGTGTGGAATACTCCTCTTCTAACGGCCTGTCCACCCTGAACCTGGACGAGGAGAAGCTGCGCAGCGCCCTGGACTCCGACCCCGACAAGGTAAAGAACGCCTTTACCGCCAGCACCTCCACGGGGGCGTCCTCCAACGGCATAATGGCCGGACTGAAGAGCACCCTGGAGATGTACGGCAAGACCTCCATAGGCAGCCCCGGAATCCTGGTGAAGAAGGCCGGCACCACCCTTTCCAGCTACTCCCTGAGCGACAACGAGATACAAGACAAGATAGACAGCCTGCAAAAGCAGATCGAAAAGTGGCAGGATAAGATGAGCGACCGCATAGACTTCTACACGAACCAGTTTACTCGGCTGGAAATGCTCATAAACCAGATGAACTCTCAGAGCTCCGCGCTGTCCGGCATGATGGGCGGCTGATGAATATATCTATAGAAACAGAAAAAGAGGGACCTAATGGAACACGATCCGATACAACAATATAAGGAACGATCCATAAGCACCATGACGCCCGATGAATTGCTCCTGCTGCTGTTCGATGAGCTGATGAAGGACCTTATGCGCTGCGGGCTGGCCATAGACCAGCAGCAGTACGACCTGCTTGAGACCTACGCCGACAAGAGCGTGGCCATAATCAACTACCTGGACGATATCCTAGACGACCAGTACCCTATAAGCCAGAATATGCACAAGCTGTACGACTACTTCGGGTATCAGATGGCGCGGGTAAAGATAGGCCGGAACAAGCAGGTGCTGGAGGAGGTACACCGAATGATAGGCGAGCTGCGGGACAGCTTCCGTCAGGCTGAAAAGAACTGCGCCGAGGAAGCCGAGAGGAAGGCCGCCGGCGCGCGAAGCTAGGGGGCGGCAGATGGATATCCGGATATTGGAGGAACTGCTTTTAAAGGAGCGGCTCCTATATGTGAAGCTCAGTGAGTTTGAGGATTTGACCCGCCAGTTGGGCGAAGCCCTTGACCGCAGGGACGAGATATCTGTGCAGATGCTGCTGAATATGCGCGGCGAGCCCGCGAACCAGCTTCAGGAGGCGGACGGGCAGCTGCGCCGCCGGCTGCTGGAGCTCCCGGAGGAGGACGCCATACGGGCCAGAGAGCTTCTGGAGGGCGGAGAACAGCAGGGGCCCGAGGAGGCTGCCCTGTGCGCCCAAGTGAAGCAGAACCAAAGGCTTCTGCGGCGGTGCAGGGAGATGGATAAGCATATAAGCGTCAGGATGGGGGGCAATAAGTCCTTCTATAAGAAATATCGGTAAACCGAAGAAAAGCGCCGCCGGGATAACAATCCGGGCGGCGTTTTTGCAAAATTTGACTTGTAGAGGAAGGGAAAAGGTGCTATAATTTAGAAGCGGCAAATCGCGGCTTCACCCCATCAGCCAGATACAGACCCCGTCGCCGCTGCTGGCCTTTGCCTCCTCAAGTATAACCTGGGGGTCCCAGAGGGCCAGGCTGTTCTTGCGGCTGTTGGGGTCCGCCACCAGCACCTCCCCCGCGGGGGAGGTGCCGTGGAGCAGTATGAAGTGCCCGCTTTTGGTGAAGTGCCCCGGGCCCACCAGGGCCACGGCAAGGCCGCCGCCCTCAAGGTGTGAGCGCAGCATTTTCGCGTCGCAGTCCTTTGCCTCGCGGCACTCTATGCCGAAGGCCTTTGAGGCCCCTTGGATAAGGCTGGGATAGGACCCGCTGCCGGAGCACCAGTAGCCGTTGTCATAGGCCCAGGCGGACATTTTCTCCGGGTCGGTATCCGTGTCCGTCAGGGTCGAAACTATCATGGCCATTACCGTGGGCCCGCAGGCGTATTTGCCTATGTAGTCCGTGCCGAAGGGCTTATCCCGCCACTGGGGGTCCCCCTGGTTATAGTAGACCACCGGGGTGCCGCCGGTGAGTATGCTTTGGCCGTTCTCCTCTGTGAATTCGGTCAGGGCGGGCTCGGCCAGCTCCGGCGGGGGCTCCAGCAGCTCGGGGTATATGGCGTACTGGGGCCGCTCTGGAAGGGGCATGGGCCGGGGCTGCTTATACTGAGCGGAGAACTCCCCGATATCGGCAAGGGTGCGGTCCAGACGCAGGTCGAACTCCCATTGGTCCAGCCGGGCCTTTACGGCCCGGGCCGCCCGGGTTACAGGCTCCACCACCGGGTCCGTTATCCTGTGGTACAGCGCCGGGGAGAAATGTGCGCAGAAGAGAAGCTCCATGCCGCCGACGCAGAACAGCGCCAGCAGCAGGGTGGGGATCAATAGGCTGTGGTTTTTTTTGTAACGCGGGTCTTTCACAGGCTCCTCCTTGAGACGGGGCGGGTCTTAAAACGAATATACCGACAAGATTATATCAAAAAACTTTGGTTTTGTAAAGGAGCCGTATCGGAGATGCCAACCATACGCTTGGAGGACGTTTCAAAAATATATAAGGGACAGAAAGGGGGAGGGGGGCTGCGGCCAGGCCGCCGGGGCTTTGAGACCCTCTCGAGGGTTAACCTGGAGATAGCCCAGGGGGAGTTCGTGTTCTTCGTGGGCAGCCGCGGGGCGGGCAGCAGCACCCTTCTTAACCTGATATCCGGCCTTTTGCAGCCCGACGAGGGCGCGGTCTACCTGGACCAGGTGAATCTCTCGAAGCTGAAGCGCCGCCAGGAGAAAAAGCTGCCCTATATCTTCGGCAGGGTGCCCCAGGAGCCAAGCCTTGTGCGCAGCGCCACCGTGTTCGAGAACCTGTGCCCCCCGGGGAGGTTCGGGAGGGTCGGCGGCACCCTTACCGACGGTCCGCTGATTGCGAAGGCCCTGGCCCTTGTGGGGCTGCCGGACAGCGAGGAGAAGTATCCGGGGGAGTTCAGCGCCTCGGAGCGCAGGAGGATAGAGCTTGCCAAGGCCATACTTTACAGCCCGCCCATACTTATACTGGACAGGATAACCGACGATATGGACGACGACAGCATCTGGGACATGATGCACCTTTTGGACGAGATGAACCATAGGGGGACAACGGTGCTTATGGCCACAGGGGCAAGGCAGTTCGTGAACCTCATGCGCCGGCGGGTGATAACCCTGGTGGACGGCCGGATAGTGGGCGACGTTCAGAAGGGCCGCTTTGGGGATATCGTGTGAAAAAATTTCTCTATACTGTACACCGCTATATAGTATGGCGGCGGGAGCGTACATAAAATGTTGTGGTGTGCGAAAAAATAACCATTTGACAATTCAGGGACCCGGGTCTATAATAGACGTTAGGGAAATGCTGAGGGAGTATTTTGCCGCCTTTACCGGACAAAGCTTATTGACAAACGCGGTGTAAAGGCTTATAATCTATTATGGCAGTTTCAAAGCCGCGCATGATGGAGCCTGCGCAGCGGCGGAGAGACCGGTGCTTTCTAAAAGAGAGCGCGTGAAAGCCGCTCTTTTTCACAAGGCACACCCTCGCTGCAACCGAGTCAATCAAGTCCAAAGAAAGAAGGAGGAGCAGTCATGCTCAAAAACATGAAGGTCAAGATGAGCCTTATCATGGGCTTCAGCGTCACAGTTCTGGTCAGCATCATCATCGTTGTGGTGTCGCTGGTAATCATGAACATCCAGTCATCCAGCTATCAGGGCATTATCGACACGGAAGTCCGCGCCAGCGACCTTGTAAGGACCTGCCGTCTTCAGGTCAACATGACGGCGCGTTACTTGAGGGACGTGGTTCTGGATCCCCAAGGGGAGAGCGGCCAGCAGTCCGCGACCAAAACCACAGATAGCCTTTCACCCCTCTCCGACTACATCACCGAGCTGAGGAGCCTCAACGTGCTGAGCGATTCAACTCTCATAGATGATTACATAAGCGCCGTGCAGGTTTGGGGAGAGGCAGTACCCAACATTATGAACACGGCCCTTGGCGGAGACCAGGAGGAGGCCATCCGTATGGTCCAAGAGGAGTGTACACCGGCACTCACGAAGGTCGACGACGCGGCCAGCGCCTTACAGACCGCCATTACCGCCGAGCAGGACAGCATTGTTAAGCGGCAGGAGAACCTGGTCACCATCTCCATCGTGGCTATTATCGCCGCGCTGATTCTGGGCACTGTACTGGTCATGCTGCTTGAGCTGCGCATCATCAGAAGCATTACCGGACCCGTTGAGGAGGTCCGCACCGCCCTTATCGGCTACAGCGAGGGTAAGCTGGACCTTCCGGTGCACTTTGAGAGCAAAAACGAACTGGGCGATATGTGCCATGCCCTTCGCACCAGCCAGACAGTCCTCAGCAACGTTATCAACGACACGAACCGGCTGCTGGAGGCTATGGCCGACGGCGACTTCGACGTGCGCACTAATGCCGAGGAGTCCTATGTGGGCGCTCTGAGCGGCCTGCTCAAGTCCATACGCGGCATCAACCGCAGCCTGTCCGTTGCCCTGACCCAGATACAGTCCTCTGCCGATCAGGTTTCCTCCGGCGCGGACCAGGTATCCAACAGCGCACAGACCCTGGCGCAGGGCGCCACCGAGCAGGCCAGCGCCGTGGAGGAGCTGTCCGCCACCATTACCGAGATTGCCCAGGGCGCCGAAGAGGGCGTTACCCTGGCACGGGATTCCAGCCAGCTGTCTAACGACGCCTCCGCCCAGATTACCGTGTGCAGCGACCTGATGCAGGGTACCGTTGGCGCTATGAACGACATAAAGGCCGCCGCCGAAGAGGTGGGCACCATTATCGATTCTATTTCCCAGATCGCCTTCCAGACCAACATCCTGGCCCTGAACGCCGCCGTCGAGGCTGCCCGCGCGGGCGTTGCCGGCAAGGGCTTTGCGGTTGTGGCCGATGAGGTGCGCGTGCTTGCCTCCAAGTCCGACGAGGCCAGCAACGCCACCAAGGAGCGCATCGAACACGCTATCTCCGCCGTGCAGAAGGGCAGCGAGTACGTGGCCGAGGTGTCTGCGGCCCTTGATAAGACCGTGGGCATGGTGAACGGCGCCGTGGCCAAGATGGGCGACGTGGCCGACACCACCGAGCACCAGGCCGAGTCCATCGAGCAGATCCGCGAGGGCATCAGCCAGATTTCCGCCGTTGTACAGAGCAACTCTGCCACCAGCGAGGAGAGCGCCGCCGCCAGCGAGCAGCTGTCCTCTCAGGCCCAGATCATGAACCAGCTTATGTCAAAGTTCCGTATGCGGGACTATAGCGCAGAGGGTCCCATGGTCACCGCTCCCGTCCATACCAACAGCGGCAGCGTGAGCTCCAGCGACAGCTTCAACGGAGCAGGGTACGACAAGTATTAAGAGCTTGCCGCAGGCTGCTGTTAAATAAAGAACATAGCCGGACGGCCTATACTTATTGGGCCGTCCGGTTTCCTTTAGAGAGGTGAGGTTCATGATGAAAGAGCAGGAGGCCGGCACGGTATTTGCCCTGGATATCGGCACCCGGAGCATTATCGGTATGCTGGGCCGGGTGGAGCAGGGCCGCTTCTATGTGACGGCCATCGAGAAGGAGGAGCACGGCCGCCGGGCCATGCTGGACGGCCAGATTGTGGAGATCGAGCAGGTGGCCGCCGTGGCCGGGGAGGTCATACGGCGGCTGGAGGGGAAGTCCGGCACGAAGCTGAGAAGAGTGTGCGTGGCGGCGGCGGGTCGTGCCCTCAGGTCCCAGAGCGCCAGCTTCACCTTGAAATTCGATGAGCTGAGAAGGGCCGACGCGGACCTGATAGGCCAGCTGGAGGCCGGGGCCGTCACCGAGGCGGAGCGGCTTATCGCCGGGGACAGCGCGGGCCAGGGACGCTTCTACATGGTAGGCTATACCGCCAGGCAGTACACGGTGGACGGCTACCCCATGACAAACTTGATGGACCATAGGGGCCAGGTGTTCGAGGCCGACGTGGTGTCCACCTTCCTGCCCAGCGGGGTGGTGGAGAGCCTTTATGCCGTTACGAACCGGCTGGGACTGGAGGTCTCAAGCCTGACTTTAGAGCCCATCGCCGCTCTGAACGCGGCCATACCCGCCGGTATCAGGCTTTTGAACCTGGTGCTGGTGGACATAGGCGCGGGCACCTCGGATATTGCTGTCTGCCGGGAGGGCAGCGTGGTGGGGTACACCATGGCCACCGTGGCCGGGGACGAGATAACCGAGCTTTTGATGCGCAGCCTGCTGGTGGATTTCAAGACCGGCGAGCGGCTGAAGCTCTCCCTTGGGTCCATGGAGCCGGCGCAGTACCCGGATATCCTGGGAATAAAGCATGAGATAAGTCCGGCGAACCTCAGCGAGGTGATACAGCCCGCAGCCCAGAAGCTGGCCAAGGAGATTGCGGAGAAGATATTGGAGCTCAACGGCGGGGCACCCTCGGCGGTGTTCCTGGCGGGGGGCGGGAGCAAGCTCCAGGGGCTGCCGGCGCTGGTGGCCGGGGAACTGGATATGAGCGAGGCCAGGGTGGCCTTGGCGGGGAACCACTTTACAAACAGCGCCTTCTCCGACGAGTACCAGCTGGAGGACCCGGAATACGCCACGCCCCTGGGCATTGGGGCCTCGGCGGCCCTGGGGATGATAAACGACAGCTATATGGTTACCCTGAACGGCTATCCGGCAAAGCTCTTTAGAAACGGCGCCTTAAGCCTGCGGGACGTGCTCTTGATGAACGGGTTCCACTACGGCGACATGATGGGCAGAACCGGGGCAAACCTCAGCTTCACCCTTAACGGCCAGCGGGAGTTCCTCCGTGGGCTGCCGGGGGTGGAGTCGCAGATAAGCATAAACGGCCGGGAGGCCCAGTTCAGCACGGTGGTCCGGGCCGGGGACAGGATAGAGTTCACCCCCGCCCGTTCCGGCCAGGCGGCCGTCATGACCCTTGGAGAGCTGCTGGGGCAGGACTACCCCGGGGAGGTGACGGTGAACGGCCGTCCCCAGCCTATGGACTACTCCATACGCCAGGGGGATGAGGTGCAGGCCCAGGGCGCGCCGGTGCCCCCAAGGCAGCAGCGGCGGGTGCGGGCGCCAGAGCAGGCGAAGCCCCTGCCAAAGCCCGAGCCCCCAAGGCCGGTGTTTACGTCTAAACCGGAGCCAATTATGGAGCCGGCCGCAAAGACAGAGACAAAGCAAGAACCCGCCAAGGAGAAAGCGGCAGAGCCTAAGCCTAAACCAAAGCCGGGACCTATAGCGGAACAAAAGGTCAAGCCCCAGCCGGAGCAAAAGGCGGAACAGGAAGCAAAGACGGAGCCGAAGAGGCAGGCCGAGCCAAAGCCAAAGGAGCCGCCCGAGGAGCCCCTGCAGCTTTCCTTCGGGGGGCTGCCGGTGGTGCTCAACGGCGCGCCCCTGCGGCTGGAGCCAAAGGAGCAGGGGGGGGACTACTACCTTATGGACCTTCTGGAGCGCTCTGGCATGGACTTTTCAAAGCTTGACCGGCCGGTGGACCTGCTTGTAAACGGAGCGGAGGGGCAGTTCAGCCAGGTGCTGCGCCCCAACGACCAGGTGACCATACGGTATAAGGACCGGCAAACCACTTGACATAGATAAGCGTATAACGAAAGGAAGATTTCCATGAAACTGAACAGCCTTGCCCTGGCTGTCTGCGGGGCGGCCTTGGGGCTGATGCTGGCCGGGTGCGGCGGGGGAGGGAACTCCTCGTCCTCCTCTATTACCCTTGCCCAGGCCTCGGACCCGGCAGTGAACGGCTCCGGCTCCCTGGTGAGCTCTGCAGCCGCCAGCAGTGAAGTTAGCGAAGCCAACAGCGAGAAGCTGGTGATGATGACCGTGGACGAGGCCATCACGCGCTTCAAGAGCCTTGACCCTGAGATACTGGGGCTGCCGGGGGAGGATATGTCCGGCTATCAGATGTACCCCACAGAAAAGGCCGTGCCTGTGGACGGCCTTCCCTGTTTGAAAATTACAGTTTATGATGAGTCTGAGGTGGGCACCAACCACCCAGAGGGCACTTTCCTGATGGCCAGGGACGGCACCGCGCTCTACAAGCTGGAGGGCAATGAGGTGACGCGGCTGGAGATGGAATAGGCGGTATTTACAGGGAGCCCACAGCCGCCAAGGGCGTTTACTATAGCCGTCGACAGATTAGTAAAAATAATTCACTATAATATCTCATACACTGTTTCAGGCGCGGCTGTCCCCCGGTTTTTGGGTATTTTGCCGCTGGAGAAGAATCCCAGAGAAAAAATCCGGCCTGGGGGTTGAAGTTGGATTGAGATTGTGATATACTTTCTGAGGGACGGCGTGCGAAGCCGCTGGTTTCCAGATAGTATTTTTAAACAAGATATAGTGTAAACCCTGGCAGATATTCGGAAAATCTTGTTTTGCAAATAGGAGGACGCTATGGAGGGTATTACCAATAATAGTATGCGCATGATGGAGAAGTCCATGGAATTCCTGTGGACCAAGCAGACGGCGCTGCTGGACAATATTGCCAACGCGGAGACGCCAAACTACCGGGCCAAGCTGGTCACCTTTGAGGAGGAGTTCCAGCGGGAGCTGGAGGCCGCGGACCACGGGCGGAACAAGCTTACGAAGAAGACCATGCGGGAGGCCATTGAGAACTCCTCCTGGCAGGCAAGGGAGCTGGAGGAGGTGGCGCGCAGGGATGAGAACGGCGTGAACGTCACCGAGCAGATGACCGAGCTTGTGCGCAACGCCTATCAGATGCAGTATGTGTACCAAAGCCTGAACAGCGACCTGGCGGCACTGCGCACGGCTATCAGCGGATAAGGGTAAGCTTTACCGAATACTAATGGTAAATTGACTATATATTTATAGAAAGGCAAGGACATAGCCATGGCATTTTTAGGCACCATAAATATTGTAGGCTCGGGATTGACGGCCCAGCAGCTGAGGCTGGACGTGATATCCGAGAATATCACGAATATGAGCACAACACGCACGGAAAACGGCGAGGGGCCCTATCGCCGGAAGATGGTGGTGTTCGAGGCCGAGGGCGGCCGGAACAGCTTCCGCAGGGCCATGGCGGAGGCGGCGGTGGGCGCCTCCAACCGTGGGGCGGAGAAGGCCGGGGGCGTGAAGGTCACCGACATAATCGAGGACGAGAGCGACTTTCCCATCAGCTATGACCCGACGCACCCCGACGCAAACGACCAGGGATATCTTGAAATGCCCAATGTGATCCTTGTAAAGGAGATTACGGACGCAATGGCGGCGACCCAGGCCTATTCGGCCAATGTCACGGCCTTTTCCACCCTAAAGACGGTTATCGCCAGGGGGCTGGAGCTGGGCAGCAGATAAGGCCCTTTGGGCTTTTCTCGGAGAATTAGCTGAAAAGCGGAGCAAAAACGTGTCGAATTTTGGCTGAATTTGGAGGTTTCCAAGCCTTGAAATGAGCCGCGCAAAGAGTTATAATATATTTGTTTTATTGTCGAAATTCAGAAGAATTCTGCAACGGACTGTATAGGAGGTTTGCTTTATGCTTATAAATGAGATAACGCCGCTGTCCCCGCTATGGGAAACAGAGAAGCCTGAAGCCAAGACGGAGACAGGCTTTGAAAGTATGTTCGGCGGAATTTTTAAGTCTGCCATCGATAATGTGAAGGAGACCGACGCCCAGAAGACCCAACTGCAATATCTGATGGCCACGGGCCAGCTGGACAACCCGGCGGAGCTGACCTTGGCCAGCTCCAAGTATGAGATGTCCGTGAACCTTCTGGTGCAGCTTCGCAACAAGGCCGTAGAGGCGTATAACGAGATAATGCGTATCAGCCTGTAAAGCTGGAAAATAACTTGCTGTCGGGCTGAGGAGGTAACGGAAAATTGGAAGAAAAGGCAAAAGACGTTTGGCAAAAGGTTAAGGGGACCGTCGGCGGCCTTAGCAGGACCGTGAAGGGTATAATAATCGCGGGCGTCGTGGTTACCCTGGTGGTGGTGGCAATAGTGCTGGCCACCGGCTCCAAAACTGAATCCAAGGAGCTCTTTACCAATCTGACCGGCGAGGACATGACGAGGGTCTGCGCCTATCTGACCGAGATCGGGGCCGACTTCGAGGTCAGGGGTGAGGACACTATTATGGTGCCTGCCGACCAGGAGGCAAAGCTGAAGGCCGGGGTCATTGGCGGGGGCTATCTTGACTCGGGGGCAAACTATAATCTGTACCTGGACAATATCAGTTCCCTTTCAACGGAGTCGGACAGGGCACAGCTGACCCTTTATCAGATCCAGGAGCGGCTGGAGGCCACTATCCGCAACCTTGAGGGCGTGCACGACGCGACGGTGAATATAGCCCTGGGCGAGGACCGCAGGTTCGTCCTGAGCCAGGACAGCACCCTTGAGGCCAGCGCCTCGGTGATAGTGACCATGACCGACGACGCGCCCATCAACGCGAAGCTGGCCGAGGCCATCAAAAACGCCGTCAGCCACGCGGTGAAGGGCCTGGACATAGACCAGGTGGACATCAGGGATTCCCAGGGCAACACCTATGACGGCACCGACGGCGGGGACGTGAGCGACGTGGCCGCCAAGCGCATGGAGCTGGAGGATTCGATGAATAAGCGCCTTACCAGGCAGGTGCTGGGCTTGCTGGAGCCTATGTACGGCACGGGGAACGTGGCCGTGGCGGTGAACACCACCGTGGGCATGAGCAGTTCATATTCTGAGTCCACTGAATATTCGGTGCCGGACTGGGCCGAGGACAACGACTATGAAGGCATACTGAAAAGGAAAATTTGGGAGGGCTCCCTTGTCCCTGGCGACGACGCCGCGGGCGGCCCTGTGGGCACTCAGCCCAACGCGGACATTCCCGGTTATTTTGAGGATTACCAGCCCACTGGCGATGAGGATTCGCTCAGCGGAAGCGGAGAAAAGGAATTTGAAAATAACAAGACCGTCACCCAGTCCCAGCGCATGGCCGGGTATATCGAGGACGTGACGGTGTCTGTGACTATAAACAGCGACGTGCCGAACCAGGCTTCCATTGACGCGCTGGTGGGCCATGTAGCAAACGCCGTGGGGCTTACGCAGGACCAGACAGACAAGATATCCGTGCTGGCGGCGCCCTTCTGGAGCCCGGAGGAGAGCAACCAGCCGGCGGATACCCAGCCGATGCTCAATCCCCTTGGGGACGTGCCGCTCTGGGTGTACTTAGCGCTGCTTGCCGGACTGTTCCTGTTCATGACCCTGTTCGCGGTGTTCATCCTTCTGGGACGGCGGCGCAGCCGCAGGCAGATACAGCAGCTGGAGCCAGCCGTTGAGATGGGCCCGCCGGTGATACTTGAGCCCATAGAGGAGGAGCCCGAGCCTGCGGGTGCGGATATCATGGACGTACATACCGAGAAGAGCATGGAGCTGCGCCGCAGCGTGCGCGAGCTGGCCGAAAGCAATCCTGAGATAGCGGCCCAGGCCATCAAGGCGCTGCTGAGGGGAGATGAAGATTCCAATGCCTGATAAGGTGAAGGCGGAAAAGCCAAAGAAGCTGAAAAAGGGCGAACAGCCCCCCGAGGAACCGGCGGCGGAGGCCGCGGCGCCCCCGGCCATGCCGGGCCCGTCCCTGATAGAAGCCATGAGTGGCGCCCAGAAGGCGGCGGCAGTCATAGTGTCTCTGGGGGTTGACAAGGCCTCGCAGCTGTACCAGTACATGGACCCCGAGGACGTGGAGATGATAACCCTCGAGGTGGCGAAGCTGGGGTATCTTGATTCAGACTCCACCGAGGCCATACTGAACGAATACTACCAGATGTGTATGACCAACAAGGCCGTGACCGAGGGCGGCCTTGAGTATGCGCGGACCGTACTTGAAAAGGCCTTCGGGGCCCAGACGGCCAACGAGCTTTTGGGGAAGGTGACGAAGTCCCTGAAGAACAGGGAGTTCTCCTTCATGAACAAGGCTGGGGAGAAGGACCTGTTTACGGCTTTGCAGAACGAGCGGCCCCAGACCATCGCCTTGGTGCTGTCGTACATAGAGCCGGACAAGGCGGCGGCGGTGATAGCCCAGCTGGAGCCGGACGCGCAGATAAAGGTGGTAGAGCGCATAGCCCTGATGGACAGCGCGTCGCCCACAGCAGTTAAGATAATAGAGAATGAAATGAGCAATAAATTCGCAAACATCTTCAGCAGCAATAACGTCCAGGTGGGCGGCATAGACTTCGTGGCCGACGTGATGAACAACGTGGACCGTGTCAGCGAGAAGAGCATTTTCGACGGCCTTACCATGTACGACGCGGGGCTGGCCGACGAGATCCGCAAGCGTATGTTCGTCTTCGAGGATATCCTCACTATGGACGACCGCTCCGTGCAGCGCTTTGTGCGTGACTGTGACACCCACGACCTGGTGCTGGCCCTCAAGTCCGCCACGGCGGAGCTGTCCAACAAGCTCTACAAGAATATGTCCACCCGTATGGCCGAGAGTATCCGGGACGACCTGGAGATCACCACCAATGTGCGCATGAAGGACGTGGACGACGCCCAGCAGCGCATTGTGGGCATTATCCGCGACCTGGAGGCCAAGAACGAGATTATCATACTCAAGGGCGGCAAGGACGATATTATTGCCTGATCTGCCCTGCTGGAACATGGATATAAACACAACTTGACGCATAAAGGAGGTCTTCTGTATGCCGGGAATATTCAAGCGCTTCACCAGCGTGAGTGCGGACAAATACGTTTTCCCGGACGCGGAGGACCTTAGCTTTCCCGCCGAGGCGGAATATGAGCCGCCGGCTCTGGAGGACTTGGGGGGGGGAGACGGGGAAAGCCCGCCGCCGGATACCGAGGAACAGGCCCGTGAGGCCGAGCAAAAGAAGCCGGTAAAGAAAAAGGAACCGGGTCCCCTCGACTTTGCCCAGGTGCAGGCGGAAGCTATTCTTGCCGAAGCCGCCGAGGAGGCCCGGAAGCTTCGGGAAAAAGCCCTGGCCCAGGCAGAGGAGGAGGCCGAGGAGCTGAAAAGGCAGGCCCATACCGAGGGATATCAGGCCGGGTTCGCTCAGGGCATGGCCGAGGGGCGCCAGGAGGCCAAGGTCCAGCGGGAGCAGATGGCCGCCGCCCAGGAGAAGGAGATTACGGCGTTCCTAAAGGACGCGGTAAGGGCCCGGGACCAGCTTTTGGAGGACAGCAAGCAGGACCTTAAGGAGCTTGCCCTTGCTATCGCCGAGAAGGTTATCCACGTGAGTTTAAAGAGCAGCGGGGACATACTGATAAGGATGATAGAGGCCGCCACGGCCAAGAGAAGACGCTGCGAGTGGGTACAGGTGTATATCGCCGACTGCGACGCAAAGGCTTCGGTGAACACTGTGCCGGAGCTGACGGAGTATCTGTCGAGACTATCGGACCGGGTGCGGGTGATACCCATGACCGGGGACGAGAGCGGCACCTGCATTGTAGAGATGCCCGACGAGATAATCGACGCCAGCGTGTCCACCCAGCTTGACAACCTGCGGGGGATAATCACCGACGAGCCGGACCGCAGGCCGTAAGAGGTGGCGAGGATGTTTCAGGATACCATCAAGCGGGTGCGCCAGGCGGAGACCATCGGCCACACCGGGAAGATAGAGAACATTGTGGGTATGTCCATCGAGGCCAGCGGCGGCCGGGCCGCCGTGGGGGACATATGCCGCATATACAGCGGGGAGTCCGGCGGGCAGATACCGGCGGAGGTGGTGGGCTTCAAGAACGACCGTATGCTTCTTATGCCCTACGCCGAGATGACCGGGATTTCCTCGGGAAACTTTGTAAGGAATACAGGCAGGCAGCTCCAGCTGAAGGTGGGTCCCTTTTTAAAGGGGCGCATAATCAACGCGCTGGGACAGCCTATTGACGATAAAGGCCCCTTTGAGGGCGGCGAGTATTACTATCTTGGCAGCGGCTACATAAACCCCCTGACCCGCCCGCCCATTCGGGAGCGCATGGAGTTTGGTGTAAAGGCCATCGACGGGCTGCTGACCATCGGCAAGGGCCAGCGTATGGGGATCTTCGCGGGCTCCGGCGTGGGCAAGAGCACCCTGATGGGAATGATCGCCAAGAACGTAAAGGCCGACATCAACGTGATAGCCCTGGTGGGCGAGCGCGGCCGCGAGGTACTGGAGTTTGTGGAGAAGGACCTGGGCGAGGAGGGCATGGCCCGGTCGGTGCTGGTGGTGGCCACATCGGACCAGCCGGCAATGCTGAGAAAGAAGTGCCCGACGGTGGCCACGGGTATCGCGGAGTATTTCCGGGACCAGGGGCTGGACGTGCTCCTGATGATGGACTCTTTGACCCGCTTTGCCATGGCCCAGCGTGAGGTGGGCTTGGCCGTGGGCGAGCCGCCGGTGGCAAGAGGGTATACGCCCTCTATCTACGCGGAGCTGCCGAAGCTTTTGGAGCGCAGCGGCAATTTTCAGCGGGGCTCTATCACCGGCATCTACACAGTGCTTGTAGAGGGCGACGACACCAACGAGCCCATAGCGGATACTGTACGCGGAATCCTTGACGGGCATATAGTGTTAACAAGGAGCCTTGCGGCGGCAAACCACTACCCGGCCATGGACATTGGGGCAAGCATTTCCCGACTGATGGTGGAGATAGTGGACGAGAGCCACCGGCAGATGGCCTCAAGACTTCGGGATATATTGAGCACCTATAACCAGAACGCGGACCTGGTGTCCATCGGCGCGTATAAGGCGGGGACCAATCCAAAGCTGGATTTCGCGCTGACAAAGATAGACAAGATAAATGAATTTTTGATGCAGGGCACCACGGAGACTTTCAGCTATGAGGAGTGCCTGGAGCGTATGAACGCGATACTGACAAGATAAGTATAAAGGAGGGCGGCGGCCATGAAGAAGTTTAAATTCCAGCTGGATACCGTCTTGAGGTACAAGACTCAGGTGCTGGATATCCGGCTGGCGGAGCACGGCACCGCCCTTGCCAATGTGCGCCGGCAGGAGGGCGTGCTGGAGCAGGCCGTAAAGCATAGGGAGGCCTGCGAGGAGGAGTATAGGGAGATGAAGGAGCGGGGGCTGACCATAGCCGACGCCATGAAATATGAGACCGGCATAGAGGTGCTGGAGCGCACGGTGCAGAGGGAAACGGAGAAGCTCCGCGAGCTGCGCAAGATAGAGGAGCAGCGCCGGGCCGCCCTGGTACAGGCCAAGCAGGAGACCCAATCCCTGGAGAAGCTTCGGGAGATGAAGCGCGGGGAGTACGACAGCATGGTGGCCAAGGCCGAGGAGAAGGAGATAGACGACCTGGTGATGGCCAGGCGCTCGGCGAGCCTGAGAGAGGCCGGGGAGCCGGGCTGAACGCCGGTTTAATTTAAGATAACAGGGCCCGCACTTTGGGCAGTATATACAGCATATATTTTGAAAGGAGGTGAAAGAAAATGAACATCGATCTGTTATTCCCGACCCTTACCGGGGACTTGACAAAGCTGCCAAAGGCGGATCCTGCGGGCTCTGAGGGCGCAGGCCAGGAGTTCGAGGAGATGCTTGTGCAGCAGAGCGAGGCCCAACAGGGGAACAGCCGCCCCCAGAAAAAGGCGGAGGAAAAGGAGGCCCCGGAGAAGCCGGAGCAGAAAAGCACCCAGGAGGAGAAGACGGCAGAGGAGGGCGGTCAGCTGGCCGCAGCCCTGGTGACCTCTCAGCCCGTGGTGCCTATTGCTGCTTTTGAGGAGGCACAGGTTACCGTTTCCGAGGACGGCACGGTTATCCTGGAGCCCGCCATAGCGGAGGGTGTTAGCCAGGAGCAGGCCGTTGGGGTAGTCGAAACCGTGGAGATGCAGCCGGAGGAGACCGTGCAGCAGGAGCAGCCAGTAGAGGCCCAGTTCCAGCAGACGGCCGAAACCGTACAGGAGGCTCCGGTTGAGGAGCAGCCCAAGGCAGAGGCGGAGGTCACCAACGTGGAGCCCGGAGCCAAAGAGACCGGCAGGCCCGAGGTCACCGTGCAGAGGTCCAAGGAGGGCGATAGGCCCCAGGACGAGGACATGGACGCGGACGCCGGGCAGCAGAGCCAGCCGGTATTCCATGACGTGAAGTCAGCACCCGTGAAGGTGGGCGACACCCGCCTGACACACCTTGAGCCCGAGCCCGTAGAGCCTCAGAACGCCCAGCAGATGGCGGGGGTGCTGTCCCGCGCCATACAGGGAGGCGCGGACCTGGTGCGTATACAGCTTAACCCGGCGAACCTGGGCAGCGTGACCATCGAGCTCACCAGGGACGCGGCGGGAGCCATCTCCATCGTCATGACCCCCGAGACCGCCAGGGCGGCGGACCTTCTCAGCTCCCACACGACCAACCTTATGGCCAGCCTTGCACAGCGCGGCGAGAACGTGGCAAACGTCCAGGTGAATATGCCGGAGAACTCTGAGAACGCCGGCATGATGATGAACCCCGACGGCCATAACGGCAACGCCCCCGAGAACGAGGAGGACGGGAGGAAAAAGAAGCGCGAGAACCGCACCGAGGGCGTGAACGCCGCGGACTTCCTGTCACAGCTCAGGCTTGGGCTGATAGGCAGGGCGGAATGAACGCTCAAATACCTGACGGAAAGGCAGTGATACAATGGCAAACACAGCGATGAACGACCTGAGCAATATTCTGGGCACCACAGCACCCATAAAGCAAGCCCAGAACAGCACCAACAAGAAGGCCGGCTCCAGCCTGGACATGACGGACTTCCTGACGCTGATGGTGGCAATGTTCCAGAACCAGGACATCGACAACGCCGCGTCCACCACGGACATGATGAACCAGTTTGTACAGATGTCCGTGGTCCAGGCCATCACCAACATCAGCACCCTTATCGACGACTCCACCGTGCTGACCTACGCCGCGTCCCTTGTGGGCAAGGAGGTCACCATAGGCGAGGTGGTGGGCAAGGAGATGGTGGAGACCGTGGGCACGGTCATAGGCACCGGTACCCTTAACGGCCAGCAGGTCATCTTCCTGGACAACGACAAGAGCTACTACCTCAACCAGATACTGGCCGTGGGCCGCCTTCCTGAGAAGCAGGAGGACGTGGACCCGGACAAGGACGAGGGTGACGGTGACGGCGACGGCACAGGGGAGACCACGGGGCCCGAAAAGCCGGGAGAGGTGACAGCGTAAGCAAGCAGAAAGGAGGAGGGGTATGATCGAACGCGTGCAAAGCGCTGCTGCGGCTATAGGGCAGCAACAGCAGCACAGCGCCCAGAGTACCGCGCCAAAGACAGGCTTTACCGAGCTTATGCGGCAGGTACAGGACGGGAGCCCCAAGGCCCCGGCCACGCCGCAGCAGGCCGCCCAGCAGGAGCAGTCTGTGGAGTCGGTGATAAACTTCTCCAAGCACGCCATGAGCCGCGCCCAGGAGCGGGGCATAGAGCTTACCCCCGACCTGATGGAGAAGCTCTCGGGCTCGGTGGAAAAGGCCCAGGAGAAGGGCGCGAAGAACATCCTGGCGTTTAACGCCACCCAGGCCTTCATCATCAACGTCCCCTACGGCAGGGTGATAACCACCATGAACCAGGACGAGATGAAGGAAAATATCTTTACAAATATAGACGGCGCGGTTTTGATCTGAACCGGACCCGAAATTCCGGGAGGTTCGGGCGGCAGGCCCGAATGGTCTGCCGCCGCACCCCCGCCGTTTTAAAGCAGAAAAGGAGCATGAGCTAATGACAGGAGCAATGTATGCGGCCGTGTCGGGTCTTAAAGCGCACATGAGCGCCCTGAACGTCATCGGCCAGAACATCTCAAACGTAAACACCAACGCCTATAAGGCCACCCGCTATACCTTCCTGGAGGCCCTCTACACCAGCGTGCGCGGCGGCAGCGACGGCTCGAACCTTCTGGGCGGCAAGAACCCCGCCCAGGTGGGCTACGGCTCGTCCATAGGCACCATTGACCTTGATATGAGCACAAAGAACTATACGCCAACAGGCCGCCCTACGGACATTATGATAGACGGCGACGGTATGCTGATCGTGGGGGATAAGGGAGCGACATTTGGTTCTACGACCGGCAATAAGGAGCTTAAAGACATGTACCTGACGAGACTTGGCAACCTGGAGTTTGATCCTAACGGTTATCTGGTTGACGGTCAAGGGCAGGTCGTGTATGGTTTCCTTGCTGTTGAAAGCCCGGCCTATAAGGCGGCTGTGGCATATGGTAACACAATTGAGGCCGATAAGGGTGTTGATGCATTAAAAAATATTAAGGACATTACAGACGCTGAAATTGAGGCCGCCTATGGAGCAACATCTCCAGTTTTCTATGTCAATGATAAAGACCAGATTGTCATGTTGACACCAAAGAAATTAGGCGACGGCCAGACTGCACCCGCTCCGCCGAAATTGTCTGACCTAGACGTAACGGTGGTGGAGCAATATATAGAAGCCCCTGTGCTTACGCCTATTCGCGCACCAATGGCTAATGCTGACGGCGGCGCGTCATATCCTACTTGGGATAGGGACCCAGCCAGCGCAACTTATGGGCAGATTATTGATTCCGACCAGGGGGCCGGCCGTATTGTAAAGCACAGCGTCAGTATTGATGAAAACACCGGGCGCATCACCTGCACGACAGAGAACGGCGAAGCGGTTGTAATCGGTGCAATCGCCATTGCTCAGGTTGAGAACCCCAACGGCCTTACCCACGTTGACGGACACTATTATCAGGCTTTGGGCGGCGCGAGCCGTGTTACGCTGACTTCAGTGGGCCATGCAGTTAAGAACAGCAGCGACCCGTTGAGTCTGTTCTATATGTTTGATGAAAATGGTGATGTCATACCGGAGGACCAGAGAGGCAAGACCATTGAAGGCGAAAGTGGTATAAGTTCTTCTGGCAGCACCAAGGTTATCAGCAACGGCCTTGAGAGCTCTGGCACGGACCTTGCCAACGAGATAAGCAATATGATCATGATCCAGCGCGGCTATCAGGCCAACACCCGTATCGTCACCGTTACCGACAGTATGCTCGAAGAACTGGTGAACATGAAGCGCTAAAGCTAGTTTGACGTAAGAGGGAACCCTGCCGGACCCGGGAGGGCGCACGTTGGACGCTCTCTTCGGGGGGCCGGCTGATATAAGGAGGAGTTATCTATGATAATGCTCACGAAGACCAGCGGCGAGCGGTTTTTGGTGAACCACCTGCAAATCGAGTGCATCGAGCTGATTCCCGAGACTAAAATAGTCATGATGAACCGGGACTTCTATCTGGTGCTGGAATCAGTGCAGGACATCACCGCGCGCATTGCCGACTATAATGCCAAGGTCATGGATGTGCACCGCATAGTGACCGTAAACGAGAACCCAAATTCCGGGGCCCCCGCGGCCCGGAGCTCTACCCAGCGGCCGGGTTTTAGGCGATAAGGCGCTGGAAATAAGGAAATGAAGGTGAAGGACCAATGAATATAGCTTATATTATCGGCATGGTGATATGTATCGCGGTGCTGGTGCTGGGCCTTGCAGGAGGCCTGCCACCCTATCACTTTGAGCAGATAGGGAACTTCTTCGACCCCTCCAGTATTATGATAGTTATAGGCTGCTCCATCGCCATCGTGCTGGCGAGCTTCCCGCTGAAGACCTTCCTGAGCATACCCAAGCACTTTGCCGTTATGCTCAAGAACCCCAAGCAGAAGCCCGAGACCATTATCGACGCCCTGGTGGACCTGGCGCAGATAGCCCGTAAGGACGGACTGCTTGCCCTGGAGGAGAAGGCCGGCGAGCAGGAGGACCCCTTCTTCAAGCAGGCCATCATGCTCATTGTGGACGCCAACGATCCCGACCGGGTGCGGGCCACTTTGGAGAACGACATCGAGTGTATGTCGGACCGGCACAACGCCGCGGCGGCCCTGTACGACAAGGCCTCGGCGGTGTCCCCGGCCTTCGGCATGGTGGGCACGCTGGTGGGACTTATCAATATGCTCAAGCAGATGGACCCCACAGAAGGCTCCTCGGACCTTGGGGCGAACATGAGCGTGGCCCTGATTACCACCTTCTACGGCTGCCTTCTGGCCCATATGATATTCGGGCCCGTGGCCAACAACCTGCGCATAAGGGACAGCGAGGAGGTCCTCAACAAGATGATAATCGTCGAGGGCATCACCTGCATCCAGGCCGGCGAGAACCCCAAGATGCTCAGGGAAAAACTTTTGACCTTTGTGGCCCAGAAGCAGCGGGAGAAGCTGGCCGAGGGCTCGGGCAGCTCCGGCGGCGAGGGCTGATTTTGGCCAAAATGTACAGCATATTGTGTGTACGCAATTTAGAATATGTAACAGAACTTTCCTATAAAAGCTTCCCCGTGGTACTTGACGCGGGGGGTGCAAGTTTGGTATAATAACACGATGGAACGCTTCCCTGCGGCCACGGCACCGGCTGGCTTCGAGTGCCGCTTCGCTGGCCATGGCGTTATCCATGCCCAGCGAAGCGGTATTGAACGGTAAATAGCAGGGGCGCGGGGACTATAAGAAGTTTTTTAGAAGAAACGGAGGTGTCACGTCAATATGAAAAAGAAAAGCGGCGGCGGTGAAGGCGGCGGCGCGAACTGGATGGACACCTATGGCGACATGGTCACGCTTCTGTTATGCTTTTTTGTGCTGCTGTACTCCATGTCAACCATCGACGAAAACAAGTGGAAGGCCCTGGTCCAGAGCTTCAACCCCAACGCCACTCCCTCGGAAACGGAGATAGAGGCGGGCGACGAGCACGGCCCCTTTGCCGACCCCAACGAGCTGGAGGCGGGCATTATGGACCCCAATATGCTCAAGGAGCTGATGGAGGCGGCCCAGGAGGCCTCCATGGCGGGACAGCAGGGACAGGTGGATAAGGAGATAGACCAGCTCTATGAGCAGCTAAAGAGCTTGGTGGAGGCTTCCGGCGCGAACATAGAGATAACAAAGGGCGACGGCTATGTGTTCCTGTCCCTGGTGGATACGGTGTTCTTCTACCCTGACCAGTATGTGATGCTGCCCGAGGGCCGGGAGCTCTTAAACCAGATAGCCCCGATACTGAAGGCGGCAGCCCCGTCCATTGACGAGATACGCATATCGGGACATACGGCCCAGGGCCAGGACGACGCGGAAAACGACCCCGAGGGCGACCGTATGCTTTCGGCCCAGAGGGCGGCACAGGTGTCCTACTATCTGCAGCAGCTCTGCCGGCCAAAGGACAGTTCGGACCAGGGGCTGGATCCCGCCAGGATAGTGGGACAGTCCTTCGGCCAGTGGAGGCCCATCGCGGCCAATGACGACGAGAACCGTCGCAGGAACAGGCGGGTGGAGATGACCATCACCGGCAAGGACCTGGGCAGCAAGCTTGGCGACGCGCTTGAACAATACTATACCCAGCGCGAGGGCGGTTCTTTGAAGGAAGACGAGAGCTCTGCCCCGGCGGAGAGCGCGGGCGCGGCGAACCAAAGCGGTCAGGAGGGTTAAACCAATGCCAGAGGTATTATCCCAAAGCCAGATAGACGCCCTGCTGAACTCCATGAACAGCGGGGGCGCAGGGCAGGCCCCCGCTGAGGAGGAGCCGCAGGAAAAGAAATACAGAAAGTACGACTTCAGCAGCCCGAGGAAATTTACCAAAGACAGGCTGAAGATGCTCAACTCCATCTTTGACAACTACTCCCGAGTGCTGACCACCAGGATAAACGGTCTGGTCCACGCCACCTGCGAGATCAGTGTGGAGTCGGTGGAGGAACAAAGGTATTTTGAATTCTCCAACGCCCTTTCGGACAGCGCGGTGCTGACCACGGCCCACCTGATACTCAAAGAGGAGATGGAGGACACCCCGGTGCTGTTCTACGCCTCGGCACCCATAATGGTGAGCATGATGGACCGCATGACCGGCGGCAACGGGGACGTGGACAGCCTGCCGGACGAGTACACATATACCGAACTTGACCTTAAGCTCTTTGAGGTGCTTATGAAGGACTTTATAAGCATGATGGGCGTCACCTGGGAGAACTACATACAGCTGGAGTTCGAGTTCGGCCGGGTGGAGAACAACCCGACTCTTGTGCAGCTTATCGGCCTTGAGGAGACGGTGGTGCTGATAGATATGAAGGTGGCCTTCTCCAACGTGGAGGGGAGCATAAGCGTGGTGCTGCCCGAGGCCGTACTGTCGGAGATATTTACACAGATAAACGCCGGCACCGCCAGCAAGAGGAGCAGCGAGGACAACTCTGAGGAGATCTTCGACAACCTGAGGGAATCCACCCTTGAGATTCGGGCGGAGCTTGCCCGGACCACTCTGCGGCTGGACGATGTGTACAGGCTGAACGTGGGAGACGTGATAGACCTGAACCAGAAGAAGGACAGCACCCTTAACCTGTATGTAGGCGGGCAGAGGTGGTTTAACGGACTGATGGGGGTCAGCGATAAAAAGCTGGCCGTGAAGATAAAAGAGGTGTACCATAACGCCGGAAGAAGGGACAGAATAGCAAATGAGCAATGATGTTTTTAAACCAATGGAGATAAGCGCCATCGGGGAAATTATGAACATAAGCCTCGGGTCCTCGGCAACGGCGGTATCCAATCTGCTGGACCACCGGGTGGACATCACCACGCCGACAGTAACCGTGGTGGATGTGAAGGATTTCGAGCTGGGCGATATTGAGCCGGCTGTTGGCGTAGAGATCAAGTACGTCTCGGGCCTTGACGGCAGCAACCTGATGCTGCTGCGCATGAACGATATCAAGGTCATCGTTGATATCCTGATGGGCACGGACACGCCGCTGGAGGAATTCGAGCTGGATGAGCTGAGCCTGAGCGCCGTTTGCGAGGTCATGAACCAGATGATGGGCGCGGCCTCCACAGCCCTTTCGGACTTCCTTGGCCGGGTGGTGAATATATCCACCCCGGAGACCTTCGACGTGTATGACCAGGAGGCCATGAAGCGGGATAGGATGCCCGTGCAGGAGGGCCCGATAGTTGTAGTGCGCTTTGCCTTGAGCATTGAGGACCAGCTGCAGAGCGAGTTTATGAACGTAATATCGGTGGATCTTGCGAAGGAGCTGGTAAGGGGCTTCGGCCTTGAGGACGACGAGCCGGAACCCGCGCCAATGCCCGCTCCCGCCCCGGCCCCCGCGCCCTCGGAGAGCGGCGGGGTGATGAGCCAGGAGGAGATAGAAAAGCTCATGGCGGGCGGCGGGGCAGCTGCACCCGCTCCCGCGGCGCCGGCTCCCGCTCCCTCGGAGGGCGGCGGGGTGATGAGCCAGGAGGAGATAGAGAAGCTTCTGGCGGGCGGCGGGGCGGCAGCGCCAGCCCCTGCGGCTCCGGCCGTGCAGCCTCCCGCCGCACCGGCCCAGCAGCCCGTGGCAGCCCAGCCCGGAGCCCAGGCGCAGATGCCAATGATGCCGCCTATGATGCCCATGCCGGGGCAGGAGGGCCAGCAGGCCTACCCGGGATATCCGTACTACCCGCCCTATCCGGGCTATCCATATTACCCGCCCCAGCCGCCTGAACCCAAGGTGATAGCCACAACCTCGCCCTCAATGCCAAGGCTGGAGAACGGCGAGGAGCTCACCCAGGAGCAGAACCAGAACCTTGACCTTATCATGGGCGTGCCCCTGGAGGTCACCGTGGAGATAGGCCGCACCAGGAAGCGGGTGCAGGAGATACTCTCCTTCTCAAAGGGCTCCCTGGTGGTGCTCGACAAGCTGGCGGGGGACCAGGTGGACCTGTTCGTAAACGGCAAGTGTATTGCCCGGGGCGACGTGGTGGTGATCGACGATAACTTCGGCATCAGGGTCACCGAGATCATTAAGCGGCCCGATATCGAGGACATCACCGGCAAGTAAAAATGCGAAACCATAATCAAGTCGCAAAAATATATGAAAAGAGGATGAAACATTATGGCAAAGATCTTACTGGTTGACGACGCTGCTTTCATGCGCAAGGTCATCAAGGACACCCTGACAAAGAACGGCTACACTGACCTGTACGAGGCCGTTGACGGGGCCGACGCCGTGGAGAAGTTCTCCGAGATCAACCCGGACCTGGTAATAATGGACATCACCATGCCCAATATGGACGGTCTGGAGGCCTTAAAGGCCATGCGTGCCAAGAACAGCTCGGCGAACATCGTCATGTGCTCTGCCATGGGCCAGGAGGCCATGGTCATCGAGGCTATCCAGTCCGGGGCCAAGGACTTCATCGTCAAGCCCTTCAAGTCCGACCGTATCATGAAGACGGTCACCTCCATTGTGGGCGCGCCCTGATTTGCCTTAAGCGGTGTTTAGGGAGTTAGCGGCCCACAGGGCTCTTGCGAGCCTGGACAGAAACGTGTTCTCCCTTCTGGGTATGCTGATAACAGTCCTACTGATACTGCTGCTGGCCTATTGGGTCACAAGGTTCATCGGCCAGCGGGGCCTGCCCGGCTGGGCCCGGGGGGTTCAGAATTCCGGCGGGCTGCGTGTAATGTGGCAGTTAAGCCTTGGCAAAGGGGAGCGGCTGGTGCTGGTCCGCCTGCACGAGCGCTGCCTTTTGCTGGGAGTATCCGGTGGAGGAATCACGGTTCTGACAGAGCTGACCCAGGAGGAGGCGGCCCAGTGGCTGCAAAAAGACGGGGAGGTCACCAAGGCGCCCAGTTTCCTAGAGGTGCTGAGGGATAACCTTCCCAAAAAGAAATGAGCGTGATAGATTGCCTGAAACTATGGATGGAATAGTCAATATAAACGGGGACAGCGTCCAGGCGCTGGAGATAATAATCCTCACTACCCTGATCACATTGCTGCCCTCGCTGGTGATAATGTGTTCCTCCTTCACAAGGTACATCATCACGCTCTCATTTTTGCGCAACGCCATGGGCACCCAGCAGACGCCGCCCAATATGGTGCTGGTGGGGGTCGCCCTGTTTTTGACGCTATTTACAATGGGCCCGGTGATAGACCAGGTGAACCAGGTGGCGTATCAGCCGTATATAAACGAGGAGATAGGACAGGACGAGTTTTTTGACCTGGCCCAGGAGCCCTTAAAGGAGTTCATGCTTCGGAACACGGAGCCCTCGTCCCTGAATATGTACTGCGACCTGTCACAGCTGGAGCGCCCAGGGGACCAGGAGGCGGCAGTGGACCTGCCCCTTCGCACCATCATACCGGCCTTTATCACCACGGAGCTCAAGCACGCCTTTGAGATAGGCTTCTATCTCTATATCCCGTTTTTGCTGCTGGACATTATTGTGGCCTCCACACTGATGTCCATGGGCATGGTGATGCTGCCGCCGTCCATGATCTCCACGCCCTTCAAGCTGCTGCTGTTTATCAGCATAAACGGCTGGGAGATGGTGTTCTCAACGCTGGTCCAGACGGTGAATTAGGAAAGACAAAACGACGGCATATAACGGCGAAGGACAGGAGGTGGCCTAGATATGGATCTGCCGGTGGTTGACGTTTTCCGGGACGCTATAGGGGTGGTTATACGGCTGGCCGCGCCCATGCTGCTGCTGAGCATGGTGGTGGGCGTTATCGTAGCTATCCTTCAGGCGGTCACGCAGATACATGAACAGACCATCTCCTTTGTATTGAAGCTGATAGTTGTGGTGCTGTTCCTTGTGATAGGGGGCAGCTGGATGATGACGAACCTTCAGGACTTTGCCCTGGAGCTGTTCGAGCTGATGAAGGGGTAGGGCCATGCTGGATTGGGATAGGCTGACGCTGTTCCTGTACATTACGGTGCGCATGGCCGGGTTTGTGCTGTTTACGCCCTTCTTCGGGCGCGCTAATGTCCCCAATACCTTCAAGGCCGGGTTTACCCTGGTGCTGGCTATAGCGGCAAACGGCATATATACCGGGGAGGTGCTCCCGATGCCGGTGACCCTCCTGGAGTTCGCCGTGCGGCTCATACTGGAGCTGGGCATGGGGTTCCTGGTGGGGGTGGTCATGAACATCTTTCTGTTTGTGCCCTCATACGCCGGGCATATCATGGATGAGCAGATGGGCATGGCCATGGCCCAGACCTATGACCCCAGCTTCCAGGGGCAGGCCACGCCGGCCTCTAACGTGCTGAATATCTTCAGCCTCCTGATATTCTTCTCGGCCAACGGCCACCATACGCTGTTAAGGCTGATGCTGGATTCCGGGGGCGTGGTGCCCTTCGGGACGGCGGCCCTTGGAAGTCAGGCGGCCGAAAAGGTGGCGGCGCTCTTTATCGACTGCACGCTGCTCTCCATAAAGCTTTGCCTGCCTGTACTGGGGGCCGAGCTGATGGGACAGGTGGGCATGGGGGTGCTTATGAAGGCCATCCCCCAGATAAACGTGTTTGCCATAAACATCGAGCTGAAGGTGCTCATAGGACTGTCTATGCTCTACTTCCTCTTGGCGCCTATAAGCGAGTTCCTGCTGACGATGGAGAACACAATGCTGTTGGAAGTGGAAAAAGCCATCGCCCTGGCAACGGGGGGATAGGAGAAAAGTGAGGTGGTCAGATGCCCGGTGAGGATAAAACCGAAAAGGCTACCCCGAAACGGCGAAACGATGAACGAAAGAAGGGCAATATACTCTTCTGCCAGGATATTATCGCGGTGTCCACGCTTATAGGCAGTGTGGTGATGCTGCGGGTGATGTTCGGCACCTTTGTAACGGAGATTTCGGAATTTTTCGCCAAGTGTTCCCGGTTTGCGGTGGGCACCATGGACAGCGAGCCCGGCTACTATATGGGGGAGCTGGTATTCGAGGGGGTGAAGGTCTTTGTCTCCACAGCGGGCCCCATGCTGCTGGCGACCATATTTGTAGCCCTGGCCGCGACTTTTGCCCAGACGCGCTTTCTGGTGGCTGGGGAGAGGATAAAGCCGAAGCTTAACAAGATAAGCCCCATAAGCGGCTTCAAGCGAGTTTTTTCGGCCAGAAGCCTTGTGGAGGCCTTAAAGGGCCTTATAAAGATAGTAATCCTGTTGGTGTTCATATATAACAGTCTTGTGAGCCTGATGAATATCGCCGCAGGGTTCATGTATTCCGACATAGGTTCCGCCTGTAAGACGCTGTTTGAAGCGATTTTTAATATGCTCATGCAGGTCTGCCTTGCCTTTATAGTTATCGCGTTCTTTGACTTTCTCTACCAGCGCTGGGAGTTCGAGCGCCAGATGAAGATGTCGAAGCAGGAGATAAAGGAGGAGTACAAGCAGACAGAGGGCGACCCCCAGATAAAGAACCGCATACGGCAGGTCCAGCGGAGCATGGCTCAGCAGAGGATGATGCAGCAGGTGCCTGAGGCCGACGTTATCATCCGAAACCCCACCCACTTCGCGGTGGCCCTGCGGTATAAGCAGGGAGAGGACGCCGCGCCGGTGGTGCTGGCGAAGGGCCAGGATGAGCTGGCGGCCCGGATAGTGGCAAAGGGCGAGGAGGCCAAGGTTCCCATTATCGAGAACGTGCCTTTGGCAAGGGCGCTGTACGCCCAGGCCGAGGTGGACCATGAGATTCCACCTGACCTGTACGCCGCAGTGGCGGAGGTGCTGGTGTACGTCTATAAACTTGAAAACAAGCTGGTAATAGAAAACCGTTGATATATATTATGAAATTAAAAGCTATTTTGTATTTTAAGCCCGTTACGGCATATGGAAAGGAGGAGAGTAGATGAAACGGATACTGAATAACTCTATCTCCCTGTTCGTGGTCGTGGTAGTGCTGTTCCTTATCCTGCCCCTGCCCACCTTCCTTCTGGACATCCTCCTGGTGATAAACATATCCCTGTCCATAGTGATACTGCTTATCACCATGAACATAAAGGAGACACTGGAGTTCTCCATATACCCGTCGCTGCTCCTTATCACCACCCTGTTCCGCCTGGGCCTTAACGTGTCCTCCACCCGGATGATACTGCGGGACGGCTTTGCCGGGGACGTTATCGCGGCCTTCGGCCAGCTTATCACCAGCGGCAATGTTGTGATAGGCTTTATAAT
>ERZ777305.860-NODE-860-length-44568-cov-15.940759_pt1 | contig 44568 bp, 47 predicted proteins | sample MGYA00374965_ERZ777305 | MGnify/ENA primary metagenome ERZ777305 (study PRJEB29328, sample SAMD00013331) | mouse gut metagenome | study: EMG produced TPA metagenomics assembly of the Metagenome analysis of fecal microbiota from mouse which was promoted...
GGAATCAGGTGCTTTCTATTTATTTTATTTTCCTACAAAAACTTTACCCTAGCTAATATTGACAAATACTATGCTGTCTTTTATATTGTTAATACATGGTTTTTAAGTGTGTATGTCGCAAATTCGAGGCAGCTTCTGCCACCTTATTCCATTACAGTCAAAACAGTGGCAGGGAAAAGCTGCGGGCTTTTTCGGCCGGTAAACAAGGCAATTAACACTATGAATAAAAATGTTTTGCAACAAGAAAGGAGAATGCATTATGAATAGGATAGGCGTCCAGTCCACGGGGTGCATCAGGCAGGATAATATAGAAGCAGGATACCTTATGATAAAGGAAGCAGGTTTTGACTGCGTTGATTTTAATTTTGACGAATATTTAGGCATTAACGATGTGCTTGCAGGTAACATTAACGATGTCTTTGACCGTCCGGTTGAGGAAATCTGGAAGGATTTTGAGCCACATGTAAAGGCGGCCGAAAGGTATGGGCTTTCTTTTGAACAGATGCATGCACCGTTTCCCATGCTGGTGAAAGGCAGGGATGACATCAGTGAAAAAATGACCCGTATTACGAAAAACTGTATGGAAATCTGTGCCCGTATGGGAGGGAAATATATTGTGGTGCATCCGGTAACGCTGGCGTACGAATACAGTAAAAAGGAAGAACATGATTTTAATATTGCCCTTTATAAGGAATTGATTCCGACAGCAAAAAAATGCGGTCTGGTTATATGTCTGGAAAACATGTTTCTGGAAAAGAACAGCCATCTGATGGAAGGTGTCTGCTCTGACTTTGCGGAGGCGAAGGGAATGATGGATGAACTCAATGCATTTGCGGGGGAGGAGCTTTTTGCCTTTTGTTTTGATGTGGGCCATGCGAATATTGTGGGTAAAAATCTGTATCAGGCGGTGGTAACCTTGGGAAACAGTCTGAAAATCCTGCATGTGCATGACAATGACGGCATCAGTGATTTACATACCATGCCATATACCTTTGCCAGGGGATGGAACGGCATTGCCACAGACTGGGACGGTTTCCTGAGGGGATTAAAGGAAATCGGATACAAGGGCGTCATTAATTTTGAAACATTCCGCTGTATGGACGGTTTTCCGATGGAACTCCATCCGCAAGTGCTTTCACTGCTTGCGGCGATGGGCAAGTACTTTGCAAAGCGGCTTGCAGGGGTATAATTCTGAATAAAACCTTAATTTTTCATGAAATCGGAATCAACTATTGAAAAGAAAGACGGTATATCGTAAACTATTACTGTAAGAATGTTAGCACTGAAATGGGAGGATAAAAAGATGACCAAAGCAGAGGTATTGAAAAAAGAAATTTTGAGACAGTACAGAAGTGTAAGGCAGTTTGCATTGGAAATGGGGATTCCTTACAGTACACTGGTCACAGCGCTGGAACGCGGTATTGAGGGGATGGCATATGGCACGGTAATCAAAATGTGTGATAAATTAAGTTTAAATCCGGTGGATTTCAGTTCCCTGGAGCGAGATACTTCTCTGGGTGCACAGCTTCTGGAAAACAGGGTAATGCAGTATTATGTGAAGCTGAATCAGGAGGGACGGGACAAAATTCTGGAATTGATGGACGATTTTGTGCAGATAGACAAGTATAAGGCGAGGTCCAGAAAGTCTAAATAAGACCCATGATTGAGGAAAAGCAGGATGAAATATGATTATCTGATTGTCGGCGCCGGGCTGTTTGGGGCCGTGTTTGCCAACAGGATGCGGGAAGCCGGAAGAACCTGTCTGGTGATAGACAGGCGTGGTACGCTTGCCGGCAATATCTATACGAAGGAAGAGGCAGGAATCCAGGTACACAAGTATGGTGCGCATATTTTCCATACATCCAATAAAAGAGTCTGGGAATATATACAGCAGTTTGCAGAGTTTAACCATTATATCAATTCACCGGTAGCAGTGTATAAGGATGAATTGTACAACCTTCCTTTTAACATGAATACTTTCAGTAAAATGTGGGGAGTCAGGACTCCGGCGGAGGCCAGGGAAAAAATTGCGGGACAGATTGCGGGACTTCATATCGAAAACCCTGCCAATCTGGAAGAACAGGCTTTGTCCCTTGCGGGCCCCGATGTCTATGAAAAGCTAATCAAAGGATATACGGAAAAGCAGTGGGGCAGGGACTGCAAAGACCTTCCTGCATTTATCATCAAGAGGCTGCCGCTTCGGTTTGTATATGACAACAATTATTTTACGGACCCTTATCAAGGCATTCCAAAGGGCGGCTATACCCGGATAGTGGAAAAACTGCTGGGGGATACCCCGGTGCGGCTTGGCATCTCCTATCATGAGTTTTTAAAGGAAAACGGCCAAAAGGGTGACGCCGGCGACAGTTTTGGAAAAACGCTGTATACGGGCATGATAGATGAGTATTTTAATTATTGCCTGGGAGAACTGCAGTATCGTTCCCTGCGGTTTGAAGAAGAAGTAATACCGGGCTGCGACAATTATCAGGGCAATGCGGTGGTAAATTATACGGAACGTGAGGTTCCCTATACCCGTATTATCGAGCACAAACATTTTGAGTTTGGCACGCAGGCTGACACTGTTATTACGAGGGAATACCCTGCAGAATGGAAGCGCGGGGATGAGCCGTATTATCCTGTCAATGACGAGCTGAACAATGCACTTTACGAACGTTACCGCAGGATGGCTGAAAAAGAGGAAAATGTTCTTTTTGGGGGCAGGCTGGGATTGTACCGGTATATGGACATGGATAAAGTGATAGAGGCGGCTATATCGCTGGCAGAATCTGAACAGTAGTTTTTGATAATGAAAAAGGCAGGAAAAAAATTCTTGCCTTTTTTTCATGTGGTGTTATAATATTCATATAATTTGAATATCAAAGTATTTAAGAATCAAATAATTTGAAAGGAAAGAAAAATGAACTGGGAGGAAGCAATCAAAGATTTGGAGGTAAGACGTCACAGGGCAGTGATGGGCGGAGGCCAGTTGAAACTGGACAAACAACATGAACAGGGGAAACTCTCGGCAAGGGAACGTATAGACATTTTGCTTGACAAGGGTACTTTCGTGGAAGTGGATGGTTTTATCGAGTCCAGGATTGATGACTTTGAGTTGGATAAAAAAAGAGTCCCCGGTGACGGGGTGGTAACCGGCTACGGGGAAATTGACGGGAGGCTGGTTTTTGTCAGCAGTGAAGATTTTACGGTAATCGGCGGTACGCTGGGAGAGTATCATTCTTTTAAGATTGCACGCCTCCAGGACATGGCGTTTGAGATGAAAGCGCCGTTTATCTGCATAAATGACAGCGGCGGGGCGCGCATTGAGGAGGGCATATCCTCCCTGAGCGGTTACAGTGGAATGTTCTTACGGCATACAAAGGCATCGGGGGTTATTCCGCAGATAGCGGTTATTCTCGGTCCCTGCTCCGGAGGAGCTTGTTATGCGCCGGCAATCTGTGATTTTATTTTCATGGTGGAAAACATTTCAAAAATGTTTATAACCGGTCCCAATGTGGTGAAAACGGTAATCAATGAGGAAGTGTCTGTGGAGGAGCTGGGCGGTGCCGAGGTTCATGCAAAAAAGAGCGGTGTTTCCCACTTTACATATAAAACGGAAAAAGAGTGTCTTATGGGAGTAAGGAAACTGTTGACTTACCTGCCTGCAAACCATGAAGAGAAGGCGCCGTGCCTTTTGCCGGTTACGGAAAAGGAACCACTGTTTTGGAAAGTAAATAAAATTTTCAAGAAACTTCCCCTCGGAAGAAAATCCGCACAGGAGCAGGTAAAAAATCCGTGCAGCAGACTGAAAAGCATTGTTCCGGAAAATGCGCGTGTGGCTTATGATGTAAAAGAGGTGATAACCTGCATTGCGGATGAAGGCAGCTTTTTTGAAGTCCAAAAGGATTTTGCCGCAAATGCGGTGGTAGGGTTTGGCAGGATGAACGGGGAGTGTACGGGATTTGTGGCCAACCAGCCATGCGAAAACTGCGGCTCCCTGGATTACCATGCATCAGACAAGATTGCAAGATTCATCCGGTTTTGTGACTGCTTTAACATTCCGTTGGTAACGTTGGTGGATGTGCCTGCTTTCCTGCCGGGCACCACACAGGAACACAATGGCATTATCCGACATGGCGCTAAAATTTTGTACGCTTATTCAGAGGCAACAGTTCCCAAAATTTCCGTTATCATGCGCAAGGCATACGGAGGGGCATACATTGCGATGAATTCAAAGGAAATGGGAGCGGACATCGTGTATGCCTGGCCCATTGCGGAGATTGCCGTGATGGGGGCGGACGGTGCGGTGAATATCGCATTCAAGAGAAAAATCAAGGAAGCTTCTGATTCGGAAGCAATGCGGCTGCAATGTAAAAAGGAATATGAGGAGCGTTTTTTAAACCCGTATGTGGCAGCGTCAAGGGGGTACGTCAACGAAGTTATCAGGCCGGAAGAAACCAGGGAACGTCTGCTTGCGGCGTTGAAGGCCCTGAAAAGCAAAAAAGTAGAACCTGTAAAGAAAAAGCACGGAAACATACCATTATAATTGTTGAAGTACGGACAGGAAAAGCATTGCATAAAAAAATACCGCACCGGACCGGGTAACGGTTAAGGTGCGGTATTTTTATAATATTAACAGTAACTGCTGAACATCATGCCGCTGTAAGCGCTTGTGATGTAGGGAGTCGCAAAATTATGCCGTGGATTTTTGTAAGCCACCATGGTGCGATTGACATAATGCATAGGGTCTAAGGCAACCTGTGTTGTTTTCTGCATCAGGGCGCCTGCAAAATTCTTTAACGTGTTAAAAGAAAAAGAACCATCGGAAGAGGAAGCGGATTCCTGTAAAATATCTTCATCTATGGCAATCGTGCTGTCCGACTGCAGGCTGATGCCCATGTTTTTCATTTCTTCCTGATAATGCAGGGCAATAGTATTCATTTCCTTTATCAACTTACTGCTTAAGGACTGGTTCTGCCGATACACGCTGGTGTTGGAAATAAAAGTATTGTAACTGCCAATCAGGGAATTGACATTGTCAGTCAGCGATTCCACATCCGTCTTTAATCCGATGGAAACAGAAGTATCCGGTTCACTGACCCCTTTGATTTCCACTTCAAATACTTTTCCCACTGTAAAGGTATTGGAAACCGTGCTGCGGGGTTCGCCGTTTATAAGCAGGGAAGAGTTGGCAGGCGGTCTGGAAATAAAACTGAGGCCAAAATAGTCAACGGTACCGGATTGTTTGCTGGTGTGGGTATCCGAAATCTTAAATATTTCACTTTTTCCATCAGGAACACCGGTTGCCGCGGAAGTCAGCCGTATGGAACTGCGGGCATTGCCCTCATCCAGGCGGGCGTGTATCCCGATATCGGCATTGTTTACCAGACGAATCAATCTTTCCTGTATATCTTTGTTGGTATCGCCCTGATTTATATTAAATTGGAACTCATAATTTAAGTCGTTGATGGTTACATCAAAAGAATAAGTATCCGCCGGCAGTGATACAGGTTCATCCGGCAGAAATGCGCCCATGTTTTCCTGGGAAACAGCAAGGCTGTTTACGGTAAGCGTAAAAGAAGGAGAAGGGGTTTCCTCCCTGCCGCTGCCGACATAGGAAACAGAAGCGATATCCGAATCTGAGGAATAAGCCGCTTTTTTTGCAAGAGTCTGCCCGGCATCCAGTCCGCCGAGAGAGGCAATGGAGTTGTGCAGAAGTCTTGCATTTTCTTTGATGCTGATAGCATATTCCTGTGTTGCACGCCCCTTTGTTTCAAGATACCAGGGGGAATCTTTGTTAAGTTTTACAATGGAATTGTAAATGCTTCGCAGCTCACTTTTTTTATGCGTGTCGTAACGTGTGATGCTTTTGGGTGCGTAAGCGGTGAGAAAATGGTTATAGATATTAGCTGTCATTGCGCTGTTCACACCGGATTCCTCCTTCCCTGCGTATATTTAAAGGACCTGATAGTATATAATATGCCCCGCATGGGCATAATGACCGACTTTTATGTTTTTATTGTAGCATTTTTTCATACATTAGGCAATACGCTTTTTGCCGGAGTTACCAGAATTTACATGGCGGCAGCCGGGGCGTGCATTTGTTCTAACGGGGGACATTCTCATTCCGGTAAAAACACAGCGGCACATAGGATGTCAAAGGACGACATCCAAATGCCGGTGTTTTTACAGGCCCCCTTATAGAATCAAATGCACGCCCCGGCTGCCGCCATGTAAATTCTGGATATTCCAAGTTTTTATGCGGCAAGGAAATTCAAATATATTTGACAGAAATGCATTGACTGAAAGCTTCGTATGTGTTATAGTATCTAAACGAGATAAGATTTAGGTCTTTTTTTTATGCATATTTTTATTTAGGACAAAAAAGCACGCGGAGGTGGAAAAATGCGTACAAAAATAACATTGGCATGCACAGAGTGCAAGCAGCGTAATTACAACACTACGAAGGATAAGAAAACTCATCCCGACAGAATGGAAATCAAGAAATATTGCAGGTTCTGCAAGACTCACACGATGCACAAAGAAACCAAATAGCATTTGGTCTGAAAGGAGAAGCGATGGCAGATTCAGCAGAAAAAACAAAGAAGCAGGGTTTCTTTAAAAATGTTCAGGCAGAATTCAAAAAAGTTTCGTGGCCGGACAGGAAAAGCATGTTCAGACAGTCAGTTGCGGTTGTTGCAATTTCGGTTGTTGCAGGAGTTATCATTGCCATGATAGATTATGCGGCTAAGTTTGGCGTGAATTTCTTAACATCATTATAGAGCGAGGGTGATTGCATGGCAGAGGCAAATTGGTATGTAGTGCATACGTACTCCGGATACGAAAACAAAGTCAAAGCCAATATTGAAAAGACCATTGAAAACAACAAGCATCTTGCAGAAGAAATACTTGAGGTCAGAGTACCCATGCAGGATGTTGTGGAGATTAAGAACGGCGCCAAAAAGACGGTTCAGAAAAAGATGTTTCCCGGCTATGTTCTGATTAATATGGTGATGAATGACGATACATGGTATGTTGTCCGCAACACGAGGGGTGTGACGGGGTTTGTAGGACCGGGAAGCAAGCCGGTACCGCTTACGGAAGCCGAAATGAAACCCCTTGGCATCAAGACGGAAAATGTTACCATCGACTTTGGCGAGGGTGACAGCATTGCGGTTGTGGCCGGCGTATGGAAGGATACCGTAGGCGTTGTACAGAAACTGGATTTTGGTAAGCAGACCGCTACCATCAATGTGGAACTGTTTGGCAGGGAGACACCTGTGGAAATCAGTTTTGCGGAAGTCAGAAGACTTTAATATTAATTATGGTATTTTCCGCAGTATCTTTGGGAAACCATGGGTATGCGGATAATATAGGCAGCAAAAGGCGAATCTATTGGATGCGCCCGTGGGAGTTTGCAGACGGAAATGAGGCTGCAAACGCCAGAATACCACATTATAGGAGGTGCCATTATGGCAAAGAAAGTAGAAGGATACATTAAGTTACAGATTCCTGCCGGCAAAGCAACACCGGCTCCACCTGTTGGTCCCGCACTTGGACAGCATGGTGTAAACATCGTTGAATTTACAAAACAGTTCAACGCAAGAACAGCAGACAAGGGTGATGTAATCATTCCTGTCGTAATTACCGTATATGCAGACAGAAGTTTCAGTTTTGTGACAAAAACTCCGCCTGCTGCAGTACTGTTAAAGAAAGCATGTAATATCAAGTCCGGTTCAGGCGTACCGAACAAGACAAAGGTGGCTACCATCTCCAAAGCAAAGGTGCAGGAAATCGCCGAGATGAAGATGCCGGATTTAAATGCTGCCAGCCTGGAAGCAGCTATGAGCATGATTGCAGGAACAGCAAGAAGCATGGGTATTGTAGTAGAAGATTAATTGCAGACAAATTGGGAGACAGGCAACTGTCGTTGGAACCATAGGAGGATTTTAACATGAAGCATGGAAAAAAATATAATGAGGCTGCTAAATCAGTGGACCGTACAACATTTTATGAAGCGCCGGACGCAATCGCACTGGTAAAGAAGATTGCATCCGCAAAGTTTGACGAAACCGTGGAAGTACACATCCGTACGGGCTGTGACGGACGTCATGCAGAGCAGCAGATTCGTGGCGCTGTAGTTCTTCCCAACGGAACCGGTAAAACTGTAAAGGTGCTGGTTTTCGCTAAAGGCGACAAGGTTGCGGAAGCAGAGGCAGCAGGCGCTGATTATGTAGGCGGCGACGAACTGATTCCGAAGATTCAGAATGATGGATGGCTTGATTTTGATGTGGTTGTTGCAACCCCTGACATGATGGGTGTTGTAGGACGTCTCGGTAAGGTGCTCGGCCCCAAAGGCCTGATGCCGAACCCTAAGGCAGGTACCGTAACCATGGATGTGACAAAAGCGGTTAACGATATCAAAGCCGGTAAAATCGAATACAGGCTTGACAAATCCAACATTATTCACGTTCCGGTAGGCAAGACATCCTTTGCGGAAGAAAAACTTGTTGAGAATTTCAATGCTTTGATGGATGCCATTGTAAAAGCAAGGCCTTCAGCGCTGAAGGGACAGTATCTGAGAAGCATTACCCTTACTTCCACCATGGGTCCCGGCGTGAAAGTAAGTGTAGCTAAGTATTAATTGAAATATTTGGGAGCGGCTGCCATGGATGAAAGCTGCGGAAACTTTACACGGTCTGCGCTTGACAGGCGGCTGCTCCTGTGATATGCTAAACAAGGTTTTGAAGCCCAGTGCTTTGAAATATATGCCGAAGACAGTAGGTCCCTGAAGGGGTAAGGAAAAAACGCCTACCGAGGAAAGAGTTTTGTCATAAGACTTTTTTGCCTTCCTGTCTTTGGGGAGGTTTTTTTATATGGAAAACTCCTTTCGGCAGGGAAGAAATTCCCACAATATTCTATAAGGAGGTAAACAAAATGGCAAAGGTTGAACTGAAACAGCCCGTTGTACAGGAAATTTCCGAACGTATCAAAGATGCGCAGTCTGTTGTGCTGGTTGACCACAGAGGACTTACTGTAGAGCAGGATACACAGCTGCGCCGCGAACTGAGGGAAGCCGGTGTGACTTATAAGGTTTATAAGAACACCATGATGAACTTTGCTTTCAAGGGAACAGCCTGTGAAGAATTGGCCCAGTATCTGGAAGGCCCCAGCGCTATGGCAGTTTCCAACGAAGACGCAACAGCTCCGGCAAGGGCGCTGGCTAAGTTTGCAAAGAAGGCTCCTAAGCTGGAAATTAAAGGTGGTGTTGTGGAAGGAACCGTTTACGATGCTGCCGGCATTGCAAACATTGCAAGCATTCCTTCCAGGGATGAACTGATTTCCAAACTGCTTGGAAGCCTGCAGTCTCCCATCACCAATTTTGCTCGTGTCATGAACCAGCTGGCAGAAAAAGGCGGCGCGTCCGCTTGTGACGCACCTGCAGAGGCAGCAGCAGAAGAGGCACCCGCAGCCGAGGCGGCAGAAGCACCTGCTGCAGAGGCAGCAGCAGAAGAAGTTCCCGCACAGGAATAAGATGCTGCGTAATCTAAAAAGAAACCAATAAAAAGAAACGAAACGAATAATGGAGGTAATAAAAATGGCTAAATTAACAGCTCAGGAACTCATTGATGCAATCAAAGAGTTAACAGTATTGGAATTAAATGACTTAGTTAAAGCATGTGAAGAAGAATTCGGCGTATCCGCAGCAGCAGGCGTTGTAGTTGCAGCAGCAGGTGCAGGTGCAGCGGAAGCAGCAGAGGAGAAGACAGAGTTCGACGTAGAACTTTCTGAAGTTGGCGCTGAGAAAGTTAAGGTTATTAAGGTTGTTCGTGAAATTACCGGCCTTGGCCTGAAAGAAGCAAAAGACCTTGTTGACGGCGCACCTAAGATGGTGAAAGAAGCAGCAACTAAGGAAGAAGCTGAAGAGATTAAGAAGAAACTGGAAGAAGTTGGCGCAAAGGTTACCTTGAAGTAATCAAGAAATCAGACTTAATACAGATTCTGAAGCACGCATGGCATTTGAAATGTCAGGCGTGCTTTTTATTTTCTTGCAAATAATCAAAAATTTTCCTTGACTGGTTTTCCAATTTGTAGTATCATAGACGATGCACTATTGTGGTGAGTTATGTCTATTTGAGTATGAAAACACCGACATAATAGGGTCAATATCATATAAGAACGGGGTGAAATGTCAATGGAAAAGAACAGAATACGTCCAATTGCCGCCGGCAAGAGCTTACGTATGAGTTATTCACGACAAAAAGAGGTTTTGGAGATGCCCAACCTGATTGAAGTCCAGAAGGATTCCTATCAGTGGTTTTTGAAAGAAGGCTTGAAAGAGGTTTTTGACGACATCTCTCCGATTGCAGATTACAGCGGTTCCCTGAGTCTGGAATTTGTGGACTTCGAATTGTGTGAAAAAGACGTAAAGTATTCTATTGAGGAATGCAAGGAAAGGGATGCCAATTATGCGGCGCCTCTCAAAGTCAAGGTTCGTCTGTACAACAAAGAAAAGGAAGAAATCAGCGAACATGAGATTTTCATGGGAGACCTTCCTCTGATGACGGCGACAGGGACGTTTATCATCAATGGCGCCGAGCGTGTTATTGTCAGCCAGCTGGTTCGTTCGCCGGGCATTTATTATGCCATCGGACACGATAAAATCGGGAAAAAACTGTTTTCCTGCACCGTAATTCCTAACCGCGGCGCATGGCTGGAGTATGAAACAGATTCCAATGACGTGTTTTATGTACGGGTGGACCGTACAAGAAAAGTCCCCATTACCGTTCTTATCAGGGCGCTTGGCATCGGGACCAACGATGAAATCCGGGAAGTTTTTGGAGATGAACCCAAGATAGAAGCAAGTTTTGCAAAGGACACTGCTGAAAATTATCAGGAGGGTCTGTTAGAGTTATACAAAAAAATCCGTCCCGGTGAGCCCTTAAGCGTGGAGAGTGCGGAAAGTCTCATCAATGCCATGTTCTTTGACCCCAGAAGATATGATTTGGCAAAAGTCGGAAGATATAAATTTAACAAAAAGCTGGCATTCAGAAACAGAATCAGGCATCAAATTCTGGCAGCGGATGTAGTGGACCCTTCTACGGGTGAAGTGCTTGCGGAAGCCGGCACAAAAGTAACTGCGGAGCTGGCGGATGAAATCCAGAATGCGGCGGTTCGTTTCGTATATATCCAGACAGAGGAGAAGAATGTAAAGGTTCTTTCCAATATGATGGTGGACATCCGTCATTTTGTGGACTGCAATCCCAGGGAACTGGGCGTGACGGAGTTGGTGTACTATCCTGTCCTTGCGCAGATTCTGGAAGAGTTTTCCGAGGATGCGGAAGCGCTTGCGGAAGCCATCAGGAAAAATGTGCATGAACTGGTTCCGAAGCATATCACCAAAGAAGATATTTTTGCTTCCATCAACTATAACATGCATCTGGAATATGCCCTTGGCAATGATGACGATATCGACCACCTTGGCAACAGACGTATCCGTGCGGTTGGAGAACTTTTGCAGAACCAGTACCGTATCGGTCTGTCCAGAATGGAAAGGGTTGTCAGGGAAAGAATGACGACACACGATGCGGAGGATATTTCCCCGCAGTCCCTGATTAATATAAAGCCGGTGACGGCAGCCGTGAAAGAATTTTTCGGTTCTTCACAGCTTTCCCAGTTCATGGACCAGAATAACCCGCTGGGTGAATTGACCCACAAGAGGCGTCTTTCCGCATTGGGTCCCGGAGGTCTTTCAAGGGACCGTGCCGGATTTGAGGTGCGTGACGTGCATTATTCCCATTATGGAAGAATGTGCCCCATTGAAACGCCTGAAGGTCCTAACATTGGTCTGATTAACTCCCTTGCAAGCTATGCAAGGATTAATGAATATGGCTTTGTGGAGGCGCCGTACCGTAAAATTGACAAAACTGATGCGGCCAATCCCCGTGTTACCGATGAAGTTATTTATATGACTGCAGATGAAGAAGATAATTATCATGTGGCGCAGGCAAATGAAATGCTGGATGAAGAAGGGCATTTCATCAAAAATTCCGTGTCCGGACGTTATCGCGACGAGACACAGGAATATCCTAAAGCCATGTTTGATTACATGGATGTGTCCCCCAAAATGGTATTTTCCGTTGCGACGGCCTTGATTCCTTTTTTGGAGAATGATGATGCAAACCGTGCACTGATGGGTTCCAACATGCAGCGTCAGGCGGTTCCTTTGCTGCTGACGGAAGCCCCTGTGGTGGGTACCGGTATGGAAACAAAGGTAGCAGTTGACTCCGGTGTATGTATGCTGGCCAAAAAGACGGGTACGGTTGACTATGTATCTTCGGAACTGATTCGGATTACTTATGATGACGGAGAAAAAGAAGAGTTCCGTTTAACAAAATTTACCAGAAGCAACCAGTCCAACTCTTATAACCAGAAGCCGATTGTCTTCAAAGGTGACCGGGTGGCAGCGGGACAGGTAATTGCAGACGGTCCTTCCACTTCACAGGGAGAACTGGCATTGGGCAAAAATCCGCTGATTGGTTTTATGACATGGGAAGGCTATAACTACGAGGATGCCGTTCTCTTAAGCGAAAGACTGGTGCAGGATGATGTCTATACTTCCGTGCACATTGAAGAATATGAGGCAGAGGCCCGTGATACCAAACTGGGACCTGAGGAGATTACCCGCGATGTACCCGGTGTGGGTGATGATGCCTTAAAAGACTTGGACGACAGGGGAATCATCCGCATCGGTGCGGAAGTCCGTGCAGGTGATATCCTTGTAGGTAAAGTTACACCAAAGGGAGAAACCGAACTGACTGCGGAAGAAAGACTTCTGCGTGCCATTTTTGGCGAAAAAGCCAGGGAGGTGCGTGATACTTCCCTGAAAGTGCCCCACGGTGAATATGGTATTGTAGTGGATGCCAAAGTGTTTACAAGGGAAAACAGCGATGAGTTATCCCCCGGTGTCAACCAGGCAGTCCGTATTTATATTGCGCAGAAGAGAAAGATTTCCGTAGGTGACAAGATGGCAGGCCGTCATGGTAACAAGGGTGTTGTATCCCGTGTGCTTCCCGTGGAAGATATGCCTTACCTGCCGAACGGACGTCCTCTGGATATCGTGCTCAATCCTCTGGGTGTGCCGTCCCGTATGAACATTGGACAGGTACTGGAAATCCACCTTTCCCTTGCGGCAAAGGCACTGGGCTTTAATGTGGCTACTCCGGTATTTGATGGCGCCAACGAGCAGGATATCATGGATACTCTGGACTTGGCAAACGACTATGTGAACCTGGAATGGGAAGAGTTTGAAAAGAAGCATGGGCAGGAACTGCTCCCCGAGGTGCTTCAGTACCTTTCCGACAACAGGGAAAACAGAAAACTCTGGAAGGGTGTGCCGATTTCCCGTGACGGAAAAGTAAGACTCCGTGACGGCCGTACAGGCGAATATTTTGACGGTCCTGTTACCATCGGCCATATGCATTATTTGAAACTGCATCACCTTGTAGATGATAAAATCCATGCGCGTTCCACCGGCCCGTACTCCCTTGTGACGCAGCAGCCTTTAGGCGGCAAGGCACAGTTTGGCGGACAGCGTTTCGGGGAAATGGAAGTTTGGGCCCTCGAGGCTTACGGTGCATCCTATACATTGCAGGAAATTCTGACCGTGAAGTCCGACGATGTGGTAGGACGTGTGAAAACGTACGAAGCCATTATCAAGGGAGACAATATACCGGAGCCCGGTATACCGGAATCCTTCAAGGTATTGCTTAAGGAACTGCAGGCCCTTGGTCTTGACGTGCGCGTGCTTCGGGATGACCAGACGGAAGTGGAAATCATGGAAACCGTGGATTACGGTGACACCGATTACCGCTATGAAATAGAGGGTGACAGAAAAGATTACAATGACTACGAAAAGGATTCTCTGGGTGAACTTGGTTATCAGCAGCAGGAATTTGACGAGGACGGCGAACTGATAAGCGCAGACGAGGAAGATTTTGATGAGGATTTTGAGGAAGAAGAAGTTCTTGTAGAAGAAATGGACGAATTCTAAAAAGACTTTAGCATGGAAGGGAGTGCCATAAATGTCAGAAACAAAAAATGAAGTATATCAGCCCATGACGTTTGATGCCATCAAAATCGGCCTGGCTTCACCGGACAAAATCCGGGAGTGGTCCAGAGGCGAGGTATTGAAGCCTGAGACTATTAATTACAGAACCTTAAAACCTGAACGGGACGGTTTGTTCTGCGAAAGGATTTTCGGTCCCAGCAAGGATTGGGAGTGTCATTGTGGGAAGTATAAAAAAATCAGATATAAGGGCGTTGTCTGTGACAGATGCGGCGTGGAAGTCACCAAAGCCAGCGTGCGCAGGGAACGTATGGGTCATATTGAACTTGCGGCCCCGGTTTCCCATATCTGGTATTTTAAAGGGATTCCGAGCCGTATGGGTCTGATTCTGGACTTATCCCCCAGAGTACTGGAGAAGGTTCTTTACTTTGCATCTTACATTGTACTGGATGCAGGGGACTCCAATTTGGAATATAAGCAGATACTCTCCGAAAAGGAGTATCAGGATGCAAGGGAGATCTGGGGAACCAAATTCCGTGTAGGAATGGGTGCGGAAGCTATCAAAGAACTTTTGCAGGCTATTGATTTGGAGAAAGAGGCAGAGGAATTAAAGGCAGGGCTGCGTGATTCCACCGGTCAGAAGCGGGCCCGCATTATCAAGAGGCTTGAGGTGGTGGAGGCCTTCAGGGGTTCAGGTAATCAGCCGGAATGGATGATTATGGACGTGATTCCCGTGATTCCGCCTGATTTGCGTCCCATGGTACAGCTTGACGGCGGACGTTTTGCAACCTCCGATTTGAATGATTTGTACAGAAGGATTATCAACAGAAATAACCGTCTGAAAAGACTGCTGGAACTGGGCGCTCCTGATATCATTGTACGCAATGAAAAGAGAATGCTGCAGGAAGCGGTGGATGCGTTGATTGACAACGGCAGAAGGGGACGTCCCGTTACCGGACCCGGAAACAGGGCATTAAAATCCCTTTCCGATATGCTAAAGGGTAAATCGGGCCGTTTCCGTCAGAACCTGCTTGGCAAGCGTGTGGACTACTCAGGCCGTTCCGTTATCGTGGTTGGCCCCGAGTTAAAAATTTACCAGTGCGGTCTGCCGAAGGAAATGGCAATCGAGTTGTTTAAACCCTTTGTGATGAAGGAACTGGTGGCAAGGGGCATCAGCCAGAATATTAAAAATGCAAAGAAACTGGTGGAAAGGCTGGATACCAGCGTTTGGGATGTGCTGGAAGAAGTGATTAAGGAGCATCCGGTTATGTTAAACCGTGCGCCTACCCTGCACAGACTTGGTATTCAGGCGTTTGAACCCATTTTGGTAGAAGGCAAGGCAATTAAGCTGCATCCGTTGGTATGTACTGCATTTAATGCGGATTTCGACGGTGACCAGATGGCGGTTCACCTTCCTTTGTCTGTGGAAGCGCAGGCGGAGTGCCGTTTCCTGCTGCTCTCCCCGAACAACCTGTTAAAGCCCTCCGACGGCGGACCCGTTGCGGTTCCCACGCAGGATATGGTGCTTGGTATCTATTACCTGACACAGGAACGGGAAGGCGCCAAAGGGGAAGGCAAATTCTTCAAAAACGTAAACGAAGCCATTCTGGCATATGAGAATCAGGCGATTACCTTGCAGTCCCACATCAAAGTCAGGGTTTCCAAGACGAAGGAAGACGGGGAAGTGGTGACAGGCAATGTGGAGTCCACATTGGGCAGGTTTATCTTTAACGAAGTGATTCCTCAGGATTTGGGATTTGTGGACAGAACCGACCCGGAAAATTTCCTGAAGCTGGAAGTGGATTTTCTTGTAAAGAAAAAGGAACTGAAACAGATTCTGGAGAAGGTTATCAACACCCACGGCGCATTCAAGAATGCAGAGGTTTTGGACTATATCAAGGCGATGGGCTATAAGTATTCCACAAAGGCAGCCATGACCGTATCCATCTCCGATATGACCGTTCCGGCGGAGAAACCGGAGCTGCTTGCACAGGCGCAGGCAACGGTTGACAAGATTTCCACAAATTACAGGCGCGGTCTGATTACCGAGGAAGAAAGATACCGTGCGGTAGTGGAAACCTGGAATGAAACCGATAAAGAGCTGACTGACAAACTGATTAGCGGACTGGATAAATATAACAACATCTTTATGATGTCGGATTCCGGCGCGCGTGGTTCCAACCAGCAGATTAAGCAGCTTGCCGGCATGCGTGGATTGATGGCGGATACGACAGGCCGTACCATTGAATTGCCTATCAGGTCCAATTTCCGTGAAGGACTTGACGTACTGGAGTATTTTATGTCCGCACACGGTGCGCGTAAAGGTTTGTCCGATACCGCACTTCGTACGGCCGATTCCGGATACCTGACAAGGCGTATGGTGGACGTATCCCAGGAACTTTCCATCCGGGAAATGGATTGCAGCGAAGGCAGGGAGGATATACCCGGCATTAATGTCAAAGCATTCATGGACGGAAAGGAAACCATCGAAGGACTGAAAGACAGAATTACGGGCCGTTTTGCCTGTGAAGATATTTATGACAAGGACGGCGCTATGATTGTAAAACACAATCATATGATTACGCCCAGCCGCGCTGCGAAGATTTTAAGCGTCGGTGTGAATGAAAAGGGTGAGCCGATTGAGGAAGTAAAAATTCGTACCATCCTTACCTGCCGCTGCCATAACGGTATCTGTGCAAAATGTTACGGTGCAAACATGGCAACAGGGGAATCCGTTCAGGTGGGTGAAGCTGTCGGAATCATTGCAGCACAGTCGATTGGTGAGCCGGGTACACAGCTTACCATGAGAACCTTCCATACAGGCGGTGTTGCCGGTGACGACATTACACAGGGTCTTCCCCGTGTAGAAGAACTTTTTGAAGCGAGAAAGCCGAAAGGACTTGCCATTATCGCTGAATTTGGCGGCAAGGTAGAAATCCGTGACACCAAGAAAAAGCGTGAAGTAGTGGTTCTCAATGAGGAGACCGGTGAGGGTAAGGCATATCTGATTCCTTACGGTTCCCGTATCAAGGTGGTGGAAGGTCAGGTGATTGAAGCCGGCGATGAGCTGACGGAAGGAAGCGTAAACCCGCATGACCTGCTGAAAATTAAGGGAATCCGCGCTGTGCAGGATTATATGCTCCGTGAGGTACAGAGAGTGTACCGCTTACAGGGTGTTGATATTGCCGACAAGCACATTGAAGTGATTGTCCGTCAGATGTTAAAGAAAATCCGCGTGGAAAATAACGGGGATACGGAATTTTTGCCGGGCACGTTAGTAGATGTACTGGACTTTGAGGAAATGAATGAGCAGCTTGTTGCAGAAGGGAAAGAACCGGCGGAAGGCAAACAGGTGATGTTGGGTATTACCAAGGCAGCCCTTGCCACCAATTCCTTCCTGTCTGCCGCATCCTTCCAGGAAACCACGAAGGTGCTGACAGAGGCTGCAATTAAGGGTAAGGTTGACCCGCTCATCGGTCTTAAGGAAAATGTAATTATCGGTAAGCTGATTCCTGTGGGTACGGGTATGAAGAGATACCGTTCCACCCATTTAAGTACGGATGACGTCAATGAGATTTCTTTTGATGAGGATATCGATTTTGGCGGGGAGGCATTGGAAGGTGCTTCCGGAATGTCCGTTGCGGAAACAGAAGAATGGGCGACGGAAGAATAACAAAATAGCAACAGAATAAGTAAACGGCTCCGGACTTTAGTTTCGGAGCCGTTTTTTGTCGTGTAAACAGAAGGATACATTTTATTTTATTACATTTAAAGTGCCATTGTATTCCAGTTCTCCCGTGGTAACCACCTGCCATGAGGTCAGACGATAGAAGGAATCTCCATCCGCAAGGGGATATTCTATGGTAACGCTGATTTCCAGTGACTGTAAATCAGATACAGGCAGTGAAAAGGATTTGCTGTGTCCGGCCTGTTCAAAATACTCTTCTTCGGAGGAACTGTTCTCGTAGATGGACATTAGGGTGAAGTCCAGTTGTGCAAGCATGGTCTCTGCCTGATTGGATGCCTGAAAATAAGCTGTGGTGCGTTCCAGAACCTTTTTGCTGAGTTTATAATCTGCATTGGCGCTGACAATTGACAGCGCTGCGAAGGATACAAGACATAAAATAACAAATATAACAAGGATGGAAGAAGAGCCGATGCCTCCGTTAAAAGACAGGGAGGAGGAACGGGTTGTTTTCTTACTCATAAAGGCTCCCCCTTTCTGCTGCGGGATGATGGACAAGCGGCAGGGAATAAAAGGGGGTTTCTTCTTTTATACAGGAAATCTCTGCGCATAAAAGCCGGGAGTCTGTATCGTATCCAAAATCCGAAAAAACAATGCGATAGGCAATACCCCTGTCCGTACACAACTGCCAGTCTTTATCAAAGAACAAGGTCAGGTAGACGCCGTCACCGGCAGTTTCTGTCTGAATGGAGCCGTCATCCCTGCCATAATCCTGCGTAAGCTGCCGGTACAGAAAAGATATGCGTTCTTGTGAAGTTGCATGGTCATCGCATGCGAGCCATAGGCTTGACAGGTTTTGTGACCAAATGACTGCCTGATTCTGTTCCCGGGTTTTTTGTCCCAGAACATGTGCTTTTACAAACAACTGAATACAGGCAGCGCCGGCAATGGAAAAAAACAATATCGAAATAATCAGTTCCATTAAAAACAGGCTGGAGTGGGATGATTTCATGGGGCCTCCTTTTATTAAAACTAATTTTGGTATGTATTTATAAGTCTGAACGGAGAGCGGCGTAAATCGTGACGGGATTACCGATTTCAGGCTCCAATGTAAGCTTTATAAGACCGTTCCGACATGCTTCCATGGTAAAAGCGTTTAAGGGAAGAATGTTTTGCCCGGCAGGAAGAATATCGGTCCCGGCAAAGGAATTTTTTCTGGTATACAGTTCTTTTAAGTAGCCGTCATAGAGATAAAGGTAGGTGCAAAAGGTCTCTTCACCGGACTGCTTTGTAAAGACGAGTGCGGGAACGCCGTTTAACTCGCCGATTTCCACTGTATCGGCAGTGTCATTCTGGCGGATTTTTTCCGTTACATAGGAATAGGCGGTTCTTTCTGTAAAATTATCCGTCATATCCGCAACGGTCTGTTTGTATACATTGGCCCCAAGCGTTACCAGCATCAGGGCAGAGGCGGCAAAGACGCCGAAAAGCGCGAGGACAAACAGGATGTCCACTATATGGCGGCCGGATTCCCCTTGTTTTTGCTTCATGGTTTTCCTCCTTTTTTCATCAACACAGTGACGTCGGGCATGATGTTGGAACCGATGGGCTGATAGTCAACGAAAAAAAGGCTTTCGTCGTAGGTGAGTCCGTAAGCATCCTTCAGATATTGCAGGCTGGGCGGATAGGCGCCTTCCACGGCATAACACTGGACTATGCTGCGGTTCAGAGCCGTTTCCAGACTTTCTTTTTGCTTTTCGGCTCCGGTTTCAGACACAGATTGGATGCCCCCGTAAAATAATACAAAGAGCACTATAAATGCGGCGAGCGGAAGCCAGATAATAAAACCGGCAAAGGGAAGCCGTCTGTTTCGTTCAAATCGGTTGCGGTAGAGTTTCATTGTTACCTCCGGATGTACTTATATATTAGCCGATGCTTGACATGATTCCCATCAGCGGGAAGATTACGGACAAAAGTATCAGTCCTACAATGACGGAAAGGACAATCACAAGGGTAGGCTCTAAAATCGAAATAACGGACTTGATTTTCTGTTCCGATTCACGGTCGTAGTTGTCGGCAATTTTGTGCATAACAGTGTCTATGGAGCCGGTACGGAAACCCACAGCAACCATGCGCGCATATAAATTGGAAAAGATACCTGAAGATGTCAGGGCTTCCGAGAGGTTGGAGCCGTCCTCAATTGCTTTTTTACAGGCGGCAATTTTTTTCTGCATGTTTTTGTGCTCCGTCAATTCAGAAACCATGTCGAGACCGGCAAAGGTATCCATGCCGCTGCTGATGGCCAGTGCCATGCCGCTGGCAAAACGCCCTGCCGCCAGTTTTTCATAAAACCCCCGTGTAAGCGGAAAAACAGAGAGAAAACGCTTTGTCAATGTTCGCCCGAGGCGGGTCTTGGTGGAAAAGAAATAGAAAAGGACGAGTATGGCAAGTGTAATTATCAGAACAAAGGAATAACGGTTTAAGGAATTGCCAAAGTGCAGCAGAGTGGCGGAGATGCCGCTCATTTCACTTCCCAGCTGGATAAACACCTGGTTGAAAATGGGCATGACTTTTCCCAGAAGGACAAATATGACAAGCACCATAATTCCTATCATGACAAAGGGATAACTGACGGCATTGCGGATGCTGTCTGAAATGGTATCTTCGCGCTCATAATAGTCTGCAAGTGACTGCATCACATCGTCCAGATTGCCTGATTCCTCGCCCAGATGTATCATGTGGAGCACATAATCGGGAAACACATCGGCAGTTTTCAGGGCATTTGTAAAGGATTCGCCGTGCCTGCATGTACTCAGAATGTCGCTGATGATTTCTTTTCCTTCCGTGGTCTTGCTGTCATTTAACAGGATATTCATGCTTTCGGCAGGGGTAATTCCGGCAGCAAACAGCATGGCTGTCTGGCTGCAGAAGGAAGCAATTTCCTGATTGGATAATCTTTTTTGATGCATGTCTGTAATCTCCTCTAGTAAATGTATTTTACGAGGTAGCCGCTGCCGTCCCCGATAAATTTCTTTAATTCTTTTTCTCCATTGCTTGCAGCATAAGTGGGGTCCATCAGTTTCCAATTTTTTCCGTCAAACTCCACAATGCCGTTTACCCAGCCTACATCGGTAATATACGTGCTTATCCATGCGTGGTAAGCTTCTCCCACATAACCGACTTCCAGGCGGGTGGGTATCCGCTGGCTTCTGAGCATGGCAGTCATTGCGGCAGCATAATCAAGGCAGATGCCTGTGCCGCTTTGCAGGGTGTCATCCACATTGGGAATATATCCGCTCGGGACAGACCGGGCTTTGTCATAGTCATAAGTGATGGAAGTTATAATGAAATTATATATGTTTTCCACGACCGCCAAATCTGAATCTGCCTCTTTGGCCAGCTCGGCAGCCTTTGCCACAGCATCATCGGAAGCGTCAAACCAGCAGTACTGGTTCGGGTACAGGCAGGGACCGAATTCATCTGCCAGATTGACCTGGATATTGGTCGTAAGGCAGACAAGGTAATCCGTTTCGATGAGGTTTTCCAGAATGGAAACCTGATAACTGCCATCCCCGGCAGAAAGGGGAAATACCTCAAAACCGTCACCTTGCAGGTCATAAGTGTAAGTGACGGCATCCGCCCCGGTTATCTGCATTTTTACTTTTGGACAGGAGCCTGTATAGCGCGCCATAATGTAACCGTCCTGCGAATGGGAATAATCAATGGAAGCCAGTTCATTGTGCACTTCGGCAGTCCCGTCGGCGGCGGGCACAAGACAATGGGGAGTATTGTCCCTGCGCGGCGCACTGTCGGAAGAAGGAGTCGGTTCCTCATCAATGGACAGAATATCTCCGTCAGCGGCGCCGGTTTCCCTGTCCCCGGTCTGCACAGAATCCGGCAGAGCAGGATTGGGAGGAGTTCCCGTACGGCATCCGAATAAAAAAAGCAGACATGGCAAATATGAAATTAAGAATAAGAATTTTGTTTGCTTTTTCATGCTATATATTATAAGGTAGGAAAGGAAAAAAGGAAAGAAGAAAAGGAGATAAGTTGCGGGAAATGCGCTGTAGGGTTTCCATATTTTGCATGGTGCGGCATCCCCGGCGTGCAAAATATGGAATTTTGGGATGCGGTTGTGTTGCTTTTTACCAGAAATAAGTATATCATATAGATGCGGATGTCCTAAAATTGAAAACGGAGGTTTTGATTTGAACGGAATACTGACAATAAAGACAGTGGGGATGATGATAAAGCGTCCCGATGAATTTTTTAAAAGAGTGGTTCCTGCAATATTGATACCTCTTTTGGGATTGTTATCGGCGGTGTTGGTTTTTCGATATGCTTTAAGGCCCGGGGCATTGGAGAAGCTACTGGATGGCGCACAATCTCCGTATGCTGTTTTGGAGGCTTATGACAAGTGGTATGGGGAGCTGATAACGGCCGGTATAGCCGGTGCGGCGCTGATGGCGGTATGCTGCGTGACGGCGGTTTTTATAGGGAGAAAATCGGCTGTTGCGGTGGCATGTGCGGTCGGGCTTTCCCTCATTGGCATTCTGGTGAGCATCGTGATGCCTGTCAGTGAAGATATATCCGGGCATCGTGCAAAGATTCGGGAGGATATGGCACAGATTGAAAATGCCACGACAGAACTGGCAGAAATCATATTTGGCAAAGAAAAAGGAAATTCGGGACTTTCCGGGATAAGCACGGAGGAATATCCTGCTATGTTTACCATTTACAGTGGAATCGGGGAGGATACCGGGCACAGATGGATGAATTTTTATATTCCGGAAAGTCTGGGATTTGCACCGGATGGCGAGAAGATGTATGATGAAAACAAAAGTGTTGACTGGAATAATGAAAATGCACAGTTGTATTCTGTTACTTATACGACAAACTATAATATTGTAACAGCAATTGAGCCCCGGGACTAGGGGCGGAAATTTCTGGGAACAAAATCCATCAAGGGTTATGCGTCCGCGCGCTGCCTGACGCAACTCGTTAAAATACAGAAAGCAGCGCAGAAACGAGGATAAACATGAAAGTATTTGTGACGGGAGTAAAAGGACAGCTCGGATACGATGTGGTAAATGAACTGAGGGGCAGGGGAATCGAGACTGTTGGCGTGGACATTGAAGAAATGGACATCACGGATGCAGGGGCTGTTCACAGGGTCATCACCGAAGCAGCGCCGGATGCAGTTATCCATTGCGCGGCATACACCGCCGTGGATGCTGCTGAGGATAATGAAGAAACCTGCCGTAAGGTCAACGCGGACGGAACGTGCCATATTGCCGCAGTCTGCAAAGAACTGGATATTAAAATGATTTATATCAGTACGGACTATGTGTTTGACGGAAAGGGTACAAGACCGTGGGAGCCTGACGACGAGAGACATCCTTTGAATGTATACGGACAGACCAAGTACGAAGGGGAGCTGGCGGTGCAGAATGCGCTGGACAAATATTTTATTGTGCGTATCCAATGGGTTTACGGCGTCAACGGCAAAAACTTTGTTAAAACCATGCTTAGGCTGGCAGAAACCAATCCCCGCATCAATGTTGTCAACGACCAGTACGGTTCGCCCACTTACACATTTGATTTGGCAAAATTGCTGGCGGATATGGTGCAGACCGATAAATACGGCGTTTACCATGCAGCCAACGACGGTATCTGCACATGGTATGAATTTGCCTGCGAAATATTTAAGCAGGCAGGCGTCGACATAGAGGTGGCGCCGGTTTTATCAACAGAGTTTCCGACAAAGGCTACAAGACCGGAAAACAGCCGTATGAATCAGGACAAGCTTACGGAAAACGGATTTGAAAGGCTGCCGTCCTGGCAGGATGCGCTGCAAAGGTATCTCAAAGCGCTCCGGACCGTACAATAACGGATACCAATATATAAATCGGGCGTTACCGGAGGAATATACATGGAAAAAGTTCTTGTAATGGACGAGCATAATTATGATGACAATTTAGAAGAAATGTGCAGGGTATCTATAAGAGGAATTATATTTGTTAATGGTAAGTTATTGATGATTGAAAGTTCTTTTGGAGAGGTTAAATTACCCGGTGGAGGTTTGGAGTTTGGGGAGGATGATTGCCAAGCTTTAATGCGAGAGGTGAAAGAGGAAACAGGATATGATGTGATTCCTGAATCCATTAAACCATTTGGAGAAATAGAGGAAAAGAGATTATCAGTTCATGAGCCGATGATTTGGCATCAAATCAACCGTTTGTATTTTTGTGATGTTTATCCAAAGCAAGGGCAGTGCGAATATTCTGAGAGCGAAAAGGAGGAAGGGTTTCATCAAGTGCTTTATACGATAGAAGATGCATTGGAAAAAAACGAAAGAATGTTTGAAAAAGAAGGGCGACAAGCGTGGAACAAACGCGAATATAATACATTGCTGCTTATAAAGGATTATTTTGGCAAAAAAGACAATGTGGAAACAAAATAAAAAGTTATTGACAATGCATTTGCGAACACGTATACTATCATAGTGTGCACGCAAATGCATTGTCCTTTTTGATGCAAGCAAAGTATGCAATACGCATATCCGGGGAAAAATGTATATTTGTGCGGCATGCGGAAACTATTATTCATAAGTAGAAAGAGGTGAAACAGAATGCCAACATTTAACCAGTTAGTAAGAAAAGGACGTCAGACAACCAAGAAAAAGTCTACAGCGCCTGCTTTGCAGAAAGGATTTAACTCCCTGCACAAGAAAACCACCAATACTTCTTCTCCGCAGAAGAGGGGTGTGTGTACCGCGGTTAAGACTGCTACTCCTAAAAAGCCTAACTCTGCGCTTAGAAAGATTGCCAGGGTACGTCTTTCAAACGGAATCGAAGTGACTAGCTACATTCCCGGAGAAGGCCATAATTTACAGGAGCATAGTGTTGTTCTGATAAGAGGCGGCAGGGTGAAAGACTTGCCCGGTACCAGATACCACATCATCAGAGGTACACTGGATACCGCAGGGGTTGCCAACAGGAAACAGGCTCGTTCCAAATACGGCGCGAAAAGACCTAAGGCTTCTAAATAGTCAGTTTTGCCGGCTGGCCGGAAGGGGAAGCTTTTGGCAGCAGGCAGGATGACGAAACTGGATTCACATAACGGAACTATTTGAGTGTTGGAATTCTGGCTTGCATACAGATATACCGCACGAACACTAGGGAAACATTTGTGAGTACCGATGATTTAATTGATTAACGCCTTGCATGGGCCATGGGCAGATTCAAGGTGTTACCATTATTAAGGAGGGAAGAACCGTGCCACGTAAAGGACATATTCAAAAAAGAGATGTATTGGCAGACCCCTTATACAATAACAAAGTGGTAACCAAGCTTATCAATAACATTATGTTAGACGGTAAAAAAGGTGTAGCACAGAAGATTGTATACGGCGCATTTGCCAAAGTAGAAGAAAAGTCAGGAAAGCCTGCCCTTGAAGTATTTGAAGAGGCCATGAACAATGTTATGCCTGTTCTGGAAGTTAAGGCAAGGCGTATCGGCGGCGCTACCTATCAGGTGCCCATCGAAGTAAGACCTGACCGCCGTCAGGCACTGGGACTCCGCTGGTTGGTTATGTTTTCTCGCAAGAGAGGCGAAAAAACCATGGAGGACAGACTGGCAAACGAGATTCTTGATGCAGCAAACAATACAGGTTCTGCTGTGAAGAGAAAAGAAGACATGCACAAGATGGCAGAAGCAAACAAAGCATTTGCACATTACAGATTCTAAGGCGAAAAGCCTTCGGTTTTGTTTGCCCGCTATCAATTAATATAAGGAGGAAAAAACCTTGGCTGGAAGAGAATATCCATTGGATAGAACCAGAAACATCGGTATTATGGCTCACATCGACGCAGGTAAGACAACGTTGACAGAGCGTATCCTTTATTATACCGGTGTTAATTATAAGATTGGTGATACCCACGAAGGCACTGCGACCATGGACTGGATGGAGCAGGAACAGGAAAGAGGTATTACCATCACATCTGCTGCCACTACCTGCCACTGGACTCTGGAAAAAGAGACAAAGCCCATGCCGGGGGCACTGGAGCACCGTATCAATATCATTGATACACCGGGTCACGTTGACTTCACTGTAGAAGTGGAGCGTTCCCTTCGTGTCCTTGACGGTGCAGTCGGTGTTTTCTGTGCAAAGGGTGGTGTAGAGCCCCAGTCCGAAAATGTTTGGCGTCAGGCGGATACCTACAGTGTTCCCCGTATAGCGTTTATCAACAAGATGGACATTTTGGGCGCAAACTTCTACGGTGCGGTAGAGCAGATTAAGACAAGGCTTGGCAAGAATGCCATCTGCCTGCAGTTGCCTATCGGCAAAGAAGATGATTTTAAGGGAATCATTGATTTGTTTGAAATGAAAGCCTACATCTACAATGATGATAAGGGTGATGATATCACGGTTACGGATGACCTCGGTGATATGAAGGAAGATGCGGAATTGTACCGCTCCGAACTGATTGAGAAAATCTGTGAACTTGATGACGATTTGATGATGATGTATCTGGAAGGGGAAGAGCCTTCCGTGGAAGAATTAAAGAGAGTGCTCAGAAAAGCAACCTGTGAATGTACGGCCATCCCTGTTTGCTGTGGTTCTGCTTACCGCAACAAGGGTGTTCAGAAGCTTCTGGATGCTGTTCTGGAATTTATGCCTGCTCCTACCGATATCCCTGCAATCAAGGGCGTGGATTTGGAAGGCAATGAAGTGGAAAGACATGCTTCGGATGAGGAGCCTTTTTCCGCTCTGGCATTTAAGATTATGGCTGACCCGTTTGTCGGAAAGCTGGCATTCTTCAGGGTGTACTCCGGTACCGTAAACTCCGGTTCTTATGTACTGAATGCAACGAAGGACAAGAAAGAACGTGTGGGACGTATCCTGCAGATGCACGCAAACAAGAGGGCGGAACTTGATAAGGTTTATTCCGGTGATATTGCGGCGGCAGTAGGCTTTAAGTTTACCACCACAGGCGACACCATCTGTGATGACCAGCATCCCGTGATTCTGGAGTCCATGGAGTTCCCTGAGCCTGTTATTGAGCTTGCTATCGAGCCTAAGACCAAAGCAGGTCAGGGCAAGATGGGTGAGGCATTGGCTAAACTTGCGGAAGAAGACCCTACTTTCCGTGCACACACCAATCAGGAAACCGGACAGACAATCATTGCAGGTATGGGCGAACTTCACCTTGAGATTATTGTGGACCGTCTGCTCCGCGAATTTAAAGTGGAGGCGAACGTAGGTGCTCCCCAGGTTGCTTACAAGGAAACCTTTACCAAGTCTGTGGACCAGGAATACAAATATGCAAAGCAGTCCGGCGGTCGTGGACAGTACGGACATTGTAAAGTTAAATTTGAGCCCATGGATGCAAACGGCGAGCAATTGTTTAAGTTTGAATCTTCCGTTGTGGGTGGTGCAATTCCGAAGGAATACATCCCTGCAGTCGGAGAGGGTATCGAAGAAGCAACAAAGGCCGGCGTACTTGGTGGATTCCCTGTGGTAGGTGTCTATGCAAATGTATATGACGGTTCTTATCATGAAGTGGACTCTTCCGAAATGGCATTCCATATTGCCGGTTCCATGGCATTTAAGGAGGCTATGAAGAAAGCAGCTCCCGTGTTGCTTGAGCCGATTATGAAGGTTGAAGTAACCATGCCCGAGGATTACATGGGCGATGTAATCGGTGATATCAATTCCCGCCGCGGACGTATTGAAGGCATGGATGATATCGGCGGTGGTAAGATGGTAAGGGCGTTTGTGCCTCTGGCCGAAATGTTCGGATATGCAACGGACCTTAGAAGTAAGACTCAGGGACGCGGAAACTATTCCATGTTCTTTGAGAAATATGAGCCGGTACCCAAGAGCGTACAGGAAAAGGTTCTTGCAGCCAAAACAAAATAACGTATCAGGGCAAATTAGCCTGTGCACAAAATAATGCTTGAAAAAGCCAGCTGTTTTTAATATAATTAGAAATAGCCGAGTAATAAGAAAAATCAACAGATTGATTCAACAATTTTAAGGAGGACTATAAAAATGGCTAAAGCTAAATTTGAAAGAAATAAGCCCCATTGTAACATTGGTACCATTGGTCACGTTGACCATGGTAAAACCACTCTGACAGCTGCAATTACCAAGGTTCTGGCTGAGAGAGTTACCGGAAATGAGAAGGTAGATTTCGAGAATATCGACAAGGCTCCCGAAGAGAGAGAGCGTGGTATTACCATTTCTACCGCACACGTAGAGTATCAGACCGATAAGAGACACTATGCACACGTTGACTGCCCGGGCCATGCTGACTACGTTAAGAACATGATTACCGGTGCTGCACAGATGGACGGCGCTATTCTGGTTGTTGCTGCAACCGACGGCGTTATGGCTCAGACCAAAGAGCACATCCTTCTGTCCCGTCAGGTAGGCGTTCCTTATATCGTTGTTTTCATGAACAAGTGCGATATGGTAGACGACCCTGAATTGCTTGAACTGGTAGAGATGGAAATTACCGAACAGCTTGAAGAGTATGATTTCACAGATTGCCCTATCATCAAGGGTTCTGCTCTTAAGGCTCTGGAAGACCCCAACGGTGAATGGGGCGACAAGGTTATGGAACTCATGAGCACTGTAGATGAGTACATTCCTGACCCTCAGCGTGATACCGACAAGCCTTTCCTGATGCCTGTCGAGGACGTATTCACCATTACCGGCCGTGGTACTGTTGCAACCGGTAGGGTTGAGCGTGGTACCTTGAAGCTGAACGATGAAGTAGAAATCATCGGTATCAAGGAAGAAACAAAGAAGACCGTTGTAACCGGTATCGAAATGTTCCGTAAGATGCTTGACGAAGCACAGGCTGGTGATAACATCGGCGCACTGCTCCGTGGTGTTCAGAGAACTGAAATCGAAAGAGGACAGGTTCTTGCAAAACCCGGCAGCGTTACCTGCCACAAGAAATTCACCGCTCAGGTTTACGTTCTGACCAAGGACGAAGGTGGACGTCATACTCCTTTCTTCAACAACTATCGTCCTCAGTTCTACTTCAGAACAACCGACGTAACCGGCGTTTGCGCACTTCCTGCAGGCACAGAAATGTGCATGCCTGGTGACAACGTAGAGATGACCATCGAACTGATTCATCCCATCGCTATGGAGCAGGGTCTTACCTTTGCTATCCGTGAGGGTGGCAGGACTGTTGGTTCTGGTCGTGTGGCTACTATCATCGAGTAATTATAATTTATTCAGTAAAATCAAGGCTTTCGGGGATTTCTCCGAAAGCCTTTTTTGTGGCTTATAGTAGTTATAATTGTTGCAAATGGTGCCCAAACGGTGCCATAAATGGAAAGAGGGGGAAGCAATCCGGCAGGAAGTGTCGGAACTTACCGCTACAAATCATTTTCTAAAAGAGCTGTCAGTCGAAAGATTCCGGATATGCCTTTGACAGAAAAGAGGATACAAATCAGCAGAGGACAAAGGGTAAAGAATCAATAATATGGTGTATGTGTTAAAGAAAGATTCGAGATTGTACATATTCCGGAATATTTCTGAGAGGTATTTTTTTACAGTTGATTTGGTCGAATGAAAACTTGACATTATTTTTATTAACAACTTTAATGTGTTAAATGACTGTAAAAATAAAAATAGTCATTGAATACATTAAGGAGAATACTTATATGCCAAAATCATTTAGTGAACAGGAAAGAAAAATAATAAAGCAATCTATGATAGACATAGGTGCTTCGCTTATGAAGATGAAAAGCATAAAGCAAATTACGGTTGATGAAATTACAAAAGGTGCCAATATTTCAAAAGGCTCCTTTTACTCATTTTATAATTCTAGAGAGGAATTGTTTTGGGATATTATTAAGTTGGAGGAACAGCAACTTATTGACGAGATTATAACTATTGCAAATCAAGAGCTTGACACGAAAACCAAAATTCGTCAGATATTTTATGATGTATTTTTAAGAAAAAATTGGCTTATATATTATTTGCCGGAAAGTGATATCCAATATATAGCCAGAAAATTACCATTAGAATTATTAGAAGCAGATAGAGAACGTTCATTTGAGCTGAATAAAACCATGTTGTCGTTGTGCAATCTTGATGAAAGTCAAGAAAACATGGAATTTTTAATTACTACAATCCAGATGCTGCGTTTAACGGAGACAAATTCTATACATCAAACGGAACAGAACAAAAAGAGGGTGCAACATATATTAGCTGAAACGATTGTTGACTATTTATGTGGTGAGAAATCTTTTTAAGAACAATGGATTTGGAAAGTGATTTTGCGAGCAAGAGGGAGATGTGTAGTATGATGAAAGAATTGAAAATTAGTAAAATGTTGTTAATGGCTTTTTTGGCACCAATGATTTTTATGATTGTATATATTAGGTCTTTACGATTTAAAGAATTCATTCCGCAATTTTCCCGCTTTCTTTTAATATCTTTATTTGTGTTGGCACCGTTTGAAATGATTACGTTGCTAAGAGAAAATAAGAAAGAAAATGGTAAAATTGGAATTAAGTGTGCACTGTCATATAATCAGAAATTAGATAAAAGAAAAGCTATACTAATTGTGGTGGTATTGTTTTGCATAGCGGGTATAGCTTCCAAGTTTGTGGGTACTTGGGAAAATTCATTAGTTATGCCATACGTTAATCAGCATGTACCGGATTATTTTATTGCACAGAACTTTATAAATCAGCTTGAATTATATCCGAAAAGTATAATTCTTATTACAACAATTTTATTTTTGATAGCGAATGGTCTGGTGCTTCCGATTACAGAAGAATTATATTTTAATGGGTACATGTTGCCAAGATTGCAACGGTTCAATGGATTTGCACCTGTAATTGTAACAGTTGTTTTTTCGTTATATCATTTCTGAGCACCATGGGAAAATATTAGGAGGATTACAGGAGTTTTGCCTTATGTGTATATGGTGTGGTAGAAAGAAAACTTATACATAGGAATCATTGTTCATTGTTTATGTAATCTCGTCAGCAGTATTGAAATACTTATAATAGTGTTCAGAGCGATTGGTTAAGTCAGAACGATATAAAAGGAAATGATGCGAATTGGGGACGTAATACATATTAGAATGAAAATATTGATGATGTATTTTATACTAAATTAGAGCAGGCAGAACGGGCAAATAAACGCCCGAAACGTGCCTTTGAAATGAGCCGATAGGAAAGGGGATTGATAGGATATGACGGATATGGAGAAAAAAATTATGATACGAGAACTACACATGGACGTTCTTTGCATGCTTCGCTACTAATGCCAACGCCTAAGTTGCAACGGTATACTTTGGAGTTCTTTTAAAATGGTTTGAATTCCAAATCATAGCGAATCGTATAATCCATTAGTCATCACCTCCATAAAGACGTGGCTTTTCACGTTTGATATCTGCATTTTCAATCTTATTAAGAAGATGGATTTAAGCGTACCATCTGCTTCTGGGAAATTGTATTAAAAGAACTGATATATGTGTAGTATTGGTGCGGAGCGTAATGCTTCGCATTTTCAAGTTCCTAATGCAGAATAATTGTTGTTATGATATAATCAATTTGCCTTAAAAGGAAATTTTAAAGTTTGGAGTAGAAAATAATGTGTCAAATTAAGCTGATTAAAGTATCTGCTGAGTATGCAGAAAAAATTTTGGAATATAGAGCTGAATTTCCTACTGAACGTATGAGAGTTACATATGACCCAAGCAGAATACCGGGTATGGATTATCTTGAAAAGTATGAAACTGTGTTTGAGTGGCTTCAATTTTGTGAAGATATGGTGGATAAAATAACATGGTACATGGCAATCCGTGAAAACGACGGTAAGATTGTCGGTTTTATTGTTTTTCGTCATAAGCTGGAATACGATGATGATGATATAGAATTTGCTTCAAACTTTGGCTATTCAGTTCGCCCAAGTGAGCGCGGCAAAGGATATGCAAAAGAGCAACTTAGGCTTGGTTTACAGAAAGCAAAAGAAATGGGACTTGATAAAGTGCGAATTGTTTGTCGTGATATAAACATTGGTAGCAATAAAACAATTCTTGCTAACAGTGGTGTGTATGTCGATATGATTCATGGTGAGGTGTCGGGGATGAACATTAATCGTTATGACATTCCGCTTTCCTGATTTTGGGTGACTGGTAGGGGCACATATTTTATTGATTTTAATTTATTGAATCTAAGGAGAAAATGACAATGTATTACATATCAACAGAAAAAGAAATACTGGTGAATCAACTCATGAACCTAATGAAACAAACATACTGGGAGCCGGAACGGTCAGAAGAGGATGTTCTAACTGCCATGAAAAATTCGGTTTCCTTTGGTGCATTTGACGAAGAAGATAACCTTGTGGGTTTTGCCAGAGTGGTAACGGACTTTGTTTCCATCTGGTATTTGTGTGATGTGATTGTGGATGAGTACGATATAATAGGACAAGTCAGAAGAAGACCGATTTTACAGGCTTCCTGACCAAGTCCTATTTTTTTGACCTACTGGAAAAGGGGTTGAGATGTAAGGACGGCGCCGAATTTACAATCGAATACCTACACGAAGAAGGCAGAGGGGTTTCCAGGCCCAGAATGGACGAAGAATGCCTTTATGAGAGTGGGGTGGTGTTATTTTTGAGAAATAGGACTTTGATTCGCAGGAGAAATTTGCTTCCGGACGAATCAGGGTCCTTTCTTTTTTACCGGATAAGTAGTTGTTGAAATCAATCAAATCAGGAGGATGAAAGATGAGAGGATTTAAGAAATACAGGGACATGAAGGTCTATGAGCAGAGCGGTTACAAATACAAGCCTACGCCGATGATCATCTTGAAGGGTGCATGGCTTCGGGAACTGGGATTTGAGGAAGGTGTGCCAATTACGGTCGAATGTGAAGGCGGTCGTTTGACGATTACAAGGGCTGATGAAATTAGATGTGAATTTAGGGATATTTCGGCAGAGCCAGTGATGTGTGTTGCAGAACCGGTGGCAGAGTTTAGGAAAGGGGGAAAGTGATTATGGCAAAGGTTTATATGGTAGGAGCAATGAAGGGCGGCGTTGGAAAGACCGTGACGGTTTTCAACTTGGCGTATTCTTTACAGAAGAAGGGTATGAGGGTGCTGGCTGTGGATTTTGATCCACAGTCCAACCTTACCACCTGTCTCGGGGCTGAAGATGTGGATGTGGCGATCGGGGATCTGATACTGAACATGATCGAGGATGAAGAACTTCCGGAGCGTGAGGAATATATCTGGGAGAGGAACGGAGTGGATTTCATACCGGCATCCATAGGGCTTTCCGCAGTGGAAGCGAAGCTGAGAATGGAAATGGGTACGGAGAAGATGCTGGCGGCGATCCTGGAGTCGCTGAGGGATGAATATGACTATATCCTGGTTGATACTTCTCCGTCTCTGGGAGCGCTGACCATAAACGCTATGGCAGCGGCAGATGAAGTGATCGTGGCGGTGAATCCGCAGCTTTTGGCGATGAAGGGATTGCAGGATTTCCTAAAGACGGTGAAGAAGATCAAGAGCCGTATCAATGGGCGGCTGGATGTGGCGGGCATCCTGCTCACGATGTGCGATGCCAGGACGATACTGTGCAAGACTATTACGGAGCAGGTGGCGGAGACATTCCAAGGACAGATCAGGATCTTCAAGAGCAAGATACCGAATACTGTGAAGGTAGGCGAGAGTGTTTACTACAGTGAGCCGCTTATCGAGTACGCACCGGAGTGTAACGCCTGCAAGGCTTATGAGAGACTGGCGGGGGAGGTGATCGCGCATGAAGGCTAACGGCCCTAGAAGGAAGATATTTGATGCTGTGGATATGATGACCATGGATGTGCCGCAGGCGGGGATTGGGAACGGTTTCCAGAACCTGCCGGTGGATAAGATCGAGCCGTTTCATGATCATCCTTTCCATCTGTATGAGGGGGAGCGCCTGAATGATATGGTGGAGAGCGTCCGGGAACATGGAGTTCTGAATCCGGTGATCGTCCGGAAGAAGGGAAAGGGTTATGAAATGCTTTCCGGCCATAACAGGCAGAATGCGGCGAAGATTGCAGGGCTGACGGAGATACCGGCTATTGTGAAGGAAGATCTGACGGACGCAGAAGCCTATGTCTATGTAATCGAAACGAATGTGATCCAGAGGTCATTCACAGATCTTGTTCCTAGCGAGAAGGCAGCGGTGCTGTCTGCCAGATATGAGAAGGTGATCAGCCAGGGCAGGCGGAACGATATTCTGCACGAGATAGAAGAAATCGGAACTTGTGGACATGATGTCCACAAGTCGAGGAGCCGGGACGGCATCGGTGAAGAGTATGGAATGACCGGCAGGAACATCGCCAGATATATGAGGGTGGACAAGCTGATTCGGACATTTAAGGACAGACTGGATACTGGTGAACTGACATTGACGGCAGCAGTGGAGCTTTCCTACCTGTCAAAGGATGAACAGGAAGCCGTGGCGGCACAGGATGTGAAGGTGGACGAGAAGACGGCGAAGGCGGTTAGGGCGGCAGTGGGAGACCTGACGGAAGGGAAGCTGGAAGAGATCCTGCATCCGGCTAAGACTCCTGCTCCGGCGAAGATGGTGAGCGTGAAGATACCGGCGGAGGCGGAAGAAAAGTATCTCTCCGGGCTGAAGGCAAAGGACAGATCAGATCTGGTCATGCAGGCGCTGGAAGCGTGGTTTGCTGGGAAGGAGGCTGCCCATGTTCAGTAATGAAGACCTGAAATGCCTGGATTCGAAGTATTTTTCCATCATCAACACGGACGCCTATGATGTGACGGTCATGTCCAGGAATACTGGCCATTATTGGTACTTGCATAATTCGGAGTATCCGGAGCGGGGAAAGGTGATCATATTTCATTCGCATCATGCCGATAGGACGGGGCGAGTTCGATACCATCTGCATAGCAGGGCAAACACTCTGCGGCAGGCGGTACGGAGCATCCGGGGGCATGACAAGTGGCAGATGAATGGTAGGAAATGGTGATGTTTAGGGGGCTTGTTGGATTCGGCGAGCCCTCTTGTTCTGTGTAAAAAATAGAGAAAAGACTTGAAAATATTCCCGTATGGGAATATAATATAAAGGAGCGTTTTCTTTGATTAAGGGAGAAACCGATGGAATTATTAACTACGACCGAAATGGCGGACAAATGGAATATTACGAGAAGAAGAATAGCGACTCTATGTAAGGAAGGAAGGATTGAAGGTGCTGTATTAAAAGGGAAAACGTGGTTGATACCTGATGATGCGGTCAAACCGGAAGATCCGAGGCGATGTCGGAAAGAGAATACGAAATAGGATGTAGGTTGGATGGATGTATTAACTAAGGAACAACGCCACAGAGCTATGAGCAATATTCGCTCAAAAGATACATCTATTGAAATGAAGTTGCGAAGGGCATTGTGGAAGAAAGGTTACCGGTATAGAAAAAACTATAGTAAACTGCCGGGAAGCCCAGATATAGCAATGACGAAGTACAAGATAGCCATCTTTTGTGACAGCGAGTTCTTTCATGGCAAGGACTGGGAACTGGTGCTAAAACCAAGGCTCATGAAAAGTTCCAAAGGAGAATACTGGATTAAAAAGATTCTCCGAAACATGGAGAGGGACGCAGAAGTGGATAAGTCGTTGCTCTTTTTGGGTTGGACCATTATCCATTTTTGGGGCTGCGATATTAACAAGAAAATCGATGAGTGTATTCAGGTGATTGAAGAATGCATTTTTGATATAAAGATACAATCGTATGAACCGACGGATTCATTTTGCGATGATGAAGAAGGTATAGGAACAAAGATAAACTAGGAGGTAGGCTGATGCCTAACAAAATAGTAAAATTCATAGATTTATTCTCAGGCATGGGCGGAATACGTCTTGGGTTTGAACAGGCTTTCCAGACAGCCGGATATAAGACCAGATGTGTCTTGACGGCGGAAATAAAGGATGCCGCACTAACTGCACTGAAGAGAAACTTCCCTGATGATGAGGTTTCTGGGGATATCTCCAAAATTGAAACAAAAGATATAAAGGATTTTGATTTCTTACTGGCTGGTTTTCCTTGCCAGGCTTTTAGTGTTGCCGGGAAACAGAGGGGATTTGCAGATACAAGAGGCACATTGTTTTTTGAAGTTGAAAGAATACTTAGGGATAAGAAACCATATGGATTTATCCTTGAGAATGTCGAAGGTTTGGTTACTCACGACAAAGAGAAGCCGGAGGATGATATAGGAAGAACTCTTGCCACCATACTTCAATCATTAGGTACTATGGGGTATAAGGTGACATGGAAGGTTCTTGATGCCCAGAATTTTGGATTAGCACAATGTAGAAATCGAATTTATATTGTTGGTACGAAGAAGGAAAAATTATCGCTTGATAATTTTCCTATAACAACAGCGACCTTTGCACCTGTTATGGAGCATGGGTTGGATACAATAGATAATGAGTTCTCCAGAAAACTACTTGCCAGATACGATGTAAATGAGTTGTATGGGAAATCCATTAAAGATAAACGCGGTGGGGATAATAATATTCACAGTTGGGATCTCGGTATAAAAGGTGATGTTTCGGATGATGAAAGAAAACTTTTGAATCAACTTCTGAAGGAACGGAGGAAAAAGCATTGGGCAAAAGTCATTGGAATAGATTGGATGGATGGAATGCCGCTGACAGCGGATCAGATTAGGACATTTTATGATCGAGATAATCTGGGTGAAATGTTGGATCATCTTGTAGAGCTTGGATATTTGGTTTATGAGCATCCTAAAAAAAGGGTTGCAAAGGAAACTGGTTCACAGACGAGAACTATCTACGAGAGAATTCCTGACGAAACAAAGCCTAAAGGATACAACATTGTTGCGGGAAAGCTAAGTTTTGAGTTTAGTAGGATTCTTGATCCAAACGGAATTACGCCGACAATGGTTGCAATGGACATGGAAACGATAGGCGTGATTGACGGAAATGGAATTAGAAATTTAACACTGAAGGAAGGGCTTGGGCTTTTCGGCTATCCGCCTGATTATTCACTGGAGGATTTTGAAAAGAGTGATAAAGATAAGAGACTAGGTTTCGACCTACTTGGTAATACGGTCTGTGTTCCTGTAATAAAAGCTGTTGCAGGAAGACTGGAAGAAAGTTATACGAAGTCGAGGAAAAAAGGAGGTGTCAAGAATGCAAAAAAGTAAGCCTGTTCCGTTGAAATTAGAAGAATTTATCAAAACAACGACCATGTTTTACATAGATGAAGAATTAGAAAAGGAATTTGATGCAGCTGTTGAGGATGATATCAAAAAAATAAAAACCGAGTTGTTGGGAATTACTACCGAAGAAGGATTAGAAAAATATATCAGAAGAGACCCTAATTCTTTGGATCGTATAACAAGCGTTTTAAATATTTCAGAAGAAAAATTCAAGCGGATTATTACGATGCTTAGAATAAAACAAGGGTTTATGCCAACAAGTGAGTGGTCCATGAGCACTCTCCGGACTCAAATGATTGAGTCTCCGGATTGGATGCGAATGGTCAACCGCCTCCTTATGTATGGAAAGAGGTTGTCAGAGTATCAGGATGTTATTCCTGATTTCTACTTGGATAATTTTTCCATAGATGCTACGACAGTTGGACGCTTGGCAAATGATGATGACATGCGTCGCTTAATTAAAAAAGGGTATGAGGGGAGATACAGTAATAAGATTGGGGATAGTTTTTTTAACAGAGTTTCTTCAAGTATTATAAAAAAATGTGATAAAGAAGGTCTCACATATGCCATAAAAGAAACTGTTCCGTTGGCTGGTAAAAAGATAAGTGTTGCTATTCCGGATGCAAAACATCTCAGGATTATGGTAGATGTTACTTACGGAATAACGACATCAAGTACACAAAGTACATTTGCCAGTACTGTTGAGAAAATCTGCAGTAATCTTAGAGAAAAGAATCTTGGTAAGAGCGATAAGGAAAAAACACTTTATATCAGTGTAATTGATGGAGCTGGTTGGGTAGCAAGACAGTCCGATTTGAATAAAATACATCGTTGCTCAGACTATTTAATTAACCTCAATTCCATCGGAATGATGGATACCATCATAGAATACTATTTGTAAGGAGGATGATGCAAATGAACGCGGAACAAAGGAAAGCTGAACTGGCGAAGATTAAGAAGGACAGCAAGCCTGTTATGACGGGAGTAAAACTGACTTATCACGGAGAGAGGGAAACTTTCGATGTGTATAGTATCCCGCTTAGCATTCTGACATATAATCCTTACAATGGAAGAATTGGGGCGGAAGTAAAGTCATATGAAAGACAGCATCATGTTTTGGATCCAGACAATGCCGAAGACGTGGCAATCATTGAGAAATTTTTATGGGATTCAAAGCCAGAAGCGAATGAAAGGACTAAAAAGAGCTTGTTGGAAGACCACCAGCAGCGCTACGGAATAGTTACTGCGGATGGAAAGATCATTGATGGTAATAGACGAGCGAGCTTGCTTAATAACATATGGAGAGATGAATCCATTCCGGCAAACACAAAGCAGCATACGCAGTTCTTTGAAGCTATTATTCTTCCCATTGATGCAGATAGGAAAGAAATTCTTCGACTTGAGACAACTTATCAGATGGGAGAAGATGCGAAAGTCGATTATGGCCCTATCGAGAAGTATTTGAAAGCCGGTGATCTTCGGGATGAGGGGTTTACAGATAGTGAGATAGCCAGTTTTATGGGCGTAAAGGCAAAAGATGTCTCATGGTATTTGAGAATCCTGGATTTGATGAATGAATACCTGGATAACTATGGATATACCGGTATTTATACCATGCTTGAAGAAACTGAAGACCCATTTCAGAAGCTTGAAGCTGCTTTGCGTGGATATAAGGGCGGTGGGATTACAAAGATGTGGGGGTATGATGTAGAAACAGATGTTTCGGATCTTAAAGCTATAGCCTTTGATTACATCAGATTAGGGCTGGACCAGACAGACTTCCGAGATATCATAAGGAAGCCCACTAAAACACAGACGGATGCAAGTTTATTTGCGAATGAGGACATTTGGCGTAAGTTTTCGGAGGATCATTTTGCAACGGTGGAATCTGTTACAGAGCAGTCAGTTGATGATATTATCCGTGATAATCCGGATGGGGACTTAAAGCGCCTGATGAGGGCAAGGGATAACGCATGGAAAGAAAAAGTTAGTAAAGCCCTTTATGAGAATTTCAATAGTTCGCGAGATAAGCTCAACAACAAGCAGCAAGCAGCAGAACCGATGAAGCTTCTTCAAAAGGCTTATGCAGCGTTATCTGCAGTTGATACAGATCAGCCTTCCTTCAAATCAGATTCTGGTGTAGAGAGCTATCTGGAAGAGATTATTGAGATGGCGAAAAAGTATTCTGAAATATACAATAGTTGACGGGTGGTATAACACATGGCGACAATTAAGATCGATGCAAACGATACGGAGGATAAGGTAATCGTATCGGGTGATATAGATTTAATATTGAATAACAAAAGGGCCATGCGTCTTTTGAAGGATAATTCTGTCTTTACAGTGGAGGGGGACAGGATTGTTTTTGATGTCAATGATGACCTAAATAAATGTATTAGTCGTATTCAAAGTGCAGCGAAATATGCGCAATGTGATGTTGAATTACAGGGTAATGCAGATTCCGGTATCCAGGCGTACTATCAGGAAGAAAAGAATTTTGATGAGTTCTCGCAAAAGGCGTTAAGCATTAGGAATAATGAATGTGACATAAACGAGTTCAAGGCTTTTAAGGATTCGCTGATAGATAATCTGCCCAACAGAACTCTTTATGATTTGCAGATGTTAGCAGCGTATCATCTTGCATTTTCACAAAATGCGTGTAACTTTTCTGTTCCAGGTGCAGGTAAAACAAGTATTGTCTATGGTGCGTATGCGTACCTCCACAACCTGAATGAGGCAGATCCGAAAAAGGTTGATCGTCTGCTAATCATTTCGCCACTAAATGCTTTTGCTCCCTGGGAATTGGAGTATGAAGAGTGTTTTGGGCGGAAAGCCACTTCTAAGAGGCTTTCCGGCAAGTTAGATGTGGAAGAAAAAAGGCAATACCTTTATAGCTTTACACCTGCGGAAATTACTTTGGTGTCATATGCATCTGTCATATCACTTGTTGACGAATTGACGTTTTTCCTGAAAAAGAATAAGGTAATGGTTATTCTTGACGAGGCTCATAAAATAAAGAATACAAGTGGGGGCATCACATCACAAAGTATTATGTCTTTAGCGAATGTGTGCAAGTCGAGGGTTGTTTTGACCGGTACACCGGCGCCTAACGGTTACGAGGATTTATATAATCTGTTCAAGTTTATTTGGCCTACCAAGAATATCATTAAGTTCCATATTGGACAGCTTAAAGATATGTCTAAGAATCAGGAAGATCCGAGAGTAGGAACGCTTTTGGATTCAATTTCCCCATATTTTATGCGTATTAAGAAGGGGGATCTTGGTATTCCGCCGGCAATCAATCATCCACCTATAGCTGTAGAGATGAAGCCTTCGCAGCGAAAGATTTATGATTATATAGAAAAACAGTATATCAGTGATATTGCTGGTGGACGTGATCAACGCTTGAAGAGTGAATTGGTGAAGGCAAGGATGATTCGCCTTATGCAGGCAACAACCAATCCGGCACTTTTACGACAGCCAATTAGTGATTTTGCGGCGATAGAAGGAGTTGATTTTTCGAGCATTAAAGATGACTCCGATATGCTGAGGGAAATATTGAAGTATTCTGAAAATGAAATCCCCGCAAAATACGAAAAAGCAAGGGATATTATAAAGGACATTATAGAAAATGGCGGAAAGGTGATAGTTTGGGCTTGCTATATTAAGAATATAGAGATGCTCAGTAAGTATCTGGAAAGCCAAGGTATTGAAACCAGGACTTTGTATGGCGCAACACCGATAGCCGGAGATGACCTAACTGAAGAAGATGAAGAGTACTCATTAACAAGGGAAGCCATAGTTAAGGAATTTCACAATCCGGACAGTCCTTTTAAGGTGATTATTGCCAACCCATTTGCAGTTTCGGAGTCAATATCGCTCCATAAGGCATGTCATAACGCTATTTATCTGGAACGATCATTCAATGCTGCACATTTTTTACAGTCGAAAGATCGTATTCATAGATATGGTTTGAAACCGGGTGTGGAAACACATTACTATTATTTGGTTTCCAAAGATTCTGTCGATAATACGATTCATACAAGGCTGCAGGAAAAGGAACAGCGCTTGATGGAAATTATCGAAAGTATGCCTATTCCGCTGTTTGACAGTTATCTTGGGGATGATGGCGATGAAGATATCAAGGCGGTGCTGAGAGATTATGCAAGAAGAACTAAGACGGTATAACAATATAGGTGATATTGCCGGAATAGCATATTTTGCAAAACAGGTTTTAGGTGATTCAAGGGTACAGAAAAGTTCCGTGCAGAAACTTTGTGGCCTGCAGAATGACATAAGGCTTAATTTTGGTGCGGCTGTGGCATTTTTTAAGTACCTTAATCTTATTGAAGAAAAGGTAGGATATCTTTATCCAACGGAAAGGTCTTCTGAGTTACGAGAATCAGATGATTTTAATAAAGCATTATGTACCGCTTGCTTAGTACAAATATCGAAGGATGGTTTTCTTGATACCGAGGCAATCCATTATAATAGGGAACGGAAGGCTTATGTTATAGAGAGGTATGGATTTTCGGTGTCGGCAGCTTTGTTCCGTAATATATTGATCCAATATAAGGTCTTAAAAGAATCCGGTGGAGAGCTTATTCTTAATCCTGACTATGAGTCAGTTTTTGCGGAATATAAGCGCAAACAGGGGACAAAGAAATCATTAGAGCAGTTAAAAAAGCAGTTGGAGCAACAGGAATTACAGGGAGAAGAAGCGGAGCTGTTTGTCGTAGAATACGAAAAACGGCGGCTTGCGGGATTTGTCAAGAGGGATAGCATAAAACGGATATCGGTTATCGATGTGTCTGCCGGTTATGATATTCTATCTTATGAGGATGAAACATCAGCAGAGTTTGATAGATTTATTGAGGTGAAGTCGTTCTCTGGGAACACGCATTTTTACTGGTCAGAGAATGAGATAGAAACCGCAAAGCTTTATGAGGACAGGTATTATATTTACCTGATAGATGCTTCGATGGTAAAAACGCAGGGATATGAGCCAACTATTATTAAAAATCCGGCAACAACTATTCTGGCAAGTGAATCGTGGATTATGAGCCCGACATCATATTTGGTAATCCCTACAGAATAATTCTCTGTAGGGGTTGCCTTTTTTTGACACTTATGTTAATATGTATATGTACACGCATACAGAATAACGAAAGAGGTGAATGGAATGGGTAAAGAAGGGCTGACTTTTGGACAGTATATAAAAGAGAAGCGGGAGTCCCTTGGAAAGTCGTTAAGGTCTGTAGCGGCAGATATCGGCATGGCACCAGCATACCTTAGCGATGTCGAAAAGGGAAACCGTTGGCCTCCGGTCAAGTATTTGGAAAAGATGATAGAGGTGCTTCAGATACCTCAATCTGAGCTGAACACGTTCTACGATCTTGCCGGAGATATTAGGGAAGGTAGCTATCCGGACCTGACTGATTATATTGGAAAGACAGATATTGCGCGTGTTGCATTGAGGACAGCGCGAGATCATAATATTCCAGATGAACAGTGGCAGGCATTTATAGATACTATCAATTCCCAGAGTAAAAAGGGGGATTAGTATGGTTTTGGATTACCCTCAGTATCCAAACGGAATGTATAAGTTGTACAAACGGGATTTTGACAATATAGCACTCATGATTATGAAGGAGTACCTTCCGGGTTTCGTTGATAAGATTGGAGAGGTAGACATAAACTATCTGATAAAGGAGTGCCTGTTCCTTAATGTAAGAAGCAAGAATATAGCGGCAGATAAGAGCGTTCTCGGGCTAATTGCATTTGAGGATGCAAAAGTTCCGTGCTACGACTTGTCATATAGGCCGATTGAGTTGGATTTGAGTGCAGGGGATATTCTTATTGATATGTCCTTAAGTGGAAATAGAAATATTCCCAGAAGAAGGTTTACGCTTGCGCACGAGGCATCACACTGGATATTGCATCGGTCATACCACTCACCGACGAATCAGAAATATGAGTTCCGAAAACCTTACCTGAAGACTTATGGAACGGATCTTGAAAGAAGGTTCACCGGATTCAAAACAGAGAATGATGAAGAAGAGTGGCAAGCTAATTCTTTGGCGGCGGCGTTGCTTATGCCGAAGATTCCTTTTATAGAATATGCTTTGAACGAGATTCAGAGAGTATTTGGAGAGGAAACGGATGTTTTGATAGATGACCAGTCCGAGGATTATGTAATGGCTGTCGAGAATATTGCAAGCATGTTTAATGTTTCAAGACAGGCGGCGGAGATTAGGTTGGAGCAGTTGGACCTGCTACAAGTAGCATAAAAGGCATTGTCCATGTTCGCATGAGGCAATGCCAAAATTTAAAACCATGTGTTCATGTGTATATATACACGATATCATAAGGAGGCGAGAATATGAAACTCAAGAAGAAAAAGCTAATCTGTCCGGAATGTGGCTTCGGTCGATTGATAGATTCGGAGGAAGATACAAAATCTGAATTACGAGAGGAGTCAAAGATCGAAGCAGGGTGGCATCCAGATTATTTTGCAAAATGCAGTAAATGTGGCAAACAGATTGCGATTAGAAAAATAGGATAAGGAATACTTCGTACAGAGCACGATGCGTTTTGACATACGAGCCTGACAAGTAGCTGATGAGGCTATTTGTCGGGTTTTTTGTTTTTAGGCGGAAAATCGGAAAACACCACTATCTCATACCTATACCAGTAGAACGGTGGATACGGATCAGAGTCCTCATCCGGGGATGAAGGTTCTGATGGGTGTCCAGCGGACGCTCAAATAGCTATTTACAAATTTCATATCGGCCCATGATGCGCAGTGGACAGGATACGAACATATTGCATTCCAGACAGTTGCCGAATAGGCAGCAGCGGAAAGCGATGTGTATGTACCCGTGGTTTACTGCGCTCTTTTGAATCATGGGTATATTGGGGGATAAGCTTGTCGGTGTCCTGTCTCACTGCCTCCGGGCCAGAAACGGAGGCAAGAGATGCTATTTAGGAAAACACCGACAAACGAGAGAGGCAAGTATGAGTACAAGTTTAATGACGGAACGGTTTCTGTCATTGCCGAGGGCGATGAGACAGCGATCTGGATCAAGACAAATCATTCCTTCGATGATGCTGAGGTCTACAACAACATCAAAAATTCGAGACCGCAGCTGCAAGACTGGCAGAAGAAGGCTGTCGAGGAATGGAAGGCACAGCATCCGGGCGAAGAGCCGGACAAGAACTGGAACCTGTCAATGGACGGACTGATGATGACGGAGAATCCGGACACCAGCGTTTACGCGAAGCAGCTGGCGGAGATGGCGGCGGAAGAGCCTGATCCGATGAAAGAACTTCTTTATGAGAAGCTTTCCGAGCTTCCGGAGGAAGACCAGGAACTGTACAAGCTCTATTACATTGAAGAGTATTCACAGGAACAGATCGCGAAGATGAAGGGCGTGTCACAGAACACCGTTTCAAAGAAGCTCCGTAGGATCGCCAGACAGCTGACCGAGATGTGCAGGAAAGAAATCTGAAAAGTTTTTCAGGGAGGGGTTTAAAAAGCCCCTCTTTCTTTGACTGGGATATGTAAGGAAGAGGAACTTCCT
>ERZ777305.862-NODE-862-length-44517-cov-3.933989_pt1 | contig 44517 bp, 44 predicted proteins | sample MGYA00374965_ERZ777305 | MGnify/ENA primary metagenome ERZ777305 (study PRJEB29328, sample SAMD00013331) | mouse gut metagenome | study: EMG produced TPA metagenomics assembly of the Metagenome analysis of fecal microbiota from mouse which was promoted...
TCTTACTAATTCTTGAATCATAAAATATTCATCATTATTCGTAATCGTATCATCATCATAGTATTTGATATTGTCACTTAGATAGTTTTTGGTCAATTCAATTAATCTATTGATATTATCCTTTTTTAGAGCACTTATAGGGATGATATCGGCAAAATCGTATAAATCTTTATAAGTAATTATAGCATTCATGATGCCCTCTTGGGTTATCTTATCAATTTTATTTAGGACAAGAATAACAGGAACGGTCGTATGTTTTAGAGCTTCAATTATAAATTTGTCGCCCTTTCCTAAGCCAGTTGATGCATCGACAACAAAGAGAATCGCATCGATATCCTCTAAAGATTCATAGGATTGTTTATTTAGATGCTTGCCTAATTTATCAGAAGCTTTATGAATACCTGGAGTATCGACAAAGACGATTTGGGTATCATCGTCATGATATACGCCTTGTATTGTGTTGCGGGTTGTACCAGCTACATTGGAAACAATTGCTATCTTTTTATTTATAATAGTGTTTATCAAAGTACTTTTTCCCGTATTTGGTCTTCCTACTATACTAATAAATCCACTTTTCATACTACCACTTCCTTTTACCACTAATAATTATATCATACAATTATATTTAATTCATTTAAAATCTCATCTTGTAAACCAAATTGAAGTTTCTCTTCCTCTTTGCTTCGGGTATGATCATACCCCAGTAGATGAAGCACGCCATGAACGACTAAAAAGGAAAGTTCGCGCTTTTCAGAATGTCCATATTCCTTGGCTTGTGCTTGCATTTTAGGAATCGATATAAAAATATCACCAAGTTGCCGAATTTCTGTTTTGTAAGTTTGATTATCCTCTAAAGCAAAACTTAAGACATCCGTCGTACGATCAATGTCACGATATTCTAGATTATACTTATGCATAACTTCATCACTTATAAAGATAATAGATAGATAGGCATCCTTAACATCCATCTTTTTTAAAGTATAATTTATGACCTCATCGAGATATTTATAATCAAAATCACAGCCAAATTCGTCAATTATATCAAAATTATTCATCTAATAATACACTCCTAACACATAAACGCCCAAACATACTCCAATGATTAAAACACATATCAATAAAGCTTTTATAAAATTTAGCCTTTTCTCGTTTTTTATGTGTTTAAAAAGAGCATGAATAGCAATAAATATAAGATAACCAATAAAGCCCCCGACAAAATTAAGAAGAATGTCATCTATATCAAAACTTCTTCCAATATTCATTTGAATTAATTCAATAATAAGAGAGGTTAAAAAGGTTATTATTGTAGGAATTAGAAAATGACATTTTTTCGCCTTTTCTGTAATCATATCAGTAACTATATAGCCAAAGGGAACGAATAAAACAATGTTGCCAATGACATTTCTAAAAAATAATTTACTGGAGAAATGGTAGCGTGTCATCTCTTTAAAAGGAATAAAGTTATTAGAATAACTTTCAAAATCAGTCGTTGTTACGAGATAAAATAAAGAAAATATGTAAATTATAGCTACAAGAGTCTTTAACTCTTTATAGATAATAATTTTTTCTTTGGCATAGATTAAGCTAGTTATTCTAATCACAGATATGACAATTGTAAAGAGAAATACCATGGGAAATAAATTATTAAATATATCAAAAATTTTATTCGGTATCAATTTCATCACTCGCTTCAAAGTACTCTGTTGTGCCAATTGATTCATTAACACTAAAGAATACCTCTAATATAATTGTACTATTATTTAGCTCACTATTCAAAACTTTTTCATCAATTATGACATTGTTTTTGCCAATATCTTGTAATAATCGCTCTTTGGCAAGAGTAATTCCCTTGTTTTGAGCTTCTTCTTCAGTTAGTTTATGAGTGTTAATCACGGTTTCTAGTTCGCGATTAAATTTAAATGGTCCTATTTTAAATATGGTCTTTGTCTCATAATTTATATATTTATCTTTAAATAAATTATTGTTATTGAAGCTAAAGTTATATCTCTTCTTATTAGTATATTCCTTTTTTTCTTCATTTAGAGGAACTTTAATTGTTGTCTTATACCAGGTTTCAGCGATAACCTCGCCTTCCGCACAGATATTATCCTTAATCTTATCATTGAGCATTATTTGCCCACTGATGATTATATCACCTTTTTTAACATAGTCAGCCCGTTCAAATAAATTTACTCCAGATATAGCCTTAATTTGTTTAATAACGCCATCTTTTTTAGCTACAATATGACAGTATGGTTGTTGCTTCTTTTCATTAGTTAAAATTCTTTCCTCAAAGGAGACGATATACTTCATTCCCTGTTTGTTAATGGATAGCCAATCGAGGAAATCACGATGCTCATGAACAATTTCGTCACTTATGCTATTTAGAGTTCCTAAATCTTTATTAATGGTATACTTTTTTATGTCTTTTTCTTTTAAAAGCGTATCTACCTCTTTAATCAACTTTTTATTTTCATGCTTAATATCGATAGATATAATAATATTGCTTATAAGATAGATACCAATTAAGAAGACTATAAGCATAACAAAATCAAAGATGTATTCTTTAAAAAAGAGCAATTTTCCCTTAAAACCTAGATATTTAAGAATTTCTATGTCAGAGAAATAATTTAATTTTTCTATTCTCTCTAAATCACTTTCCTCGACTTTTAAAATGAGATAGTCCTTCTTGTACTTAATATCGTACATATTAATGCCATATTGCATACTTTTTTTGATAAAGCGTTCAAGATTATTTGTAACTTTTAATAAAATCATAGGCGAACTACACTTTCTACACATCCCTTTATCATTAGTTCTTTATCAATAGATTTTGTAAGAATAAAATTAGAACCCTTTATCCTGTAGAGATTTTCCTCTATTGCAATAATAATTTCATCTTCTTTTATACCAATTAGTTTTTGATAGTTTTTAATATATATACCACTATTTAATATAATTAAATAATAATCTTCTTTCGCTATATAGGATCTAATAATATCAAACATAGTATCACCATTTAATTATATGAATAAGCCAAAATAAAAAGCACCCTTAAGGTACTTTTATTATGATAATTTTTCTTTAACGATTTTAGATACTTTCGACATGTCTGCTGAAGAACCAACCTTTGCTCCAACTGCTTTGATAACTGAACCCATGGCTTTAATATCAGTAGCTTGCATTTCTTCTATGACTGATGCAATAATTTTTTCTAATTCTTCATCAGATAGTTCTTCAGGTAAGTATGTTGAGAGAATTTCAACTTCTTTCTTTAAAGATTCAACAGTTTCCATCTTGCCATATTTAGTATATTCTTCTATAGACGAGTTTCTCTTTTTTACTTCTCTTTTAATTACAGCTAATACTTCGTCATCAGATAATTCCTTTTTCTTAGCAATTGTCTCATTTTGAATGGCGCTTTTAAGCATTCTTATAACATCTAATTTGAATTTATCCTGCTCCTTCATAGCGCTAATTAAATCTTTTTTTACTGTTTCAAACATAAAATCATCTCCATATCTATTATATAACAAAAAAAGGATATTTACTATCCTCTATTTCTCTTATTTCTCTTGCGAGAGTTTTTAATCATTTCCTTTTTTGCTTCTCTTCTCTTTACGCCTGGTTTTTGATATTCTCTGTGCTTCTTTAGTTCAGAAGGGACACCGCTTTTTGCTACTTTAAGTTTAAATCTTTTTAAAGCACTATTAATATCTCCGTTTTTTACTTCAACTTTTGTCATATTGCTTCTCCCTCCTCTCAATTTCACTAGTATTATAATACACTTTAAAAGGCATTGCAAGAAGTTTTTGGAATTAATTGCTATATTAGTACTAAAAAAGAGATACTTTTACATATCTCTTTGCTATTCTTCGTCATCATCGACAAAATTGAAATCGTATTGTTTAGTATTCATTAAATCTTCTAGTGCTTCATCAACATCGACAGTATTCTCTGATTCACGGTCAGTAGATTCTATGACCTCTTCTTCGATTCCTGTTTCATCAATTTCCTCTTCATCAAAATCTTTTTCTTCGTCTTCTTCATCTTTAATAACTTTGATTTTTTCTTCATCTTCTTTTAAGAAATCTCCTAATTCTTTATCATCTTCTGGTTTTTTCTTACGGAAGATAAAGAATCCTGACACACCGATAATGATAAGGCCAACAACTACTAAGAGAATTATTAACCATGTCTTACTAGATTTTTTCTTTTCGTCCTTTTTTTCATCTTGATTTTCTTCATCAGTTGTTCCATTATTGATAATTATATCACCAGTTGTCGTATCAAATTGATATTCATTATTGATGATTTTATTATACTCATTTGGGTATGATACTTTGAAGATATTGATATCAAGAGTTGTTTGAATCCCTTCACTGTCTTTAAATGTTACTTTGTCATCAATATATTTTAATATTTCAATATTTTCGGCACTTAGACGAGTAATATTAATTGTGTATGTGATTGTCTCATCACCATTGACATTATCAACAGTGATAGTTAGTTTGTTGGCTCCTTCAACGAAATTGTCAATTCCCACAACATTGACTTTAGCATTCTCGTCCATAGCTTTATATTCTAAAATATTTACCAAATTAGATGTCGTATTAGGTACCGTTAGAGAATATTCTTTTACATCACTTGAGAAAGCTGGTGTTAAAGTATATTCGCCAACAGATATGGAAGCTAACTTAGCACTATTGAAGGTTGTTTCACCACGATAAATAGTCAATGTATATGTCTCTTTATTGGTTCCATCTTCACTATCAACTTCGATTTTAATAGTATTTTCTCCCTGATTTAAAGTTACTTGCGACTTTCTCGCATCAACGGATTTTCCACCAGATATCTCAAATGTACAAGTTCCCTCTCCGGCATTGCATTCAGGAGTAAGACGGATGCTGTTTACAGTATCTGCTATTCCGTAGATTGTATATTCCTTGATGTTGTGATCAAAGGCTGGAGACATCGTTCCTTGAGAAATTTTAATATTTTTTAGTGTAGCATCATCGGATTCGATAATTTCCTTTTTGGGAGCTACTTCTGTTTTAATCGATTTTGTCTTAGATACATTATCAATAGATGCCGACATTAAACTTACTTGTAAGTTAGTAATCCTTGCTGTCGAATTATTAGTTAAGACTAAATAGGCTAAAATGTATTCTCCTTCAGTAGTTAGGGAGTTTGCCTCGCCATTTCCTACATAAGAAAACGCCGATACCTTTCCCTCTACTCCAGAAAATACGCTATCACTAGCTTTCTCTATTTTGCAATCAACTTCTGTATTATCTACTTCACAACCAAACTTAGCTGTTTGAACAGATTCGCCTGCTCCAACATTAATGTATACTGGCAATTTTGTTATATTATCATTTTGTTCCTTTTTACCAAACGAAAATTCCGCAGCATTTACGATATTTGGTAAAACTCCACAAGCCACAACCCCAAGACTTATAAATAAAGATTTCATTAATCTTTTTTTCATATCATTTATTCCCTTCTATCTTAATATGCATTATAGCAAAAAATATTTATTTTTTCAATATCAAAGTAATTTGGCAATAATGGCATTCATGACATAAATTTTGTCTGGATGAATGTATAAATAGCCATTTTTATAGATTAAATCATTACTTCTAATTAATTCTTTTACTGGATAAACATCTTGAATATTTTTATTATATTTTTCAAAAAAGTTATTCACATCAATACCCTTCATCTTGCGAAGGCCAAGCATTATTTCATTATCCATTTGTTCTTTATAGGTCATCAAATTTTCCTCTTGACGATAATTTCCGTTAATATATTCATGAATATTGCGGGTATTTGTATAGCGGAAAGAAGCTTTATAACCGCCAGCTCCTAAGCCAAAGCCATAGTATTCATCGTTATCCCAATATTTTAAATTATGGCGTGCAGCATATCCCTCCTTGGCAAAATTACTTACCTCATAATGATTATATCCATGTTTTTTTAGAATATGACAAATAGTATCATACATTTTTCGATCCAAATCCTCATCAATATACTGAGTTCCTTCGTTCTTAAGTTTGGTATGATCTTCTAATATAAGTGAATATGTTGAAATATGTGTCGGCTCTAATTTTAGCAATTTATTGATATCCTTCTTTAACATACTTAATTTTTCTCCGGGAATAGCATACATTAAATCAAGATTTATATTTTTAATTCCCCTTTTTTTAAGAAGTTCCATTTTGGCTTGAATATCTTTAAAATCAATATTCCTCTCTAATACCTGTAAATTGGCCGGTTCAAAGGATTCGATACCAATGCTTACGCGATTGACGCCACCAGCTACCAAGTCATCTAGCAACTCCTCATCGATATCATCAGGATTGCATTCGAATGTGTATTCACAGTCACTGGTTAAATTAAATATCTTAAGAATGCGAAATAACTTAATTCGTTCAGTCTTAGTTAAGCATGAAGGAGAACCGCCACCAATATAGATAGAGGTTATCTTTTCGCCATCATAGCTGTTTTCAATTTCTCTTTGTAAAGCCTCTAAGTAATCAAGTACGAAAGACTCTATATGTAATACTTTGGGAAAATCGCAATAGGAACATATATGTTTACAAAAAGGAATATGTATATATACCGCTTCCATAAATCATCACCTTATAATCAAATTATAATATTATTCAATAGAAATTACAATAAAATTTATTCTTTACATAAAAAAAGCAACTAAGTTGCATTATTTTTATGAATTTGTAGTATCTTCTGTCGTACTTACCTGCGAGGTTTTGTTATCTTTTTGATTCTTATTTTCGTTGTTATCGGGTTTTAATAAGATTAATATTGCAGCTAGTGATGATAAAACGAAGATAATTGCCACAATAATTATCAAGACATTGGTATTTTTCTTTTTTTTCTTAGTATGTGCCATATGCTCCCTACTTTCTACAAACATAATAACATATTAATTGGCTATTGTATATAAATTAAATGTTAAATTCGCCATTTTTAAAAATAAGTTTTTTACCTTCATTAGTTTTAGCATGGATGTTTAAATCTTCCGTTCCAATCATAAAATCAACATGGTTTTTAGAAGGATTTAAGCCTATTCTATTTAAGTATTTCTCATAATTTGATAGTTCGTCATAATATCTTAGGCAATCTTTAAAGCCACCTCCTAGGGCTAAATGACAAGAGGCATTCTCATCAAGTAAAGTATTGCCATAAACTAGGCCTGTGTTGGATATAGGAGAATTATTTGGAACTAAGGCGACTTCTCCTAAATAGGCAGAAAAGTCATCACTTTCAATAATACCTTTAATTAATTCTTTTCCCTCTTTTGCTCCATAGTTAACGACTTTACCATTTTTGAATTCTAAATAGAAGTCACTGATAAAGGAACCATTAAAGCAAAGTGGTCTTGAAGCATAGACGATTCCTTCAGTTCGATAGTAAATAGGCGTTGTAAATATTTCGTATGATGGACAGTTGACGATCATGTCTTTTCTTCCGGCGGAACGCCAAATAGCACTTTTATCTAAAAAAACAGTTAAGTTTGTTCCCAAGCTATTTTGATATTTCATATGAGTAATTCCGAGACTATTTAGCCTATCAACGATTTTCTTTTGTCTATCGAAGTAATCATTCCATGAGATAATAGGATCCTTCGTATCGGCCATAGCCATGGAACAGATAAGTTTGAATAGTTTTTCGTAAGCGGCTTTGTCATCTAATTCGGGAAACATATTCTTTGCCCACGTGGTGGAAGGAAGGGCGGCAATACACCAAGGAATACTGTATTCTAATTGTTTTTTCTTATATAGAGGTTTAGTCTTGCGGTCAACTATTTGCATTTGGGATAATTTTTCTGGTTCTATATCATCCATTAAATGCGGAAACTCGGATTCAAGAAGTAAAAAAGCGGCATTTTGGGAAGCGTATTTATCCCATATAGCATTATTGAATAATGGCTCTGTAGCAATAGCATCAAGGGGAATTTGTTTTAATAAATCATGTCTTTTCATGACTTCTTCATCGCGCAAGAAGACTTCTTCCACACCCATTTCATATGCTTTTTTCTCGACTTTTTTGATAAAATCTAAATTATCTGTTTGATAATTAATAAAGAGAATTTTGGCCTTATTAAAATTAAGACATCTCTTTAATAAAAGTTCAATATATTTATTTTCTAGTTCTTCCATAATCATTCCTCCTAATATTTATCTATAATATCAAATATCAAAAGAAAAAACCACATTTTTTATTTGTGATTTATTTTTCCGTCTTTAAAACGCTTAAGAAGGCTTCCGGTGGTATTTCAACAGATCCAACCATCTTCATTCTCTTTTTACCTTCTTTTTGAGCTTCTAATAATTTTCGCTTACGCGATATGTCGCCACCATAGCATTTAGCTAAGACGTTTTTGCGCATTTGAGAAATATTTTCGCGAGCGATAACTTTTGAACCAATACTTGCTTGGATTGGCACTTGAAATAATTGTCTTGGAATTATCTCTTTTAAATTTTCGACGATCTTTTTTCCCCTTGGGTAAGCAAAATCTTTATGAACAATTAAGGATAGCGCATCGACGATGTCACCATTAATCAAGATATCCATCTTAACAAGATCTTGGGCTTTATATCCACATAATTCATAGTCGAATGAGGCATAACCCTTAGTACTCGATTTTAAGCGATCAAAGAAATCATAGACAATTTCGGATAATGGCAAATCATAATGAATATTTACGCGTGTTTCGTTAATATAATCTAGGGATTTATAGATTCCCCTCTTATCTTGACATAATTCCATAATTGCGCCAATATACTCGCTTGGAACAAAGATATTGGTTGTTATAAATGGCTCACGTATTTCCTTTATTTTGGCACGATCGGGCATTTTATTTGGACTATCAAGATAAAAAATATCACCATTTGTCAATTCAAGTTCGTAGATAACTGAGGGACTTGTAGCTATGATATCGATACCAAATTCACGTGTAATGCGCTCTTCTATTATTTCCATATGTAAAAGCCCAAGAAAACCACAGCGGAAACCAAAACCTAACGCTTCACTCGTCTCTGGTTCAAATTCCAATGAAGCATCATTGAGTTTTAATTTTTCTAAAGCCTCTTTTAAGGGTTCAAATTTATTCGGCTCAATGGGAAATAAACCGGAATAGACCATAGGTTTCATTGGTTGATATCCGGGAAGTGGATCTTTAGCTTCGTGAGATAATGTTGTAATAGTGTCTCCGACTTTAACAGTATTAATAGTTTTAATACTGGCATTAATCCAACCAACTTGCCCTGTTACTAATTTATCTAAATTTTTGCTCTTGGGTGTATTGACCCCTAATTCGACGACTTCGTAAGACGAATTGCTCGCCATCATCTTGATAATATCTTTTTTAGTTATCTCACCGCTAAATACGCGAACGGAGGCGATAACACCACGATATGGATCAAAATAAGAATCAAAGATCATAGCCTTTGTCTCATTACTTTCTGGGGCTTTAGGAGCTGGTATACGCTCAATTATAGCATCAAGCAGTTCAGGAACACCAACACCCGTCTTACCAGAGCAAAGAATTATCTCATTTTCTTTAAATCCCAAGACATCAACTAATTCTTTGGTTATTTTAGGAACATCGGCATTAGGTAAGTCTATTTTATTTATGATGGGAATAATCGTTAGATCATTATTTAGCGCTAAATATAAATTTGCGAGAGTTTGAGCTTCTATTCCTTGAGCAGCATCGACGATGAGAATAGCTCCCTCACAAGCCGCTAAACTTCGCGATACTTCATAGGAAAAATCGACATGGCCTGGTGTATCTATTAAATGCAAGATATAGTCTTCATTATCATGCTTGTAATTAAGTTCGACAGCATTCAATTTTATCGTAATACCTCTTTCTCTTTCAAGGTCCATACTGTCTAATAATTGACTCTTCATATCGTGCTTATCGACGGCACCAGTTATTTCTAATATGCGATCTGCTAAAGTGCTTTTACCATGATCGATATGTGCTATTATACTAAAATTTCTAATATGGTTTAAGTCCATATAAATCACCTGTATTTAATTTTAACATAATTATTATATTAAATAAATAATTCTTTTAATTTAAGTAATTACTTTGTTATAATTGTGTTAAGGTGATTAAATGTTAAAGGAAAAAACTATTGAAAATGATTTAGAATATTTAAGACAAATTTCAAGGGAAGTAGATTTTGATAAGGATAATGTTAAGGAGATTTCCAATGAATTAAAGGAATTTTGCGCAACGCACAGTTTATCTATGGCACTTGCTGCTGTGCAACTTGGCATGCCTTTAAGAATTCTATATCTCAAAAAGCTTGATGATAAAAGATTAGATGATGAGGAATATGATGAAAACCGCATATTAATAAATCCGAAGATTGTAAAGGCTGAGGGTGAGTCCCTTTACTGGGAAGCTTGTGCTAGTTGTGGAGATTTAACAGGTTTAGTTAGAAGACCATATAAGATTGAACTTTCCTATCAGGATGAAAATGGAGGATTTCATACAGAGATATTTGAGGGATTAGCCGCAACGGTTGTCGCTCATGAATTAGATCATTTCGAAGGTGTTTTGCATATAGATATTGCCTTGGAGGTTCACACCTATACTTTTGATGAACGCGTCGAATTGCGCAAAAGAGAGCCTTATAAGATTATAAGAAAGACAGGAGATTATATTCACCCATAGAAAAAAAGGATTAAAAAGTCCTTTTTTATTTTTAACTATTTTTTATAATTGTTTCGGCAATCTTCATTCCATCGATAGCAGAGGTCATAATACCACCTGCATATCCTGCTCCTTCACCACATGGATAAATGCCCTTAATGTTGGCATTTCCCAATTCATCTCGTGGTATCTTTATAGGAGAGGAAGTGCGTGATTCAATGCCTGTTAAAATGGCATCGGGATAATCGAAATCTTCAATTTTATTGGCAAAACTACTAATTCCCTCTTTTAGGGCATCACTTAGCTCTTTGGGCAATAATTCATTTAAATTGGCAAAAGTATAACACCCCTTTATCTCGGGAAAAACAGTGCCTAAAGCAGTACTTTTTTGATTATTAAAGTAATCTTTAAGTAATTGAAGAGGAATATTCCCTTCTCCTAAATTATATGCTTTACGTTCTAATTCTTCTTGAAACTCTAAACCGGCAAACAAGGTATTCCCATAAGTAGATGAACCAACGGTCACCACTAGCGCACTATTGGCATTTTTAGAATCTCTTTTGTAGTTACTCATACCATTTATAGCTAAGTGATTTTTAGTACTCGAAGCATTGACGACATAACCACCAGGACACATACAAAAGGAATAAACACCATGACTATTGGATGAGGTATGCGTTAATTTATAATTAGCAGCACCTAAATGATTCTTATATTTTGTACCATACTGGCTTTTATTTATTAATTCTTGGGGATGCTGGATTCTCAAACCAACAGCAAAGGGTTTTGCTTCCATAAATACATTTTTCTCATGAAGCATTCTAAAAGTATCACGAGCTGAGTGACCAATTGCCAAGATAAGTTGATTGGTATTTATCACTTCATGATTATTGACATTTATGCTGGTTATTTGATTATCCTCATAATTAATATTTGTAAGACATGTGTTGAAACGAATAATGGCACCATTTTCTTCCAAAAAATGACGCATATTCTTAATGACACGGCGCAAGACATCAGTTCCAATATGAGGAGTATTACTAATTAAAATGTCGGGATCTGCTCCAAATTGGACGAACGTCTTTAAAACAAAACGGCCGCGACCCTCTTTATCTTTGGTTAAGGTATTTAGTTTGCCATCAGAAAATGTTCCTGCTCCCCCTTCGCCAAATTGGACATTGGAATTTTCATTTAAGATATTGGTCTTCCAAAATTTTTCAATTGTTTTTATGCGCGAATCAACATCTTCTCCTCTTTCAATAATTAGTGGCTTAATTCCGTTTAAGACAAAGACATAGGCAGCAAATAAACCTGCTGGACCTAATCCGACGATGATGGGTTTAATATCTTTATTTTTAGGCTCTAAATTATAATTATAGTTATTTATTTTAAAGGAAGTTATATTGCTATCTTTATTATGTTTTAAAATACTCTCTTCATTTTTTATGTTGAGTGCAACTTCATAGACATAAAAGATTTGGTTTTTATCACGAGCATCTATCGACCTTCTTAATATTTGATAATCAATTAATTCCTCTCTCTTAATATGAAGTTTTCCTAAGATCTTTTTGGGAATATTCTCTTCTTGGTCTAAAAGGCAATCAATCTTTATTTGACTAATTTTAAGCATGCGATATGGCACCTCCTGCTAGATAACCGGTTATAAAGGCAAATGCTAGATTATATCCGCCACAAATGCCATCGACATCGAGTAATTCACCTGTTAGATAAAGTCCATCAATTATATTTGATTCCAATGTTTTGGGATTTATCTCGGATAATGATACGCCACCTGTGCATACTTGTGAATGTGATATATCTTCAGTATTTAATATTGAACACTCAAAGGCCGTAATATTGTTAACGAGCCACATTATTTGTTTGTCAGTTAGATCTTTATAAAGGGTATCGCCCTTAATGTGAGAAATACTCAATAATAAACCCACCAATTTATAATTAAGAAGAGAGTTTAGAAGCTCATTCATAGAAACGTCACCTAGTAAGTCTCCCCTTTCATCCAAATAGGATTTAACATCTTTGATGGCGGGTAAAAAGTTTATGCGAACGATTACTTCGTGATGATTAAATAGTTCTCGCGATGCATAACCACTTATATTAAATGTCACAATACCACTTATACCATCATTTGTTAGTTGTAATTCTCCTCTTTCCTCTTTAATAGTTTTATAGTCGCTTATAAGAGTGAGGATGGCATCAGTTCTAATTCCCGCCCAGTTATATTTTTTTGCTCCTTCGACAACTAGTGGAGTTAAACTTGGCAATATAGGATTTATCGTATGACCCATTCTTTTTAAAATTTCTGGTATTTCACTAATTTCGGCTTTATAGCCAGCATTAGATCCTGTAGCAATGATAATTTTATCACAAGTAATATGTTCAGTTGCGCTTTTTATCGTAAAGATATTATTTTCCTTTGTGATATTGATAACATGAAAATCATTTATTATCTTTATCTTACTTTTTAATAACTGATATTTAAACATATCGCGAACAGAAGTAGCTTGATTTGATAATGGATAAAAATACCCGTCTTTATTTCTTGGAACTAATCCAAAGGAAGATAATTGTTTAAATACCTCTTCTTGCTTACTCAATATTTCAAGCAAGTTATCCGGGTTATCCGTATAGTATGAAGCTATATCTAATGGTTCATGCCAATAGTTACATCTTCCATTACCGGTCATGAGAATTTTTTTGGCAATATCGCTTTTACTTTCAAGTATTAGCACTTCATCGGCATTGTTTTGCGCATTTAAAGCAGCCATAATACCTGAAGCACCTCCACCAATTATAACAACTTTCATATTTTCACATCCTTAAAGCGAAAAAGTTCTTAGAATAAGAACTTGGCTATTTAATTTTATTTATCAATTTATTTATTAGTTTAATCTCTCTATCTAATTTCCAATTTATTAGTATTTTATCCTGGGGAATTAATTTTTTAATATGGAGACAATTATTAAGTTCAAACGCAAGATAGTCTTTGTTATGAATGAGAATAGGTCCATAACGAAGTTCTCTTTTAGAGTAACTCGAGTTTCCTCTTTTAAAGACAATATTGATATAGTTCTTTTTGTTGTCAACTAAATACTCTTCAGATTCGATGTAAAACCCCATAGCGATTAGCTTACTTCTTAATTCAAAATGGTCATTATTCGACTGTAAAATTAGTTTATTAATTCTTTTAAGATATGGATTATTTAAAATGCTAATAATGGTCGATGTTCCCATGCCAGAGATAAGAATAGTATCTATATCATCCTCATCTGTTAAGACATCTAAACCACTTCCTAGACGGGTATCTATTTTTTTACTTAAACGATTTTTTTTAATGTTATCTATACCCGCTTGTAAAGCTCCACTATGAACATCGGAAACAATAAGGGAGTTTATTATTTTGTTTTTTACTAGATATATATCTAATAAAGCATGATCACACCCAATATCAATTATTTTATCCTGAATATCAATATATTTTGCAAGTGATTTTAAACGAGCACTTATCATATTAATCAACCATAAAGTCTTTTAATTTTTTAGCACGAGATGGGTGTCTTAATTTTCTTAGAGCTTTGGCCTCTATTTGACGAATACGTTCACGAGTTACATTGAAACGCTTACCAACCTCTTCTAGAGTGTAACTTGTTCCATCAATTAATCCGAAACGTAATTCTAGAACTTGTTGCTCTCTTGGTTGTAATGTCGAAAGAACGGATTTTATTTCCTCTTTTAAGATTTCGTTTGTTGCATATTCTTCAGGTGACAAACTAGATTCATCTTTAATGAAATCTCCTAAATGGGAATCGTCCTCTTCACCTATTGGCGTCTCTAATGATACTGGATCTTGGCTTATCTTGATTACTTCACGAACTTTATCGACACTTATACCCATTTTCTTAGCTAACTCTTCATCACTTGGCTCACGATTTAATTCAAGAGTCATCTGTCTTTGAATACGGGCCATCTTATTGATAGTTTCAACCATGTGAACAGGAACACGAATGGTTCTTGCTTGGTCAGCTAAAGCACGCGTAATAGCTTGTCTTATCCACCATGTTGCATAGGTAGAGAACTTGAATCCCTTACCGTAGTCAAATTTTTCAACAGCTTTCATTAGACCAATATTTCCCTCTTGAATTAAGTCTAAGAATAAAAGTCCACGACCAACATATCTCTTAGCAATAGATACAACTAAACGCAAGTTGGATTCAGCAAGGACATTTTTGGCTGATTCTTCCCCATTGGAGACACGAACAGATAAATCCATCTCCTCCTCGGGACTAAGCAAACTTATACGTCCTATCTCTTTTAGGTACATACGGACAGGATCATTTATATTGACATCTTTGGTAAGATCTTCATCATTTAAAACGACTACTTCTTCTTCAATCTTTGGTCCGCCGTCTTCACCTTGGTTGGCATCTTCCTCTGTTATTACACTGATACCAGCTTCGACAAAGGTATTATATAAAGAATCTAGGGAGTCAGCATCAATATCTAATCCTTTTAAGGCTTGCGCTAATTCTTCAAAGGTAATAAATCCCTTTTTTTGTCCCTCTTCAATTAATTCCTTTTTTCTTTCATCAAATGTTTTGATTTCTGCTACTTTTTTCATTAATTACACATCCTCTTCTTCAATTTCGCGATTTCATCGGTTATTTTCAATTTCTCATTAATATCACTTATGGTTTTTAATTTTTCTTTTAATTCATTAATCTTTACTTCATCAATAATAACTTTGATTTTATCAATGATTCCAACATAGTCATTATCACTTAATTCGACCTTGGCATTATTATCGATTATGCTTAGAACTAATTCATAATTATTAGAATCAATTTCATAAGTAATAAAATCTGCTATACTAATATAATTATATTTTAAATAAAATGCAAGTATATCATTAGCAATTTCTATATATGTATCATCAGGAACATAGGATAATTCCTGCTCATATAATTTAATATATTTTATATCATTCATCATATAATAAAGTAAAAGCTCGCATAATTTTTGACGCTTTTGCAAGCGAACCTTCTTTTGCGGTTCGACTTTGACGATATTTACGGGTTCTACTTTAATTATTTTGTTTAATAAAATATTTTTATCTATCCCATATTCTTCACTTAATTGATTAACTGTGAGATCAATCAGTACTTCGTCGTTGGTCTTATTAAGCATGGCGACGACTTGATTAATATAGGTTGAAACATCATCGACTTTATCGAGATTCTTATCTTTTTTTAAATAATTCATCTTAAAGTCAAAAAATGTTATAGCATTATTAATGGCATCTTGATAGGCTTCAACGGAGTTTCTTAAAATATATTCATCGGGATCTTTTGCTCCTGATAACCTTAGAATGCTTAAATCTACACCAGCTTTTGATAGAGCTTCGCCATTGGCTAATGTGGCCTTTTCTCCAGCCGAATCATTATCCATACATAAGACGATTTTTACATTGAGCTTTTTGAGCAAATGAACATGGTCCGGAGTCAATGCCGTTCCCATAGTGGCTACGACATTTTTAATGCCGACAGAATAAATTCTAATGGCATCCATCTGGCCTTCAACTACGACTAAATACTTTAACCTTCTTGCTTCGTTAACGGCTCGATGATAATTAAACAGTATCTCGCCTTTTTTAAATATGACGGTCTCTTTAGTATTGATATATTTAGCTTCATCGACGTCTTCATAGATACGTGCGGAAAAACCAATTGGCTTACCGTTGGCATTATGAATAGGAAATGTTATACGATTTCTAAAAAGATCATATAGATTATTTCCCCGATTGGCTATCCCTGTTTCTAAGAGAATATTCTCATCAAAATTCTTATTTAGGAGAAGTTTTGTAATTGTATCATAGTTGGATGGCGCATACCCTATGCCAAACTCCTCAATTACTTCCTCATTAATTCCACGCTTTATTAGATATTCACGGGCTTTTTTGCCAGATGCACTTTTTAAGTTGTTTTGATAGAATTTATTGGCTAAATCGACAGCTTCATAATGTCTGTCATATTTACTCGTCGTTTTGAAATTGACATCTAACTCGATACCAACTTTCTCGGCTACACTTCTTACAGCATCGATAAAAGATATATTTTCATAATCTTGAACAAAGCTAAAGACATTACCAGTCTTATGACAAACAAAACAAGTAAATATGCCTTTTTTTTCATTGACACTCATAGATGGGTTATGATCGTCATGAAAGGGACATATACCGAAATAATTACTTCCCTTTTTTTCAAGAGGTATGTATGAACTTATAATGTCAACTATGTTGGCAGTACGTTGGATATTATTTATTTCTTCGTTGGATAACATAGCCATTAAAAAATCACCCTCTATAATTATTTATTAACGATAAGTAGGCAAATTACTTGAAATTTTTTAAAAAAAATGAAAAAAATAGTCATTTTGACTATTTTTTAAGATAAATACCACAAATTTTCGCTATTTTTTCTGACCTCTTTAATAATACCACTTCCCAAGCACTGCTCTCCTAAATATAAAACACAAGCTTGTCCAGGCGTTACTGCCTTAACTTTTTGAGGATAGCGGACAAGTATCTCGTTGTTGTCAAGATATTCTAATATTACTTCATTATCTGGTCCACGATAACGGAATTTAGCAGTACAGAATGTTGGATGATTAGGTGAGATAAAGTTTACTTGATCGATAAGACATTCATCACTATATAAACTTTCAGGGTCTTCTCCAAAGGCTACATATAATTCGTTTTTGGCAACGTTTTTACCAACGACAAAATGTTTATCAGCATAACCGCTTATTCCAACATTTCTGCGCTGTCCAATCGTATAATTCATCAAGCCATTATGTCTACCAATTATCTCCTTGGTATCAACATTGATAATATTTCCCGGATTGGGTTTTAAATAATTTTGGATAAATTTTTGATAATTGCGTTCACCAATAAAACAAATACCCGTTGAATCCTTTTTCTTAGCTGTCGTCAATTTTAGTTCATCGGCTATCGCGCGAACTTCCCTTTTTTCTAAATCTCCGATGGGAAATAAGACATCTTTTAGTTGATTTGGGGTAACTTGTGCTAAAAAGTATGATTGATCTTTATTGCGATCTAAGCCACGATATAGTTTGCAGCCATCAATTCTTGCATAATGCCCAGTTGCTATATAATCAGCACCCAATTTGCGAGCTTCCTTGATGAAGACATCAAATTTAATATATTTATTACACATCAAATCGGGATTGGGAGTTCTTCCCTTTTTTAACTCTTCTAAAAAATAGGTAAAGACGTTATCCCAATACTCTTTTATAAAATCTACTCGATGAAGAGGAATGCCTAATTCTTTACATACGGCTAAGGCATCATTATAGTCTTGCTCCTGAGGACAAATATCATTTTCTAAATTGGGATTTCCCTCAATATCATTATTAATCATAGAATCCCAATTGCGCATGAATAAACCTATTACTTCATACCCTTGTTTTTGTAAAATATGTGCAGCTACTGAAGAATCAACTCCTCCAGACATACCAATAACGACTTTTTTTGGCATAATTATCACTTCCAAAGGTATTATAGCATAAATGTCAGATAATTTAATAATATATTGCCGAAAAAGTAGACAATAATGTCATATATGACAATGAAAATAGTTACAACTCCATACTTTAACAATACAGGAACTATTATTTGAGAAAAATAATCTTTACTAGCACCTATTATATTATGAAAACTCTTGCGAATATATATATAGCTATTTATCAAAAGATAAAGAAGAATTATTAAAAATATTATCTTATTTATAAAAATAGTTACAAAGGCATAGGCTAAACCTTTAAATTTATAAGCTAAGAAGAACTCCCCTAAAACATAGCCAATACTGACACTTTCAAAGCCAATAATGAATACTTGAGAAATACTTCCTAAAATGGAAAGTGTCGATAATAAAAAGAGAAAAAGGATTCCCAAATGACTGAAGAAGAGATTGTTGTGTTTACTCAAATTGGCCATATAGTCTGTCAAATCATAAGGATTATTTATAGCATAAATAAATCCCGTTATAAGCGATATGGCGATAATTATTAGTCCAAATATTATTACATGTTTTGATCTTTTCATATTTTCACCTATATAAATAATATTTACCTCTTTCATTTTTATGATTATTATATTATAATTTTATCAGGTGATTTTAATGAGTAGAAACGAAAAAGATTATGAAGTTGTTGGAGATATAAGAATAAAACAACCAAAAAAGAAAAATAAAAAGAAAAAAACCAATACTGATTCAACTCCACTTGGAATTAAAATCTTTGTTTGGTTTATGTTCATTGTCTTTTTTGCATCAGCAGTAGTACCATTAGTATACTATTTGATGTCAGTGATTAGCGGAAGCTAATCTTTTTTTATTTTAATTGTTGGTAAATTAGTTTTCCGTGGATAACTAGTTTCTTGACATGTTTATAACAAGTAGATAAGGTGATAACTTTATCATCTTTATCTAATTCTACGCCAAAATCGTACATACTACGCTTTTTCATCAGACTAAGCCACTCGCCAAATTCGTCTTCTTTAAAAGCGGTCTTAAGATAATCATCGGTCGTATCAATGCGGTAGATACTAAATATTTCAAATACATAATTATAGTTATCTGTCGATAGATAAATTATATGCTCTGTAGTATCCTTTAAATAGTTCTTTTTAGTAAGATTGTTTAAACTGCCAAACATCGAGCCATCTAACCTATTATGACCATATATGATGGTATTATCATCTAATTCTAAAGCATTATTGCGATAATCCATAAATAACCAACCTGCTTTATTCTTAGATTTATCAAAAGAATGATTTAAATAGTATGAATTATCTTTATGTTGAACGTAGGGATAGTTGACATTGGTAAACGGGATATTAATCCACCCTTTTACTTCCTTATTTAAATTTTGAATTTCTTCTAAATCAGCAGTTATATATTTTTTTTCTTTGGACGAGTCCTTTTCATCAGCAATTGTTATCACTTTAACAGGCGTTATATCTTGAACTAAATCGACTTCTGATGATATATCTTGATTATCTATATACCACAAAACAAGATTGAATCCTGAAAAAACTAACATTATTAAACAAACGGCAAATATAATTATTGGCACTATTAATTTTTTCATATATTCTCCTCTTTATTTGTCTTTGAGCTTGGGAAAGGCAATTTCCATATCGGTTGGTTTCTTTTTTAAAACCTTTTTCTTCTCCTTTTTTACTATAGGATGGGTCTTATTATAAATCTTTATCTTCTTAATGATAATAATTGAAGATATGATTACAATCACAACAGTTATCAAGCCTCCGATAAGAGTGATATCCGATGTAGACAGTTTTTTATTTACTTTTATACTCTTAAGTTCTTCTTCGTTATATGTAATTCGCGTGCCGCGAACTAATAATCGATGGGTATTTATCGCATAAGGTGTACAGGTCACTAAAGTTACATAATCTTGCCCCTCTTCCATTTTTAAATTTTCGATGTCATCTGGATCAACGACAGATATTTTGTCAACTTTATAGGCAAGTATTTGATCTAATACATATATGTAGAATAAATCTCCCTCTTGAAGTTGATTTAAATCCGAAAATAATCTTGATGAAGGAAGGCCGCGATGCCCAGAGAGGATTGAATGGGTTCCATCTCCTCCTACGGGCAATGAACTTTTCTCGAAATGACCAATACCTTTTTCTAAAACTTTAGTACTTGTTCCATGATAAATGGGAATATTGACATCTATCTTGGGAATTTTAATATATCCTATTACACCATCATTATTGATATTCAATAGTTTATTATATTCTTCATTTTCTATAGAATTATCTTTGGAGAAAGCGTCAACGATATTATCATTGGTTAAATCTTGGTTGTATTTTCTAGCTTCTTCGAAGAGATAATCATAATTAGCTTGTCTTAGTTCTTTAACTTTATCACTATATTCTTCAATAATATGAGTTTCTCTTTTAGAATTTATAAAATTTAGCATGACAGGATATAGCATAACAGATACACCTACAATTACTACAAATATAAAGATAATTGTAGGTATATAACGTTTTTTATTCTTCATTGTTATCCTTACTTGAACTTCTCTTGCGATAAATAATATAAATAATTACAGATATGATGATTATTAATAGTCCAATGATAGTGTACACATATGTACCCATACCACCAGTGAAGGGCAAAAATAAATTCTTGTTATTAGATATTTCCGCATAATAATAGCCTGAGTTAGTTGGGCTAAGTGTAGAATTGTTTCCGGCCACTTCAATGGCTACAGCATCGGTTAATAAGGTATGCCCACTTGGAGCTTTCGTCTCCTTTAAATAATAAGTACCTGCCGGAATTCCTAAATATTCAGCATAACCATCTTCATCAGTTGTTATACTGCCTACTTTAGTCGTCAAAGAGGCATTACTATAGATATCGAAAACGGCTCCTTCTAAGACAACGGTCTTATCAATTCCTGAATATTTTAATATTTCAAGGCCATAAGTATAGACCAATGTCGTATCGGGATCAGAATCATGTGTCCCGGTACTATATGGATCATTGGCATAAGTTAATTTTGCTTCATTTTTATTGCCAGTACCGCCGATAACTGCATTATTATTTAATTTAGCTTTATAAGTTACGGAAATCTCCGTTCCCTTGACGTTGTCGAGATTAAAATCTATAGTAATTACTTGACCATTAACTATAATATTTGCAACAACTTGAGAAGATGAATTAGTTACTGTACCATTGGCATTAACAGTTAGCCTTGTCGTTCCATCATACACCGTTACACTTGTCATTCCGCTAAAGGTTAGTCCATTAGACATAGTATCTGTAATCATATATTTTTTATTAGTGGCATTTGTTGGATAGCGAGGAATAGAACCTGTAATATTATAGGTAAATTCCGTTCCAATATATACCGAATCGGTTTCTTTATTGCCAGCAAGAGTCTTAGTTATAACTCCCGGTTCACTAACTTTCCCGACAATCGTTTGATTATTGGAAATCCACTCACCATTTTCCTCAGAAAGCGAAAGATTACCTACCATTACAGCATAAATTTTACTAGTAGATGTTGGTAGTATGAGGTATGATCCCAATGGAAGTGAGGCATTTCTATTGTTGCCATTAGTTGTCATAGCAGTTCCATGAATATTTTGCTCTTTAATATATGTGGCATATCCACTTGCCAATCTATCGAGAGTTGAAGTGGATGCAACCGCTCCAGAGGTTATGTTGCCAGAAGTCATTTTTGAATAATCTTCAATTGTTAAGTTGCGATATTCCGTGGAGGATGCTAAATAATTTTTAAAATCGGTCGTAAATTCATAAGTTATGGCATTGGATGTTTGATTATAGAAAACATCAAGTATTTTATAAGCGGCTAAGGTATCCCCTGCCGGAACATTACTTACTGTTAAAGTTTTATTTTCTGTTACGATTAAACTGTCTGTATCTACAGTTCCATGAGTAGTTCCTAAACTAAAAGACGCAGCAGATACATTTCCTATAAGTATTAAAGAGAACATCAATGCTATAATTAATTTTATCCTATTTCTTGGCATCTTCATTGATATTCATCTCCTTTTTGGTCTTATAAATGTAATAACTAATCCCAATTAAAACAACTAATGCTAAAGCGAATATTATAATGTATAACATGGCATTATCCGAAGTCTGCGGAACATCTGGAGTTGGCTCAACAGGTGGTTCAGTAGGTTCTGGTTTTGTCTCTTCAATTTTGGATTTTACTGTTATCTCATTTACATATTTTTTCTCTGTTTCATCATAATTTGGCACACTTATAAGAGTTGGTAGCGATGTATATGTTGCACCATTTTCCATAATTTCATCGATAAGAATTAAGTATAAACCATTACTCAATTCGCGAAATTCATAATTACCGTCTGCATCAGTTACAACTTGCGTATCATACGCGATATTGTTTGTTTCAATATAATTTTTTAATGCGTTGGCATATTTTTGCCATTCACTTGAATTTAAAGTGTTTATATTGGATTCAAAGTTGCTATAGGGCTCAAGATAGTTAAATTTATCATCACTTTCTAAGTCTTTTATATCGGCAATTTTGTATAAATTTATGGGCTGATTGATAAAGGGATGTGCATCATAACTATAAGTGCCCTTAATTACTCCTAATTCATCGGCATTTACTGAAACTACAGCAAATAAAGAAAGGAATAAAATCAATATTGCTATTTTTATTTTTTTCATATTAACACTCATATCCTTTCTTTCGCGTATAGATCATATAACTAATGCATCCCAAGATGACGATAGCAACACCAATAATAATGTATTTTATATTTCCCGTTCCTCCAGTGCTTGGAAGAATATCTATTGGATCATTAACAATACTAACGGTATTTACCCCTTCATCATAATCCACAGTATAGCCATCAATGGTTATCTTGCCTGATGCATCAACGACGACTTTTAAAGTTTTATTTAAAAGTTTATAGCCATCAGGAGCAGTTATTTCTCTTAAATAATAGGTTTTATTTGGTTCAATAGCCCCAAAGCTTAAGCCCTCTCCTACTTTATCTGTTAGAGCTTCATCGCTGTAAAGAGCAAATTTGGCACCATTCAATTTTTGTTTTCTGCTGTTGACTTTATCAATACTTAAACTAATATTGGAAATGTAGAAATCCTCTTCAGCTATGTATTCTTTTGATGTGTCTAATGCCTTATCATTATCGGCAATAGCGCCAATTAGTTCAACGCGATTAGTATATGCCTTGATTATTTCGCTTCCTGCTGTAAATTGCGCTTTTACAACGACATTACCATTGGCAGGAACAGTGCCAATCTTGACATATTTATCATTTAGTACGGTATAACCATCTCCCGGAATAAATGATACTCCGTCTAGTTGTTCTGTTAATAGAACATCTTTTATCGGATAACTCTCCGTATTTGCAACTGTGATATTAAATTCAATTACTTCACCATTTTTATAATATTTGCGATTCTCTTTTAAATCCTTAGTTATAATTGGTGAGAACAAATCATCAGCAATTTTCCATTCTCCGGATATCAAAACATCTTTTGCTGGCATCTTAAAGGTGTTTTTAGAATACCAACCCAAGAAAACGCATGGTTTTGTCTCCGTTCCGCTATTAATACGACAGGTCGTACTTGGAATATTATTATTGACCGTGACAATTTCTTCTGGATAATGGGTTTCCGTTGGTGGAAGTACAGAAGATGGATTTACGGGAATAACAGTTCCTTGAAATTCATATTCGACTTTGTATTTAATCTTTTCAAATTGCCCAACAATTTCAACATCTTGGCTAGGCATCACAAATATTCCAGGAGCTAAATCGACAGGATCAGTTGTCGTCCAACCTAGAAAGCGATAACCGTTTATGACATCACCTTTTTTTAGTGAATCAACTTTAACATCCACACCTGATGCGTACTCTTTAGTAATTGGTGGTTTAAAACCTTCAGGAATATCACCATTTAGTGTGTATGAGACGTGATATAAGGTGTTTTTAGTAAAATGTCCGACAAATACAACATTTTTTGCTGGCATTGTAAATTTGTTATTATTTACAGTTACATCCTCAGTTGTCCATCCACTAAAAGTATAACCAGGAGCTACGGGACTCGCCTCTACTCCGACAGGAGCCCCTTGAACATAAGATGTATTTGCTGGTGCTGCAGGGGCTGAAGCAGGAACCTCACCAGTATATTTATAACTTACAACATAGTCAATCATATCCTCACGACCAATATAGGCGTGAACAGTATTAGAATTGAGTGATTGATCATTTTCTCTGGCATGACCTGTATTATAAAAATCCATACGATCAACGCCATAATCACTTAATAGTGGTGTTTCTGTTACTATACCAACAGTTAACTTACAACCGGCTTTGAGATTTTTAACTGTAAATGATACTGTTCGCGTGGCTGCATCATAGTGAAGACCAGCTGCATCATCGACAACATAGCCAGAACAACTTGAGCCATCACTTCGCTTTACAGCACCAATTGTTCCATCTTCACTTGTAAGGAATCTTTTAAACGTTAACCCTTCGGGTATTTTGTCCTCAATGTATATATTATTGGATTTTACTTCTGCTGTTGCCGAATCACTAGATGTTACTACCTCAGAGTCTTTACCGTCGTATATAACGTCCAAATAATATGTCAGTTCTGATTTTTCTTTAACACGAATATGGTTTTCCTCAGTTACTGCCGAAAGTGTAAGTCTAGCAATAAAGATTGCTAAGACTCCACAGAGCAATAAAAGAAGGAGCATTGTTCGTCCATTAAGTTTTTGTTTAAGAAATGAGATCATTTTTGCTCTTCCTTTCATTAATATTTTTAGTCAGCATCTAGTACATATGGATTGGTACTTGTTCCATCTCCTCCGCCTACTCTAGTACCTGGCTTAATAGAAACCACTGGTCTTATTGCTGACGGATTTGCCGTTGGGTTTTGATAAGTCATACCATTTCCAAAGGCAGCTCCAGTTGTATATTGTCCTTCAAGACTAAGCGGTGCTAATAACCAATAAGGATTTTCGGTAGTGCCATCAATATAAGTATTGGCGCATCTTCCAGCAAGGTCTGCTTCATCAATGGTTAGTAGTGCTATTGGATATTTTAATGCACCATTTCCATTGGCGGCATTAACCGTGAATGCATCATTTTTATTTTTACATGTAACACTTGGTTCGTTGGTAACAAAGGCACGACCATATGGACTAAAATATAAGGGATATTTAATGTTGCCAATAGTCGATAGCCAACCATGATTAGTAAGTTGTTCTGGACCAGATGTATTATCATCACGACTATTACAATATACAGTATCTTCAAGCATACCTTCATACTGTGTATCCTTTATATTGGCTTCATACCAAGAATCAACAGCTTTTTTTACATTTGAATCATTCGTATTTGTTTCCATCTCTCGGCGCGCATCATCTATAGATTTTCCTCCAGTTAATTTAACATAGAATATTCCCTCTGGCATATATGTCCCGTTTGAAGCAGTTCCTGCCTCAGTATTGTAATAGATGTAATAAACTTCTGAACATTTACCACCACTATTCAAACATGTATAATGATGGGTATTTACTTGATCTTTGTTGCTAGCCCAGTCATAGAATTGAGTAGTATTGGTTAGGGTATATTGCCCGCCAGAATATGTGAAACTTTGACCATATACAAAATTTCCAACTGGACGATAATCATAATTTGTCACATAGGCATCAATTATAAGACGCGGATTGGCACAAGAAGTACTCTTGTCGCCACAAGTATAATAACCTATATAGTTTTTGTGGTTATTATACCAATTAATTGCAGTTATAACTTGTGAATTATTGATGGTGAAAGTTCCATTACTGTTGTAAGATATGCTATTACCAACAGCGAATTCATAATCCTGATGTTTTTTCCCGTCTGCAACTTGAATAACATAGGCCGTCCTATTATTGTCTATTCCGGCGATATAAAGCGGTTTATCGATAACATCAATAGCCGTTGAGTATATTGATAGATATTTGCCAATTAAGGTTGCATCTGGGGTATTGTTAATCATTGTTTCATTGACAAGTTGATAATAAGTTCCTGGAGGGGTAACATCATCTCGATATCTAGATGTAACATCGCTAGAATAATAATAATTTGCCTCAATTGGGTATTGTGATAATACGCCTTCAACCTCTCCTAATATTTGGTTTTCATAAATAGTTCCATACATATACCCGTTATCGGCTAGTGATGTATGGTTTTGGTTGAAAGAACTAATGCCTATGCTGAAATTGTTATTTGATGGACACTGTCCGTTTGCGCTAACAGGACCATTATATAGCAGTTTTACGCCACCTGTTGATGTCGTTCTTACAGCTTTCCAGCAAGTATTGGCATAGACAACATTATTATTTTCGACGGCTCCGCGATAATAATAAATTGGTCGTTTATCGCCAGATGTACTAGATAGTTCGTAAACGCCTTTTCCATTGTAACTTGATCCTCTGTTGTCTAGTGGACAATATGCAAAATCAATGCCATCAGAAGAAGCGACATATTCACTGCTTTGATTGTCTTTAGTAGAACTATCAGCCATTATTTTATATAGGGTTTGAATTTTGGAAATTTCACCATTCATACTCTTATGGATATCCAGTAAACTCCAAGTTCCTCTAAGAGTGACATCTTTCTCCGGCATAATGAAATAATCATCATTTACTTTTTTGACATCATCAGTAATAATTTCCCAACCCTTAAATTGGTAATTGCCACATGTCATAGGGGTTTCATCAATCTTAACAGTATCATAAGCAGCATATTTTTTGGTTGCAGGAACGGCAGAAATATTGCATCCAGAAGGAGCATTTCCATCATATATAACTTGATATGCCTCACTTAATACTGGAGTTTTTGGCGTATCAATGTCTTCCTCAGGATTATCTCCAATACTTGAGGTTATATCCTCTTTTTTATTTGTCGGATATATGCCCTCTGTGCCCATGTACTCATCTTTTAAATTGACATCAATTGTCATCGTTGCTTTAGCCCCTGATCTTAAAATATTGTTATCCATAGTCCAAGTAACTTTAGGAGTCGTGCCTTCATATTCAAGTTTAGCACTTCCCAAGGAAACTTCTATTTTTTCGACATTATCGATAGTAAAATATGTATCGTCAATATAGTCTACTATCGTGAAGTTCTCATACGAAACTGGTGTATCAGCTGCTTCAAATAAAATATTATTTAAGTTATCGATATGAGCAATATATTGATGGTCAGATATTTTAGTAATTGGTTCAAGTATCTCATTACCCATTTCGTATTGTACAGCATTTACGGTCATATATGGATATTGGGATTTTAAATATTGATAGAATCCAACCTCATTAGGAGTATCTTCATTTGGAAATCCGTCAGTTAAGAATAATAAAACCAACTCACGATTACGATCTTTAACATATCCTTGAAGCACCTTATCGACGTTTACTAGTGCTTGATAATAATTCGTCGTTCCTATAGCTGTTAATTTATCAATATTGGTTATTAAATCACTTTTGTTATTGGATAGTCCTAGCATCAATTCAGAGGAAGTATCAAAATTAATCAAGGCAAAGCGATTATCTCCCTCAGATAACTTAGCTTCTACTAAGGCTTTGGCATCAGCTTTAACTTTAGCTATTTTATCGCCAACCATCGAACCAGAACGATCCAAAACTAAGATAATGTCGGTATTCTCTGTGTTCTTTTTTAAAATTGTATCTAATTCAAAGGTAATTCTTGCCTTTCCTTTGCTGATCCATTCAGCACTCTTTTCGATATTCCAAGCACCAGGATCTTTTTTGTTGTAACTTACTTTTTCAGAAGAAATATTAACACTTTTAATAGGTTCTAAAGCTGCAAATGTATTAGCTATAATCAAACAAACAGTAATAAATACTACTGAAAAACTACATAAAACCAATACTTTTCTACGATTGTTTCTAACATAATTTACTATTTTTTGTCTCATATTTATTGTATACCTCTCTACTATTTCTCTATTATATTTATATTATAGAACTTTTTTTGTTTGCTTGGCAAGAGATTTGCCGAAAAAAATCGAAAAAAGTAATAAAAAAGAGTGTTTTTAATTAAACACTCATTAGTTCTGTTTCTTTTTCTTTAATTTTTTCATCGACTATTTTATTGTATTTATTTATCAATTCTTGAACTTCCTCAGTCATACTTTTTTGTTGATCTTCAGTGAGCTCTTCGTCCTTTTTGATGCTGTTGTTGGCATCTTGTCTGGCATTTCTTAAAGCAACTTTAGCATTTTCGCCCATTTCGTGCACTTGTTTTACATAGCTTCTTCGCGTATCTTCCGTTAATTGAGGAACAGTTAAGATAACTATTTCTCCATTATTTGTTGGAGTTATACCAATATTAGCTTCATTAATTGCTCTTTCGATGTCTTTTAATGCTCCTCTATCAAAAGGTTTAATAAACAACTGCCTTGCCTCTGGTACAGTTATATTTGCTAAAGCATTTATTGCTGTAGGTGTGCCATAGTAGTCGACCATTATCCCATTGAGCATACTAGCATTTGCACGTCCTGCTCTTACAGTAATTAAACGCTCTTCTAAATTTTCAATTGCTTTTAGCATACTCATTTCTGCTTCTTCTAAATATTCCATTTTCATTATCTCCTTACGAACATTATACTTTAATTATTTTTAGATATCAATAGACAAAAAAGTCAAAACAAGCATTCCTATTGATATTAATTCTAAAAGGATTACTAAAGCGGCTACTCCGCTCGCTTGTTGGCTCTCTGAATCATATTTCAATTCTTTCATAATTGGCTTTTTCTTCAAACCCATAGACTCGATAGTCATCTGTTTATTTTTATAATTCTCAACTAGAGTTTTATCTTCTTCAGATAATTCGTTGGCATCAATTCTTCCCTCTTCGATGGATTCGGCAATATTTACTAAAGGCTCCATAAATTCATCGAGTATTGCTTGTTCTTCGTTGGCTTGTCCTTGGAAAGTTTGAAGTCTTTCAACCATAGTATCTATCAGATATTTAATTGATCCTTTGATATAGCCAAGTTCTTCGGCAGACAGATTTTCCTCATAGACATCTTTTCTAACAATTAGTTCTCTCAATCTCTCTTTATCAAAAGTTGCTCCAGTGATAGTTATTGGCTGGCTCTCTTCTAAGCGGGCTTTAATTTCGGAAATATCAAATATTTCGGTTTTATCCTCATCTAATTCACCAAGTAATCTGCCATAATTTTCATTAGTATGCGCATTTACTCGCTCTATTGGTTGTCTTAAAACTTCCATTACACGTTTATCTTCATAATTAGTTGTGAATTTGATAATAGCATCGGCAATACGATATATACGTTCACCACTCGGATCGACGGTTACTTCTATTTTGCCTTCAAGACCGTTTTCTTTAGCATATTTTTCAGCCTCTTCAAGTTCTAGGGCTTTTGTTTCCTCTTCTCTTACTACAGCATTATTTGACATTTCTGGATAGATCTCATCAAATTCGGAGGCATCATAAAACTTTAATTCGCGATGAACATTTTCTTTATAATATCTAAATATATCCTCAGCACGCATTTTAGAAACCATATCAGCATGATTATGAATAAATTCGGCCAAGGTGTTATGTCCCGCACAGACAAGCATTTCAACTTCACCGTTGTCATGTCTAATACTGATATAGTCAATATCTTTGCCTGAATCATTTTTATCTTTAGAAGTTGAAATAACGGATAATTTTTTCATATCTTCGTTATACTTTTGCATTTCATTTAAAGCCGCTTGATTGCTCAAATTTATTTTTTCTTCGACGCTTTTGAATTCTAAAAGTTTAGCCGATATTGCTTCCATTATCATCTGTTTATTTTTTATTTCAGAATATTTAAGTTTATTAAATAAAGACTCTAAATATTCTTGAGAATTAATATTATGTTCTAATGCTCTAATGTTTTCTTCCAATTCATTAATATTAGTAATAAAGTTATCATCATTAACTTGAATATTAAGATCCATTATTTACCACCTACAACTTTCTTCACTTCTTTTTTATATTTATTTTCCTTTGTCTCTATTGCTACTCTTTGAGTCAAGGCTAATAAGATCAGCAAATTTATCATAAAACTTCCACCATAACTTAAAAATGGCAATGGAACACCCGTCAAGGGAATTAATGCTAATATTCCGCCGAGATTAACACCAATATGCGTAAGGATATACCCAAAGGTTCCGAAGGCTATTATAGAACCACGTAGATTGGAGGCATTTCTCGCTATTTCTAGTATCTTGAAAAGAAGAAGTATGTATAAAGCTAAAACGACAAGTCCACCTACCATACCCAACTCTTCTACGACGATAGGAAATATAAAATCTGTATAGGCTTCTGGCAAGTACAAATACTTTTGGGTTGATTTACCTAATCCTACACCCCAAAGACCACCATTATGAATGGCAATATATCCGTTACAAACTTGGTATCCCGTTTCCTCTAAGTAACGATTGCATGGATTTTTAAAATTGAAACGATTTGATTGTGTATCTGTCAAGTACTTTTGATTAGTCTGTAAGGCAAATACAGCAAATAAAATAATTATAATAACGGAGGTCTTTAAGATATTTAGCATCTTATCTTTTCCAACTGGCAAAGAAAAGAAAATAAACATACAAATAATAGCAATAATTGCTGCAGTTCCCAAATCCGGTTCTAAACATACGAGAAGAAAAATAACGACACATGGGATAAGAGGAATGAATAAGTTATAAACTGTTTCAAATTTCTTTTTAGATCCATATACGCAGGCTAAAAAGAGAATGATGAAAGTCTTGGCAAATTCACTCGGCTGTATAGAAAAGCCAAAAACACGAAACCAACTTTGTGCATTATTCGTCACTGATCCATAGGTTTTTAAGGCGATTAAGGCCGCTATGATTGCTACTATGCCAATTACCGATAATTCTTTATACTTATCCGTGGGAATAAAATATATAATAAATGATAAAAAGAATCCGGCTAATACGACAATTAACTGCTTTTTGAAAAAATAGTATTCAGTGTTACCATATTGTAAAACAGCGGCAATTGACGATGAAGAGAATATCATTATAAGTCCCAAAACTGTAAGAATAATTGTTACAAATAATAAGGTTTTATCGATTTTATTGAACTTATCTTTCATATTCTCACCTATTATAATTTTATCAAATCATATAAAAAAATTAAATAAATATCTCTTTATTTAATTTTTACTTTACAACTTAATAAAAATAATATGTTAATTAAATGTCTAACGTTGCTTATTTTTCGCTAAAAGGTAAATTTTTTCGTCGATGATATGTGTGAATAGACTGATTATCAATACGGCTAGTATTGGTGCTAAAATTGGATTAACAAAATATAAACCAAATGATAGTAAAGACACTGATATACCAAATAAAATCATACCTCGATTGGTGTAACAACTAGTGACACTGTCCGTGGCAACAAAGCTTGCAATAAATAAGAAATTATTACACGTCAATATACTAAGAAAACTATTTTTAGTTACTAAGGAATAAACTAGTACAATCAAAATATACGAGGCAATGGAGATAACGCTGATTGTCGTCTTATTATTATTAGTTACTGATAAACCAATTAAAGCCACTACCAATAAAATAATGTGGGTCGAGGCAATTCCGCCAGGGGTTCTGCCAATTAAGTAATCAATTAATTCATAGGAAAAAGTCTTACTTGCTTCATAAATATTAGCAAACTCAAAGCCTCCTATTAAAGAAGATATAGTATAGATAACTAAAAAAGCTAAACATATTGTATTTGCTCTATCTCCTATAAATTTCGATATTATCAAAATAACAGTAAGGACAATAAAATATATATAAATATCGACATTGATACTCATTATACATCCTAATAAAGCGGCATACTCGATGTGAAACGAGGAAAATAAAGCATCTACTATATTTTCATTGCGGTGTTTTTTAATAAAGTATTCATATAAGAAGTTTATTAGTCCCGCAATAATCATCCCTCCAAGAATGATAATCACAGGTTTTAATAAGCCGAAAACATTCACATAATTATTGCGATATAAATAAACACCATTTTTATAAATCCCATAGATAATAAGGGGCAATATTAATATTAGACGCGTTAGAGAAATAGTCGTTATTGAACGATTACTTCGAACATATACTTTATTTTTCATCGGAACCTCCTAAGAAAGGTTTAAAATTTATTTTGGAAGGACATATATAACTACATAAGCCACAATTGATACACTTACTACGATCCGCTTCTTTATGTTCTCTAATGTATTTAGGATTTAAACCTATTGGACATTTTTTGTTACATAAGCCACAATTAATACACTTCTTTTCGGGAGTAGAATCCACTGTATTTAAAAATATACTGCGTGTATCTGATGTAACGATATTATTTAAAGATGTCAGAGTATTCCCCGCGATAAGTCCATTGGTAATAACATAATAATTTTTATCAATAATATGACAGCAATTTTTGATTAGATCAGCCATAGATGTTCCTATTTTAACATTGACAACGACAGGAGATTCAATAGCATTACCAGAAATTGTGACTAATTTTTCCGTTATGGGTTTTTTTCTCTTTAAAACATTATATATATTATAGATGTCTTGAACAGTCAGATAGATAACTCCTGCTCCAATTTGTTTTTTTGTTAGAATATTCTTTATCAAGATATTTTGAAAACTCAATGGATATATATCTGGCACTAGTTTTAATGCAATATTGGGATATGTTCCAATATTATTCGATAAATTTATGACATTATTCGTATCGTGATTATTAATTGCCAAGATTGTTGTATCGACATTTAATATAATCGATAAGGCATCTATTGCTTCGAGTATTTTCGAACTATATAAGTCGATTATATGGGAAGAAGTCTTTTCAAAGGGATCTGAATCAATACCATTAATTAGAAGAGTCTTAGCATTAATATCAATGTCGCGATCACAGGCATTATATTTATATATTAATTTTAAGGCATCTTCACAGGAATATTCATTAATGTATTTCTCTGTACTTTTCTTCTTTTTTATCTTTTCGCGAAAGTCATTTTCGACGACAACGCAAGGAATAACTGTATTGTTATCGCTCATCGAGCTTGTCTTACCTAATACTTTTCCACTTATTGGGCTATAAATTAATTTATCATCCGACTTTAATAATATATCTTCCTTGTAAATGTTTGTGTTACTCTTAACATTTATTGAGAATCCCTCTTTGATGGGAATATAGATATAATCAGGATTTAAATAATTTAAAACCGTATTATCAATGGAAATATTCTTACTTTCCTTAATAGTAACCATACTATTCATAATTGCACTTCCCTACTTATTTTCATTTAATATATCATTTATTAAATTAGGATTGAATTTTCTCGTTTTAATCATTTCTATTTCATATTTATATGGCGCATATTCACGATTAATATAAGGCGTTTCTAGAATCTTAGGAACATTTTCTAAGCGTGCATTATAAATGACACTTAAAAGAGCATCAAAACCTATAGTACCATAGCCTAGATTTTCATGACGATCTTTTTTAGCTCCTAGAGGATTTTTTGAATCATTAACATGAACACAGCCAATCTTATCAATACCAATACGCGAATCAAATTCATCTAAGTAAGAATCAATATCATTAATATCAATTCCCGAATCATTTAAATGGCAAGTATCAATACATACACCTATTTTATCTTTTAATTCTACATGATCAATTATGTAGGCAAGTTCATCAATATTAATACCTAACTCAGTACCTTTGCCTGCCATCGTTTCAAGTAAGATAACAATATCGTCTTCACGCATAAGGATTTTATTTAGTGCATAAACGATGTTGTCAATGGCATATTCGCGATCTAATTTCGTTGCGCTTCCTGGATGTAAAACAATTTTTCTAACTCCTAAGGTCATACATCTTTCTATCTCTTTTCGTAAAAACTCAATGGCAAAATTATATTTATCCATATCAGTGTTATTTGCTAAATTAACGATGTATGGAGCATGACAAATAACATTTTCTAAAGCTATATTGTGAGATTTCATAATATTTAATGCCTCGACCGTTATTAAGTCATTTATTTCGCCTCTCAGGGTATTTTGTGGAGCTCCTGTATAAAACATAAAGGCATTAGAGCCATAGCTAATCGCCTCATTAACAGAACCAACCAATTGCGTATCATTTTTATATGATACATGACTTCCTATTATTAACACTTCTATCACCTACCTTTAATTATAGCATAAAAAAAACAACTAAAATAGTTGTTTTTAGATATTTTTCTACGCTGTGAATTGTAAACCATGACGGTTCATGCAGAATTCGCCAGCAGATACACGAGTATCTCCTAAATAGTCATTGCATGCAGGATATTCACTGTTAAATGATGCGACAGTAGCAGCGTTAAATCCTTGAATTGTATTTGCATCAGTTGGATCAGGGAAACCGCCAGAAGCATTAACATTATATCTAAATAGCATGTAGTTATTATCCCATAGATAGATAGTATATTGTGGATCATCGACATTCGTAGCATCAACAATTACAAATCCAAGGTAATTTCCTGTATCTGCAGTTCCTAAATCAGTTTTTATATTATAAATATATACTCCTGCTCCAGGGATGGATGATTGTGAATCCATCGTATATTGTTCTTGTGTTGATTTAAATACTTTTTGAGCCTCAAGAACAAAGGACTTTCTTCTTGCATTATTCATTGTATCTAGTACTGATGGAATAGCGATAATCATGATAATTGCTAATACAACAATAACCGCAAGTAATTCAACTAGTGTAAAACCATTTTTCTTTCTCATAACTTAATTCCTCTTTCTATTATAATTTAATTATATATACTAATTTTTATTTAGTCAATACCTTTACTCGCAACTTAACATCAATAATTCAAGGAAACTCTATTGAGGAGTTCCTTGGTTATTATTGTTGTTATCAGTTGGCGTCGTCGGTAAGACATTTTGGTTACTTTGATCATTTGCCTGGAAGACATCTTGTACGCCGTTTACTCCTTGATTATTCATTAAAGTTGGAGCTACAACATTGTTGCTGGCTTGTCTGGTTGGATCATTTATATTATCATCATCTTTTATGGCTTTTTTGTTGTTTTTAGTAACGGCATATATTATCAATATAGCTACTAATAGAACGGCTAAGCCAATAGCGATTCCTCTTATAATTTTTGTACTGGTTGATGCTTGTTTTGTTTCTCTTATATTAATTGTATAGGTTTTAGTATAGAAACCATTTGGCGATTTAACAGTTATGACGACTTTTGAACCATCCATTAGATTGGCATTGCCAGAGACGGTAACTAACGCCCCTTTGGCACTCGTCGTATAATAAGGGTGAATCTCCGTTGCTCCAGTAGTCGCTAAATCATATTCGTAAACATTTGGATTAAAATCAAGTGATGGGTATCCAGAGACAGATAATGAGCTTAATGATGCGTCACTTTCCTCTAGAGTCGGATCTGGAAGTCCGCCAGGACGAGGTGCTGTTGTGGAATTGCCATTAGGTCTCGTCGTTTGATTAGGCGATTCTCCAGAAGCATATCTTCTTACAGTAATATTGTAGTAAGCACGCTTTCCTGTTACAGTATTGAATACTTCGACGGCTACCCTATTATTTCCAACAGCGAGATTTTCTTGCCCACTTGTTTGAACTTTTACTGTGCCATCAGTAACATTTGGTGTGGCACTTATTGAAAGGTTTGTCGTCTCATATGGTACCGATAGATTGTAGTAGAATGTCAATGGATTAAAATTAATATTATAACCACTAACAGTTAAATTATTTAATAGTAATGATGAATCTTTAACATCAATAGTTGTCGTTGTTGAGTTTTGAATTGTACCCTGAGTTGTTCCTTCTGTCGTACCATTTTGAATTGTACCCTTAGTCGTTGCCTCAGTCGTACCATTTTGAATTGTTCCTCTCGTCGTCGACTCTGTCGTGCCATTTTGAATTGTTCCCCTTGTCGTCGTCGAGTTACTCATACCGACAGTGGTATTAAGTGTTGTCGTACCTTTTTGTTCAGTTCCAGAATTAGCTTGACAAGATGGTGCAGTAATAGCTAGAGCATTTGCGGTTCCTTTATGGGCTTCCTTAAATTTATCAATTTCAGCATAAAAGGCATCTTGTGACATATCTTCGCTAAATAGGACATCTTGAACGGAATATTGTTTATTTGTCAGTGTAACTTCCACAGTGTATTTATAAGTGTCTAAAACATCAGTTGCTTGAGCAAATGTCTTACAACCCATATCGACATTTTTTAAGGACCCATTACTAGCTATTTGATAATTGACGCATAGTTTTTGTCCTTCTTTTATTGATTTACTGACATCAATCGATTTACTACCTTCAGGTACAAAATATCCCTCATTTGGCTTACACGTACTACCATCATTAGTAACGCATGTGCGAACTGATTGAATGACATCTGTAGCTTTGATACTTACAATGGCAGCCTTCGCTCCACTGCTAGCATGTTCCCTTTTGACTTTAACCCAGCCATCAAAAGACCCAGTATCCCCTAAACCAATATCTGTTTTTATATCATATACATGACAATCTGTTCGCTCTTTGTTTAGGTCCAAATCTTGAATGTATTGTTGTTCTGCTTTCATTCTAATATTTTGAGCATATTCAAAAAAAGTCTGTTTTTTCGATTTGTTTAGCGAATCAAGAACTGCTGGTATGGCAATAATCATGATAATTGCCAAGACAACAATAACAGCTAATAATTCGACTAACGTAAAACCATTGCGTTTCTTTTTCATATATCAAACTATCCTCTCTATTCTATTTTTATTATAGTTTAACTAAACTATTTTAGCAAGCAAAAAAGAGTAATTATACTATTACTCTACAATTTTTAAGATATTAGTAATGAGTTCAATATTATCAATTGTATCATTGAATTTATTCATCGTATTATTATGCTTATAATTTTTATATTCTTTTTTTAATAACTCAAAGTTATTTTTGCTGCGGTTAAGATAGCGATACCAATTAGAATGAGAATAGAGATATTCATGAATATTTTTATCTTCGCTTATTTTAAGCAATATTTCCATTTCCATTAATCACCATAAAATTTTGTTATTGGTCTTTCAACCTTAGTTATAACATCTGGGGTCTTTTTAGTGAGTTCTTGTATGATATTGATAGCTTTTTGGGCATTATTGACATGATTTTGTATAGAATCAATATTGATATTTTTAAAAAGACCAGTTAATTCTCCTAAAATATCTTCTTTGGCACGCGTATCACTATTAAAGTATTTCGTCCAAGCATCACTACTCTCTCCATAAATATCGTATATCTCATAAAAATCTTGCCATGTCATTTCTTTTCTTTGAATGTATGATACTAATTCCGGATGATCACTCATAAAATTTTTAAATTGTTCCTTTTTATCCATAATAAAACCACCTACTTAAATATATTCATATAGGTGGTTATTATTTCTAAATTTTAAAACTATCGAAATTTAAATTGGTCTGTTCAGGTTCGTTTTTAGTTTCTTCTTTTTTTACCTCTTTTTTCTTAGGAGCATCGACATGCTTGATAATTTCGGCAAATTTGAAGGCTTTATTAAATTTCTTTTTAGCAATACTTGATCCGGTACTTGCCATATCCATAATGGATATATCGGTATTCTTTAATATACCAACATCTTCAAGCATTGCTAGCCCAATAGTGTCCTTAGTATGAGTAATTAAAGCATTGATGACTTCATAATTTGTCGTTTTTACCTTTTTCATTATCATACTTCCACGCTTAGCACGAGATAATTGAGTTAAGTCTGTCAATTTAATGCGCTTAGCAGTTTTTTGATTAGTAAAGATATTTAAATATTCGTCATTTTCGTCATATACTAAGCCAGATACTACTTCATCATCTTTGAGATTTATTCCCTTGACACCACCCGATTTGCTCGATGTAAGAGGAATTTCACTAGTTTTATAAGATATATAATATCCCGTCTTAGTGATTATCAAAGTATTATCCTTTTCCATTTCAATATTAGTAATAACATCGCCGTCTTTTAGTTTCATGGATGTATATAATTTGGCATATCTACTAACGACGAAATCTTCCATCTTTATACGTTTAACATTGCCATCTTTGGTAAAGAAGACAACAGAATCATTCATATTGGACTCATCTACTATGAAGGATGCTACTACTTCATCTTCGGGATTAGTTGTAACAATATTGCTTACATGTTTTCCTAAATCTTTCCATTTAGCCCAAGGTACATCATTTACAGGGACAAAGATATAATTTCCCATCTTGGTAAATATTATCAACTTATTTAAAGTAGTTGTCTCATAGATATTTATGGCATAATCTCCTGGCTTCATGGCCGTTTCTTCCCCATTTGCCGAAGCAAAGGATTTCATTGGCACCTTTTTAATATATCCCTCATGAGATAGAACGATCATGACATTTTCTTTAACAATTAAATCTTCAGCAGATATATTAATCTCTGTAACAGTTTCAGATATTTCTGTACGTCGTGGAATGGCGTATTCCTTTTTAATTTTCTTTAGTTCGTCTTTAACTACTCCCTCTAGTTTAGATTCATCGGAAAGGATTGCCTCTAAAGCAGCAATAATTTTGAGGAGAGTTTTTAATCGTTCCTCTAGTTCAACGACATCGGTATTAGTCAATTTATATAATTGCAACATGACGATACCTTCGGCTTGTTCTGGAGTAAAGTCAAATTCTTTGACAAGATTATCTTTGGCATCTTGTTTATTCTTACTAGCACGGATTACACGAATTACTTCATCTAAGATACTTATAGCCTTTACAAGACCTTCAGTATAATGGACCTCTTTTCGAGCTACGGCTAAATCCGTTTCACTTCTTAGGCGAACAACTTCCTTGGCATGATTAATCCAAGCATCTAAAATTCCTAAAACACCGACTAGTTTAGGTCGACGATTGACAATAGTAACCATGTTATAGTTGTAATTGCATTGACAATCGGTATTTTTAAGAAGATAATTCATTATTAAGTTCTTGTCGGCCCCAGCCTTTAAATCAATTACAATGCGAACAAGGGCATCTTTATCAGATTCGTCGCGAACTTCAGCCATTCCATCCACTTTGCGATCAAGACGAATATCATCAATCTTCTTAACTAATTGCTGTTTATTAACCTCAAAAGGTATTTCACTGATAATGATTTGTTCTTTACCTTTGTTTTTTACAAATTCATAGCGGCATTTAACGACAATTTTACCGCGTCCCGTTTCAAAAGCTTTGCGAATGCCGTCTAAACCTTCGACGATACCTCCTGTTGGGAAGTCTGGACCTTTAACGATATCTATAATAGTATCAAGACGGCAATTTGGCGATTCTATGCGTTTAATTGCCGCATCAATAACTTCACCTAAATTATGAGGCGGAATGTTAGTTGCATATCCAGCAGAGATTCCCGTCGTCCCATTGACTAATAAGTTAGGAAATTTGGCAGGTAAAACAGTAGGTTCCATAAGCGTATCCGAGAAGTTTGGAGCCATAGGAACTGTGTTTTTATCCAAGTCTTTGAGTAATTCCTCGCTTATTTTAGCTAAACGACATTCTGTATAACGCATAGCTGCTGGAGGATCTCCGTCTATTGAACCATTGTTACCATCAACTTCTACTAGAATATGATTTTGCTTCCAATCTTGACTTTGACGAATTAAAGCATCATAAACTGATGTATCTCCATGAGGATGGTATTTACCTAAGACAATACCAACAGCATTGGCACATTTTTTAAAAGCTTTGTCATGAGTGTTTTTATCTTTATACATAGCAAATATTATTCTTCTCTGAACAGGCTTTAATCCATCTCTTACATCTGGTATAGCACGATCTTGAATAATATATTTAGAATATCGAGCAAAACGTTCACCCATGATATCTTCTAAAGCATAATTATGAATTTTATTTATTACTTCTTGTGTATCATTCATATTGTATCACCGTATCCATTATAACATAGAATTTTTTTATTTGAATAGTATTGGACACTTTTTAGACATTTTATAATTATCAATTAAAGACAATTTTCTCTTTGACTATAACTTTAAATGATGCTATAGTATAGATTAATTTAAAGGAGATAATAATTATGAGTATTGAAGGTTTAAAAAAATTTAAAAGACTTGTTATCACTAGTGGTTTAATTCTAAGTACCCTTTCATTTACAGGCTGTGGTGAAAAAAGCAATATTTTAGAAAGTGATGTTTTAGAGGAAAAAGCCGATGAAGGATTAGAGGAAAACAGTGATAAAATTTTTGTTGCTCATGATCATCTAATACTAGAAATTGCGGGATATACCTATATCTTTCGAGAATGTGATCCAGAAATCCAAAAAATTAAAGCAACATGGCAAAATAGTTGTGTGCAATTTTGGATTTACGATGCTGATGGCAATATAATTTTTAATTATCTCGGCAAAGATAATGTCCACCTTTTTAATATTGATACGGAGTTAGAAGAGGAAAATGTTCAGGAGGTTGAGGAAGATTTAATAGAAAATAATGCTAAATTGCGCTTGGAATTAGATAAATAAAAAACGTGTTTATTAAAGTGCCCTAAAAGTGGTTCACTTCATATACACGTTTTATTTCTTTAATTAATCTTTAAAAGAAGCATCAACATAGTATATTGGACGATGTTCTTTAAAATATTGTCTTTCAAAGTCAGTCATAATATTTGGAATCTTGCGCTCATCATTATGCAAATCAAGACTGACTTTATCAAAAGTATACCAATAGTTGCTTAAACTTTCAAGAGCGGAAGCAAATAATATTTTGTTGTCAGTTTTCATAATTATGTGTTTATGTTTTTTATATATGCGATCATACAATCGCAAATAAATTTCTGAAGAAAAACGCTTTTTCTCATCTTGTTTTTTAGGCCAAGGTTCTGAGAAAGTCAAATAGATTGTATCTATCTCTTTACCAAAAAAATTAATAATATCTTTGGCATCGGCACATATAAGTTTTAAATTTTTTAGTTTATTATCTCCAATATATTGAATAGCAGTTGCCGTCTGATTCTCATCGAGTTCCAATCCAATATAGTTGATATTAGGATATTTTCGGGCCATTTCAATGATGAAAGAACCTCTTCCCATTCCTAGTTCTAGGCAGATGGGGTTATTATTTCCAAATACTTCTTTCCATCTATTTTTATTTTTACTTGGCTCCTTAATAATATAAGAACTATTATTTAATATTTCTCTTGCATTTTTTACCACATTGTAACGCATTTTAAACACCTCAAAGGTATTATATCATGAATAAGAAAAAATATCACAGTTATGCGATATTTTATAATTTTACTTGACGACTTTAAAACCACGCCAGGCAAGATAAATTGTCGTTAAAGACGTTAGAGTTACTAATACTTCTAGATTTTCACCATTTTGTTTAATAATTATGGCAATCATAGAAATCCACATACAAATTATAATAAGAGCTGTATAGGGATATTTTATATACATCAACATTTTTTTAGAATCTTTCATCTAATCATCTCCTTATAGATATTTTGAAAGAGAAATTCATCTCCCTCGGCAAGTGAAGAAAGAATAGAATCAATTATCTCTAGACTTTCCGACTTGCTATATTTCGTATTATCAATGTAGTCAAATGGTACATCTTCGTTTTCAATAGCTGATAAAGCATATTCGATGGAAAAAATCATTAAATTTGTGTAATTATGAGATTTAAACTTTGAATCTATAGTACTTAAGGTGCATATGAAGGCCTGCATCGCTTTGATAAGTGAAAAGTTGCGCATGTCCATACTTAGATTGAAGATATTTTTATTATTCATAAATTGCGTAAATATCTTAAGCATATGTCCGTTATCCATTAGTTCATCAAATTCTCGATTATTTGGTCTTACCTGATTAAATTTATTGGCAAGAGCATTGCTAATATAGTCAACGATTTTGTTATCCGTGCAAATATTTAGGGCATTGATAAAATCTGGGCAAAAACACTGACATGTTGTATTAATAATACTATAGAAATTATTACTCTCTTTATTGGACGTCAAAATATTATAATAGGATTTAGTCCAATCGAAAAAGGCCCGATGAGAGATGGGCTTTCTTGCCACAATGCCAAAATCAACGAATGATACTTTATTATCTTTAAGTAAAATAATATTGCCTGGGTGGGGATCCCCATAGACAAAATCTTTCGTCATAGCCGTCCTTAAAAGTTCTCCCCCTACTACAGTTAATTGAAGCCATATATTTGATCCTGTTAATTTTTGGCAGGTATCCCACAAAGTCTCTTCGTTATTGTTATTGGTCATTAAATCAGCTAATGATACGCCTTCAATGAATTCTTGAACTATGACATTGGAATTGGATAATTCATGATAGACCTTGGGTATTTTGATATATTGATGTTGGGAATATAATTCATAAAAATAGTCAATATTGGCAATTTCACTGATATAGTCAGTCTCTCTTAGACAAGTCTCTTGAAATTCCTGATAGGCCTTTTTGACATCAATAATAAAGTTTTTCATAAATAACCCAACAAAGGAAACGAGTTTACCAAGTTTTTTTAAATCTCTTTTTAAATCATTAGAAATACTCGGCTTTAAAACCTTAATAGCAACTATATCGCCATTTTTTAATACTCCTCTATATACTTGAGCAAATGACCCAATACCAATCGGCTTTTCATCATAGGATTTTAATGAGGAGATGTCGATATATTTTTTTAAGTCAATATATTCAGATGTGGCTTGATTGAATACTTTATACTCTTGGGTAGTGCCCCATCCATCCATAAATTTATTTGTTATACATAAAACTTGAAGAAATTTATTATAAACTCCCCCTTTATCTTTTAGATAGTAAAATAAGGCTTTTTTATAAAGACTTTCCTTATTGGAGTTGCCACTTAAATATATGTTTACAAAGGTACCTATAAGATTACTAACTCTCTTCATTTTCGCGAACATACTCCTATTTCAAATATAATAACAGTTAAAATAAGCGCGATAACGGGCAAGATGATACCTGAATAATCTGTAGCAATAATTAATATTAGCATCGAAATCCATATTGCTATAATACTTAAACTTACAAATGCATATCTCATAATAATACCTCTACATCTAATTTATCACATCACCGACATTATTTCAATAAAAGGACAAAGAAAAAGTGTTTACTACTTTTCTTCGTAAACACTAACTTTTTTCTTATTCTTGCCACATCTTTCGTATCTAACTGTACCTCTAACTAGAGCAAATAATGTGTGATCCTTACCCATTCCAACATTCTTACCTGGATAAATCTTTGTACCTCTTTGTCTATAAATGATTGAGCCAGCATTGATAATTTGACCATCAGCAGATTTTGCTCCTAGACGACGACCAGCACTATCACGACCATTGTGAGTTGAACCTTGAGCTTTTACGTGGGCAAATAATTGAATATTCAATTTCATAAAGTCCATAATGAGCCCTCCTTTACTATTTTAATATTTTTTTTATAAGTTAATGCTAATTCTTCTAGCATTGTAAGCATATTATCAATAATGATTCTGACAAATTCGTCATCACGCAATATATTAATGAAAATCCTTCCCTCGGCCTCTTCATAATTTAAGACATTTTTATCATATCTTAAAGCAGCGTTGATACTCGTAATAACAATACTAGAACAGCTAGCACAGACGATATCTTTGCCATAATCAGCATAATCAGCATGCCCTGTTATAGTAATTTGTCTATTATTAATATTTACCTTAATCATATTAACCTACAATTTTCTTAACAACAAGCTTTGTATATGGTTGTCTATGACCTTTTGTATTACGGTATTTTTTCTTAGGTCTATATTTAAATACCACAATTTTTTTAGCCTTACCATGTTTTTCAACTAAACATGTAACTTTAGCACCTTTAACATATGGTGTACCAATCTTGTCACCAACACTGTGAACTAAATCAAAATCAATGTTTGATCCAACTTCGGCATCTAGTTTTTCAACATAGATAACATCACCTTCAGCAACGTAATATTGCTTTCCACCAGTTTCGAATACTGCTTTCATACTTAACCTCCTTATTAATTTTTTTGAAGACTCGCCTTTAAGGT